>VFQQ010000866.1_pt1 | contig 50735 bp, 36 predicted proteins | sample 3512341 | NCBI WGS metagenome assembly VFQQ01 (sample SAMN10412373, study PRJNA504923) | tailings metagenome | isolation source: Relicate 2 Philex TSF1 revegetated site | place: Philippines: Tuba, Benguet | collected 2017-08-29 | reverse complement strand
CACCTGAGTCCCTGCTATTATAAGGCTGCCGAGGCTAAGTCCGACAGGCTGCTAGGGCGTAAATACTTACGCATCCCCTGTTCTGGTGAGGACGCCTGTTTTCGGGCGATGGCCGGGGGCGCCCGGTCGGGGGACCGGGCCTGCACTAACCCAAAATTTCACCGCCCGAAACGCTGCGTTCTGCAACGATTACGTAGGAGCGGCTTTATGCCGCGATGGCAGGCGGACGGTTTTCATCGCGGCATAAAGCCGCTCCTACCTCCAAGCCTTCCCCCTCGTGAAATAAGCGGGCCAAGGCTGTGTAGGCTGTGTGCCGCTATGCGTCGGTTATGGGACGGTCTGTACGTCCGGTCCCCCTGACCGGGCGTGTGCGCTTGCGCGTGCGGAGGTACCAGATGGCGGTGCCGCTGAGGGCGAGCAGGGCGGGGGCGAAGCCGCCGACGAAGTAGAGCCACTTGACGAGCGTCGACCCGTAGAAGCCGAAGTGCAGTGGGGCGAGCATGCCGTTGAGCTTCTGCGAGAGCGTGCCTTCGCGCGCGTCATGCACGGCGCGGAGGGCGCCCGTGTTCGGGTCGAAGTCGACGCGGCTGAACTTGCGCCACACGGGTGCGTCGCGCTCGAGCACGAGGATCGACAAGGCTCCGGCGGGCGTGGTCGGAAAGGAGACGCGCAACAGTTCCGCGTCAGGGAAGCGTTCGCGGGCGAGGGCGAGCGCGGGCTCGAGGGGCACAAGCTGCGCGATGTCGTACGGCGCGCCGGGCGCCTTCGGCGCGGCGATCTGGCCGGGGGCGATCTTCGCCGAGTAGATCGCGCCGGTGAGTCCGAGCACGATCGTGAAATAAAGCGCCACGACGCCGACCCACTTGTGCAGGTCGCTCAGGGCGAGCCGCCAGCCGCGGCCAAGGCGGAAGGGGCGGCGCCAGAGGGCGCCGAGGCGGTCGCGGTAGATGATGAGGCCCGTCACGCCGAGCAGGACGAGGCCGACGCCGCCCAGGCCGGTAATGACGTAGCCCCAGCCGCCGAGCCGCAGGTGCATGTGCAGGCCGAGCAGCCACGAGGTGAACAAGGACTGGTCCGCGCCGCGCCAGATGACTTCGCCGGTGTACGGGTTGATGATGCTCGTCCAGCGGGTGCGTCCGTCGGGGCCGAGAAAGATGAGCCGCTCGGTGTCCTGCGGTCCGCGGGCGAGCATGAGCCGCATCGGGCGAAAGCCCTCCGGCGCGGTGGGCGCGAGCGCCTGGACGATCGGCGTCTTCGGCAGCGCGGTGGACACTGGCAGCGCGGCGATCGTGTGCAGGTCGCGTTCGACGAGGCGCTCGAGTTCCTTGTGGATGACGAGGATTCCCCCGGTGACACTCGCGAGCAGAATGAGTGCGCCAAAGGCGAACGCGAGGACGCGGTGCAGCGTCCACACGACGAGGTACGTGTGCCAGCGGCGGATGCGTTGGGTCGGGTCGAGCGCTTTCAGAGGGGAGGGGAGAAGGCCGGAGGCGGGGCGCGCGGGCAGCGTCCGCCTCCGGTCGCGTGGGCGGGGCGCCGATCAGAAGGCGAACGAGTACCGCACGGTCAACGTGCGCCCGCGGCCGGCGAAGTAGTTGGCATTGGTCGCGGTCGATCCGGTGAGCGTCTGCGAGTAGTAGCTGATGTACTGCTTATCGAGCAGGTTCTCGACGCCGAGCGTGAGCGTCTGGCGGTCGACGACGCGCCAGGTGGCGAGCAGATCGAAAAGCGTGTAGCCCCCGAAGTCGCCGGCGGCGATGCCGTCCGGATCGTCGCGCGGCAGGAGGGTGAGGGACTGCACGCGCGTGCTGAAGGTGTCGGTCCAGGGCTTGTCCCAGTAGAGTCCGAGCTTGGGCGCGCTGATGTTGGCGCCGGGCAGGCGGGCGTCGACGGAGCCGTCGCCGTCGCGGTCGCTCTTGCCCTCGAGCACGGCGAGGTAGCCGCCGACGAGGCCGAGGCGCGCGGGGAGGCGAATACGGCCGGTGAGCTCGGTGCCGTAGATCTCGCTCTTCTCGCGGACGACATCGTAGATGCCGGAAGCGTTGGCGACGAGGCGGGCGCCGAGTTCGGCCGTCGACAAGTACACGCTCCAGCCGAGCTGCCAGCCGTGGCCATTGAGGCGGACGCCGGTTTCCCAGTTGTCGGTGACGACCGGGTTGAGGCTGATGAAGTCGTCCACATCGAGCCCGGGCGTGCGCACGGCGCGCAGGATGCGGCCGATGTCGGCCATGCCGTAGCCCTGGGCGAAGCCGCCGAAGACCGTGAGCGCATCGTTGACGCGCCAGGTGGCGCCGAGGTTGAGCAGTGGTTCCTCGAAGCTCGGGTTGCCGCCGCGCACGAAGGTGCTGCCCGAGGATTCAAGGGTGGTGAAGTCGTCGACCTCGAGTTTGGCGAATTCGTAGCGGAGGCCGCCGGACAGCGTCAGCGGGCCGAACGGTTTTTCGAGCTGCAGGTACGGCGACCATCCGCGGAAGGTGGTGAACGGGACCCAGGTGCGGCCGGTGAGGACGAGGACCTGGGCGGTTTCGTCGGCGAGGTAGTCGAAGCCCGTAACGACGCCCAGGTTGCCGGCCTGCTCGAAGGTGCGGACCCAGGTGGTGCGCACGCCGTGTTTCTCGGCGACGATGCGCGATTGGTCGAGCGTGGGCTGGCCGTTGAGGATGAAGGTATTGTTGGCGCTGGTGGTGGCGCCGTAGGTTGCGGCGAAGTCCTGGCTGAAGAGGTTGAGCGTGAGTTCGCCGCCCAGCAGGGCTCGGTCGGTCAAGGTGAGGGCGGCGGTGGTGACATCGTTCTCGGCCGGCTGGCCCTCGGGCGAGCCGCGTGTGGACGTCGTCGGCAGGCCGGCGGGGCGGTTGCCCGGGACCATCTCCCAGTGGAGATTTTGCTTCAGGTCGAAGCGGTTGACCATGAGTTCCACGCGGTGGCGCGCGCTGAAATCGAAGCCGGCCTTGAGGAAGAGGCTGGTGGCGTCGGAATCCATGGTTTCGCCCTGGACATTGTCGACGCCGATCGGACGGCCGTCGCCATCGAAGGAGAACGGGCGGTGTTCCCACGCCGCGCCGGCGACAAGGGAGAAGCCGCCGGCGCGCGCGGAGCCAAGGGCAGCGACCTTGCCGCCGGTGCCGCCCGACTTGAAGCGGGCGGAGGTGGTACCGGTGAGTTCGAACGCGGAACGGTAGCCGTCGTTGGCGGGGGCGGCGCGCGTGACGAAGTTGATCAGACCGCCGGTGGCGCCCATACCCTGCGCGGCGGAGGAACCGTGCACGGCCTCGAAACGCTCGAGGAAGAACGGATCGACCGTGATGCTCTCGCGCTTGCCGGCGCGCAGCGGGTTCGACTGCGGGATGCCGTCGACGAGATAGAGCGGGTCACGTCCGCGGAAGCTCTCGCCGGCGCTGGAGAGCTTTTGGCGCGACGGGGCGTAACCCGGAATGAACTGGGCGAGGGCCTGGCCGACGTCCGCGGTGATGGCGAACTGGCTCTGGAGGCGCTCCTGGTTCACGACGGTGGTGGAGACGGGCAGGGCGCCGGCCTCCTTTTCGGTCCGCGTGGCGGCGGTGACGACGAAGCGCTCGAGGGACAAGGCCTCGACGCTGTCGTTAAGGACCAGGGAGGACGAAGCCGCCGAATCGGCGGCCCGGCCCACGACGGCCAAAGTTGCACAGGCAACAAAGGAGAGGAGCGGACGGTGGTTTGGCATGGGAAAAGGACGAAGGGCTCGAAAAGACCGGCGAGATAAGACTGAGACCCAGTCCTGATTCAAGAAAGAAAATGAGACTCAGTCTTTATGAATTGCCTTATTCTGGCGATGGATTGATCAGCGGCGGGGAGAGTGTGCGGCTCGCGCGATGTAACTCCCATCAGTCTTATATTTATCGAATTGCAGCGATGTTCGGAATCGCGCATACCTTTGGCACCCCTTTCGGCCCCATGCGCGCATTCCTCGGCTTGCTCCTCGCGGTTCCCTTGTTTGCGAACGATCCTACGTCGTTGGCGAAAGAGGCGGATGTATTGATGCGCAACGGCTCCTATGCCGAGGCCCTAAAGTTCTACGACGAGGCGTTTGTCCTCGATTCCAATCGGCGTGGCCTTCGGTACAACGCCGCGATTGCGGCCGCGATGTCGGGCCAGATCGACCGCGCCTTCGATTGCTTGGATCAGGCATTTCCAGCGCAGGCTGACTGGAGTCTGAGCTTCGAGCGGGTGAGCCAAGATCGACGGTTGCAACCGTTGCGGGAGGCTGAGCGTTGGTCGGAATTCTATGCCGAGCTTCAACGACGCAAGGTCGAGTACGAGAGCGGCCCGTTGCCTGGCCTAAAGCAGGAGTTGCTCGCAATTTTCAATTCCGATCAGTCGGCGCGAAAGCATCTGTCCGAAATCGAAAAAACCCACGGTGCCAAATCGCTTGAGGTCGAGCAGGCCAGGTCTGCGTTGCGACAGAGGGACGCCGCGAATCTTCGGCGCGTCGAAGCGATTCTTGAGGCGCACGGGTGGTTGGGGCCGATGCAGGTCGGGTCACAGGCAAGCGTGGCCCTTTGGCTGGTGATTCAGCACGCCGATCTGGTCACTCAGCAGCGACATCTCTCCTTGATTCGCGGCGCGGTGGCGGATGGGAAGGTGCGCCCGTCCGAACTCGCCTTGTTGGAGGACCGGGTGGCCTTTCGAGAAGGTCGCAAGCAGATCTACGGTTCGCAGATCGGGCGCGATCCGGAAGGCGGTTCGCACTATGTGTTACCACTCGACGATCCCCGCCACGTCGACACCCGCCGCTCGGCCGTCGGATTGAATCCATTGGGTGAATACGTAAAGCGATGGGGAATTGCGTGGGATCCGGACGACTATCTCGAAAAACTGCCGCAGTTCGAGAAGTGGGCGGAGGAGTTGCGGACGCAGAGTCCGTGAATTGCTGGCGCACGAAGACAATTTCCCGGGATAAACGAAGCTGCCTCTCATCGGTTTGTTCCCATGAAATTGTGCCGCACAGGGTTGGCGATATTCGCTATTGGTTTCGCCAACGCGGGTGCGGGAATGGACAATTCCGGTATTGCCGCAAATGTCAGCCGTGAAGGTGGCGGAAAAGCGAACCCGCCCGTTGACGATTTGGCTGTCGTGGCGATGCGACCGGTCCACGTCGTCGTATCGAACGCGCCTCAGCGGCGGCATCCCCCACCGCGGGCGACCAAACCTCCGGATTGGGAATCGTATTGGGGACGTCCCGGAATAGTGACGCAACGCCGGCTGAAGACGACAGTCTATTGGCGGGGATATCGTCAACGCATGCACACTCAGCATCGGACGGTTTGGGTGCAATGAAAACGGCGTCGAGCTTCTGTCACGTCGTGTCGTCGACCAAGCGGTAACCCGTGCTGCGCCCGCCGGCGCCGTCCTTGATCAGGATCTTGCGGTCGAGGAGGTCGGTGATGTCGCGGAGAGCGGTGTCGGACGAGCACTTGGCGAGCTTGGCCCATTTGCTGGTCGTGAGCTTGCCTTCGAATCCGTCCAGCAGTCGGTTGAGCATCAGGCGCTGGCGTTCGTTCAGCGGCGTCGTGCGATGGGTATTCCAAAAGTGCGCCTTGGCGAGGACGACTTCGAGCAGACTGGCGGACGCCTCGATCGCACGGCGCAGCGTCAGGAGGTACCACTCGATCCACGCCGTCAGGTCGAGCGTACCCTTCTGCGTACGCTCCAGAATTCTGTAGTATTCGCTGCGTGCCGCCTGAATCTGGGCCGACATGCTGTAGAAACGATGGGAGGTCCCTTCGCATCGGGCCAGTTGGAGGTCCGAAATCGCCCGGGCAATGCGTCCGTTGCCGTCGTCGAACGGGTGGATCGTCAGGAACCAGAGGTGCGCGACCGCGGACTTGATCACGGGATTCTCGTCCGAGGGCCGGTTGAACCAGCCAAGGAACGTGTCCATTTCGACGGCGAGCCGATCGTGGCTCGGCGCCTCGAAGTGCACGACTTCGCGACCGTATCCACCGGAAACAACCTGCATCGGTCCGCTGGCCTCGGTTCGCCATGCACCGACGGTGACGCGCTGGAGCCCGCTTCGACCGTCCGGAAAAAGCGCCGCCTGCCAGCCGAAAAGGCGTTCGGCGGTGAGCGGCTTCTCAAAGTGGCGGGTTGCGTCGAGCAGGACCTCGACAATGCCTTCGACGTTGCGGTCGATCGGGGGCAGGGCGCCCACGTCGATACCCATGCGGCGGGCGAGCGAGGAGCGCACCTGCATCAGATCGAGGTGCTGCCCCTCGATCGCGCTTGTCATGGTCACGTCCTCCGTGAGAGCGCGGAGGGTCGCCTGTTCCCGAAGGTCGAAACCCAAAGTTTCCATCCGGCCCAGCAACCGGCCTTGAAGATGGCGAACCTCGGACAGGAGCTCGGCCAGCATAGCCCGGTCCCAGGTGAAGGCCGGCCAGTTTGGCTGCTCGTGAATGTACATGGTCTTTAGTGGGAGGGGAGGAACCTCGTTTCGGCGTGCGGCGTTCTCAAGCTTAATCACCGCAGATTATGCGGTGATTAGCCGGACATTCGCCGCAGCCGTTGTTAATAACTTTTTGCTAAATACGGCCGGAACGACCCCTCTGTTCTTGACGGTCGGGGGTCAAAAGGGGATGAAAGGGGGCAATTTGGGGCACATCGCGCGCCCGTTTCATGGCATCCCTTGGCAAACCGTTCTATACCGGGAATTTCCGGCACAACCTGGACGACAAGAATCGGCTCACGATTCCGTCGGCCTGGCGGTCTGCGCATGCGGAGGCCGATACGTTCCTCGCGACGCCGAATCCCGCCGGGTACATTTCCGTGCTGCCGCCGGCCGAGGTGGAGAAGCTTTACGAGAAGATCGCGGCCGTCCCGATGTCGGATTCCTCCGCCCAGGAGGAGATCGCCGCCTTCTTCGCCACGACGCAGGCCTTCACCTTCGACAAGCAGGGGCGCGTGCCTCTCTCGGACGCCTTGCTCGCGCACGCGGGCATCGCCAAGGACGCCGTGCTCAGCGGCGGCCTGAGCAAGTTCAACATCTACAGCCCCGAACGCTGGGCGGCCATCCAGCAGAAGTCCTCGCCGACCAGCCAGGCGGACTTCATGCGCCGGTTCGGAATCTAGCCATGGTCGCCAAGGCAAAATCCTTTCCGAATCCCCGGCCGGACCGAGCGCCGGAAGGTCTCGGGTCCCGCCGCCATTTTCCCGCCGTCTCCGCGCGCGTGCGCGCCAGCCTCGTGCTGCGCCGCCTCGAGTTGCTCGCGCCGCTGCGTGTATCCGATTCGTCGTTACAACTTTCGCCCGCCCCGCGCGGGTCGGGGAGGTCCGCCGATGCGCGCGCCGTCGCCTGAGCCGTCCACGGTCATGACCCCCGGCCACCAACCCGTCCTGCTCCGCGAGACGCTCGCGCTGCTCGCGCCGCGGGCCGGCGGCCGCTACCTCGACTGCACCTTCGGCGGCGGCGGACACACCCGCGCCCTGCTCGAGGCCGCCGCGGACACGCAGGTGGTCGCCCTCGACCGCGACCCCGCCGCGCAGCCGCGGGCGGAGATCCTGCGCGAGGAGTTCGCCGGGCGGTTCGCGCTGGTCGATCGCGATTTCGGCGGTCTGGCGCGCCTCGAACTGGGCCGTTTCGACGGCATCCTCTTCGACCTCGGCGTGTCGTCCTTCCAGCTCGACGAGGCGGAGCGCGGTTTTTCGTTCCGGCAGGACGCCCCTGCGGACATGCGCATGGACCCGCGGCAGGGCGTGCCGGCCTCGCAGTGGCTGGAAACCGCCACGGAGGAGATGCTCGTCCGGGCGATTCGCGATTTTGGCGAGGAGGCGCATTGGCGCCGGGTGGTGCGGGCCCTTCGAGAGGCCCGCGGAACGGGTGCGCTCGGTCGCACGGGGTCGCTGGCCGCGCTCATCGCGGAGGCCATCCCGGCGCGCGACCGCCACACGATGAAACTCCACCCGGCGACGCGGTCGTTCCAGGGCATCCGCATCGCCGTCAACGACGAGATCGGCGCGATCGAGCGGGCGCTCCCGGCGGCCTTTGAGCGCCTCGTCCCCGGCGGCGTGCTCGCCGTGATCAGCTTCCACTCCCTCGAGGACCGGCCGGTGAAGCAGTACCTCCGCCGCCTCTGCGGCCAGCCCGAGAGCGCCGCCGACTCCCGTCCGCAGGACCTGAGGCCGCGCTTCGCCGAGCCCCTCACGCGCAAACCCGTCGTCGCCGACGACGACGAGATCGCCGCCAACCCCCGCAGCCGCTCCGCCAAACTCCGCGCCGTCCGCAAGCTCTGAGGCCGCCCGCCCCGTCTCCGATTTCCCATCTCCGATCTCCCGATTCCGCCCGTCCCCGCCATGAAACCTTCCGACACCCGCGCCTTCGTCAACCAGCTGCTCGTCGCCACGCTGGCCATGATCCTCTTTGGCGGCTCCGTCGGCCTCGGGGCTGTCTGGATGCGTCACCAGATTTCCACGACGGCGCAGGCCACCCGCCAGGTCGAGACGACCCTTGCGGAGGTCGAGCGGCGCATCGCCGAGACGACCGCGCTCATCGCCGCCGAGCAGTCGCCGGAGGCGCTCGAGCAGAAGAACATCGCCATGGGCATCGGCCTCGTGCCGAAGCGCGACGCGCAGATCGTCTGGGTGGCGGAGTCGCCGGAGGAGCGCCTCGCCGCCCGCCGCAACCTCGAGATCTTTGCCGAGGAAACCGCCCGCGGACGCACCGCCGTGCGCTTCGGCCTGAACGACCAACGCGCCCCCTGATCCGCACCCGATGCACAAGGGGTTTGCCTCCAATTACCGCATTGTCCTGCTGGCCCTCGCCGTCTGCGGCGGTTTCGCGGCCGTGGGCACGCGGCTGGTGGACCTGCATGTGATCGATCGCGCGGCCCTCATCCGCCACGTCGACCGCGTGCGCGAGACCTTCGTCGTGCAGCCCGCCCGCCGCGGCGACATCCTCGATGCGCGCGGCGATGTGCTCGCCACCTCGCGCACGCTCATTGTGCTGGGCCTCGACCCGCAGGTTGTGCGGCCCGAGGACCACGCAAAGTTTCCCGAACTGGCCCGTCTGCTCGGCCTGCCGCTGGCCGACATCGTTGCCGCCGCCGAGCGTCGCACCCGCGTGGTCCGCGTCGATCCCGGCGATCCGGATTCGCCCCTCGTCGAGCGCCCCGTGCAGTACGTGAAGCTCAGCGACACCGTGCCGGAGTCCGTTTTCGAGGAGATCCGCAAGCTCGGCATCCGCGCGGTTACCGGCAACCGCGAGTACGCGCGCATCTATCCGAACAATGCGCTCGCCGCCCACCTCATCGGTTACATCAACAAGGAGAACGTCGCCGCCGCCGGCCTTGAGGCCTTCGCCGACTTCTATCTGCGCGGTCAGGACGGCTGGATCGAATCTGAAAAGGACGGTCTCCGCCGCGAACTGCCGCAGTTCCGCACGCGCGACGTCGCCCCGACCGATGGCTACTCGGTGGTCCTCTCCCTCGACTCCTTCATCCAGCGCATGGTCGAGGAGGAACTCGCGAACATCGCCGAGGCCTTCAATCCCGCCAAGGCGACCATCATCGTCAGCGACGCGAAGAGCGGCTTCATCCTCGGACTCGGCAATTACCCGAGCTTCAACCTGAACGCCTTCAATGTAGCCCCGCTCGAGGTGCAGCGCAACGTCGCCATCACCGACCAGCTCGACCCCGGGTCCACCTTCAAGATCGTGGCCGCCGCTGGCGCGATCGAGGAGGGGCTCGTCTCGCCGCAGACCCGGCTCGACTGCAGCGCCGAGACCATCGTCTACCAGGGCCGCACGCTGCGCTTCATGCGCGAGGACCATCCGGCCGCCGAGCCGATGTCGGTCCGCCAGATCATCGCCAAGTCGAGCAACCGCGGCACCGCCCAGCTCGCGATGAAGCTCGGCGACCGCAAGTTCTACGACTACGCCCGCGCCTTCGGCTTCGGCGAGGCCTCGGGGTTTCCCTTCGGCGGCGAGATCAACGGCCTGCTCCACTCGCCCGACAAGTGGAGCGGCATCGACATCACCCGCATCCCGTCCGGCTACTCGGTTTCGGCCACGCCCCTGCAGATCCACTACGCCATGGGCGTGATCGCCAGCGGCGGGGAACTGCTGCGTCCGCAGATCGTCCGCGAGATCCGCGACCGCCGCGGCGAGACGGTCTACACCTTTGGCGGGGTCGCCCGCCGCCGCGTGATCGGCCCGCGCACCGCCGAGTCGATGGCGCAGATGCTCCAGGCGGTCGTGTCGCCCGAGGGCACGGCGCGGCGCATCGCCCTGGACGGCTACCAACTTGCCGGCAAGACGGGTACCGCCCAGAAGATTGTCGACGGACGCTATTCCAACCGGCATCATGTGGGTTCGTTCACCGGGTTCTTTCCGGCCAGCCAGCCTCGGGTCGTCATCACGGTCGTCGTCGACGATGCCCGGCTTCCCAACGGAGCCTCCGCTTACGGCAGCGTGGTGGCCGCCCCGAGTTTCCAGAATCTCGCCCGCAAACTCATCTCCTATCTCGACATCAAGCCGGTCGAGGAAATGCCCGCGTCCCGCGCCTATGCGGCCGTGGAAGGAGGCCGGCGATGATTGGCTACCTCACGCACAATCCCCTGCTCATCCAGGCCTTCCAGTCGCGCCCCGGCGGCCGGACCCGCAAGGAAACGCTCGCCCGCAACCGTGTGATCAAAATGGCCCCCAAACTCTCCGACTACTTCAAGGACGAAGAAATTGTCGCCTCGAAGGGACCGCTCGACCGGCCCATTTCGGGGATCGTGATGGACAGCCGTCGCGTGGTCCCGGGCAACCTGTTCTTCGCGCTGCCCGGCCTGCGCACCGACGGCGGCGGCTACATCGACGAGGCCATCGCGCGCGGCGCCGTTGCCGTTGTCGCGGCCCGTCTCCCGCTCGCCGCCTCGGCCAAGGTCACCTTCATCCAGGTCGCCGATCCGCGCGCCATGCTCGCGCGCGTCGCCCAGCGTTACTACCGCTTCCCCGACCGCGACCTCACCGTCGTCGGCGTCACCGGCACGAACGGCAAGACCACCGTCACCCACCTGCTCAAGCACTTCCTCAACGGCGACCAGCGCGTCGGCCTCATCGGCACGGTCAACTACGACCTCGGGGCGCGCACCGTGCCGTCCTACAAGACCACGCCGGAATCCCTCGACCTCTACGGCATGCTCGCGCAGATGCGCGACGCCGGCTGCCGCCAGGCCGTGATGGAGGTGAGCTCGCACGGCATCGACCAGCAGCGCGTGCTCGGGATGCAGTTCGGCGCGGCCGTCTTCACCAACCTCACGCGCGACCACCTCGACTACCACAAGACCCTCGAGGCCTACTTCGACGTGAAGGCGCGCCTCTTCACCGGCGCCACGGGCGCCGAGCCGAAGGTCGCCGTGGTCAACCTCGACGACGCCCACGGCCGCGAGCTGGTCGGCCGCATCCCGGCCTCCGTCCGCACCGTCACCTTCGGCGAGGCGGCCGACGCGCAGGTGCGCGCCGAGGAGGTCGTGCTCGGCGAGAAGCAGACGTCCTTCCGCCTCGTCTGGCCGCAGGGCTCGCTCCTCGTGGAGTCGCCCCTCATCGGCCGCTACAACCTCAGCAACCTGCTCGCCGCCGTCGCCACCGCCTGGGGCCTCGGCCGCGATCCCGTCGTCTTCATGCCGCGGATCCGCGCCTTCAAGGGCGTGCCCGGCCGCATGGAGCGCATCGACGAGGGCCAGCCGTTCAACGTGCTCGTCGATTACGCCCACACCGACGACGCCCTGCGCAACGCCCTCGGCATGCTGCGCGCCATCACGCGCGGCCGCCTGCTTGTCGTCTTCGGCTGCGGCGGCAACCGCGACCGCTCCAAGCGCGCCCCCATGGTGCGGGCCGTGCAGGAGCAGGCCGACTTCGCCTTCGCCACCGCCGACAACCCGCGCCGCGAGGACCTCGCCCAGATTTTCGACGACATGCGCGCGGGCGTCACCGCGCCGGAGAAGATCACCTGGATCGACGACCGCCGCCGCGCCCTCAGCCTCGCCCTCGACATGGCCCGCCCCGGCGACTGCCTGCTCGTCGCGGGCAAGGGCCACGAACCCTACCAGGAGTTCGCCGACACCGTCATTCCCTTCGACGACCGTCAGGTCGTGCGCGAACTGCTCGGCATCAAGCGCCTCAAGCAAACCTGAGTCCCCCGAAACCCCGCCCCGCATGCCTGTATTCGAATCGAAGATACTCGCCCGCTGGACCGCCGGAACCTGGACGGCCGCCCCGTCCGCCGCGCTGACGGGGTTCCAGACCGACACGCGTCTGCTCCGCCCCGGCCAGGTCTTCGTCGCCCTGCGCACGGAGAAGCGGGACGGCCACGACTTCCTCGCCGCGGCGCTCGCCGCCGGCGCGGGCGCCGCCCTTGTCGCGCGAGCCGATCCGGCCGTCGCCCTGCCGCAGCTCGTCGTCGCCGATCCGTTGACCGCCTTCCAAGCCATTGCCCGCGAGCACCGGCGGACCTTTCGCGCGCCCGTCGTCGGCATCTCCGGCAGCGCAGGCAAGACGTCCACCAAGAACCTGCTCGCCCTCCTGCTCGGCGGCGAGGCCGGTTACGTGCTCGCGACCGAGGGCAACCTCAACAACCACCTCGGCGTGCCGCTCACCCTCACGCGGCTCGATCCTTCCCGCCACCGCTTCGCCGTCGTCGAGGCCGGCATCGGCGGGCCCGGCGAGATGGCGCCGCTCGCGTCCATGATCGAGCCCGACGTCGCCATCATCACGCTCGTCGGCCATGCGCACACGCAGGAACTCGGCGGACTCGAAGGCGTGGCCCGCGAGAAATCCGTCCTGCCCGCCGCGGTGCGCGCCAGCGGCGTGGCGATCTTTCCCCGGCGCTGCACGGACTTTCCCGTCTTCCGCGACCTCGGCGTACGCACCATGACGGTCGAGCCCGCCGACGTGCTGCGCCCGGCCGAGCCGCCGCGCGACCGCGTGTACTTCACGATCACCCAGCGTGACGGAAGCACGGCCATCGCGTTGGCCTACGGCCGCCCCCCGCCGCTCGTCTTCACCCTCGGACGCGTCACCGACGGCATGGCCCGCAACGCCGTCCTCGCCATCTGCGCCGCCCTCTGGCTCGGCGTGCCGCGCGACGTCATCCAAAGCCGGCTCGCCGCCTACGCTCCGGCGCCGCTGCGCGGAGAGATCCGCCGCGACGAGGGCCGGTTGCTCTATCTCGACTGCTACAACGCCAACCCGTCGTCGATGGCGGATGCGCTCGAAACCTTCCGCGAACTCGCACCGGCGGGGCAGGGGCCGCGGCTCTTCGTTCTCGGCTGCATGGAGGAACTTGGCGCGGACTCGTTTCTTCATCACGAGAACCTCGGTGCCAGCCTCCAACTCGCCCCCGACGATCACGTCTGCGTGATCGGCGACCAGGCCGCCGCCGTCCGCCGCGGCGCGCTCGCCGCCGGCGCGCGGCCCGACCAGATCGAGATCGTCGATTCCCTCGAAACCATGGCGGCCCGCTGCAACGCCTTCGCCGGCGCCGTCTTCGTGAAGGGCAGCCGCCGCTACCAACTGGAACGCATTCTCGAGAACGGCCACGCGGCTGTCGCCCACTGATTCCTCCATGCTGAGTTACCTCGCCGACTATGAACACGTGTTCGGACCTCTCCGGGTGCTGCGCTACCTTACGCTGCGCACGCTCGGCGCCGCCGGCACGGCCGCGCTGGTCGGCTTCGTCATCGGGCCGTGGTTGATCGCCCGCCTGCGCCGCCTGAAGTTCGGTCAGCACTACGACGACGACCGCACGGGCGACCTCGCCAAGCGGTTCGACAAGAAGAACACGCCGACGATGGGCGGCCTGCTCATCTTCCTCTCGGTTTTCGTCAGCACCCTGCTCTGGGCCGCGCCCAACGTCTGGGTGCTCGTGGCCCTCTTCGTGTATGCGGCGCTCACCGGAGTCGGCTTCCGCGACGACTACCTCAAGGTGGTGCGCAAGAGCCGCGACGGCATCAGTTCACGCGAAAAGATGTTCTGGCAGACCCTCATCACCCTGGTGGCCCTTGCCGTGCTCGTCTGGCATCCGGCCAGCGCGGAAAAGATCCGCGAGATCTGGGTGCCCTTCCTGAAGACCCCGATTCTCATCGGCGTGCCGGTGGCGCTGCTCTTCGTCTTCATGTTCTTCTGGGTGGTGGGCTTCAGCAATGCCATCAACCTGACCGACGGCCTCGACGGCCTCGCCATCGGCTGCACGATCACGGTCGCCCTCGTCTACGGCCTCATGGCCTACGCGGCCGGCAACGCGCGCATCGCCGACTACCTCCTGATCGGCTACGTGCCCGGCACGGGCGAACTGGCCGTCATCTGCGGCGCGCTCGTCGGCGCCGGCATGGCCTTCCTTTGGTACAACTCGCACCCGGCCGAGGTCTTCATGGGCGACACCGGCTCGCTCGCCCTCGGCGGCCTCATCGGCATGATCGCCTTCATGGTGCAGCAGCCCCTCACGCTCATCATCGTCGGCGGCGTCTTTGTCATGGAGGCCGTCTCTGTCATCATCCAGGTGAGCTTCTTCAAGTACACCCGCCGCCGCTTCGGCGAGGGCCGGCGGTTCTTCCTCATGGCGCCGATCCACCACCACTTCCAGAAGAAGGGCTGGCCCGAGACCAAGGTTGTCCTCAGATTCTGGATACTTTCGCTGATGTGCGCCCTCGCCGGCCTCGGCACCCTCAAGCTGCGGTAAAATTGAATCCATGCTCGCCACGCCGGAATTTCTCAAACCCCTCCTGCCCCGCCCGGTCGCCGTCCTCGGCGGCGGCGTGAGCGGACGCGGGGTGCGGGCGCTGCTCGCGAAGCTTGGCGCGGAGGCGCGGCTCTTCGACGAGAAGGGGGTCGACGGCGCCGCCACGGAGTTTCGCGGGGGCGGGGCGGGCGCGCCGGGGCTGGTCGTCTTTTCGCCGGGCTTCGCCCCGACGCATCCCTGGATCGCCAGCGCGCGGGCCGCCGGCGCCGTCTGCCTCGGCGAACTCGACTTCGCTTCGCTCTTCTGGCGGGGGCGCGTGATTGCCGTGACCGGCACGAACGGCAAGACCACCCTCACCGAGTTTCTCACGCACGCCCTGCGCGGGGCGGGACGCGACGCCGAGGCGACGGGTAATGTCGGTTTCCCGTTCTCGCAGCTCGTCGCCGACCGTGGCGGCGGTGCGCCGGACTCGGTCGCGGTCTGCGAGGTCAGCTCCTTCCAGTCCGAGACCTTCCGCCACTTCCGGGCCGATGCCGCCCTTTGGACCAATTTCGCCGAGGATCACCTCGAGCGGCACGGCTCGATGGAGCACTACTTCTTCGCCAAGTGGAGGCTCTTCGAGCGCACGGTGGGCGGGCAGGTCTTCGCGGGGTCCAGCGTGCAGCGGCACGCCGCCCTGCTCGGTCAGACCCTGCCGGTGGAGGCCTGCGTGCCGACCGAGGACCAGCCTGGAGACGTGCTCCTGCGCGGGTCCGTCTTCGCCGAATACCCGCAGCGCGAAAACTTCCTGCTCGCCGCCGCCTGGTGGCGCGCCGCCGGCCTGCGCGAGTCGTTGCTCTACACGGCCGCGCAGACCTTCCCGCTCGCGGCCCACCGGCTCGCGAAGGTGCGCGAGGTGGACGGCGTGGCCTACTGGGACGACTCGAAGGCGACCAACTTCCACGCGGTCGAGGCCGCCCTCCAGCGCTTCGCCCTGCCGGTCCTGCTCATCGCCGGCGGCAAGGCGAAGGGCGGCGACCTCCAGGCCTTCGTCCGGCGCATCGCCCCGCACGTAAAGCATGCGTTCTTCATCGGCGAAACCCGCAGCCTGCTCTCGACCTTCGGCGGGGCGGCGGGTCTTTCGCACACGGTCTGCGCCGATCTCGCGGAGGCCGTCGCCCGCGCGACGGCGGCGGCCGTCCCCGGCGACCACGTCCTGCTCAGTCCGGGCTTCGCGAGCTTCGACCAGTTCCGCAACTATCAGGATCGCGGCGAACAGTTTGCGCGCCTCGTCAACAACCTCGGAACTCCGCCCGTTTTGAAGTAGCAAAGCCTTTCCCCCGACGATAACGTTTCCTCCATGAAGATCGTGAAGATTTTTGGCCTCGTGGTCGCAGTGCACGCCGCCGTGTTCCTGCTCATTTTCGCCATCCCCGGCTGCCGCTCCTCCGGACGCAAGGCCGCCGAGGGCGACGCCGCCGGCACCGGTTACCCGGCCGCCGTTCCGGCGACGGCCATGGGCGCCGCCCCGGCCTCCACCCGCCCGGCCGGTATCAACGCCACCGATACCACGGTCCGCCCGGCGGCCGGCTACGATTCATCGAACGTGCGCTTCAGCCCGACGCGTCCGGCCGCCACCGCCGGCGCGGCGACGCTCCCGTCGGCTCCGTCCCTCGCGCCCGCGGCCGAAGCCCCGGCCGCCGCGGTTTACACGGTCGTGGCCGGCGACAGCCTCTGGGCCGTCGCCAAGAAGCACGGCGTTTCCGTGGCCGAACTCAACGCGGTGAACAGCCTGACGAGCCAGACGCTCAAGCCCGGGCAGACGCTCATCATCCCGCGCGCCGAGGAGGTCTCCGCGCCGATCGGCGCCGCCGATGCCGCCGCCGCCGTGTCCGAGCGGCCGACCTACACCGTGCGTTCGGGCGACACGCTCGGGGCGATCGCCCGCCGGCACGGCACGTCCGTTGCCGCCCTCAAGTCGGCCAATCGCCTGACGAGCGACATTGTTCGCGTCGGGCAACAGCTCGTGCTTCCGTCCGACAGCGCGCCGGTTGCCTCCGCGGTCGCCGCGCCCGCGGCTCCGGTTTCCACCGCCACGCCGGCGGCGGTGCGCGGTGCCGGCGGCATGACGCACACGGTCGCCCCCGGGGAGACGTTGAGCGAGATCGCGAAGAAGTATGGCGTTCCTTATCGCGACATCGCCACGGCGAATAACATTGGCGACCCTCGTTCGCTTCGGGTCGGCCAGGTCCTCACGATCCCCGGCTGGCAGGCTCCCGCCGGCGGCGCCACGAAGGCACCCGCTGTCTCCGCGCCCGCTCCCGCCCCCGCGCCGACCCAGACCGTGCCGACGCTGACGCCGCGTCCCGCGGACAATAATGCACCCACGGTCAATCTGATCATTCCCGGAGCCAACCAGCCGCAGACTCCGGCCCCGCAGTCCGCCGGCGACGTGCCGGTGATCCGCGTCGAGGAGTCGCCCGCGAACGATGGTGCGCCCCGCATTGAGTGATTTCTTCACACCCATCCGTCCGGCTCCCCGCCCGCGTCCGGTGGCGCCGAAGTCGTCCGCGCCTCGCGCGCGCGTGCTCACGCCGGCCTCGGTGATCGTGGTCTGCGCGATCGGGCTGACCATCCTCGGCCTGATCGTATTGTTCAGCGCGACGGCTTCGTTCCGGCAGGGACCGTACTTCTACCTCAGCAAACAGATCGTCGGGGTGGTGCTCGCCGCCTTCGTCTGTCTCGTGGCCAGTCGCATCGATCTCGAATTTGCCCGCCGCCACGTGTGGTTGATCGCGGGGGCGGCCGTGCTCGGCCTCGTACTCGTGGCGATTCCCGGCATCGGCATCGAGGTCAACGGCAGCCGGCGCTGGCTCGGGATCGGCCCCGTGCGTTTTCAGGTCTCGGAGTTCGGCAAGCTCGCCCTCGTCTTCTGCCTGGCCCACTACCTCGCGGTCAATCAGACGCAGATCGGCGGGTTCAAGCGCGGCTTCGTGTATCCGCTCGCGCTGATCGGCGGCTTTGCCGGCCTCATCGTGCTCGAGCCCGACTACGGCACGTCCGCCCTCGTTTTCGCGGTCGGTCTCATCATGCTCTTTCTCGCCGGCGCGCGCTGGCGCTACATCCTCCCGTCGATCGCCGCCGTCGCCGCCGCTTTCACCGTGCTGGTGATGCTCAACCCCAACCGCCTGCGGCGCTTCCTCGCCTTCCTCGACGTCGAGGCGAACAAGCAGGGCGGCACCTACCAGCTCTACCAGTCGCTTGCAGCCTTCGCCGTCGGCGGCACCGAGGGCGCCGGGCTGGGGCAGGGGCGGCAGCAGATGAACTTCCTGCCCGAGGCCCACACCGACTTCATCTTCGCGGTGATGGGCGAGGAGCTGGGGCTCTGGTTCACCCTCGGGACCGTGGCGGTTTTTGCGATCATCTTCGTCGCGGGCGTCATCCACCTGCGCCGCGCGCCCAACCTCTTCCAGTTCCTGCTCGTCGCCGGCTGCATCATGCTCATCACGCTGCAGTCGCTCGTGAACCTCGGCGTCGTCACCGGCCTGCTCCCGACCAAGGGCATGTCGCTCCCTTTCATCAGCGCGGGCTTGTCCAACCTCCTCCTCATGGGCGCGCTCGTCGGCATCCTCCTCAACACGCAGCGAACGTGGGACAAACCTGCGTTCACGCGCGGGCGGCGGCGCCTGCAGGAGGTGGCGGCGTGAGGTTCCTCATCAGTTGCGGCGGCACGGGCGGACACCTCTCGCCCGGCATCGCGGTGGCCGAGGGACTCATCGCGCGCGGCCATCGCGCCACCCTGCTCATCAGCCGCAAGAAGGTCGACGCCCGCCTCGTCGAGAAGTACCCGCACCTGCGCTTCCTGCGCATCCCGGGTGCGCCGTTTTTGCGCACGCCCGCCGGCGTGCTGCGCTTTCTCTGGACGCAGGCGCATGGGTTCGGCTTCAGCTTTGGACTCATCCGCCGCGAGCGGCCCGACGTCATCGTCGGCTTCGGCGGCTTCACCTCCGCGAGCCTGATGCTGGCCGGCGCGCTGCGGGGCGTTCCGGTCGCCTTGCACGAGGCCAACCACGTCCCCGGACGCGCGATCCGCCTGCTCGGACGCGTGGCCCGCCGCGTTTATCTGCCGCCCGGGGTGAGCCTGCCGGCGCTGCGCAGCGGCGTGACCGTCGCGGCGGGCATGCCCGTGCGCGCCGAGATTCGTCCCGAGCCGCGGGCCGCCGCCCGCGAGGCGCTCGGGCTTGATCCGACCTTGAAAACCGTCGCGGTGCTCGGCGGCAGCCAGGGCGCGACTGCGCTCAACGCCTGGGCCCGCGCCCGCGCGGAAGCGTTCGCCCGTGCGGGGATTCAGGTCTACGCGTTGACCGGTCTCGGCAAGGGCGAGGACGAGACGCTCGCCTGGCCGGCGCCGGGGGGCCGCCGCGCCGTGGCGAAGTTCGTGGCGTTCTCCGACCGCATGGCGACCGTCCTCTCGGCCGCCGATCTGGTCGTGTCGCGCGCGGGCGCCGGCACCGTGGCCGAACTCGCCCGCTGCGGCACGCCGGCGCTGCTCGTGCCGTTTCCTCACGCGGCCGACGACCATCAGGCCGCAAACGCAGCGTACTTCGCCGCGCACGGCGGTGGAGCGGTCATCCCGCAGTCGGAGATCGCGCGCCTCGACACCGAGGTGCCGCGCCTGCTCGCCGACGAGCCCGCGCTCGCAGCGCATCGCCTTGCCCTCGCCGAACTCGACCGCGCCAACGCCGTCGATCCCCTCCTCGACGACCTCGAGCGCCTCGCCGTCCGCGAACCTGGAGCGCACGCGGTCAAGTCCGTCCGTTCCCTCGTGGCCTGACGAACGACGTCATGAGCGCCGCCCCTCCGCTACTTTTCAACCGCGAGGTCCGTTCCGTGCACTGCCTCGGAATCGGCGGCATGGGCGTGGGTCCGCTCGCGATCTACCTCGCGCGTCGCGGCTACCGTGTCAGTGGCGAAGACGATGCGCTCACCGCCCCGATGCGCCTTCAACTCGAGCGTGCCGGCGTGACCGTCACCGGGGCTGGCGAGATCCCCGCCGACTGCGACCTCGTCATGTATTCGTCGGCCATCTCCGCCCAGCACCCCGGCCATCGCGTGGCTGGTGCGCGCGGTCTGGCGCGCGTGCGACGCGGCGAGTTGCTCGCCGAGGTCACGCGCGACCGCCGCCTCGTCGCCGTCTGCGGCTCGCACGGCAAGACCACGACCACCGCCATGCTGGCGAGTGCGTTGCGCGCCGCGGGTTTTGCGGCCGATTACATTCTCGGCGGCCTGCCGAACGACGAAGCCATGCCGCCGGCCGACGCCCCGGCCGGCCTCGCTCCCGACGGCGGGCCCGCCTGGGCCGTCGCGGAGATCGACGAAAGCGACGGGACGATCGCCGCCTTCTCGCCGGAGCTCGCCGTCGTCGTGAACCTCGACTGGGATCATCCGGACCACTACCGCCAGCAGGCCGATCTGGAGGAGGCCTTCACTTCGCTGATGGCGCGGACGCGCCGGGCCGTGCTGGTCAACGCGCGTTGCGAGCTCTCGCGCCGGCTGGCGCAGCCCTTCGGCGCGGCGACCTTCGGCGAAGGCGGGGATTACGCGGGGAAGATCGCGTCGGACTCCGGCCGCTTCCTCGCGCTGGCCCTCGGCGGTCGTTTTCCGATCGATCAGGCGCTTGTCGGTGCGGGCGGGGCCTTTAACGCCGCCAACGCCACCGCCGCCCTCGCCGCCGCCCACCTCATGGGGGTGCCGCTTTCGCGCGACCTGCTGGCGTCCTTTCCCGGCGTGCGCCGCCGCCAGGCGACGCTGCCGGCCCCCGGCGGCGTGAGCGTGGTCGAGGATTACGCGCATCACCCGGCGGAGATCCGGGCGCTGCTCGCGAGCCTGCGGGCGCGCGTGGACGCACGCGGCCGCCTGCATGTGGTTTTCCAGCCGCACCGCTACAGCCGCACGGCGCAGTTTCTCGGGGACTTCGCCGCCGCGCTCGGCGCGGCCGACTCCGTGCACCTGCTCGATGTGTACGGCGCCGGCGAGGCGCCGCGCGAGGACGGCACGACGGCCCGGCTGCACGCCGCGCTGGCCGCGCGCCATCCGTCATTGCCGGTTGGATATATCGCGGACGAGGCGGCGGCGACGCTCGATGCGCTCACGCCGGCCCTCGCTCCCGGGGACCTGGTGGCCTTCGTGGGCGCGGGGGACATCGACCGTCACGCGCGGCTCTGGCTCGACCGTTTCCGCGCCGCGCAGGCCGCCGGCTGGGAGTCCTCCGCCGAAGCCCTGCGCGCCGTGGTCTCGCCGGCCACGGCGATCCGTCGCGAAGAACCGCTGGCGTCGAAGACCACCATGCGCGTCGGCGGCGCGGCCCGGCTTTACGCGGAGCCGGCCGGCCTCGACGACCTGCGCGCGCTCCTGCGGACGGCGCAGGCGCGGAAGCTGCCGGTGCGCCTGCTCGGCCGCGGCTCCAACCTGCTCGTGCCCGACGAGGGCGTGGAGGCCCTCGTGATCAGCCTGCGCCAGCCGGCCTGGGAAGCCTTCGAGCCGTTGCCGGAGGGCCGCGTGCGCGTCGGCGCCGGCCTGCGCCTGAAGAATCTGTGCGGCCTCGCGGTCAAGGCCGGCCTCGCCGGATTCGAGTTTCTCGAGGGGATTCCCGGCAACGTCGGCGGCGCCCTCCGCATGAATGCCGGCGCGATGGGCGGGTGGATGTTCGACGTCGTCGAAAGCGTCGACCTGATGACCTTCGACGGCGAGTCGCGCACCATGCGCAAGGAGGAGATGCACGTGGACTACCGCCATTGCGCCGAGTTGCACGACGCGATCGCCCTCGGCGCCGTCCTGCGCCCCGCGTCCACCTCGGAGGCCGCATCGATCGCGCGGCAGATCGATGTCTACAAGGACAAGCGCCAGAAGTCGCAACCGCGCGAGCCGAGCGCCGGTTGCATTTTCAAGAATCCGCCCGGCGACTCCGCCGGCCGCCTGATCGACGTCACCGGACTCAAGGGTGAGCGGGTGGGGGACGCGGAGGTTTCGCCCGTGCATGCCAACTTCATCGTGAACCGCGGCCACGCGACCAGTGACGACGTCATCGCCCTCGTACGCCGCGTGCGCGCGCGCGTGGAGGCCGCGCAGGGGGTCCGCCTCGAACCGGAGGTGCTGCTCTACGGCCGGGAATGGTCCGAGGTTCTCTAGCCCGTATATTTCCCACCATCGACAATGATTTTTCTTGGGTCACAGAGAACACGGAGCTCCGACACAGAGGCCACGGAGGAGAAATCCTCCAATCCGAACTTTCCGTGTAGCGTTGGGCCGGTTGTCGTCCGCCGTACACTCCAGGCCCACCGTGTGGCCTCCCGCTGCCTCCATGTCCGGGCTCCGTGTACTCTGTGAAACCGGTCTTGGCCTTATATGTGGTGAAACGTGCGGGCTAGCCGCCATCCGCCCACAAGGCCCCCCAATTCTTTCTCTTACGTCTTTCTCTTTCTCCCACCTTCCTCCCACCGCTCCTCCCCTCCACCGCGCCGCCGTGTCGCCATCCCCACTCACCCGCATGTTTCCCCAGTCCAGACGTGGCGTTTCGCCGGGATTGCGTAGGAGCGGCTTTACGCCGCGACGGCCGGCGGACGGTGTTCATCGCGGCGTAAAGCCGCTCCTACCTCCATCCCTTTCATCGGGTGATACCGAGCGGTGTCTGAGGGGGAGGAAGATTAAGAGAAAGAGTTAAGAGAAAGATCTCATGAAGAACCCCGTTATCGCCGTCCTCTCCGGCGGAGTCTCCGCCGAGCGCGAGGTCTCCCTCGGCTCCGGCCGCGCCGTGGCCGCAGCCTTGGCGCGCAGCTTTCCGACACGGCTCTTCGATGTGACCGCGCGCGCCCTGCCGGCCGGGCTCGATCCGGCGCAGCACGTCGTCTTCTCGACGCTGCACGGGACCTTCGGCGAGGACGGCGACATGCAGCGCCTGCTCGACGAGGCCGGGATCCACTACGGCGGCTGTGAGGCGGCGGCGAGTGCCCTCACGATGGACAAGACCCGCACCAAGGAAACGGTCGCCGCCGCCGGCGTGCGCGTGGCGGCCGGACGGCGGTTCGAAGCTTCGGCAAAGCCCACCGCCGACGAACTCGTGGCCGCGCTCGGTCCGGAGATTGTGCTCAAACCCAACGCCGAAGGCAGCAGCGTCGGGCTCGCGCTCGTGTCCGGCCGCGACGAACTCGCAACCGCACTCGCGGCCGTCGCCGCGGGCGAGTGGCTCGCCGAAGCGCGCCTGCGCGGACGCGAACTCTCCGTCGGCGTGCTGCGCGGCCGGGCGCTCGGCGTCGTCGAGATCCGTCCGCGCTCGGGAGTGTACGACTTCACGAGCAAGTACACGAAAGGGATGACGGAGTATCTCGCGCCCGCTCCACTCGACGACGCCACGACGCGCCGCGTGCAGAGCGCCGCGGAGACGGCCTTCGCGGCGTGCGGCTGCCGCGACTACGCGCGCGTCGACTTCATTCTTTCTGCGACAGGTGAAGCGTTTTTGCTCGAAATCAACACGCTTCCCGGCATGAAGGAAACCAGTCTGCTGCCGATGAGTGCGGGCTGCGCGGGACGGGATTTCACGGCTTTGGTGAGGGAGATGATCGAACCCGCGTTGCAACGATTCGCGGCAGGCAGGGCCGCTGCATTTACGTCATGAGCAAATCCGAACCCGTCCTCCATGCCGCACGCACCTGGCGCGACATTCCCCAGACTGTCGCGCCGGGCGCGATGTCGTCGGCGGGTCGGCGCCGGCTGGCCTTTTCGACCGCGAAGACGATCGCGGCCGTGCTCATCGGCGGCACCGCCCTCTGGGGCGGCTTCGAGATCTGGCGCACGTTGCAGGTCGAGCCGACGCGGCTGACGGCGCCGGGCAAGAGCGAACCTGTACGGCACATCGACCTGCGCACGGACGGGGTCCTCGACCAGGCCTGGGTGTCGCGCGTGCTCGCGCTGCCCCCGGGCGCCGGCCTGATGGAGCTCGACCTCTTCGCCCTGCAGCAACGCCTCGTCGCCGGCGGTCAGGTGCACAGCGCGGTGCTCTCGCGCCAGTTTCCCGACACCCTCGTGATCGCGTTGCAGGAACGCACGCCCGTCGTGCGCATCCGCGCCGCCGTGGGGCCGGGCGAGGCGCAGGACTTCGTCGTGGCGCGCGACGGCACCGTGTATCTCGGCGTCGGCTATGCCGAGAGCCTCATGGCTTCGCTACCGTGGCTAAAGGTCGGGGCGCTCACGCGCGCCGGCGAAGGGTTCGTGCCGCTCGAGGGCCTGGAAAAGGTCGCCGACCTGCTCGTCACCGCCCAGGCCAACGCCCCCGCGCTCTATCGCAGTTGGAGCGTGGTCGACATCGACCGGCTGCCGGCCGACGGCGAACTGCGCGTCACCTGCGCACCCGCCAGCCACCCCGGCCAGCGCACCGAGGTGATCTTCGGAACGCGCGAGGACTTCCTGACGCAGGTCGCCTTCCTCGATGCGACCCTCGAGCAGATTGCCCTGCGTCCGCACCTGCCGGCGCCGGTGCGCATCAACCTCGCCGTCGGTGGACGGCAGGTCCCTGTCGCCTTCGGCGACGTCACGCCGCCGCGCGGCGCCGCGCCCGCCCGTACCTCCCCGCTCTTCTTTCCGCCCACCCGTTCCTCGCTCTAATTAGATGTCCAAGTCCCGCATCGTCGGTGCCGTCGAGATCGGCACGTCCAAGGTCGCCGTGCTCGTCGGCGAACTCGTCAGCGGCCGCAGCCTCAGCCTGATCGGCTTCGGCGAGTGCCAGTCGCGCGGCGTCATCAAGGGCGCCGTCATGGATTTCAAGGCGGCCACCGACGCCACCCACAGCGCCCTCGTCGCCGCGCAGGAAAGCGCCGGCGTCAACATCGACGAGGTCTACCTCGCCCAGACCGGCGGGCACCTCGAAGGGTTCTACAACGAGGCCTCGGTCAGTGTGAACTCGGCCGACAACATGGTCAGCCAGCTCGACATCGACACCGTCTGCCGCCTCGCCAAGGCCAAGTCGCTGCCCGAGGGCCGCATGGTCGTGCACAATATCCGCCGTCCTTTCTATCTCGACGGACGCCTGGTCGGCGCCAATCCCGAGCACCTCGTCGGCCAGCGGCTCGACGTCGGCTACTGGACCGTGCACGGCCAGGAGAACCGCATCGCCGACAACATCCACGTCATCCGCGGTTTCAACGTGCGCGTCGGCGAACTCATCCTCTCCAGCCTCGGCGCCGGCACCGTGCTCACGTCCCCGCAGGACCGCCAGAACGGAGTCCTCGTGATCGACATCGGCGCGGGTACCACCGACTACGTGTTCTACCGCGACGGCGTCGCCCTCGTCACGGGTGTCGTTCCGGTCGGCGGCAGCCACCTCACCAACGACCTCGCCCTCGGCCTGCGTGTCACGGAGGGGCAGGCGGAAAAGCTCAAGCTGCGCTACGGGCGCGGCATGGTCGTGACCAAGGACCGCTCCGACCGGGTCTGGCTCAACGGCGACTTTGCGATCGGCGACCGGCAGTTCCCGAAGCAGACCATCGAAACCATCACCGCCGCCCGCGCCTGGGAGATGCTCGAGGTCGTGCGCAAGAAACTCGGCCCGGCCTTCGTCCCCGAGCGCTGTGCGGCCGGCGTCGTTCTCACCGGAGGCACTTCGAAACTGCCCGGCCTTGCCGAGGTTGCCGCCAAGGTCTTCGGCGTGGCCGTGCACCTCGGCGAGCTGCCCGGCGCTGTCGACGAGAAGCTGCGCGATCCCGCCTTCGCCACCGTCACCGGCCTGCTCAACTACGGGGCCCAGTCGCATGTCGCCGCGCCGGGCCCGCGCCGGGCCGGCACCAGCCTCTTCAAGAAACTCTTCGCCGTGGGCGCCTGACCATGAACGCCGCCAGCAACAGCAACGAACTGCCGCTCGCCCCCGATCTGCTCACCGACCGCACCATCGCGATCAAGGTGCTCGGTGTGGGCGGAGCCGGCGCCAACGCCGTCGACCGCCTGAAGATGGAGAACCTCGAACGCCTGCAGATGGCGGTGATCAACACCGACCTCCAGGCGCTCTCCGCCTCGCCCGTGCAGGACAAGGTCCTCATCGGCGCCGGCATCACCCGCGGTCTCGGCGCCGGCGGCGATCCTGACCTCGGCCGCGAAGCCGCCGAGGCCGACCGCGAAAAGATCGCCGCGCTCGTGAAGGACTGCGACCTCGTCTTCCTCGTCGCCGGCATGGGCGGCGGCACCGGCAGCGGCGCGGCGCCCATCGTGGCCGACGTCGCCGCCGAGGCCGGCGCGCTCGTCATCGCCTTCGTCACCCTCCCGTTCAGCTTCGAAGGCGGACGCCGCGCGAAGCAGGCCGAGGAGGGCCTGCAGACCCTGCGCCGCTCCTGCGACGCGGTCATCCCGTTGCCCAACGACATTCTGCTCCAGGAAGCCGCGGACGGCGAGACCGCCCTCGACTCCTTCGCGCGCGCCGACGAGTGGATCGGCCGCGGCGTGAAGTCGATCTGGTCGATGCTCTTCCGCACCGGTCTCATCAACCTCGATTTCGCGACCCTCCGGCAGGCCTTTCACACGCGCGGCGGCAAGACCCTCTTCGGCCTCGGTGCCGGCGAGGGCGAGACCGCCGTTGCCGACGCGGTCGAGAGCCTCAAACTCTGCCCGCTGCTGGCGACCCCCGAGTTCTCGCGCAAGGCCGACCGCCTGCTCGTCAACATTGTCGGCGGCACCGACCTCACGCTGCCCAAGGTCAACGAGATCATGACGGCGGTCACGGAGCAGTACGGCCGCGACTCCCACGTCATCATGGGCGCGGTCATCGACGAGGACAGGCAGGGCCGCGTGGAAATCTGCGTGCTCGGCACGACCGACATCGGCGGCCGCATCCCGGTGCGCCGCCCCGCCGCCCCGACGGCGCGGCCGCGCAGCACCTTTGCCGAGACCGCCACCCCGTCCCAGCCCGCCGCACCCGCCGCGACCGGACCCTCGACGCGCGCCGCCGGCCCTTCCGCTCCGGCTGCGAAGCCCGTCCAGGAGGAAATCCTTTTCGGCGGCGAAGCCGAGACCCGCGGTTTCTTCGAGCGCACCGACCGCAACCTCTTCGAAGGCCAGGACCTCGACGTCCCCACCTACCTGCGCAAAGGCATCAAGGTCGTCTTGTAAACGCGCCCCCCGGGAGCGCCAACACCCCGGGAGCGCCGACGTCCCCGTCGGCCCTCCGAGCCCAGCCTACCGCATCCCCCTACGCCTTCACATCGATGTAGCGTGGTGCCGCCCCGCTCCCGTTTCCCACCGCAGCGCTGCCGCAACCACAACTCGATCAACAAACCCTGGCCGCAAAAGGCGCGCCATGCGCGCCAGTTGAAGTCGGGGCGGACAGGAGTGTCCACCCTCCCTGGGCGCCGACGGCGGGACTGTCGTTCGTGACATCGGGGTGAGAACCGGGATTTCCTTTGACTCCCCGGGGGGGCGAATTTCTTTTCGCGGAGCCCTGTCGCCGGAATGATCTCCATTCGCATCCAGCAACTCTCGAAGCGTTTCGGATCGGTCGTGGCGTTGCATGGGCTCGACCTCACGATCGAGCCGGGCGAGCTCTTCTTCCTCCTTGGTCCCAGCGGCTGCGGCAAGACGACGCTCCTGCGCAGCCTGGCGGGGTTCTATATCCCGGAGGAGGGCAGGATCCTCTTCGGCGACGAGGACGTCACGAAGCTCGAGCCGCACAAGCGAAACACGGGCATGATGTTCCAGAGCTACGCGCTCTGGCCGCACATGTCGGTGGCGGAGAACGTGGCCTTCGGTCTCGAGGAGCGCAAGGTGCCCCGGGCCGAGATCCGCACGCGCGTGGCCGAGGCACTGGCGTCGGTGCGCATGGATGCCTATGCGGACCGACGCCCCAATCAACTCTCCGGCGGCCAGCAGCAGCGCGTGGCCCTGGCGCGCGCGCTCGTGATCCGCCCGCGCTGCCTGCTGCTCGACGAACCGCTCTCCAATCTCGATGCGAAACTCCGCCTCGAAATGCGCGCGGAGATCCGCCGCGTCTGCAAGGAGTTCAAGCTCACCACGGTTTACGTGACGCACGACCAGAAGGAGGCGCTCTCCGTCTCCGACCGCATGGCCATCCTCGAAAGCGGCCACATTCTCCAGGTTGGTTCCCCGCGCGACGTGTACCGCCGGCCCACGTGTCGCACGGTGGCCAATTTCATCGGCGAAACCGATTTCGTGAAGGGGCGCCTGCTCGGCCTGAACGGCGAGCATGCGTTCGTGGAGACATCCATCGGCCGGTTCGAGGGTGTCTTCGGCGATCCGAAGGCGCGGCCCGCCGTGGGCTCGGAGGTCACGTTGTCGATCCGTCCCGAGTGCTGGACGCTCGACGCCGCTCCGCGGGCGCAGAACAGCGTGCGCGGCCGCATCGGCGAGTCGGTGTACTTGGGCGAGGTGGCGCAGTACGACTTCGTCGCGGGCGACACTTCCCTGAAAATCTACGAACTGAACCCGCGCCACCTTGGCCAGTCCGCCGGCGACGACCTCCATGCGAGTGTCGCCGTCGAGGACGTGGTCGTGCTGGTTTCCTGAGCCGGAGGCGGGCCCCATGAACGGCGCGGTCATGAGCGAGCAGGGGAGGGGGCGGTCGTGAAACGCCTGCTCATCATCCTCGCCCTCGTGGTCACGGTGGCGCTGCCCTTCGTCCTGCGTCCGGCCCGCGTCGCCTCTGAGCGGGCCGACGACACGCTCGTCATCATCACACCCCACAACGAGGCCATCCGCCACGAGTATGGCGCCGGGTTTCGTCGCTGGTACCGGGAGAAGACGGGACGTACGGTCAATCTCGACTGGCGCGTGATTGGCGGGACCAGCGAGATCGCCCGCTTTCTCGACGGCGAGTATGTGGCGGCGTTTCAGAATCATTGGATGCGTCAGCTCGGGCGTCCGTGGAGCAACGAGGTGCAGGCGGGGTTTGCCAATCCGCGGCTGCCTGTCGACGCCGCGCCGGTCGCACGGGAGGCGCGGGCGGCCTTTCTGTCGTCCAACGTGAGCTCGGGCATCGACGTCTTCTTTGGCGGAGGCACCTACGACTTCGTGCGCCAGGCGCAGGCCGGGCGCATCGTGGACAGCGGCATCTTGCAACGTCATCCGCAGTGGTTCGACCCGGAGGTGATTCCGCGGGAGTTTGCGGGCGAGGAGTACTGGGATGCCGACGGACGCTGGATCGGCACGGTGCTCAGCAGCTACGGCATCATCTACAACCGCGACTCATTGAAGCGTCTTGGCTTCGACGCGCCGCCGCGGCAGTGGGAGGACCTGGCCGATCCACGCCTGGTCGGCGAGGTGGCGCTGGCCGATCCGACCAAGAGCGGCTCCATTGCGAAGGCTTTCGAAAACGTCATCCAGCAGCAAATGCAGCGGCGCCTGCTCGCCCTGCAGGCGGCCGAGCCCGCCGGCGACCCGGCGGAGATCGAGCGGCGGGCGGTGCGCGAAGGCTGGCTGGCCGGGCTGAAGCTCATCCAGCTGATCGGCGCCAACTCGCGGTATTTTACCGACAGCTCGCAGAAGCCGCCGATCGATGTGGCGGCGGGCAATTGTGCGGTGGGCATGTGCATCGATTTCTACGGACGGCAGCAGGAGGAGGCGGTGCGACGGCGCAGCGGCAGCGAGCATCTCGGCTATGTCTCGCCGGAGGGCGGAACCGTGAGTTCCGTCGACCCGATCGCGCTCATGCGCGGCGCGCCCAATCGCGAGGTCGCCCTGGCCTTCATCGATTACGTGATGTCCCTTGACGGGCAGAAGCTCTGGAACCTCGAGCCCGGCACGCCGGGCGGACCTGAGCGTTTTGCGCTGCGCCGCCTGCCGGTGCGGCGGGACTTTTATGTGCCGGAGTTCGTTCCGCACCGATCCGATCCCGACGATGCGCCCTACGAGCAGGACGATCCGCTGATTTATCGGGCGGCCTGGACCAGCGGGATCTTCCGCGAAATGGCCTTTGCCATCCGCGTGATGTGCCTCGATGCGCACCGCGAACTCGCCGAGGCCTGGCGGGCGATCGTGGCCGCGCCGGAGCCGCGGAAGGCGCGGGCCCTCGCTGTGCTGCAGCAGATCGACGCGTTGTCCTACGACGAAGTGAACGGTACGGTGAAACGCACGCTCGGCGCCCGCAGCAAGGTCGAGGAGATCCGCCTGGCCAGCGACCTCGGCCGCGCCTTCCGCGCCCAGTACCGCGAAGCCGCGGCCATCGCACGCGGCGAGCGGTGATGCGACGGAGGCCTCACCGTGCCCTCATGGCCGGCATCTTTCACCAGATGAACGGTCGGGCGGTAGGAGCGGTTTTACGCCGGGATGGCTGGCGGACGGTGTTCATCGCGGCGTAAAGCCGCTCCTACGCAATCCTTGCGAAACGCAGCGTCTTTGCCGGTGAAATCTGCGGGATGCTCCCGCCATCTTGTCGATCAGCGGCTGGCTTCGACGAGAGCGAAGCGCAGTTGCGGGTCGTCCTCCGGCGCGTCCAGGCAGGCGCGGTCGAAGGCGTCGCGTGCCTCGGAGATTTTGGCGACGGCTTCCTCGAGGGCGCGGGACGACGCCGGCGCGAGGCGGCCGATCTGCGGTGTGAGGGTTTCCAGTGTGGCGAGGATGATCTGCAGGTCTTCGTCGAGAATCTCTGCGTCAGGTGGAGGGCACGGGCGCATGTCCGTTGAGACGTTGGGGCCGTCCCTCCGGTTCCGCCAAAATTCGCTTTCGCTACATTTCCGCCGCCGCTGGCGACGTCGGGCATGCGGCATTTGTCGGATGTCAGGAAAATAGGGCAGCGATGCGCGCGGCGGCGTCGGCGGGAGGCGTCGCCAGCGTATCGATCACAAGACGGTTGCGCCGGATTTCCGGTTGGTCGAAGGCTCCGCTGTCGCGCAGCTTCCGGTAGAGGGTGGCGTCGGTGAGTTTGCCGAAGGCGCGGCGCGCTTCGGTGTCGAGGCGGCGCTCGATCTCGTCGTCGGGACAGGTGAGTTCGACGCAATGAACGGTGGCGCCCGCCTCGTCGAAGCGCGCGAAGAGGTCGTCCACGAAGGCCTGCGGGACGGTGTTCTCGGGGTTGAAGGTGAAGATCACGCCCGGCAGGTCGGCATCGCGGGCGAGGCGGGCGAAGGCGGTCCGCCAGAGTTCGTCCCGCAGGGCGATGAAGCCCGCCGTTCCAAAATCGTACACGGCAAGGGTCGCATCGACGATGAGGTGATTGTGAAAAAGCCGGAAGCCGGTGCGCTGGGCGAGGTCCCGCGCGACGGTGAGCTTCCCGGTGGCCGGGCGGCCGTAGAGGAAGATGAAGTGCATGGGTTCTACCCTGAGGTATCGACCCGGACTCGCAATACCCGGACGCGCTCCAGCCCAGACGTGGCGTTGCGCAAGGATTCCGTAGGAGCGGCTTTACGCCGCGATGATCGCCGTCCGCCAGCCATCGCGGCGTAAAGCCGCTCCTACCTTTCATCTGGTGAAACATGCGGCATCGACAGGATCAACGGTCGGAAACGCGGCGTGCTCCGAGGCATGTCTCCGGACTGGCTTCACAGGAGGCCGCAGAGAGCGCAGAGGGTTCTGTCGTTCCGGTTGGACTCCGCGTCCTCTGCGATCTCCTGTGAACACTTTGACTTCGCGGTCCTGCTGTCGGATCGGGCAGAAAATTTGAACAGGAGGAAACAGAGGCAACAGAGCGGGGGCGCGAATTGTGGCGTAGGTGAGGTGCGAATACGCTGCTTAATGGAGTCTGCCTCTTAGGCACCTGGGCCGGAGGTCGGTGTGCCCTGTGACGCGGGGTTGATCGCTGTCGATGAGGCTAGAATTGGGAGCCAAGAATGACGGTCCGGATCATCCTGATTAAAAGTGACTTGTGGCGCACGTCAGTTCCGCTAAGAAGAGTTCTCCTCCTTCATCCCCATGAAAATCGGCAAACTCATCAAGGTGCTCGCGTGGCTCGTGGCTGCGCTCGTCGTCGTCGTAGCCGTCGCTGTCGGTGCGGTCTACTTCGTCAGTCATCGCAAACTTTCGGAAAAGCACCTGGCCGAGGTCCGTCCGATCGTGGTTCCTGACGGGGCGGACATCATTGCCCATGGCCGGCATATCGCGCTGACGCGCGCCTGCGGCGACTGCCATGGCGCGGACTTCGGCGGCAAGGCGGTCATTGAGGACCCGATGGTGGGCACGCTCCATGGTCCGAACATCACCCGCGGGCAAGGCGGGTTGCCGGCGGATTACACCGATCTCGATTTTGTGCGGGCGATCCGCCACGGCCTCGCGCGGGACGGCCGGGCCTTCGTGCTCATGCCGTCGCTTGAGTACGAAGGCATTAGCGACGAGGACCTCGGGGCGTTGATTGCCTATTTGAAGTCCGTGCCGCCGGTGGATCGTGCGCGCGTGCCGGTGCGTCTCGGTCCCATCGGACGCCTGCTGGTGGCCAACGGCGAATTCAAGCTCAGCGGCGCCCACATCGATCATGCGGCCGTGCGACCGGACAAGGTGACGCCGGAGATATCGCCCGTCTACGGAAAGTACCTCGCGGCCAGCTGCGTCGGTTGTCACGGCAGCAATTTTGCCGGCGGAGCGATCCCGGGTGCGCCGCCGGACTGGCCCAAATCCACGAATCTCACTCCGCATCCGGACAGCGCCGTCGCGGGGTGGACGGAGGAGAACTTCATGAACGCGCTGCGCACCTTGAAGCGGCCCGATGGCACGGCGCTGAATCCGGTCATGCCCGCAGCCTTCGCGCACATGACCGACCTCGAGATCAAGGCGCTTTGGACGTATTTGCGCACGCTGCCGCCGACGGTGACCGGTGACAAGGCGGCGCATTAGGACGGTCGCGAGGATTGCGTAGGAGCGGCTCTACGCCGCGATGGCAGGCGGACGGCGTCCAATCGCGGCGTAAAGCCGCTCCTACGCTCAAATGTGCGTTCTCGTGGAGCACCCGGGTAAGCTCGCAAACGTCACCATATAAACGACCAAGACCGGTTTCACAGAGTACACGGAGCTCTGACACAGAGGCAGCGGGAGGCCACACGGTGTGCGGGAAACTCACGGCAGATGTATGCCGGCCCCACTCAAACCACGCCCATGGGGACATGGGCGGCTACATTAGCATAGAGTTCGGATCGGAGGATTGTTCCTCTGTGGCCTCTGTGTCGGAGCTCAGTGCGCTCTGTGACCCAAGAAAAGTCTTATCGGTTATGTGAAACCAGCGCCCTAGCGAACCTGGGGAAGTGCGAAGGCCACGTAGGCGTCGCCGGGGCCGGAGGCGCCGCCGACGCGACCGCCGCCGGTGGCGGTGATGACGACGAACTGGCGGCCGCCGGCCTCGTAGATGGCGGGGGCGGCCGTGCCGGCGTGGGGGAGTTTCGCCGACCACAGTTCCTGGCCCGTGTCGGCGTCGAAGGCGCGCAGGCGTTCGTCGGACGTGCCGGCGACGAAGACGAGGCCGCCGGCCGTGACGCTGGCGCCACCGAGGTTCTGCGAACCGGTGAGGGGCACGCCTTGCTGCGTGAGTTCCTCGTGTTCGCCGAGCGGCACGCGCCAGAGGATGCGTCCGGTGGAGAGATCGTAGCAGTTGAGCAGGCCCCAGGGTGGTTTGATGCCGGGGTAGCCCTCATGATCGACGAGGAAGCCGAAGCCTCCGAAAACGTATTTCGGGTCCGGGGCCGCGCCAGGTCCGCCGCCGCCGGCCCGGGTGGGCGGCTGGTTGCGGCGGAAAAGGTAGTCGAGCAGGTCCGTTTTTTCGGCCTCGTTGAGCAACGGATTGGGCGGCATCGCGCCGCGGCCGTTGGCGATGAGGGCGAGCACGTCGGCGTCGGTAAGGCGGTGCTTCAGGCCCAGCAGGGGTGGAGCCACGCCCACGCCCTGGCGTGTCGGACCGTGGCAGGCCGCGCAGTGCTGCTGGTAAACCGTCTCGCCGGCCGAGGGCGGGTGGCGCGGGTCGCGTTCCTTGTCGTCGTTGGGAATCACGGTGATGCGCGAAACCCAGCGGTTCGAAGTCACGTAGAGCCGGCCGGTGGGTACGTCGACGGCCGCGCCTGACCACTCGGCGCCGCCGCGCGTGCCGATGAAGAGATTCGGCACGCCCGGCGTGAAGGGCTCGAAGAAGCCGTACGTGGATTTCGCGACGACCGCCTCCACGAAGGCGCGGGCCTCCGGCGTGCGGTCGGTGATCATGTCCGGGTGGAACTCCATGCGCGAGACCGGCTCGGGCAACTCCGGGTCGGGCTGGTAGGCGGCGGTGCGCTCGCCTGGCAGTTTGGAAACAGGTGCGCGTCGCAGGCGGACGGGGAAGACGGGTTTGCCCGTCTCGCGGTCGAGCACGTACAGATGGCCGGCCTTCGAGCCGCTGATCACGACGTCGACCCGGCGGCCGTCCTGCTCGATCGTGACGAGGCTGGGAGGGACGCAGACATCGAGATCCCAGATGTCGTGGCGCACGTCCTGGAAGTGCCAGCGGCGTTCGCCGGTGAGGGCGTCGAGGGCGACCACGCAGTTGCTGAAGAGGTTGTCGCCGAGCCGGTCGACGCCGACCATGTCGGGGCGGGGCGCGCCGAGCGCGACGAAGACGAGTCCGCGCGCCTCGTCGAGGGAGAGGCCGCTCCAGCCGTTGGCGCCGGCCTGCGGGCCGTCCCAGGTGTCGGCGCCGAAGTCGTCGTCGCGGGCGACGGACCGAAACTTCCAGCGCAACGCTCCCGTGCGCACGTCGTAGCCGAAGGTGTCGCCGTTGAGTCCGGTGGTGACATAGACGTCGCGGTAAACCACGCCCGCGGCGGTGGCTCCGGTGGGGAGGGCGGTGCGGCCACCTTCGCCGAACTCCGCGAGGGGCCGGCCGGTCTGCGGATCCAGCGCGTAGATCCAGTCGCCCGCCCCGAAGAGCAGACGGGCGGGCGTCGTGTCGTTGCCCGGCCAATACACGAGGCCGCGTCGCGCCGGCGTGTCCTGGAGCCGGCGGCCGAGTCCCTCGACCTGGTAGCGCCAGCGTTCGGTTCCGGTGGCGGCGTCGAGGGCGACGAGGGCGTGGCCCGGCGTCGGGGCGTAGAGCGTGCCGTCGACAATGATCGGCGTGCACTGGACGTTGCCGACGCGATCGCCGGAGCGGTAGGTCCAGGCGACCTCGAGGCGGTGCACGTTGGTCTTGTCGATTTGCGCGAGGGCGGAGTAGCGGCGGGCGCCGTTGTCGCCCAGGGAACGGGGCCAGCCGGTGAAGGTGGCGGGGTCGACGGGGCGCGCGGCCGACAGCTCGTGAGGCGGGGCGGCGGGGACGACCTTGAACTCGGGCAGACGGGCGCGGGCTTCCGGATCCTCGAGGGTGAGTTCGTCGGAGCGGCTCCAGGCCAGACGGCGGGCGAAGTCCGCCTGGAAGTCCGGACGCCAGCGGCTGACGGTGTGGCGCGGATCGATGCCGCCGGCGGGATCGAGGTCGACGTACCAGCCGTCGGCGGCGCGCCGGAATTGCCCGCCCCAGCCGGGCTTCGTGGGATCGGCGGGGTCGTTGCCGCCTTGGGGGAGGAAGAAGAACCACGCCGGCGTATCGCCTTCCTTCATACAGCCGTGGGGGTTGGGGGCGGTCCAGGTCTTGAGGGGGTAGAGGCGGCCGAGCGGGCCGGAGTTGCGCACGTGGCGTTCGATCCACTCCGGGCTGGTGAGGTCCTCGTCACCCGTCAGGTACATGCCGCGGAAACTGGCGGCGCGCCGGTCGGCGCCCTCGGGGGCCTTCGAGAGGATGTAGAAGAGGCCGGGAAACTCGGCGCGCATCCATGAACCGATGCCGTCCTGGTCGGCGATGTCGAAGACGCGCACCTTCGCAATGAAGTCCCGGTAGCCGGCCTCGCCGCGGTCGCGCCGCACGCGCCAGAGGGCTTGGGCGAAGTCGGTCTGGCCGCCCCAGATCGTGAGGTTGAGCGGACGCTCCCGGGAACCGGCATCGATGCGCTCGATGAGAAAGCGGGAGCCCTCCGTGTCATGACCTTCGCCAATGTGGTCGCGTCCGCGCTGTGGGTTGCCCGACTTGACGACGGCGAGGAGCGACTCGGCGGAGGGCCAGTCCTCGGCGTGGCGGCGCAGGTTGGGCAAAACCTGGCCATAGGCCTCGACGATCTCGCGGATGAGGTGGGGCTTGGTGACGGCTTCCCTGAGTTCGCCCGGGGTGCCGGCGGCGCTGGCGATGAGGGCTTCGATCTCGAACTCGTTGGCGTAGACCATCAGCCGGACGAGCGACTGCTGGTCGTCGGGGTCGCCGCCGATGTCGGTGAGGACGGCGAGGCGTGGTTTCCCGGCGAGGGCCGGGAGGGCGGCGGCGAGGCAGAGCGCCGCCAGGGCGGTGAGGAGAGGAGGTGGACGCATCATGACAAGGGGCGGGGGAGGGAAGCCGGCCTGCTCAGGGGGTGACGCCGACCGTGACGAAGATCAGGCGGTCTGGCGGGCCGGATTCCTGGACGATCGCGAAGAAACCGCCGTCCGGGTGCGGGGCGGCACAGGGCGTGTGGCGGTAGGAATGGCCGTGGGACGCCGCGCCCTCGCCGATCCGGCGGCCCTCGACGGCCTTGGCGCCGTCCTCGAAGCGGGCGTAGTGGAGGAAGTTGCCGGCGGCTCCGGCGGCGGGTTCGTGGTCCTCGTCGTCGAGCGTGCCGTGCCAGTGCAGCACGTAGACGCGGCCGGGCGTACGGGCGTCGGGCACGGGCAGGCCGGCGCCAGAGGCGTTGCGATTGGACGTAAGGTAGGTGAGGGCCGGCAGGCCGGCGCGGGCGCGCGCGAGCGACTGGTACCAGCCGGCCACGGCGGAGGATTCGGCGCGGTTGAGCGTACCGGCGGCGTGGAGATCGCCGGCGGCGTCGACGGCGAGGCGGCCAATCTCGCCGTGGCGGCTGCCGCTGAGGGGCAAAGCGGGCTCGCGCGGTTCGAGCGTGGCGGGGTCGAAGCGTTGCAGGGCGAACTGGCGGTCGGGCGTGCGGATGTTGCGACCGCCGACCCAGAGGTCGCCGTCGAGCAAGGCGAGCTGAGGGTTCCAGGCGAGGATGCGCCGGCGGACGGAGACCGCGGGAGTTGTATCCAGATCGTCGATGCGTGCGAGGATGCCCCACTCGTCGCCCTCGCCTTTGGCGGGGCCGCCTACGGTGAAGGCGCCGACCCAGGCGGTGGCACCGTCGGCGGAGACGGCAAGGTGCGGCAGGGTGGCGCGGTCGAGGCCGTGGGCGGCCTTGTCGAACACCACGAGCGGGGCGCTCCAGCCTTCAGCGTTGCGCCGTGCGTACCAGACGAAGCGGTTCTGGTAGTGGCCGTCGGACCAGACCGCGTGCGGACGGCCCGTGCCGTCGAGAACGATGCGCGGCTCCCACAGGCCCGGCGGGGGCGAGGGCGTGGCGAAGAGGAGGTCGGGTGGGCCGAAGCGTCCGGAGAAATCCCCCTCGCGGTGCAGGAGGCGACCCTCGTGGCGGTACACGAGGTGAAGCGCGCGACGGACCGGATCGACGGCCAGGGCCGGGGAGGCACCGGGGCCGAGATCGAGCGGACGGGAAGGGCGGTCGGGGTCGGCGGAGAGCGCGGCGGCGCCGAAGATCAGGAAGGCGCCGAGCAGGCGCGGGAGCAGAGGCATGACGGGTGGGGGGAGGTCATTTGCCGGGGAACGGGGCGGGCGGGCGGCGGCGCGACCAGATGGCCTCGCTGTCGTAGGTGCGCCCGTAGCCGGCGTACCAGCCGAGCAGATAATTGCGTCCGCCGCTGAAGGGAGGGACGACTTCCGGCCGGCCGGCCCGGGCGGCTTCCAGGGCGAGCACGGCGTAGGGTTCAAGCACGTCGAAGCGCGCATGCAGATGGCGACGGTCGCGCAGGAAGAAGCCGTCGTGGAACGAGCGCTCGATGAGGTTGTCGGCGATCCTCTCGGCGAACCGGAGCCACGCGGGGTGGCCCGAGGCGCGGTGCAGTTCGAGCAAGGCGAGAATCGTCTCGGGGCGGGAGTGTCCGGTGTCGAAGCGCAAGTTGCCAGGCCGGTCGGGCGCAGCGCCGAAGTCGCCCAGTTCGAACCCGCGTCCCATCGCGCGGACCACGTTCCAGAGCTCTTCGTCGGGCGCGAGGCTGCAGGCGCGCGCGAAGGTCAGGAACTGCAGCACGGTCGGCGCATACGGGGTGAGCACGTCGCCTTTGCGTCCGTAGTAACCGGTGCGGGGCAACTGATAACCGGTGAGGTCGGTCCCGTCGGCCCAGATCGGACGATAGCGATGGTTCTCGGCGTCGTAGGCATGGCGGGCGTAGGCCTTGAGGTTGGCGACCGTCTCCTGGAGAAACGCGGCGCCGGCCGGACCGAGGCGCTCGGCAAGTTCGAGTTGGGCGAGCGCCGGGGGGCCATAGACGTTCTGGCGGAAGAGGGCCCAGCCCTCGCGGGCGACCTCGGGAAAGACGGCGCCAAATTGGTTCTCGGCGCGATCGCCCATGGCGGTGCGATTGGGAATGGGGCCGCTCGCGGGTGGGGTCTGCGTGCGCCGGTAGCGGTTGTAACGGGTCGCGGCGATGCCGGTTTGCGGATGTCCGGCCTGGACGTAGAGACCGGCGAGGCGCCGGGCCCACGTCAGCGGCGCGGGCTCGCCGCCCAGGGCGTGCAGGATGGCGGCGCTGTAGAGCAGATCGAGGCCGACGCTCAGCGTGGTGGTGCCCTCGCTCTCGAAGAATGGAGGCGGTGGCTCGTAAGCGGAAGCCCACCCGCTCCCCGCGGGGACCTTGTATCCGGCGTTGGCCCGCAGGTCGAGCACGCGCCAGTCGCCGACCTGGGCGTTCCATTGGGCCTCGACGAAGGTCGCGGTCGCCCTTGGGTCGACCTCCCACATCAGCTCGTAGATAGGGAGTACGTGGCGGAGTTCGTGAAGAGGAGCGCGCGCCGAGGGCGAGAAGGGACGGTGGTCGACCGGTTTCAGGGTGCGCAGGTCTATGAATTGGTGCGTGCCCCAATGGAACAGTCCGCATTCGCTGCGCAGGTGGTCGAAGTGGTACTTGATGACCGCGCGGGCGGCGTCGCGGTACCGCGGCTCGCCGGTGAGGTTGCTGAAGCCGACGAGCGTGCGCAGAAGGCGCTGCTGGTTGGCGAGGTTGTGCACGATCCAGCGGCCGCTTTCGCCGCCGCGTCCTTCCTTGGCGTCGTAGATCCATTCGACCGGGTCGCGGGTCAGGACGTTGACGCCGTCGACGAGCAACGGGGTCTCTTCGCCGCTCCAGCGGTCGCGGCCGTGCACGAGGACGTTGTCCAGAAACGTGCGGACGGCGGCGAGGCGCGGACTTTTGGCGGCCGGTTCGTCGGGCAGGGCGAAGGCGGGTGGGGCCGTGAGGAGGGCGAAGGCAAGGGCGACGACGGCGGCGAAGAGGCGCCGGGTCGGGGGACCCGGCCTACAGTGGGACGGTCCGACCTCCGGGGGGAGGCAGTTCGGCTGTAGGCCCGGTCCCCCGACCGGGCGGGCTCGGCGGTTGTTCGAACGCCGGGTCAGGGGACCCGGCCTACAGGGGGGCGTGGCGGGGGAGTGGGCGCTCAAGGTTTGAGTTCGACCGGAGCCGGTTCGAAGTCGGTTTCGTTGACCCAGCCGGCGCGCGGGCGTTCGCCGCGCAGGTAGCGGTCGTAGAAGCCGCGGGAGTCGGGTGCGGAGATCGGGTAGCGGTCGAACTCGTCGCCGCGTCCGAACATGCGGGGGTCACCCTGCGCCGCGAGCCGCGCAGTCAGCTCGTCGTGCAGGCGGGCGCGGATCGCGGCGTGGGCGGGATCCGCGGCAAAGTTGTGCACGTTATCCGGGTCGCGGGCGAGGTCGTAGAGTTCCTCGGCGGCGAACGGCGCGAAGTTGAGGCGCCAATACGTATCCGCGCGGTCCTTACGGCCGCGTTCGAGCAGGAGGGTCTTCGTGGGACTGCCGTCGGTGTCGAGGTAACCGGTCTCGGGGTTGCCCGCGGGCCAGCGCGACGGCTCGTGGTTGCGCAGGTAGAGGAAGCCGTCGCGCACGATTCCGCGGATGGGGTAGCCGGCGTCGCCGGGCCGGCCGGCGTCGGTGCGCTCCTTGCCGATCAGGACGTGGTCGCGGGCCGCGACGACCCGGCCGGCGCGTTCGCTTTCGAAGATCTCCCGCCAGCTGCGGCCGGCCACCGGGGCGAGTCCGGCCGCCGCCGGGGTCAGGCCCGCGACCTCGAGCAGCGTGGGGGCGAGGTCGGTGAAGTCGACGAAGTCGTCGATGACGCGGCCCGGCGAGCGGATGCCCCGGGGCCAGCGCACGGCGAGCGGGACCTGGTTGGAGGCGGAGTAGGCGAAGCCCTTCGCGCGGGGAAAGGGCATGCCGTGGTCGGAGGTGACGACGACGAGGGTGTTGTCGAGCTGTCCGCGTCGCTCGAGTTCGGCCAGCATGCGGCCCAGGTGGAGGTCGGCGTATTCGACCTCGAAGGCGTAGTCGAGGATGTCGTGGCGCACGGTGTCATGGTCGGGCCAATACGCGGGTACGCGGTCGACGTCCTCCAGGCGTTTGCCTCCCTTGGCGACGCCGGCCTGGAACTCGTAGGCGCGGTGCGGCTCGATCGCCCCGTACCAGAAGCACCACGGCTGGCCGGCGGGAACGCCGTCGAGGAAGGCGGCGAAGTTGCCGGCGTAGTCGAGGTTCGACATGGCGCGCGCGGGCGGCTCGGCCTTGCGTTCGTTGAAGAGCGGACCGATCAGCGTGCGCGGCGAGCCGTCGGCGTGGCGGGCGATGCCCGGACCCCAGCCCTTGCCGGTCTGGCCGACCGTCCAGCCTTTCTCGCGGAGGGCCTCGGGCCAGGTCTTGAACTGCGGGGGGAAGTAGGCGATGTGGTTGCCCGCGGCGCCGAGCTGCCAGAGATGGCGGCCGGTGAGCACGATGGCGCGGGACGGCGCGCACTTTGCCATCGGCGTGTAGGCCTGCGTGAAGAGCAGGCCCTCGGTGGCGACGCGGTCGAAGGCCGGCGTCTTGACCCACGGGGTGCCGTAGACGCCCGCGTGGCGTCCCCAGTCGTCGGCGATGGCGAAGAGGATGTTCGGGCGATTCTCGGCGCGAAGCGCGCCGAGAATCGCGAAGGGGAGGAGGACGACGGCGAGGGCGAGGCGGCGGGGCATGCCTACGGTTTGCAGAGGATGGGCGGATTTCGCCACCGAAAAGGACCGGGATTGCGGTGATCCTGTTGAGGAAATGTGATTGGCCACAAAGAGGCTCAAAAAGCGCAAAAACAAGCGGGCGGGATCTCCGGTACTCTTGCGCCTTTTGTGTCTCGTTGCACCCAAGTCCTGTTGATCGAGTCTTGGTTGCGGCGGCGCCGCGCTGTGGACTCTGCGCGTGGGAGCTCAGCGTCCTCTGCAACCCAAGAACATGCACTGCCGATCATGAGAACCATGCGGGCTGGCTGTCGTAATATCGGAGCGTTTTCCGGCCCGCCCCGTCCGATCGGCCCGACCGTCATTCGCTCCATACCGTCTGCACCTTCCTCTCGTGGGCGGGCCACCATTGGTGGAGCAGGTCGGCGAGGCGGGCGACGACCTCCGGATGGGTCGAGGCGAGGTTGCGCTCCTCATGCGGATCCGCGAGCAGGTCGAAGAGTTGCGGGCGCAGCTCGTCGCGGGGATTCGAATCGGCATAGCGCTCGCTGACCTCGCCGTCGTAGGTGAGCAGCAGCTTCCAGTTTCCGTCAATGACCCAGCGGTAGACGAGGCTGACAACGGGCCTTTCGATCGACGGGACATCGTGGGCAAAGGTTTCGCCGTAGACGACATGGCGCGGCGTCGGCGCCCCCGACTTCAACGCGGGCAGGAGATTGTAGCCCGGCAGGTGTGCGGGCGCGGGCAGGCCGGCGGCGGCGAGGGCGGTGGGCACGATGTCGATGCTGGAGGCGAGCTGAGGACCGCGGCGGCCCGGCTGGATGGTGCCCGGCCAGCTGTAGAGGATGGGCTGACGGATGCCGCCCTCGTTGGCAGTCTGCTTGGAACGCGGGGCATAACCGCCACCGTCGGGCTTCTGGATCCAGCCGTTGTCGGCGAGGTACACGACGAGGGTGTTTTCGGAAAGGCCGCGTGCGTCGAGGTGCGCGAGCAGCTGGCCGCAGGTTTCGTCGAACCACTCGACCATGGCGTAGTAGCGCGCGACGAAGTCGGACGCGATGCCCATGGCCTTGTACTTGGCGAAGAGTCGCTCCGGCGGGTTGTGCGGCGTGTGCGGCAGGAAGGGTGCGTACCAGACAAAGAAAGGTTTCTTTTCGGCCACCGCGTGATCGATGAAGTCGGTGACCGGCGCGAGCCCCTCGCGGCCGATCTTGAGTCCGTCGTCGCCGTGGCGCCCGCCCGGTTCGGGAAAGCCGCGCGTCATGCCGTGCGTGAAGCCGCCCCGTTTGAAGTTACCTTCCCACCATTTGCCCGATTGATGGCTGAGGTAGCCGTGCTGGCCGAGCAGCCTGGCCATCGTCGGGTAACGGTCGATCTGGGCGATGAGTTTGCCGCGCAGGGCCTGGTAGGCGTCGGGGATGACCTCGTCCTTGCCGCCGAAGCGCGTCATGCCCGGCAGCCGCGAGGGATCGTTACCCGAGATGCGGTGCTGGTGTGCGTACATCCCGTTCGCGAGTGTGGCGAGGGCCGGCCGGCACAAGGCGGTGGGCACGTAGCCGCGTTCGAACAAGGCACTGCGTTTTGCCAGCGCATCGAGGTGCGGCGTCTCGATCTGCGGATGCCCCATGAAACCGTAGTCGGTCCAGGCCTGGTCGTCCGAGATGATGAAGACGATGTTCGGGCGATTTTCGGCGCGCAGCGCGCCGAAAATCGGAAGAAGGAGGGCGAGGAGGAAGGCGCGGAGAATGGGAGGGGAAAACATGGGGGCAGGGAAGTGGGTGGGCGCTGAGGAGACGCGGCGGGGTGCCGGATGGGGGATGGCGGGGTGGTGGCCGCTGGAATCATCCCGCGGGGGCGGTCCCCTGTCGAGCGGCTTGAGCCGGGACCAGCAATCGAACCGCGCGGGGATGCGAAATCAGGAAATGGTAAGGTTCGCGTCAGGACTTTTGCCAAAGAGAGGCGTAAAGTCTCCCCCTCACGGTTTCGGTTTCGTCCGTTCCCTCATCCCCTCCCTGTTCTCCTCATGAATCCTGCCCATCCCGCCGCGGCTTCGCGGCAAGCGACTCCTTCGTTCCTCGCGCGCGTCTGGTCGCTGGTCACCCTGCTCGGGCTGACCGGCGCCTGTGCCGTCGTCTTGTATGCCTACGCGAATCCTCCGGCCGCCGCACCCGTGGCGCCGCCCTTGTTCGACAACCTCGGCGTTCACTCGCGCAAGATCACCACGTCCTCGCCGCAGGCCCAGCGTTACTTCGACCAGGGCCTGCGCTTCCTCTTTGGCTTCAACCACGGCATGGCCGTGCGCTCCTTCGAGGCGGCGGCCGCCCTCGATCCGGAGTGTGCCATGGCGCACTGGGGCATCGCCGTGGCCAACGGTCCGCATATCAACTTCCCGCTGGTGCCGCCGCCCCAGGCCGAGAAGGCTTGGAAGCATCTCGAGCTCGCGCGCAAGCACGCCGCGCGTGGCACGCCCGCCGAGCAGGCGCTGATCGAAGCGCTCGGTCACCGCTATGCCTGGCCGCAACCGGAGGATCGCCGGCCGCTCGACGAGGCCTATGCCGACGCGATGCGCAAACTCTGGTGGCGGTTTCCCAAGGACGACGACAACGGCTCCTTCTTTGCCGAGGCCCTCATGAACCTGCGTCCCTGGGATCAATGGACACCCGAGGGTGTGCCTCAGCCGGGCACGGAGGAGGTCGTCCAGGTGCTCGACGCCGTGCTCGCCCTCAACCTCGACCATCCCTTCGCCAATCATCTCTACATCCACGCCGTTGAGGCGTCGCCGAACCCCGAGCGGGCGCTCGCCGCCGCCGACCGCCTGCGTGCGCTCCAGCCGGGCCTCGCGCACAACGTGCACATGCCCTCGCACATCGACATCCGCACGGGCGACTGGCACAAGGCCGTCACGTCCAACCTGAAGGCCATCGAGGCCGACCAGGCCTACCGTCGGATCGTCGGGCCTCCGCGCGACCTCGTCGTCCTCTACGCCGCGCACAACCGGCACATGCTCGCCTACGCCGCGATGATGACCGGTCAACGCGACCTCGCCCTCACCCACATCCGCGCGATGGTTGCGGAGATCCCGGCGGACTTCATGAAGGAATGGGCCGTCGCCGCTGAAGGCTTCGCCGCCATGCCCTTCGAGGTGCTCGTGCGCTTCGGACTCTGGGACGAGATCCTTGCCGAGCCCGACACCTATCCCGACTACATGCCCTTCACCAAGGCGCTGCGGCACGCCGCGCGGGCGATCGCCTGCGCGGCCAAGGGCGACGTGCAGGCCGCGCGCGCCGAGCAGGCTCTCTTCGTCGCGCGGGCGGCGACGATCCCCGCCGAGGCGACCCTGGGCAACAACAGCCTCGCGAGCATTATCGCCGTGGCCACGCCGATGGTCGAAGGCGAGATCCTGGTGCGCGAAGGCAAGCTCGACGCCGGCTTCGCCGCCCTGCGCGAAGCCATCGTGCACGAGGACCGGCTGCGTTACGACGAACCGCCGGGCTGGATCCTGCCCGTGCGGCATGCTCTCGGCGCGAACCTGATGGCCCACGGACGCTACGCCGAGGCCGAGCAGGTGTACCGCGAGGACCTCAAGCGCCTGCCGGACAACGGCTGGTCGCTCCTCGGCCTCTCCGAGGCGCTCGCCAAGCAGAAGAACGAACGCGAGGCCGGCGGCGTGCTCGCCCGGTTCGCGAGCGTCTGGCGCAACGCCGACGTGACCATCACCAGTTCCTGCTTCTGCCAGCCCGGCGCGGAGTAGCCCGCATCTTTCGCCAGCACAGACGCAGCGGATTGCAAGGATCCCGTAGGAGCGGTTTTACGCCGCGATGAACACCGTCCGCCAGCCATCGCGGCGTAAAGCCGCTCCTACCTCATTCGGTGAAATTCGCGGCCGGCCAAGAGTCCGCCGTCGAAACGCGCGCGGGAGCAGGATGCTCCCGCCACCCTGGCCGCCTTACTTGCCCAGCACCGTCTTCAGGATCCGCCCGAGGTCGTTGACGCGGTAGGGCTTGGTCAAATACCCGCAGAAGCCCATTTCGAGAAAACGCTTGGCCATGTCGTCGTTGTCGTAGCCGGACGAGATGATCGCGCGGACGTCGGGATCGACCTCCTTGAGGGCCTTGAAGGTCTCCTCGCCGCCCATTCCGCCGATGATGGTGAGGTCCATGATGACAACGTCGTAGGGCCGGTTGACGTTGAAGTAGCGTCGGTAGAGGGTGAGGGCCTCCTCGCCGTTGCGGGCGACGTCGTGCGTGTAGTCGAGGCTTGCGAGCATCGTGCCGGTGAACTCGCAGATCTTCGGGTCGTCGTCCATCAGCAGCACGCGACCCGTGCCGAACCGCAGGGCGGGCGCGCGCTGGGCCTCCACGGACACGGCCTCGTCGGTGAGCGGCAGGAAGACCGTGAAGGTCGTGCCCTTGCCGACCGTCGAGTCGACGCCGATCTGGCCACCGTGCGAGCGCACGATCGAGAGCACGGTGGCGAGGCCGAGGCCGGTGCCGTGTTTCTTCGTGGTGAAGAACGGATCGAAGATGCGGTCGAGCACGTCGGACGGGATGCCGCCGCCGTTGTCCTGCACGTCGATCTGCACGTAGCGTCCGGCGCCGAGCGGGGGCAGTTCGCCTTCCTCGAGTCCGATGTTCTCGGCGCGGAGGATGATGAGGCCCTCCTCGGGGTTGGCCATCGCCTGGATGCCGTTGATGATGAGGTTCTGGAAAACCTGCAGCAGCTGGCCGCGGTCAACCTTGATGGGTCCGACATTCTCGCCGACCTCGACCTGAACCTCAACGGTGCTGCCGGCGGCGGCGACGCGGACGGCGTCGCGCAACAGTTCGGCCGGCGCGAGCACCTGGTGGGCCTGGGCCGCGCTTCCCTTGGCGAAGGTGAGCAATTGTTTGGTGAGCGCCTTGGCCGTGAAGCAGGCCTTCTCGGCGTCGCCGAGTCCCGAGTAGTCGCGGCTCTCCTTGGCGAGCGAGATGGCGCCGAGGATGGTGGTGAGCAGGTTGTTGAAATCGTGGGCGATGCCGCCGGCGAGCTGGCCGAGGCTCTCGAAACGGTTGGCGCGGATGAGCTCCTCGGGCGTGAGCGTCATCTCCTTTGGGTCGCGGAAGACGACCGCGATGCCGAGCGCGCGGCCTTCGGGATCCCAGGCCTGGCGGGCGCTCCAGACGATCGGCACCGGTTTGCCGCCGCCGGCCGGGACGAGGGCGTGGTCGGGGTGCAGGCGGGTCTGGTCGTTGGAGGCGAGGGCGATGTCGACGGCCTCCTGGTCAGGACGTTCGTGCAGGCGCGTCACGAGCGCGAAGACGTCGCGGATGCCGAGGGCGCGCTCCGCCTCCAGCCGGTGGCCGGTGAGCTGCTCCGCCCGGGTATTCATGTAGAGGATACGTCCGCGGGCGTCGGCGAGGATCACGGCTTCGCCGAGGGCGGCGAACATCTCCGCGAGCACGGGGGCGGGCGCCGGACCGGCCCCGGCCGCCTCCTCGGCCGGCGCGGGGAGGGCGTACCCGACCGCGCGCAGCAGTTCGCGCCGGCGGGAGAAGTGGCGGTGCGCGCCGAGCAGCACGTCGAGGCGCGAGCCGTCGGCGCGGCGGAAGGTCGTGCGCTGATAGAACGACGTCTCGCCCACGGCGGGCGCGGTGAGGAAGGCCGCCGCGCCGGCCTCGGCGGCGTCGGGGGGCAGCAGGCGCTCGAAGGCCGCCGGGGACCCGGCGTCGTCCGCGTCCGCTTCGTCGTCCGTCGCGCCGGAGAGGCGCAGCCACGCGGGCGAGTACCAGAAACGCCGGTTGGCGAAGTCGAGGTCGAAGAGGGCGAGCGTGGCGTCGTCGGCGAGGTGCGAAAAACGCTCGTCGCCGACGAGGGCCTGCTCCTCGAACTCCTTGCGCTCCGTGACGTCGAGGTGGAGGCCGGTGACGCGTTCGAGTTTTCCGTCCGGTCCGAATCGTTGCACGCCGGTGCCGAGCACCCACACCCAGTGTCCGCGGCGATGCCGCATGCGGTACTCGACGGCGAAACTTCGCCAGCCGGGCGCGGGCGACTTCAGCAGCCGGTCCGGCGCGGCGGCGGAATCGTCGGGATGGATGAGGCGCAGCCAGGTGTCGTAGGTGTTCTCCAACTCCTCCTCGGCGTAGCCGAGCAGGCGCTTCCAGGCCGGCGAGTAGAGGATCGCGCCGGTGTGGAAATGCAGGTCGAAGAAACCGACCGGGCTCTGCGGCAGCAGCAGCGGCGGGAGGAAGGGGCTCTCGGCGCCGGCCGCGGCGGGATCGAGCAGCGGCGAGGCGGTCGACGGCTTCGGGGGCTCGCGGGTCACGAAGGCGTAGTAGGCGGCGTCGCCACCCGCGGCGGGCTCGAGGCGAAGTTGCACGGCCACGGGGGCGGCCTCCTCCGCCTGCGGCTGCGCGTCGAGCGGCAGCGTGCGGTCGAGGGCGCTGGCGAGCAACGCCTCCCATTGGGCCTCGAGCCAGTCGGCGTCGTTGGAAACGATCTCGAAGGCGAAGAGCGAGGGGAGCGGGGTGCCGGCGAGGCTCTCCGCCGCGGCCTGCCAGAGCGCGCCGGCGGCACGGCTGGCGTGCAGCACGCGGCCCGTGCGATCGAGGGTCAGGACAACCGCGCCCGCGTCTCGGCCGGGGCCGGACGCGCGGGTGGGGGGCGAGGCGGGCGCAACGTCACTCACAAGCGGAAGGGGAAAGGGTCGGGCCCGACGGCCTGATGGCGAAGGCGCAGGCCGGGAGGGCCGGCAAGGTGTATGGCGGATTGTCGCGGGCCGACAACTGCAAACACGTCAGGGGGACGCACGACCGGGTCTCACGCGCCGGCCAGCTGGCGTGCGCGTTCCGCGACCTGCGTGCGCGTGGGGGCGTCGCCCGCAAGCCATTGGCGCACGCGCCCGGCGAGGAAGCCGATGTAGGGCGCCTGATCGTTGAGGCAGGGCACGTGTTGGAACGATTCGCCGCCGGCGTGCAGGAAGTCTTCCTTCCCCTCGCCGGCGATCTCTTCGAGCGTTTCGAGGCAGTCGGAGACGAAGGCCGGCGTGAAGACGAGCAGGCGCTTCTTGCCCTCCGCGGGCAGTTCCTCGAGGCGCTTGTCCGTGTAGGGCGAGAGCCAGGGCTCGCCGACGAGGCGCGATTGGAAGGAGATCGACCACTTCGCCGGATCCAGCCCGGCGCGTTTCGCGAAGGCCTGCGTGGTCTTCGTGATCTGCGCCTTGTAGCACATGGCGTGGGCGGCGCTGCACGTGTTGCAGCAGTCGTCCACGAGGGTGCAGTGCGCGCGCGAGGCGTCGCCCTTGCGCAGGTGGCGCACGGGGATCCCGTGGTAGGAAAAGAGGATGAAGTCGTGCGGCTGGGCGAGGTACGGTGCCGAGACCGCGTGCAGCGCCTCGATGTAGTCGGCGTCCTCGTAGAACGGCTGCACGCAGGCGATGCGCAGTTTCGGCGCGAGGCGCGCGGCTTCCTCGTAAACCTTCACCACCACCGTCTCCCAGGACGACATGGCGTAGTGCGGGTACTGCGGGAAGAGCAGGACCTCGTCGATGCCGTCCGCCGCGATCTGCGCGACCACCGAGGCAATGGAGGGCTGGGCGTAGCGCATGGCCAGATACACGGGCGTGTCGGCGCCGAGTTCGGCCGCCAGCTTCGCACGCACGCTGCGCGAGATCGTGATCAGCGGCGAGCCCTCGGGGGTCCAGATCTCCTGGTAGGCCTTCGACGACTTCGGGGCGCGCAGGGGCACGATGATGCCGTGCACGAGCAGGCGACGGAGGGGCGTGAAGGCCGGCTTGTCGATCACCCGGTCGTCGCCGAGAAACTCATGCAGGTAGGAACGGACGTCGGGGACGGCGGTCGAGGCGGGCGAACCGAGGTTGACGAGAAGAACGGCGCGTTTGGGCATGCGCCGCTATTGGTCGGGCAATTCCCGGCAAAGTCAAACGAGCGCCCGCAGGCGCCGCAGCTCGGCGATCAGTCGGTGGACGTTCTCCGGCGCGATGCGGTCGGTCACCACCGAGAGCGGGTAGTTGTGCTCGCAATCCAGATGCACGCCCCGCTCGGTGCCGGGCCGGACGAAGTCCTCGACGAAATCCATGCCGCCGCGCGATTTGATCCAGCGGTAGTATGGATCGGGGTCTGCGGACTCGATCACGACGTCGTCCTTGAGGAAGATCGAGCAGTAGAGGGTCAGGTCTCGAAACGACGCGAACCACGTCGGGGGATTCACCAGTTGATCTCGGATGATGAGCGTCATCGAGGAGCCTCAGATAGCATCAACACTGCCAATCTTGGAATCGCGGCCGATTTTTCAAGTCCTGTATCGGCACAAAGGCCCGAGAAATTAACCTTTTGTCCGGCGGCTTCCGCCGTCATCCGTGTTGGTTTTCCCATCATGAGCACTGCGCGCAAACCGGTCCTTCTCATCATCCGCGACGGCTGGGGTCACAACCCGCACCCGGAGCAAAACGCCACCAACGCCATCCACCTGGCGAAGAAACCGTGCGACGACCGCCTGCATGCGAAGTATCCGTTCGCCCTCGTCAACGCCGCCGGCCTTGACGTCGGCCTGCCCGAGGGCGTGATGGGCAACAGCGAGGTCGGCCACGAGAACATCGGCGCCGGCCGCATCGTCGACCAGGAGCTCGTCCGTCTCAACAAGCTCTTCTCCGAGAAGCGCCTCGCCTCCAACTCCGTCTGGAAGGCCATCGTCGAACGCGTGAAGGCGAAGGGCTCCCGCCTCCACCTCATGGGCATCGTCTCCGACGCGGGCGTGCACGGCATGCTCGAGCACCTTTACGGCATTCTGCGTCAGGCGAAGGCGGACGGCATCCGGGAGGTCTTCATCCATGCCTTCACCGACGGCCGCGACACCGCGCCCACGAGCGGGCTGCGCTACATCGGCGAGGTCGAGGCGAGGTGCCGCGAGATCGGCGTCGGCCGCATCGCCTCCGTCTGCGGCCGCTTCTGGGCGATGGACCGCGACAACCGCTGGGAACGCGTGCAGAAGGCCTACGACATGCTCACGGGCCGCAAGGCCGTGGCCACCGCGAAGAGCGCCGAGGCCGCCGTGCAGGCCTACTACGACCAGCCTTCGGGCGACTCCCAGAAGGGCGACGAGTTCATCCCCGCCACCTGGGTGGTCGGTGCCGACGACAAGCCCGTCGCGACGATCGCCGACGGCGACGCCGTCCTTTTCTACAACTACCGCGGCGACCGCCCGCGCGAGATCACCAAGGCCTTCGTGCTCGACGGCTTCAAGGAGTTCGACCGCGGCGCCAAGCTCGACCTGTACTACGCCACCATGACGGAGTACGAGAGCGGCCTGCCGGTGAACGTGGTCTCGCCGAAGCCGGAGCCGCTGAAGAACATCCTCGGCAAGGTCGTCAGCGACGCCGGCCTCGCGCAGTTCCGCTGTGCCGAGACCGAGAAGAACCCGCACGTCACCTTCTTCTTCAACAACTATCGCAAGGATCCCTTCCCGGGCGAGGAGCGCGCCTGCCCGCCGAGCCCGAAGGTGCCCACCTACGACCTCCAGCCCGAGATGTCCGCCGCCGAGGTCACGCGCCTCACCAAGGAGGCGATCCTCTCCGGCAAGTACGGACTCATCGTCGTCAACTACGCCAACCCCGACATGGTCGGCCACACGGGCAACCTTGAGGCCGTGATCAAGGCCGTCGAGGCGACCGACGCCGGAGTGGCGGAGTTGCTCGCCGCGCTCGAGCAGGTCGGCGGCCAGGCCGTCGTCTGCGCCGACCACGGCAACTGCGAGCAGATGTGGGACGAATCCACCCACGGCCCGCACACCGCACACACGCTCAACCTCGTCGAAGTCTTCGTCGTCGGCGACGCCTTCGCCGCCGGCCGGACGCGCATGCGCGAGGGCGGCCGCCTCGCCGACATCGCCCCCACCGTCCTCGACCTCATTGGGCTGCCCAAGCCCGCCGAGATGACCGGGGAGTCGCTCATCGCGAAGCGATGAGCGAAATGACGAATGACGAATGACGAATGACGAATGACGAATGACGAATGACGAATGAC
>VFQQ010000865.1_pt1 | contig 50750 bp, 47 predicted proteins | sample 3512341 | NCBI WGS metagenome assembly VFQQ01 (sample SAMN10412373, study PRJNA504923) | tailings metagenome | isolation source: Relicate 2 Philex TSF1 revegetated site | place: Philippines: Tuba, Benguet | collected 2017-08-29 | reverse complement strand
ACAAGATCCATCCGGGCGACCCGATGGACAAGAACCTCTACGACCTGCCGCCGGAAGAACTGAAGAACGTTCCCCAGGTCTGCGGCTCGCTCCGCGAAGCCCTGGAGAACCTCGACAAGGATCGCGAGTTCCTGAAGAAGGGCGGCGTGTTCTCCGACGACCTCATCGACAGCTACATCGAGCTGAAGATGGAAGAGGTCTACGCCTTCGAGCACACCCCGCACCCGATCGAATACCAGATGTACTACTCGGGCTGATCGACCCGTCGGTCCGTCTCTCGGAAAGCCCCGCCGCGATCCCCTCGCGGCGGGGTTCTTCTTTTTCAGGCGCCGGTGGCGAGCTTGGCGCGGAGGCCGAGCAGGGCGATCACGGTGTCCAGCACCGGCGTGGCGATGCCGGCCTCGCGGGCGAAATCCTGCGCCACCCGGAACTGGGCGTCGAGTTCGAGCGGCTTGCCGGCCTCGAGGTCCTGCAGAATGGAGGGTTTGTGGCCCGAGACGGGGGAAGCGAGCGTGGCCGCCACCGCCTCCGGCCCGTAGCCCGGGCTGAATTCCAGGCCCTGGGACGCGGCGATCGCCACCGCCTCGTGGTTGATCGCCCGGGCGACGGCGACGCAGGCGGGATCGCTCATGGTCTGGCCGACGGTGCCGCCGGTCAGGCAGCAGACGCCGGAGTTGGAGATGTTGGTGAGCAGCTTCTGCCACACCTCCCGGCGGATGTTCTCGGCCACCGGCGTGTCGAGGTCGGTGTCCTTGAAGAGCGCGGCGATCGCCTCCACCCGTTCGCTCTTCGTATCGTCCGGCTCTCCCAGGATGAAGCGGTTGCGCTGCGGATTGACGTTCCGGCACCGGCCCGGCGCGTCGATGGTGTTGGAGGAATAGATGACGCACCCGATCACCCGATCGAGGCCGACGGTCCGTTCCACCTTGCGGCCGGGATCCAGGCGTTCGATCGGCGTCCACGGCCGGCTGCCGAAGCGGTGAAACCACCACCAGGGCACGCCGTTCAGTGCGAAGACGACGGGCGTGTCGGCCTTCAACAGCGGCGGGATGTGCTCGGCCAGGGCCGTCAGGTGCTGGGCCTTGGCGGTCACGAAGACGACGTCCTGCGGGCCCAGGTCGGCGGCCCTGTCGCTCGCCGCCACCTTCGCGGTGAAGGTTTCCTTGCCGGTGAACTGCAGGCCCTTCGCCCTGATCGCCTCCAGATGCGCGCCGCGGGCGATCAGCGAGACGTCTTGCCCGGCCCGCGACAGCTTGGCGGCGAGATGCCCGCCGACCGCGCCGGCCCCGACGATGCAGACCTTGCTCATGACGCCCTCACAGCATGTCGAGGCGGGTGGGCCCGCGCGGCGGTGGGAAGGCGGCATCGATCGCCGCCAGATCCCCCTCGGAGAGCGTCAGGTCGAGCGCGCCGAGGTTGTCGCGCAAGTGGGCTAAGCTCGTCGCCTTGGGGATCACGCAGATGTTCGGCCGCCGCAGCAGCCAGGCGAGGCAGATCTGCGCCGGCGTGGCGCCCGCCGTCTTGGCGATGGCCGCGAGGCGCTTGTCGCGCAGGATGCGGCCCTGCTCGATCGGCGAATAGGCCATCACCGCGACCTTGCGCTCTTCGCAGATATCGAGGAGCGCATGCTCCGCCGCCCGGCGGCTCGGGTTGTAGAGGATCTGATTGCAGGCGCAGCCGCTGCCGCCGGCCCGCTCCAGATCCATCATGTCATCGGTATCGAAGTTGCTTACGCCCCAGTCGCGGATCTTGCCTGCCTGTTTCAGGGCGGCGAAGGCCTCCAGGGTCTCGGCCAAGGGGACGCCGCCGCGCCAATGGAGCAGATACAGGTCGATGCGATCGGTCTCCAGCCGCTTCAGACTGCGTTCGCAGGCGGCGACCGCCTGCTTCCTGCCGGCATTGTGAGGGTAGACCTTGCTGACGATGAAGACGTCCCCGCGTCGCCCCGCGACGGCATCGGCGACGATCGTTTCCGCCTCGCCTTCGCCATACATCTCCGCCGTGTCGATCAGCGTCACGCCGAGCTCGAGGCCGAGCTTGAGCGCCGCCACCTCGGCGGCGCGCTTGGACGGGCTCTCGCCCATGCGCCAGGTACCGAGGCCGAATCGCGGCATCCGCGCGCCGGAGGGGAGAATGAGGGAGGGAGCGAGCGAGCTCATTCCCTAGAGTACGGCGCTTCCCGGCGGCAGGCCAAGCATGATGCGTCCGCGCGCCTCGGCCGCGGAATCGAAATCGACCATGGCGTGGTGGGTGGCGACCTGCATGTCGCGGAACAGCGCCTGGAGAGGGGAGGAGAGATAGGCCGCATTCGCCCCGGCGCCGCCGAATAGCCGGTCGGCGGCGTTCCGACAGAGCTGCACCGCGTATGCAATCCGCATGCGAAGGTCGGAGCGCAGCGGGATGTCCGCCACCTGGCGGGCTTCGGAGAGGCTCGTGAAGTCCGCACCCGCTTCCGCCAGCAGCGCTGCAGCCGCCCTTATCTCCGCATCGGCGGTGGCGATCCGCATCTGCAGGCCCGGGCTCTCCGCCTTTCTGGCGCCGGTATACTTGTCCCCCCGCGTGGCCGTTGCCGACAACACGGCCCGCAGCATGGCGCGGGCGATGCCGAGAACCGGGGCGGACACGTGATAGGCGAGGCCGCAGGCGACCGGGTTCAGATAGAGCCCGGTGGCATGCCGCCGCGCAGCCTCGCTGCGGCCGAGGAACAGCGTCGCCGTCGCCACGGCGCGATGGGCGGGTACGAAGACTCCGTCGAGCACCAGTTCCTTGCTGCCGGTGCCTTCGAGGCCCATGACATGCCAGTTGTCGCTGATGCGGTAGTCGCGGAGCGGAGCCAGCGCATGGATCTGGGTCGGGCGGTCCTCGCCCGGCTCCACCTTCACGCCGATCAGGTTCCAGCGCGCATGGTCGCAACCGCTGGCGAAGGGCCAGCGCCCGCTGACCCGCCAGCCGCCCTGTACCGGCTTCGCCGTGCCCGCCGCTGCGAGCGACCCGGCGACCAGCGTATCCGGATCTTCGGCGGCGATCTCGTCCTGGGCGGCTTCGGGAAACATGCCGAGCATCCAGGTATGCGCGGTCAGTACCATCAATACCCAGGCGCCGGCCGGACAGGTCTCGGCCAGGGTGGCGACCGTTCGGTGCATCTCGGTCAAGCCCATTTCCCAGCCACCGATCCGCCCCGGCTGACAAAGGCGGAACAGCCCCGCCTCGCGCAAGCCGGCCACTACCTCGGGCCGGACCCTGCGATCCGTGCGTGTCGCCGCGGCATGAAGGCGCAGCAGGTCGCGAACCTGTTCGGTTCGGGCGGCGAGGGTCGCTGCGTCGGGAGCGGGCAAGGGCGGTCCTCCTCTCGGACGGCCGGGAATCAAAAGGGGAGGCGCAACGGCCTCCCCTCGGAACGACGGGTCGCCCCGGAACCTCAGCCGCCCGCGGCGGCCACGGCGCGCTTGGTCATCACGGTGATGAGGTGCGCCCGGTACTCGGCGCTGCCGTGAATGTCGGAATTCAGGCCCGACGCGCCGTGCTTGAGGTTCTCGACCGAGGCCACGGCGAACTTGGCGGCGAGCGCCTTTTCCGCATCGGCCCAGCGGAAGGCGCAGGGTCCGGCACCGTTGATGGCGACGCGGATGCCGCCCGCCGTCTCGGCAACGAAGGCGCCGACCATGACATAGCGGGAGGCGGGGTTCGCGAACTTCACATACCCCGCGCGCTTGGCGATCGGGAACTCGACCTTGGTGATGATCTCGCCCTCGTCGAGGGCGGTCTCGAACATGCCCTTGAAGAAGTCGTCGGCCTTGATGGCGCGCTTGGTCGTGTGGACGGTGGCGCCGAGGCCGAGCACGGCGCCGGGATAGTCGGCCGCCGGATCGCTGTTGGCGAGCGAACCCCCGATGGTGCCCTTGTTGCGAACCTGGCGGTCGCCGATGCCGCTCGCCAGCACGGCGAGGGCCGGAATCGCCTTCTTCACCTCCGCGGAAGCCGCCACTTCGGCGTGGCGGGTGCCGGCACCGATGCTGACGGAGCCGCCGGAGACGCCGATGCCCCTCAGTTCGGGCAGGCCGCCGATGTCGATCAGGTCGCTCGGCTGCGCCAGACGCTGCTTCAGGGTCGGGATCAGCGTGTGGCCGCCCGCCAGGATCTTGCCGTCGGGGAACTTCGCCACGAGGGCCTGCGCGTCGGCCAGGCTCTTCGGCTTGTGATAGTTGAATGCGTACATCAATGACCTCCCGTCATTCCGCGGCGATGGCGCGCACCTTGCCCTGCGCGGCCCGCCATACCTTCTCCGGCGTCGCCGGCATGTCGATCTCGACGCCGAGCGCGTCGGTGATCGCGTTCATCAGCGCCGCCGGCGCGGCGATCGCCCCGGCTTCGCCGCAGCCCTTCACTCCGAGCGGGTTGTGCGGGCAGGGCGTCTCCGTCATGCCCACCGTGAAGGAGGGCAGGTCGTCGGCGCGCGGCATGGTGTAGTCCATGAAGGACCCGGTCAGGAGCTGGCCCGAGGCCTTGTCGTACACGACCCCTTCCAGCAGGGCCTGGCCCACGCCCTGGGCAACGCCGCCGTGCACCTGACCCTCGACGATCAGGGGATTGATCACCTTGCCGAAGTCGTCGACCGCCACCCATTTCGCGATGGTGACGCGGCCCGAACTCGGATCCACCTCCACCTCGGCGATGTGCGTTCCGGCCGGATAGGTGAAGTTCGAGGGATCGTAGAAGGCGTTCTCCTCGAACCCCGGTTCCAGGTCGGCCGGATAGTTGTGCGGTACATAGGCGGTGAAACAGACTTGGCCGATGGGCACCGACTTGTCGGTCCCGGCGACCTTGAAGTTACCGCCTTCGAAAACGACGTCGTCGACCGCCGCTTCCATCAGATGAGCGGCGATCTTCTTGCCCTTGGCGATCAGCTTGTCGCAGGCGCGCACGATGGCCGAGCCCCCGACGGCGAGCGAGCGCGAGCCGTAGGTGCCCATGCCCATCGGGATCCGCTGGGTGTCGCCGTGCACGATTTCGATCTGCTCGATCGGAACGCCCATCTTCTCCGAGACCACCTGGGCGAAGGTCGTTTCGTGACCCTGGCCGTGGCTGTGCGACCCGGTGAAGACGGACACGCTGCCGGTGGGGTTGAAGCGGATGGAGGCCGATTCCCACAAGCCGACGCCGGCCCCGAGAGAGCCGACGACAGCGGAGGGAGCGATACCGCAGGCTTCGATATAGGCGGCGAATCCGATACCCCGCAGCATGCCGCGACGTTCGGATTCGGCACGGCGGGCAGCGAAGCCCTTGTAGTCGATCATGTCGAGCGCCGTGTTCATCGACAGTTCGTACTGCCCGCTGTCATAGGCCACGGCAACCGGCGTCTGATAGGGGAAGGCGTTCGGGGCGATGAAGTTCTTCCTGCGGATCTCGGCCGGATCCATGTTGAGTTGACGTGCGGCCAGTTCGACCAGCCGTTCGACCACGTAGGTGGCCTCGGGGCGCCCCGCACCGCGATAGGCGTCCACCGGCGTGGTGTTGGTGAAGACGGCCTTCACCTCTGCGTAGATCGCCGGCGTGGTGTACTGGCCGGCCAGCAGGAGCGCGTAGAGATAGCTCGGCACGCAGGACGCGAAGGTGGAGAGATAGGCTCCCATGTTCGCGATGGTCGAACACTTCAGCGCCAGGAACTTCCCGTCCTTGTCGACCGCGAGTTCGGCATGGGTGACATGGTCGCGGCCATGCGCGTCGGTGAGGAAGGCTTCCGACCGGTCGGAGGTCCACTTCACCGGCTTGTTCAGCTTGCGCGAGGCCCAGACGCAGACCACTTCCTCGGCATAACAGAAGATCTTGGAGCCGAAGCCGCCCCCGACATCCGGTGCGACCACCCGCACCTTGTGTTCCGGCAGGCCGAAGATGAAGGCACAGAGGATGAGCCGCAGCACGTGCGGGTTCTGCGATGTGGAGTAGCAGGTGGTCGTGTCGGTCGCCCGGTCGTGTTCGCCGATGGCGACGCGCGGTTCCATCGGATTGGGCGACAGGCGGTTGTTGATCAGGTCCACCTTGACCACATGCGCGGCCTTGGCGATGCCCGCATCGGTCGCGGCCCTGTCGCCGAACTCCCAATCGTAGCACAGGTTGCCCGGCGCCTCGGCATGGAGTTGGGGCGCGCCGGCCTTCAGCGTCTCGACCGGGTCGACCACGGCCTGCATCACGTCATAGTCGACGTTGATCTTCTCGGCCGCGTCGCGGGCGATCTCACGGCTTTCCGCAATAACGACAGCGACCTGATCGCCGACGCAGCGCACGGTGTCGAGGGCGATCGCCGGATGCGGCGGGGCCTTGTGCGGCTGGCCGTCCTTGCCCGTGACGGTCCAGCCGCAGATCAGGCCGCCGACCTTGTCGGCGGCCAGTTCCTGGCCGGTGAAGACCGCCGTCACGCCGGCCGTCGCCTTGGCGGCCGAGGTGTCGATCGACTTGATCCTGGCGAAGGCGTGCGGCGAGCGCACGAAATACGCATAGAGCTGACCGGGGCGGTTGATGTCGTCGGTGTAAGTGCCCTGGCCGGTGATGAAACGATAATCTTCCTTGCGGCGCACCGGTGCGCCGATACCCGTTCCTGTCACCGCGTTCATGGCACTTACCTCCCCATTGTTTTAGCCGCCGCCGCAATTGCCTTGACGATGTTGTGATAGCCGGTGCACCGGCAGAGGTTGCCCTCCAGGCCGTGGCGGATGTCGTCCTCGGTGAGGCCGGGATTCTTCTCCACGAGGTCGATCGCGCTCATGATCATGCCGGGCGTGCAGAAGCCGCATTGCAGGGCATGATGCTCGCGGAAAGCCTCCTGCATCGGATGCAGCTTGCCGTCCTTGGCGAGTCCTTCGATCGTGGTGACCGAGGCGCCTTCGAGCTGTACCGCCAGCATGGTGCATGACTTCACGCTCTGGCCGTCGATATGAACGACGCAGGCACCGCATTGGCTGGTGTCGCATCCGACATGCGTGCCGGTCAGTCCCAGGTTTTCGCGCAGAAACTGGACCAGCAGCGTTCGCGGTTCGACGTCACGCGACACTTTGTTGCCATTGACCGTCATGGAAACGGTGGCCATCCGATGCCTCCCTTAGACCCTGCCGGCCCCGCGGGACCGACCCCTCATAGCTGCCCCTGTGCCGGGCTGGCGACGGCGGGAGTTTGGTTCCCCGCCGCTACCCGGTCAAGCACGACAAGGAGTCTCTCGCCTCAACCCCGCTGGAAGAGCCAAGTCGCCACCAGGACGACCACGATCAGACCGCCGATCCAGATCCATGCGGGGATGCCGCCGGCCGCCACGGGTGCCGGCGTCGATGGTGTCGGCTGGGCGGCCGGCGTTTCGGGGATGGCGGATTGCGCCGTCGCCTCAACCTCGGGCGCGGCCGGTGCCGCGGCCGCCCGCGCCGCCACGATCTCGTTGAAGCGCACGAAGAAATCGTCGGCCATCTTCTTCGCCGCGCCGTCGACGAGCCGGGCGCCGATCTGGGCGAGCTTGCCGCCGACCTGAGCATTGGCCGTGTAGGAGAGCTTCGTGCCCTCGGGCACCTCGGTCAGGGAAACCTTGGCGCCTCCCTTGCCGAAACCGGCCGCTCCGCCCTGACCTTCACCTGAAATGGTATAGCCGTTGGGCGCGTCGATGTCGGACAGGGTCACCTTGCCCTTGAAAGTGGCCTTGACTGGTCCGACCTTGGCCACGACGGTCGCGCTCAGCTCGGTGTCCGAGTGTTTCTCGATCACCTCGCAGCCCGGGATCGCCTGCTTCAGGATCTCCGGATCGTTCAATGCCGCCCAAACCATATCGCGCGGCGCCGGGATGATCTGTTCGCCCGACATATCCATGGGTCTGCTCCACCGAGAAATGGGTCTTCTGATCGGGCGCGGACCCTAGCACGGGGAGGAGCGCGGCCGGAACGGGGGGACCCGTCCCGGCCCGCCCGTCAGGCCGGCTTGCCGCAATAGGCCTCGATCCGGTAGCCGTCGGGGTCGATGGCGAAGGCGGCATAGTAGTTCGCGTCGTAGTCGGCGCGGATTCCGGGCTTGCCGTTGTCCACGCCCCCCGCCTCGAGGGCGGCGGCATGGAACGCATCCACGGCTTTCCGGCTGGAAGCCCTGAAGCAGAAATGCAGGCCCGACTCCATGTCGGCCGGCACCGGCTTCGTGGTCTTCGATATCCAGAACGCGACACCCTTCTCGCCGTAGCCGAGCGAGGCGTCGCCTGCGCTGAGGCAGGTGAAGCCGAGCGGGGCAAGCGCGGCATCGTAGAACGCCTTCGTCCTTCTGATGTCGCGCACGCCGATCGAGATATGGTCGAACATCGGTTTTCTCCTTGCGTCGCAGCGGGGTGGTCCCGCCGGTTCCGGGAGGCTAGGGACGGCGACCTGACAGCCCCCTGTCAGGTATTCCGGTGCAGGATGCCCGTCGCGACGATTTTCCAGGTCCGAGACATGACACGTATCGAGCGCGCCTTCGGTATTCTTCTGCTGCTCTCGGGCGGCGGCATGGTGACCGCACCGGACTTGGCGCGGCGCTTCGAAGTGTCGATCCGCACGATCTACCGCGATGTCGAGATGCTGTCAGCCACCGGGATCCCGGTCTATGCCGAGCGCGGCAGTACCGGCGGCTACCGCCTGCACGAGGGCTTCTTCCTGCCGCCGGTCGGATTCTCGCGATCGGAGGCGGTAGTGGCGCTTCTCGGCCTCGCCCTGATCGGATCGTTGAAGGTGCCGGTCTTCGAGGCGGACCTGCAGTCGGCTGAGCGCAAGCTGGTCGCCGCCATGCCGAGCAGGCTGCGCCTCCTACTCGCCGAGACGCGGCGGCTGATCGGCTTCGAGCAGGCGGCCGCCGATGTCTTTCACCCCGAGCCCGAGGACGATGTGGTCGATACGCCGGAAGCCCGCAAGGCACAGGCGAAGGCGGTGGAGACCTATCTCGGCGCGGTTCTGGACGGAACGCGGGTCGGCTTCGCCTATCGCTCGCCCTATCGGGAAGAAGATAGGGCGAAGCCGGTGCAGGCCGAGGCGCACGGCCTGCTGTGGGACCGGGACCGATGGTACCTGCTCGGCAAGCGCCACGACGGCGGCGAACCACGCATCTGGCGGGCCGACAGGGTACGCGACGTCACCGCGACGACGTTCAGGGCGAAACCGGACCCGAGCTTCGACGTACGCGTCCATCTCGGCCGGCGCTGGCTTGCGAATGCCATGGCCAACTGGAGCATGTCGAGCCCCGTCCGCATCCTGATGCCGAAGGCGCGTGCCGACAGGTTGCGGCGTGACTGGTACTTCGGCTACGGCCGGTTCCGGCCGGCAGACGGTGGCCGGGTCGAGATGCTCTACGGCGAGAACGATCCGCAGCGGGTGTTCGAGCTCGTGCGCTGGCTGGGTCCGGGCGTGGAACTCCTGGAACCGGTGGATTGGCGCGAGCGCCTGGCCCGCGAACTCCTCGCCATGGCGGCCCTGCATGGGGGTTAACGCAAAAGAAACCGTATTCGGGTGATCTCTTCGGCATGACCGATCGTTCGCCTGCCGCCGGAACGCCGCCCGTGGTGCGCTCCGGTGTCGATGTCGCCCTGTGGTTCGTCGCCCGGGCCGAGGAGGCGCGCGTTTTCCTGCCGGCGAAGAAGCTGCAGCAGCTTATGTACCTGGCCCAGGCGGTCTTCGCGGGCCGGGCCGGCGGGCGGAAGCTGATGCCGGCGACCTTCCTCGCCGGCGAACAGGGGCCCTACGAACCCAACATCCTGATCATGCTCGATGCCGGCCTCGCCACGACGCCGAGGCCGATGATCGCGAAGTCGGCAAAGAGCCTGCTCGAGATCATCTGGCGCGAATACGGGGTGCAGACGCCCCAGCAGCTCTCACGCCTCATCGCCGCCGACGGGCTGTGGCGTTCGACCTTCGAGCGCGGCGCCAACAGCGAGGTGACCATCGACGCCATGCGCCGGGCCTATGCCCCGGCCCGCAGCGCGGCGACCGGCCCGGCACGGCCGAGCGAGGCGGCCACGGTCCGCTTCACCCTCGACGGCCGGCCGGTGGTGAAATGGGCGCCGAAGCGCCGGATCGAACGCCCGGCTGCATCCGCTCGCGGAACCTGACGCAGGGGTCGACGTCGTCGACCCGGGGCGTGAACCAGACCAGATCGTACGGCCAGTCGGTCTTCGTCGGGTCCGTTTCGCCCGCCACCACTTCCCGGAAGGCGATCGAAACGATGCTGGCCGGGGCCTGGCGGGCGCGAAGATGCCACGGCACGGCCCGGTCGGTCCGCACATGGCCGGCGCCGGCGATCAGGATCGATTTCCCGTTGGCCTCTGTCATCGCCGCCGCCATGGCGGCGTCGCGGGCCCACTGGATGAGAGTGAAGGGGGCCAGGGCAGCGGCCGGCAACATGTTGCAGTGCGATGCCGCGATCTCGGCCTCCATGGCGGTCCGGAAATCCGCCGGGATGGGGTCCCGCAATCGCAGCATCGCCTGCCGGGCGGGCGGCAGGCCTTCGACACCCCGCGTCCGCAGCGCCTGGACCTCGGTCCGGTCGATGTTCGCCGGCACGACGGGGACGCCGAAGGTGAGTGCCCGCTCGATGATGGGCCGATACATCGGCCAGTCGCGCCAGTTCCTGTTCCAGCCCACCGCCTCGTCGAAGCCCGCGGCGTCCATCGGCCGCGACGCCATGAAGGTGGCCACCGCCGGGCCCTGCTCGGGGGTCAGCATCTCCATGGCGATCCGGCGACGCCGGTCGGCGGTCAGCGCCGCCTGGATGACGCGGGCCTGCAGGCGATGGTGGTCCGGATGATCGTGCCGTTCGCCGAGGAGGAGGTGGTCGGCCGCCGCGGCCCGGTGAAGTGCGGCTTCCTCTGCGACGAAGGCCCTTGCGGCGGGATCGTAGATCTTTCCGACCAGGGGGTGATCGGCTTGCAGGCTGGTCGTCCAGGTCACCGGCTCGCGCACGGTGCAGGCCGTGAGAAGGAGCACGGCGCAGATGGCTGCGATTCGCATGGCAACACGCTTTCGTTATCGGCAAGGCGGGCATCTTCACCCGGGGGCGCGGACGTGGGATCATAACGCGCCTCAGACAGGAGTTCCGGTCATGCGCAGTGCAATCGTGCTCACGGTGGCCTTGGTCGCCTCTCTGGCGACGCCCGGCTTCGCCCAGTGCGTCGAGGAGGAGAAGGCGGAGAAGAAGCCCCAGCCCGTCGCCTCGGTCGAAAAGCCGGCTCAACCGGCGATGCCGAGCCAGGGCGGCTGACGCTTCCCGGCGGCGGATTTTTTCCGCTCGCCGCCGTAGTTTTCTTGACAGGGGGGCGGCCGGTCCTTAGAGGAGCGCGTCTCGCGCATGCGGGGGTGTAGCTCAGTTGGTTAGAGCGCCGGCCTGTCACGCCGGAGGTCGCGGGTTCGAGCCCCGTCACTCCCGCCACTTCGCTCCCATTGAACATCGAATTTTAACGTCTCGAGGCATCGTTGCCCTGCGGCAACGCGACCGGCGGACAAACGCTTGCCCGAGGCAGGAAAAGCTTCCATACGAAGGGGCGCCGCCTATACTGCGGCGCGGTATCGGGGGTGTCGGCGGCTGCGGTCCGGGTGGGTTGCGGGCCGGCGATGTCTAGTATCCGGGGTCGAACCATATGCAGGACTTGCTGGCAGAATATCTGCCGATCCTGATCTTTCTCGGGATCGCCATCGGCTTGGCCATCGTGATGATCCTTGCCTCGGTCATCGCGGCCAAGCAGCGTCCGGAGGCGGAAAAGCTGTCCGCCTATGAATGCGGTTTCGAGCCCTTCGACGATTCGCGCAAGCAGTTCGACGTGCGCTTCTATCTCGTCGCGATCCTCTTCATCATCTTCGACCTGGAAGTGGCCTTCCTGTTCCCCTGGGCCGTCAGCCTGGGTGAAATCGGGGTCTTCGGTTTCTGGTCGATGATGGTGTTCCTGGGCGTCCTGACCGTCGGGTTCATCTACGAATGGAAGAAGGGAGCGCTGGAATGGGAATGAGCGAGAATTCCATCCAGCTGACCCGCGATCACGAGGCGTCGTTCAAGACCTTCTCCGACGCGCTGGCGGACAAGGGTTACCTCGTCACCCAGGTCGACAAGGTGGTGAACTGGGCCCGGACCGGGTCGCTCTGGCCGATGACGTTCGGCCTCGCCTGCTGCGCGGTGGAGATGATCCACGCCTACATGCCGCGCTACGACCTGGACCGGCTCGGTGTGGTCCCGCGTGCCTCGCCGCGCCAGTCCGACGTCATGATCGTGGCCGGCACGCTGACCAACAAGATGGCCCCCGCACTCCGCAAGGTCTACGATCAGATGGCAGAGCCGCGCTATGTCATCTCGATGGGCAGCTGCGCCAATGGCGGCGGCTACTACCACTACAGCTATTCCGTGGTGCGCGGGTGCGACCGCATCGTGCCGGTCGACATCTACGTGCCCGGCTGTCCGCCGACAGCGGAAGCGCTGGTCTACGGCATCATGCAGCTGCAGAAGCGCATCCGCCGTGTCACCACGATCGCGCGCTGAGGGAGTGCCGGCGCATGGATGAAGCGCTCAACGAACTCGGCCAGCAGGTTGCGGCGGCCTTCCCGGCCGATGTCACGGGCTTCTCCGTCACGCTCGGCGAATTGCGGATCGATGCCCAGGCGGGGGCGGTGGTGCGTCTGCTGACCTATCTGCGCGACGAGCCATCCTGCCTGTTCGCTCAGCTGACCGATATCACCGGGGTCGATTGGCCCGAACGGCCGCTTCGCTTCGATGTCGTCTATCACCTGCTCAGTCTGAAGCACAATCAGCGCGTCCGCGTGGTGGTGCAGGCCGATGCCGATACGGTTGTTCCCTCGGTCGTCGGTGTTTATTCCGCCGCCAATTGGTACGAGCGGGAGACCTGGGACATGTACGGCGTGATGTTCGGCGACCATCCCGACCTGCGTCGCATCCTGACCGACTACGGCTTCCAGGGCCATCCGCTGCGCAAGGACTTCCCGCTCACGGGCTATGTCGAGCTGCGCTACGACGAGGAGGAGAAGCGCGTCGTCTACGAGCCGGTGACGCTGACCCAGGAGTTCCGGCGCTTCGATTTCATGAGCCCTTGGGAAGGCGCCCGCTACGTGCTGCCGGGCGATGAGAAAGCCAAGGCGGGGAGCTGAAGATCGTGGGTGAAGTCCAGATCGAAAACTACACGATCAATTTCGGTCCCCAGCATCCGGCCGCGCACGGCGTGCTGCGCCTCGTCATGGAACTGGACGGGGAAGTGATCGAGCGCTGCGATCCGCATATCGGCCTTCTGCACCGCGGTACTGAAAAGCTGATCGAGAACAAGACCTACCTTCAGGCTGTGCCCTATTTCGACCGCCTGGACTACGTCTCGCCGATGTGCATGGAACATGCATTCGCGCTGGCGGTGGAGAAGCTCCTCGGCATCGAGGTGCCAAAGCGCGGCCAGTACATCCGCGTGCTCTTTTCCGAGATCACCCGCATCCTCAACCACCTCCTGAACATCACGACACAGGCGCTCGATGTGGGGGCCACCACCCCGGCGTTGTGGGGGTTCGAGGAGCGCGAGAAACTGATGGAGTTCTACGAGCGCGTCTCCGGCGCCCGGCTCCATGCGGCCTATTTCCGTCCCGGCGGTGTTCACCAGGACATGCCGAAGGGACTCGCCGAGGACATCCAGGCCTATTCGGAGGGGTTCCAGAAGTTCATCGACGATCTTGAAGGCCTCCTGACCGAGAACCGCATCTTCAAGCAGCGCAACGTCGATATCGGCCTGGTGAAGCTCGAGGATGCGCTCGACTGGGGCATGACCGGCGTCATGCTGCGCGGCTGCGGCCTGCCCTGGGACCTGCGCAAGGCGCAACCCTACGACGTCTACGAGCAGATGGATTTCGACATCCCGGTCGGCAAGAACGGCGATTGCTACGATCGCTATCTCTGCCGGATCGAGGAGATGCGGCAGTCCATCCGCATCATCCAGCAGTGCCTGCGCGAGATGCCGGTGGGACCCGTTTCCAGTATCGACCGCAAGGTGGCACCGCCGAGCCGCGGCGAGATGAAGCGGTCGATGGAAGCGCTGATCCATCACTTCAAGCTCTATACGGAGGGCTACAAGGTGCCGCCGGGCGAGACCTACGCCGCCGTGGAGGCACCGAAGGGCGAGCATGGGGTCTATGTGATCTCCGACGGAACCAACCGGCCCTACAAGTGCAAGATCCGCAGCCCGGATTTCGCACATCTCTCGGCGCTCGACTTCCTGTGCAAGGGCCACATGCTGGCGGATGCGCCGGCGGTCATCGGCAGTCTCGATATCGTATTCGGCAGTGTTGATCGATGAGCGAAACCGACTTCACGCCGACCCCCGGCACCGGCCCCTTCGTGTTCACGCCCGAGAACGAGGCGGTGGCGAAGAAGCATATCGCGAAGTATCCGCCCGGACGCCAGCAGAGTGCGGTGATGCCGCTGCTGGACCTGGCGCAGCGCCAGAACGGCGGCTGGCTGACCGAAGCCGCCATCCGCTACATCGCCGGCTACCTCTCGATGCCGGAGATCCGGGTGTGGGAGGTGGCTTCCTTCTACACCATGTACAACCTGAAGCCGGTCGGCCGGCATTTCGTCCAGGTCTGCACCACCACCCCCTGCTGGCTGCGCGGTTCGGCCGATGTCGTGAAGGCCTGCGAGAAGCATCTCGGCATTGCGGTCGGCGAGACCACCAAGGACGGCCTCTTCACGCTGAAGGAGGTCGAGTGCCTCGGCGCCTGCGTCAATGCGCCGATGATGCAGATCGGCGATGATTACTACGAGGATCTGGACGCCGACTCGACGGTGAGGATCCTGAAGGCCCTGGCCGCCGGCGAGACACCGAAGCCGGGTCCGCAGTCGGGGCGCCGGACCTCCGAACCGCATGGCGGGCCGACGACGCTCACCACCCTCAACCCTCCAGCCGAATAGAGCCGATGCTGAAGGATCAGGACCGCATCTTCACCAATCTCTACGGCTATGACGACTGGCGTCTGGCCGGCGCGCGCCGGCGCGGCGATTGGGACGGTACCAGGGCCATCCTCGAGAAGGGCCAGGACTGGATCATCAACGAGATGAAGGCGTCGGGCCTGCGCGGTCGCGGCGGCGCGGGATTTCCCACCGGTGTGAAGTGGTCCTTCATGCCCAAGCAGTCGGACGGACGGCCTTCCTATCTGGTGGTCAATGCCGATGAGGGCGAGCCCGGTACCTGCAAGGATCGGGACATCATGCGGCATGACCCGCACAAGCTGGTCGAAGGCTGCCTGATCGCCGGTTTCGCGATGCGCGCGGTCGCCGCCTACATCTACATCCGCGGCGAGTTTCACCGCGAGGCGAACGCTCTCGAGGCGGCGATCGACGAGGCATATGCGGCGGGCCTGATCGGCAAGAACGCCTGCGGCTCGGGCTATGACTTCGACGTCTACGTGCATCGCGGCGCCGGCGCCTATATCTGCGGCGAGGAGACCGCGCTGATCGAAAGCCTGGAAGGCAAGAAGGGCCAGCCGCGCCTGAAGCCGCCGTTCCCGGCCAACATGGGCGTGTGGGGTTGCCCCACCACCGTGAACAATGTCGAAAGCATCGCGGTGGCGCCGACCATCCTCCGCCGCGGCGGTGCCTGGTTCTCGGGCCTCGGGCGGCCGAACAACACCGGCACCAAGGTCTTCTGCATCTCCGGCCACGTGAACAAGCCCTGCAACGTGGAAGAGGAGATGGGAATCCCGCTGAAGGAACTGATCGAGAAGCATGCCGGCGGCGTGCGCGGCGGCTGGGACAACCTTCTCGCTATCATCCCCGGCGGTTCTTCGGTGCCGATGCTGCCGAAGTCGATCTGCGACACCATCCTGATGGACTTCGATTCGCTCCGCGCCGAGAAATCGGGCCTCGGCACCGCCGCCGTCATCGTGATGGACAAGTCGACCGACCTGATCAAGGCGATCGCCCGTCTTTCGGAGTTCTACAAGCACGAAAGCTGCGGCCAATGCACCCCCTGCCGCGAAGGCACCGGCTGGATGTGGCGGGTGATGGAGCGGCTGGTGAAGGGTCAGGCGGAAGTGTCGGAAATCGACATGCTGCTGGAAGTCACGACACAGGTCGACGGGCACACGATCTGCGCACTGGGCGATGCCGCGGCTTGGCCGATCCAAGGACTGATCCGACATTTCCGGCCGATGATCGAAGCCCGTATCGCGGCTGCGAAGCCGTCGCGCGCCGCGTAAGGAGCCGTCATGCCCAAGCTCACCATCGACGGCAGGGAGATCGAGGTCGAGGCCGGCACCACCGTGCTGCAGGCCTGCGAGGCGCTCGGGATCGAGATTCCGCGCTTCTGCTATCACGAGCGCCTGTCGATTGCGGGCAACTGCCGCATGTGCCTGGTCGAGCAGGAGAAGGCGCCGAAGCCGATCGCCTCCTGTGCCATGCCGGTCATGGACAATATGGTGATCCACACCGACACCCCCGCGGTGAAGAAGGCGCGGGAGGGGGTGATGGAATTCCTGCTGATCAATCACCCGCTCGACTGCCCGATCTGCGACCAGGGTGGCGAATGCGACCTGCAGGACCAGGCCATGGGCTATGGCCGGGGGCAGAGCCGCTTCCATGAGAACAAGCGGGCTGTGAAGGACAAGTATATCGGACCGCTGGTCAAGACGATCATGACCCGCTGCATCCACTGCACACGCTGCATCCGGTTCTCGACCGAAGTCGCCGGCATCCAGGAGATGGGCGCGGTGGGGCGCGGCGAGGACATGCAGATCACCACCTATCTCGAGAAGGCAATGACCTCGGAGATGCAGGGCAACGTGATCGACCTCTGCCCGGTCGGCGCCCTTACCTCGCGTCCCTATGCCTTCTCGGCCCGTCCCTGGGAACTGCGCAAGACCGAATCGGTCGACGTGATGGACGCGCTCGGCTCCAGCATACGCGTCGACGCGCGCGGCACCGAGGTGATGCGCGTGCTGCCGCGCACCAATGATGACGTCAACGAGGAGTGGATTTCCGACAAGACCCGCTTCGCCTGCGACGGGTTGCGCCGCCAGCGCCTCGACACGCCCTATGTGCGGCGTGACGGAAAGCTGAAGCCGTCCAGCTGGAACGAGGCCTTCGCAGCGATCGCCGAACGGCTGAAGGGCTTGCCGGGCGAGAAGATCGCGGCCATCGCCGGCGATCTGTGCGATGCCGAGGCGATGCTGGCGCTCAAGGACCTGATGACGGCGCTGGGGTCGGGAAATCTCGACTGCCGCCAGGACGGGGCGAAGGTCGATCCGGCGGCGCGGGCGAGCTGGCTGTTCAACAGCACGATCGCGGGAATCGAGCAGGCGGACGCCCTCCTCCTGATCGGAACCAACCCCCGAAAGGAAGCGGCGGTCCTGAACGCCCGTATCCGCAAGCGCTATCTGACGGGTCAGCTCAAGATCGCCAGCATCGGGCCCAAGGCAGATCTCACCTATGCGTATGAGGATCTGGGTAACGATCCCGCCGCGATCGGCAGGATCGCGGACGGCAGCCACGCCTTCGCCGACGTGCTGAAAGGCGCGAAGCGGCCGATGGTCATCCTCGGCATGGGCGCCCTCGGGCGGCCCGACGGAGCCGCCATCCTGGCCGCCGCGCATGCGCTAGCGAATGCCTGCAATCTGATTCAGGACGGCTGGAACGGCTTCAACGTCCTGCATACGGCGGCCGCCCGGGTCGGCGGGCTGGAACTGGGCTTCGTGCCGGCTGCCGGCGGGCGTGACGTCGCCGGCATTCTCGACGGTGCGGAGAAGGGCGAGGTCGAGGCCGTCTTCCTGCTCGGCGCCGACGAAATCGACACGGCCCGCCTCGGCAAGGCCTTCGTCATCTATCAGGGCAGCCACGGCGACAACGGCGCCCATCGCGCCGATGTCATCCTTCCGGGCGCCGCCTATACGGAGAAGGACGGCACCTACGTCAACCTGGAGGGCCGCGCGCAACGCGGCCGCCGCGCGGTGCTGCCGCCGGGAGATGCGCGCGAGGACTGGACCATCCTGCGGGCGCTGTCGGAGGTTCTCGGCAAGACGCTTCCCTATGACAGCCTGGGCGAGTTGCGGGCGAAACTCGCCGAAAGCGCCCCCTGCTTCGCGGCCATCGACAGGCTGATACCGGCCCCCTGGGGCACCTTCGGCACGGCGGGCCAGATCGGTTCGGCACCCTTCGCCTCGCCGATCGCCGACTACTATTTGACCAACCCGATTGCCCGAGCCTCCAGCACCATGGCCGAGTGCAGCGCCGTGGCGGCGGGGGCGAAGAACGAGAAGGCGACCGGCACCCATGGCTGAACTCTGGACCGGATACCTTCTGCCGGGCGTCATCATCGTCCTGCAGATCCTGGCGCTCCTGGTGCCGATCCTGATATCGGTCGCATACCTGACGCTTTATGAGCGCAAGGTGATGGCGGCGATGCAGCTTCGCGTCGGCCCGAACGTGGTCGGCCCCTTCGGGCTGCTGCAGCCCTTCGCCGATGCCTTGAAGATGATCTTCAAGGAAACCATCATCCCGACCAGCGCCAACAAGGTCATCTTCATGGCGGCGCCCATGCTGACCTTCATCCTGGCGATGATCGCCTGGGCGGTCATCCCGGTCGGCACCGGCCTCGTCATCGCCAACATCAATGTCGGCGTCCTCTACCTCTTCGCGATCTCCTCGCTCGGGGTATACGGCATCGTGATGGCCGGTTGGGCCTCGAACTCGCGCTATCCCTTCCTGGCCGCGCTCCGCTCCGCCTCGCAGATGGTGTCCTATGAGGTCTCCATGGGCTTCATCATCATCTCTGTGCTGCTCTGCGTCGGCTCGCTCAATCTGACGAAGATCGTGGAAAAGCAGGCGGAATGGGGCTGGTTCGCCTTCTGGCTCTTCCCGATGTTCATCATCTTCTTCATCTCGACCCTGGCCGAAACCAACCGGCATCCCTTCGATCTCCCGGAGGCGGAATCGGAACTCGTCGCCGGCTACCAGGTCGAATATTCCTCGATGTCCTTCGGCCTCTTCATGCTCGGCGAATACGCCAACATGATCCTGATGAGCAGCATGACGACCATCCTGTTCCTGGGCGGCTGGCTCGCGCCCTTCAACCTGCCGATGCCGGTCTGGATGGGGCCGTTCTGGTTCGCGCTCAAGGTCTTCCTGCTGCTATTCGTCTTCATCTGGGTGCGGGCGACGCTGCCGCGCTATCGCTATGACCAGCTCATGCGGCTCGGCTGGAAGGTGTTCCTGCCCGCCTCGCTCGGCTGGCTCGTGCTCACCGCGGGCGTCCTGGTCCTGTTCGACCTGGCCCCGAAGACGGTGAATTGACATGCGGATGCGCGCGGTTGCTTTGACGCGAAGCGGGACTATGGTGCGGCGCGTTGTCCGGCGCGCAGGCGCGGAGGGATAGATGGCTGTTCTCGACCGAGGCGCGCGAGCGATCTTCCTGAGCGAACTGGTCTCCGGTCTCGCGCTCACCTTCCGCTACATGTTCCGGAAGAAGGCCACGATCAACTATCCCTTCGAGAAGGGCCCGCTCTCGCCGCGCTTCCGCGGCGAGCATGCGCTGCGCCGGTATCCGAACGGCGAGGAGCGCTGCATCGCCTGCAAGCTCTGCGAGGCGGTCTGCCCGGCGCAGGCCATCACCATCGAGGCCGAGCCGCGAGAGGACGGGTCGCGCCGGACCACGCGCTACGACATCGACATGACCAAGTGCATCTACTGCGGCTTCTGCCAGGAAGCCTGCCCGGTGGATGCGATCGTCGAGGGGCCGAACTTCGAGTTCGCCACCGAGACGCGCGAAGAGCTTTTCTACGACAAGGCGAAACTGCTCGCGAACGGCGAACGCTGGGAGCGGCAGATCGCTGCGAACATCGCGGCCGACGCGCCGTACCGTTGACGCCCGGCTGTCTGCACAGCCGGAGGGGGAAGAGAACGACCGGGCCATGATCATCCAGGCGCTCGCCTTTTACCTCTTCGCAGCCATCACCGTGGCCTCGGGCTTCATGGTGATCGCCGCCCGCAACCCCGTGCACTCCGTGCTGTTCCTGATCCTCGCCTTCTTCAATGCGGCGGGCCTCTTCGTGCTGCTCGGCGCCGAGTTCCTGGCGATGATCCTGGTCATCGTCTATGTCGGCGCGGTCGCCGTGCTGTTCCTGTTCGTCGTCATGATGCTCGACATCGATTTCACGGAACTGCGCGAGGGCTTCCTGCAATACCTTCCCGTGGGCGGGCTGATAGGGCTCATCTTACTGGTCGAGCTCCTCCTGGTCCTGGGCGCCTGGGCGATCGCGCCCGAGGCGGCGAAGGTGGCGACCACGCCGATCCCGGCACCGGACCAGCTCTCCAACACGCATGCCATCGGGCATGTCCTCTATACGAAGTACGTCTTCCTGTTCCAGGCGGCGGGCCTGGTCCTGCTGGTGGCCATGATCGGCGCCATCGTGCTGACGCTGCGCTCGCGCGAGGGCGTGCGGCGGCAGAGGATCGCGACCCAGGTCGGCCGCCGGCGGGAGGATGCCGTGGCGGTCCGCAAGGTCGGCCCGCGGCAGGGCGTCTAGGGGAGGCGCGGCGCATGCTCACCATCGGCCTCGGCCACTATCTCGCGGTTGCCGCGATCCTGTTCACACTCGGGATCTTCGGCATCTTCCTGAACCGCAAGAACGTCATCATCATCCTGATGTCGGTCGAGCTCATGCTGCTCGCCGTCAACATCAACCTCGTCGTCTTCTCCTCCTTCCTCGGCGATCTGGTGGGCCAGATCTTCGCCCTCTTCGTCCTGACCGTCGCGGCGGGCGAGGCGGCGATCGGTCTCGCCATCCTGGTCGTGTACTTCCGCAACCGCGGCTCGATCGAGGTCGAGGACGTCAATCTGATGAAGGGCTAGAGCCTTGTACGCCGCGATCGTCTTCCTGCCGCTTCTTGCGGCGCTCATCGCCGGCTTTTTCGGCCGCATGATCGGCGACCGCGGGTCGCAGGTGATCACCTGCGGCGCGGTCGTGCTGTCGGCCGTGCTGTCCTGCTTCGCCTTCGCCAAGGTCACCTTCGGCCAGAGCCCGACCACGGTGGTGCTTTTCGACTGGATCGTCTCCGGCGACATGAAGATCGCCTGGGCGCTCCGGATCGACCAGCTCACGGCAGTCATGCTTGTCGTGGTGAACGGCGTTTCCTCGCTCGTGCACATCTATTCCGTCGGCTACATGGCCGACGACCCGCACAAGCCCCGGTTCATGGCCTATCTGTCGCTCTTCACCTTCGCGATGCTCATGCTGGTGACGGCCGACAATTTCGTGCAGATGTTCTTCGGCTGGGAGGGCGTCGGCCTCGCCTCGTATCTCCTTATCGGCTTCTGGTACAAGAAGCCGTCGGCCAACGCCGCGGCGATCAAGGCCTTCGTGGTCAACCGTGTGGGCGATTTCGGCTTCGCGCTCGGCATTTTCGGCATCTTCATGCTGTTTGGCTCGGTGGAGTTCTCCACCGTCTTCGCCAAGGCGCCCGAGATGGCCGGCAAGACATTCCACTTCCTGAACTGGGACGTGGACGTGATGACCACGATCTGCCTGCTGCTTTTCATCGGCGCGATGGGAAAGTCGGCCCAGGTGCCGCTGCACACCTGGCTGCCCGATGCGATGGAAGGGCCGACGCCCGTTTCCGCCCTGATCCATGCGGCGACGATGGTGACGGCCGGTGTCTTCATGGTGGCGCGCTGCTCGCCGCTGTTCGAGATGTCGCCGACGGCGCTGCAGGTGGTGACGGTTGTCGGTGCCTTCACCGCCTTCTTCGCCGCGACCATCGGCCTGGTACAGAACGACATCAAGCGCGTGATCGCCTATTCCACCTGTTCGCAGCTCGGCTACATGTTCTTTGCCGCCGGTCTCGGCGCCTATCCGGTCGCGATCTTCCACCTGTTCACCCACGCCTTCTTCAAGGCGCTGCTCTTCCTCGGCGCCGGCTCGGTCATCCATGCGATGCACCACGAGCAGGACATGCGGAACATGGGCGGGTTGTGGCGGAAGATCCCCTATACCTATGCGCTGATGTGGATCGGCTCTCTCGCGCTGGCGGGGGTGCCCTTCTTTGCGGGCTACTATTCCAAGGATGCCATCCTGGAGGTCGCCTACGCCGCCAATTCGGGACCGGGAGACTTCGCCTTCGTGCTCGGCCTGGGGGCGGCGATCCTGACCGCCTTCTATTCCTGGCGCCTCATCTTCATGACCTTCCATGGTCATCCGCACGATCATCACCATTACGAGGCGGCGCACGAGAGTCCGCTCGTCATGATGATCCCGCTCTGTGTTCTGGCCGCCGGCGCGGTCTTTGCCGGCATTCTTTTCGCCGGACCGATGATCGGGCACCACTGGCCGGATTTCTGGGGCAACGCGATCGTCGTGCGCGATGCCAACAAGATCATGGAGCAGTTCCACGACGTCCCGCTCTGGGTGAAGCTTGCGCCGGTCGCGGCCGGCGCTCTCGGCATCCTGGTCGCCTGGATCATGTACGTCCGCGATCCGGCCATGCCGCGCGGCCTCGCCGCCCGCAACGAGCCGCTCTACAAGTTCCTGCTCAACAAGTGGTACTTCGACGAGCTCTATGACCTGATCTTCGTGCGTCCCGCCCAGTGGATAGGCCGGGTCCTGTGGAAGGGCGGCGACGGACGGATCATCGACGGGCTTGGCCCCGACGGCATCTCGGCGACGGTGATCCGGCTGACCAAGCGGGTGGTCCTGCTGCAGACCGGATACCTCTATCACTATGCCTTCGCGATGCTGATCGGCGTGGCCGGCCTCGTCACCTGGTATTTCGCCTCGGGCGCTTCGGGCGGGGGGCACTGAGCCATGGCGACCTGGCCTCTTCTCTCCACCGTCACCTTCCTGCCCCTGGTCGGCGTCGCGTTCATCCTGCTGTTCATCCGCGAGGACGGCGAGATCGCCAAGCGCAACATCCGCATGGTCGCGCTCTGGACCACGATCATCACCTTCGCGGTCAGCCTCCTGATCTGGAAGGGGTTCGATCCGCGCACCGCGGGCTTCCAGTTCGTCGAGAAGGCGGAGTGGATAGGGGCCGGGATCAACTACCACATGGGCGTGGACGGCATCTCGATGCTGTTCATCATCCTGACCACCTTCCTGATGCCGATCTGCATCCTGGCCAGCTGGGAGGCGATCGAGCACCGGGTCAAGGAGTACATGATCGCCTTCCTCGTCATGGAGACGCTGATGATCGGCGTCTTCTGCGCGCTCGACGTGGTCGTGTTCTATCTCTTCTTCGAGGCCGGCCTCATACCGATGTTCCTGATCATCGGCGTGTGGGGCGGGGCGCGGCGCATCTACGCGACCTTCAAGTTCTTCCTCTACACCCTGGCGGGCTCGGTCCTGATGCTGCTCGCCATCCTTGCGCTCTACTTCAAGGCCGGAACCACCGACATCCCGACGCTGATCCAGCTCGCCACCGAAGGGAAGCTCTACGGCGCCTCGGTGCAGAAGTGGTTGTGGCTCGCCTTCATGGCATCCTTCGCGGTGAAGGTGCCGATGTGGCCGGTCCATACGTGGCTGCCGGATGCGCATGTGGAAGCGCCCACCGCAGGCTCGGTCATCCTGGCCGGCGTGCTCCTGAAGATGGGCGGTTACGGCTTCCTTCGGTTCTCCATTCCGATGTTTCCGGAGGCCACGCAGTTTTTCACCCCCCTGGTCTTCGCCATGTCGGTGATCGCGGTGATCTACACCTCCCTCGTGGCGCTCATGCAGGAGGACATGAAGAAGCTCATCGCCTACTCGTCTGTGGCGCACATGGGCTTCGTCACCATCGGCATTTTCACCTTCACCACCCAGGGCGTGCAGGGCGGCATCTTCCAGATGCTGTCCCACGGGGTCGTGTCGGGGGCGCTCTTCCTCTGCGTCGGTGTCGTATACGACCGGCTGCATACGCGCGAGATCGCCCGCTACGGCGGCCTCGTCAGCAACATGCCGAAATACGCCTTCGTCTTCATGGTCTTCACCATGGCGACGATCGGGCTTCCCGGGACCGCAGGCTTCGTCGGTGAATTCCTGGTGCTGGCGGGCGCCTTCAAGGCTTCGACCTGGGTCGCCTTCCTCGCCGCCACGGGCTTGGTCCTCGGCGCCGCCTACAGCCTCTGGCTCTATCGTCGGGTTGTCTTCGGAGAGCTCACAAAGCCCGACCTGAAGAAAATGACCGATCTATCGGCGCGCGAGATCGCCATCTTCGCGCCCATCCTGGTCGTGGTCTTCTGGATGGGGATCTGGCCCGATCCCTTCCTCAAGGTCATGGCCGTGTCCGTCGATAACCTGATCGAGCAGCACCACGCCGCGCTGGACGCCGGGCGCAAGCTCGCGGCGCTCCGCTAAGGGGTCACAGAATGCTGGCCGACGTTTCCCTCGCGCTTCCCGAGATCTTCCTCGCCTGTGCCGCGATGCTCCTGCTCGTCGGGGGCGTTCAGGTCGGTGACAGGGCCACGCGCACGGTCGCCTGGGGGGCGGTCGCCGCGCTCGTCGTCACCGCCTTCCTCGTGCTCGGCCGCGGTACGGGCCCCGCCTTCGCCGGCATGATCGTGGTCGATGCCTTTGCCGCCTTCGCCAAGATCCTGATCCTGCTCGGCTCGGCGGCGGCGATCGTTCTTTCCCTCGGCTACCTGAAGGCGGAGCGGGTCGAACGGTTCGAGTATCCGATCATCATCCTGCTCGCGACCGTCGGCATGATGATCATGGTGTCCGCTTCGGACCTCATGTCGCTGTACCTCGGTCTGGAACTGCAGTCGCTCTCGCTCTATGTCTGCGCCGCGTTCAAACGTGATTCCACCCGCTCGACCGAAGCCGGCCTGAAGTACTTCGTCCTCGGCGCGCTCTCCTCGGGCATGCTGCTTTACGGTGCCTCGCTGATCTACGGCTTCGCGGGGACGACCAGCTTCGCCAGGCTGGCCGAGGTACTGCATGGCGGTCACGACACTTCGATCGGACTCCTGATCGGCATCGTCTTCCTGTCCGCCGGTCTTGCCTTCAAGGTGTCGGCCGTGCCCTTCCACATGTGGACGCCCGACGTCTACGAGGGTGCACCGACGCCCGTCACGGCCTTCTTCGCCGTCGCGCCCAAGATCGCCGCGCTGGCGCTCTTCATGCGTGCCTTCATCGTGCCTTTCGGCGACATGGTGCATGACTGGCGGCAGATCATCGTCGTCATCTCCGTCCTGTCGATGCTCCTCGGCGCCTTCGCCGCCATCGGGCAGAGCAACATCAAGCGACTGATGGCCTATTCCTCCATCGGCCATGTCGGCTACGCGCTGATCGGCCTCGCGGCCGCCAGCCCCGAAGGTGTCCGGGGCATCCTGATCTATCTCGCGATCTACCTCGCCATGAATGTCGGGGCCTTCGGCGTCATCCTCTGCATGCGCCGGGCGACCGGCTATGTGGAGGAGATCGGCGATCTGGCGGGTCTCGCCCGCACGCGCCCCGGTCTCGCCGCCGCCATGGCGATCTTCATGTTCTCGCTGGCCGGCGTGCCGCCCATGGCGGGCTTCTTCGGCAAGTTCTATGTCTTCATGGCGGCGGTGAACGCGGAACTCTACACGCTGGCGGTGATCGGCGTGCTCACCAGCGTGGTGGGCGCCTACTACTACCTTCGCATCGTCAAGCTGATGTATTTCGACCAGCCGGCAGAGCCCTTCGCGGCCGGTGATCGCGAGGTGGGGGCGGTGACCGCGGTGGCGAGTCTCTTCACGCTCCTGTTCTTCCTCTACCCCGCGCCGCTGCTGGCGGGTGCGGCCACGGCGGCGAAAGCCCTGTTCCCGTGACAGGTCTGCCGGCCGGCTACGCGCTGGTCGCGCTGGAGAGTGTCGACAGCACAAACGAGGAGGCTCTCCGGCGGGCGGAAGCGGGCGCCGCCCACGGAACCGTGGTATGGGCCAGGACGCAGTCCGGCGGGCGCGGCCGTTCCGGCCGGAACTGGGCCTCGCCGCCCGGCAACAGCTACATGTCCGTCCTGTTCCGGCCGTCGACGCCGGCAGCGGTGACGGCGCAACTCTCTTTTGTCGCCGCCGTTGCCGTCGCCGAGACATTCGAGAGCCTGCTGCCCGCCGGCACGCCAGTCGCCTGCAAATGGCCGAACGATGTGCTGGTCGATGGGAAGAAATGCGTCGGTATCCTGCTGCAGAGCCGTCTCGGTCCCGACGGAAACGTGTCGGTGCTGGTGGCCGGCATCGGAACGAATGTCGTGAGCAGTCCCTCGGGCACCGACTGGCCGGCGACCTGCCTCGCCGAGGCCGGGGCACATACCGATGCGGAAGGCGTGATGCGGATGGAAGTGACAGCCCTCGATCGCTGGTATCGGGTTTGGAAGGCGCAGGGATTTGCGCCGGTGCGCCGTGCCTGGATCGACCGTGCCTATGCGCAGGGCAGCCGGATCAGGGCCCGTACCGGCGATCGGGAACTGTACGGGGTATTCGAGACGCTGGACGAGGCCGGTGCGTTGGTGCTTGCCGGAGATGACGGAAAGCGCCATGTCATTAGCGCCGGTGAAGTCTTTCCCGTGGCCTGACCATGTTGCTCGCCATCAACGCCAACAACACCAATACGAAGTTCGCCGTTTTCGACGGCGAGCGGATTCTGGGCGACTGGCGCTGCGAGAGCAATCCGCGCCGCACCGCAGACGAGTATGTCGTCTGGCTGAACGCTCTGATGACGCTCGAAGGCATCGACCCGAAGCGGATCAGCGGCGTCGTCATCGCCAGCGTGGTTCCCGCGGCGATGTTCAATCTGAAGCTGCTCTGCACCCGTCACTACGGGAAGGAACCGCTGATCATCGGCGAACCCGGCTGTGTCATCGGTATCAACGTGCGGATCGACAAGCCGCGAGAGGTCGGGGCCGATCGGCTGGCCAATGCCGTCGGCGCGCAGATCACCTATTCCGAACCCGCCATCGTCATCGACTTCGGTACCGCGACGACCTTCGACGTTATCGACGGCAACGGCGACTACCTGGGTGGGCTGATCGCCCCGGGCATCAACCTGAACCTCGAAGCGCTCCACATGGCGACCGCCAAGTTGCCGCGCATCGCGCTGGAGAAGCCCGAAAGGGTGATCGGCAAGGATACGATCGGCGCGATGCAGGCCGGTGTCTTCTGGGGCTATGTCGCCCTGATAGAGGGGCTGGTCGCCCGCATCGAGAAGGAATTCGGCGGCCGCATGCTCGTCATCTCCACCGGCGGTCTCGCGCCGCTGTTTCAGGGCGCGACCGACGTGATCCGCCATCTCGATCCCGAGATCACCATGCGCGGCTTGCTGGAAATCTGGCGGCGCAACGCCGTTCCGGCATGAAGCCCACCGATACGCGCGACGGCCGCCTCGTCATGGTGCCCCTCGGAGGGGCCGGCGAGATCGGTATGAACCTCACGCTCTACGGTCATGCGGGAAAGTGGCTGATGGTCGATCTCGGCATCACTTTCGCCGATGAGAGCCTGCCCGGCATCGACATCCTGATGCCCGATCCCGCCTTCATCGAGGACGAGAAGGACGATCTGGTCGCCCTGGTGCTGACGCATGCGCATGAAGACCATCTCGGCGCGGTGCATCACCTCTGGCCGCGGCTGCGCTGCCCGGTCTACGCGACGCGTTTCGCCGCGGCGATCCTGCGCCGCAAGCTGGCCGAGGCGGGCCTTGAGGACGAGGTTCCGGTTCATGTGTACGAGCCCGGTGATCGGATCGACCTGGCTCCCTTCGTGGTGACGCCCATCGGCATCACCCATTCGATACCCGAATCGATGTCGCTCGCCGTGGAAACGGCGGCGGGCACGGTCATGCATACCGGAGACTGGAAGCTGGACGAGACGCCCCTGGTCGGGGATACGACGGATCGCTCGACCCTGCGCGCCTTCGGCCAGAAGGGTGTCCTGGCCCTGGTCTGCGATTCGACCAACGTCTTCAACGCCACGCGCTCGGGCTCGGAGTCCGACGTACGCGAGAGCCTCTTGCCGCTGCTGCGCGGCAAGCCCGGCCGCGTCGCCATCACCACCTTCGCCTCCAATGTGGCGCGCTTCGAGACAATCGCGCGCGTGGCCGAAGCTCTCGACCGTCATCTGGTCGTCGTAGGTCGCTCGCTCTGGCGCATTCTCGATGCCGCGCGGGAAGCAGGCTATCTTCGTGACTTGCCACCCATCATCGCCGACAAGGATGCGGGCTTCCTGCCGCGCGACAAGGTCCTCATGCTCTGCACCGGCTGTCAGGGCGAGCCGCAGGGAGCTATGGCGAGGATCGCCAATGGCGAGCACCGGTACGTGACGCTGGCCAGGGGCGATACGGTCGTCTTCTCCTCCAAGATCATCCCGGGCAACGAGCGCACCTTGTTCGCGCTGCACAACAGGCTCGCCCGCGACGGTATCGAGGTGATCACGGAGAAGGATCACTTCGTCCACGTCTCCGGCCATCCGGGCCGCGAGGAACTGGCAGAGATGTACGCGCTGGTGCGGCCCCGCCTGGCGGTACCGGTGCACGGCGAAGCCCGGCACATCGCGGAGCACGCACGCTTCGCCCTCAGCCTGCAGGTGCCTGAAGCGGTGTCCGTCGCCAATGGCGACGTGCTGCAACTGGCGCCTGGCCGGCCGCGCGTCACCGGTCAGGTTCCTGCCGGCCGGCTCGCCTATGACGGCGAGGTCGATCTTGTGGCACCCGACGGCGAGGTGATCCGCAGGCGCCGGCGCCTGATGTTCAATGGCGTCGTCATCGCGACCATCGTGCTCGATGCAGGGGGAGGCTTGGCTGCGGAGCCCAGCGTCTCTCCCGTGGGCGTGGCGGACGAGGAGGACGACGGTTTCGACGATGATATCGCCGATGCCATCGCGCGCGCCGTCGAGGGGATGCCGCTGCGCATGCGCTCCGACGACGCGCGCGTGATTGAAGCGGCGCGCAAGGCGATCCGCTCGGAAGTGAAGCGCCGCGTCGAGCGCAGGCCGCATGTGGAGGTTAAGATCGTGCGGATCGGAGGCCGGCGATGAACTGGTACACCGGGTTGATGGTCTATATCATCATTTGGTGGTGCGTTCTCTTCTGCGTCCTGCCGCTCGGCGTCAGGACGCCGGAAGAGGCGGGAGAGCCGGCCATTCCCGGCCAAGCGCCCAGCGCGCCGGTTAGGCCGCAGCTCCTGTTGAAGGCGGGGCTTGCGACCGGGATCTCGGCCGTCCTGTTCATCGCGTTCTATTTCGCACAGCGCTATGATGTGTTCGGTATCGGAGCCTACTGGCGTCGAGAGTAAAAAAAAGAAGGCGCGGATCCCGAGGATCACGCGCCATTGCCATTCGGCAGTACGACCCGTCTCTCAAGGATGGCCGCTCATGAACGGCAACCACCCTCCGGGGCCTTCCTCCCAAGACTTGGACCGTCCGGCCGAAGCTACGGGCCGGAAGCGCTATTTATCGCCGGAAAAATTAGCGCGATTCCCAGTCCCAGTCATCAGGTTTCTTTCGTTTGCGAGCAGTTTTTCGATTCTTTTGTTGCCCTGGACGGCCCTCGCGCAACCGCTTGAGATCGTGGTGGTGGGGCGCGACACATGCCGAGCACTCGCGGCGCACCACCCTGCCCCCGGCGTCGCGTACACTCCGGGGGTGGATGTGCATGGCAGGCCCGTGGCGCCGGCCGACCTTCCCTCCGCCGCTGCGGGGACGGGCGAGGTGAAGGTGGCTCTCAAGCGGGGCCAGCCGATCGGATCTGGGGCGCTCGGCGCCTCCGAGATCGTCGTCGGCGAAGTAAAGATCGACCTTCTCACCGGCAGGGCGACGCTCGACGGCAAGCCTCTCGAGGTCGGCTTGCAGTCCGATGTGCTTGCGGCCTGCGGCCGACCGTGACAGCGGCGTTGCGGTGACGCGGGCGGGTCCGTAAAACGGCGCGGACCCCTCTGTCGGAAGCCGCAATGCGCCTCAGCCGCTATTTCCTGCCCGTCCTGAAAGAGAATCCGAGCGAAGCGCAGATCGTCTCGCATCGGCTGATGCTGCGCGCGGGAATGATCCGGCAGGCTTCCGCCGGGATCTATTCCTGGTTGCCGCTCGGCTTCCGCGTGCTCAAGCGTATCGAGCAGATCGTGCGCGAGGAACAGGATGCGGCCGGCTGCATCGAACTCCTGATGCCTACCATCCAATCGGCCGAGCTCTGGCGGGAGAGCGGCCGTTACGACGACTACGGCAAGGAGATGCTGCGCATCCAGGACCGTCACGAGCGCGAGATGCTCTATGGCCCGACCAACGAGGAACTGATCACCACGATCTTCCGGAGCGAGGTGAAGAGCTACAAGGAGCTCCCCAAGCTGCTCTACCACATCCAGTGGAAGTTCCGGGACGAGGTGCGGCCACGCTTCGGGGTGATGCGCGGGCGGGAGTTCCTGATGAAGGACAGCTACTCCTTCGATCTCGACCAGGCCGGTGCTCGGCGCGCCTACAACAAGATGTTCGTGGCCTATCTGCGCACCTTCGCCCGCATGGGACTGAAGGCGATACCGATGCAGGCCGATACCGGCCCGATCGGCGGCGACCTGTCGCATGAATTCATCGTGCTGGCCGAGACCGGCGAGAGCGGGGTGTTCTGCGACAAGGCGCTGGTGGATCGCGACGTGCTCTCCCAGACGGTGGATTACGACAGTGACCTGCAGCCGCTCGTCGACAGTTGGACCGCGCCCTACGCCGCCACCGACGAAAAGCACGATGCCGCCCGCTTCGCGGCGCTGCCGCCCGGTCAGCAGCTATCAGCGCGCGGCATCGAGGTGGGACACATCTTCTATTTCGGCACCAAGTATTCGAAACCCCTGAACGCCCAGGTCGCCGGGCCGGACGGCAATCCCGTCACCGTCCATATGGGCTCTTACGGCATCGGCGTGTCGCGCCTGCTCGGCGCGATCATCGAGGCGAGCCATGATGATGCCGGGATCATCTGGCCCGAGGCGGTCGCGCCCTTCGATATCGGCCTGATCGATCTCAAGCCCGACGACGCGGCCTGCGCCTCGCTGTGCAAGGACCTCTATGGCCGGCTCGAGGACGCGGGACGCGAGGTCCTGTACGACGATACCGCCGACAGGGCGGGCGCAAAGTTCGCCACCATGGACCTGATCGGGCTGCCTTGGCAGGTGGTGGTCGGCCCGCGCGGTGCGAAGAACGGCATGGTCGAGCTGAAGCGCCGGGCGACCGGAGAAAAGCATGAACTCTCGCTCGACGCGGCGCTTTCACGCCTGATCCCGAACGGTTGATCGCCGGGCGCGGTTGACAGGACGCGACGCTGCCGCATACTGCCCGGCCATGAAGACGTCGATCGGGCTCTGGTGGACTTGGCGATGGCGCGGCGGCCGGTGAGCCGCACGTCTGCCCTGCCCGTGTGTTGAACCGCGCGGGCGCCCTTATCCCAGCGATCGAGTTTCTCCTGCCATGACCGCCGTAAGCCGATATCTCACCGAAGGCGGAGTCCGTGTCACCCGCCATGCCTATGAGCTGACCGATCCGGCCAGCCTCGTGACCCTGATCGACGGGCTGGATGCCCGCCGCGGCAGCTTCTTTCGCTGCGCCGTCGACTATCCGGGTCGCTATGCCCGCTGGACCGTCGCCTATATCGACCCGCCGCTCGAGATCGCCGCCCGCGGATACCGGATCGAGGTCACGGCGCTCAACCCGCGCGGCAGGGTGCTGCTGCCGGCCATCGCCGCCGCGATCGCCGGCAACCCGCATCTGAGGATCGATACGTCCGACGAGGAATGCCTCACCGGCGAGGTGATCCGTGGCGACGAGGCCTTCACCGAGGATGAACGCAGCCGCCAGCCCTCGGTGTTCAGCCTGGTGCGGAGCGTGCTGGACCTGTTCCGGTCGGACGAGGACCGCCATCTCGGCCTCTACGGCGCCTTCGGCTACGACATGCTGCACCAGTTCGAGCCGATCCCGCTGGCCAAGGAACGCCCCGCCGACCAGCGCGACGTGGTGCTGCACCTGCCCGACCGCATCTACGTGATCGAGAAGGGCAGCGACCGGCTCACCCGCTACGACTACGAATTCGAAACCTCGGCCGGCAGCACCGTGGCGCTCGACCGCCGCACGCCGACAATTTCGCCGAACTCGGTCGCCACGCTTCCGGGCGAGGCCGATCTCGCGCCCGGCGGCTATGCCCAGATCGTTCGCGACGTGATGCCGTATTTCGCCCGCGGCGACCTGTTCGAGGTGGTGCCGTCCTTCTCCTCCTACCGCCGCACCTCGGCGCGGGCGTCGGAACTGTTCCGCACGCTCTCGGCGGTGAACCCCAGTCCCTTCGGCTTCGTGATCAACCTGGGCGGGGAGCACCTGATCGGCGCCTCGCCCGAGATGTTCGTGCGCATCACCGGCAAGCGGGTGGAAACCTGCCCGATCAGCGGCACGATCCGCCGCGGCCGTGACGCGCTGGAGGATGCCGATCGGGTGAAGGAACTGCTCAACTCGGTGAAGGACGAGTGCGAGCTCACCATGTGCACCGACGTCGATCGGAACGACAAGGCGCGCATCTGCGACCCAGGCTCCGTGAAGGTGATCGGCCGCCGCCAGATCGAGATGTACAGCCACCTAATCCATACCGTGGATCATGTGGAAGGCCGGCTCCGCCCCGACCGTGACGCGATCGACGCCTTCCTCACCCATTGCTGGGCCGTCACCGTCACCGGTGCGCCCAAGGCCCGCGCCGCCGCGCTGATCGAACAGCGCGAGAAGACCACGCGCCGCTGGTACGGCGGCGCCGTCGGCCGCCTCACCTTCGATGGCGACTGCGATACCGGCCTGACGCTCCGCACCATCCGTCTCGCCGGCGGCGTGGCCGAGATGCGCGCTGGCGCGACCCTGCTCGCAGACTCCGATCCGGACGCGGAGGAGACGGAGTGCCGGGTGAAGATCGCGGCCCTCCTCGAGACCCTTCGCCGGGCGGAGGAGGCGATGTCGGGCCAGGCGCCGGCCGGCGTCGCTCCGCCGCCCCCCGCCGGCCGCGGCATGCGGCTGCTGCTGATCGATTACGAGGACAGCTTCGTCCATATGCTGGGTGACTGCTTCCGCCGCCAGGGTGCGGAGGTGGTCACCGTCCGCCATAACCACGCAGGCCCTTACATCGAGCAGGACTGGTCGATGGTGGTGCTGTCGCCCGGCCCGGGCAACCCGGCCGAATTCGGTATTCCGGCGACCATCGGCAAGATCCGCGCCCGCGGCCTGCCGATCTTCGGCGTCTGCCTCGGCCTGCAGGCATTGGTGGAGCATTTCGGCGGCACGCTCGGCCAGCTCGACATCCCCCGCCATGGCAAGCCTTCCGGCATCGACGTGGCGGAGGACGGCGGGCGGCTGTTCGGCGACCTGCCGAAGCAGTTCCGTGCCGGCCGCTATCACTCGCTCTACGCCATCCCGGAAAAGCTGCCCGCCGTCTTCAAGGTGACGGCGCGCTCGGACGACGGCGTCATCATGGGCCTGGAACACGTGAGCGAGCCGATCGCAGCGGTGCAGTTCCACCCGGAATCGATCATGACCGCCGCCGGCGATATCGGCCCGACCATCGTGGCGAACGCACTCCGCGCCTTCGCCCGCCGTCCGGTCGCCGCCGCGGCGGAGTAAGCCAGAGCCCTAGGGGAGGGGCCACAGCGATGAAGCTCGCGATCGATCAGGTCCTGCCGCAGGATGCCGCCACCGCCACCCTCGTCGGCCGCGCCTGGCGGCCCGGCAATCCCGCCGGTCCGGCGGTCGTCGCGATCCGCCCCGACGGTGTCTTCGATATCAGCAAGCTGGCGCCGACCACCGCCGATCTCCTGAACCTGCCCGACCCCGCCGCCTCCGTGCGTGGCTTCGCCGGCGAACGGATCGGCGATACGGCGGCGATCCTGGCCAATTGCCTGAAGCGCGATCCGGCACTGCCGTGGTTTCTCGCCCCTTGCGACCTGCAGGCGGTGAAGGCGGCCGGCGTCACCTTCGTGGCGTCCATGCTGGAGCGGGTGGTGGAGGAACAGGTGCGCGGCGATGCCGGGCGGGCCGACGAGGTGCGCGCCTCCATCCTGGCGGAGATCGGCGGCAGTCTCGCGACGCTGAAGCCGGGGTCGCCGGAGGCGGCGCGGCTGAAGGCGGTGCTGATCCAGCGCGGGGCCTGGTCGCAGTATCTGGAGGTCGGCATCGGCCCGGATGCGGAGATCTTCACCAAGGCCCAGCCGCTCTCCTCCGTCGGCATTGGCGCCGAGATCGGCATCCACCCGGCCTCGTCCTGGAACAACCCGGAGCCGGAAGTGGTGCTCGCCATTGCCGCCTCGGGGACGATCGTCGGTGCCGCCCTCGGCAACGACGTCAATCTCCGCGATGTCGAAGGGCGCAGCGCCCTGCTGCTGGGGAAGGCGAAGGACAACGCCGGCTCCTGCTCCATCGGCCCCTTCATCCGCCTGTTCGACGACGGTTTCACCCTCGACGACCTGCGGAAGGTGGATGTGGCGCTGAAGGTCGAAGGTGAAGACGGTTTCGTGCTGGAAGGCTCGAGCTCGATCTCCAAGATCAGCCGCGACCTGACCGAACTTGCGGGCCAGCTCGTCTGCGCCACGCATCAGTATCCGGATGGCGCCATGCTGTTCACCGGCACCATGTTCGCGCCGACCAAGGACCGCGGTGCGGCAGGCCAGGGCTTCACCCATCACCTGGGCGACGTGGTCACCATCTCCTCGCCCCGGCTGGGGTCGCTCACCAACCGCGTCACCACCTCCGACAAGGTGGAGCCCTGGGCTTTCGGCACCAGCGCGCTGATGCGCAACCTCGCCGCCCGCGGCCTGATCTGAGCGTGGTGGCTTTCGACCTGGTTCTGCGCGCCGCGCGCGTCGGCGACGCCAATCCGGTCGATATCGGCCTCCGCAATGGCCTGATCGCGGCGATCGAGCCGTCGATTGCCGCCGAGGCCCCCTCCGAAGATGCCGGCGGCCGCCTGGTGATGCCGGGCTTCGTCGAAACCCATCTGCATCTCGACAAGGCCTGCATCCTCGATCGCTGCCGGGTCGACGGCACGCTGGCCGATGCCATCGCGGGCGTCGCGGTGGCGAAACGCGCCTTCACCGAGGCCGATGTCTATGCCCGCGCCGAGACGGTGCTGAAGAAGGCGATCCCGCAAGGGACCATGCGGATCAGGACGCATGTGGAGGTCGATCCCCGCGTCGCGCTCCGCAGCTTCAACGCGATCAAGCGGCTGCGGGCCGATTACGCCTGGGCCGTCGATATCGAAATCTGCGTCTTCCCCCAGGAAGGCCTGCTGAACGACCCGGGCACCGAGGAGCTGCTGGTCCAAGCCTGCGAGCAGGGCGCCGATCTGATCGGTGGCTGCCCCTATACCGACAGCGACCCGCATGGCCAGATCGCCCGCATCTTCGAGATCGCGAAGCGCTTCGACATCGACATCGACTTCCACCTCGATTTCGACCTCGACCCCTCCCGCATGACGGTGGAGGAGGTCTGCCGCCAGGCCGATCTGCACCGCTGGGGCGGCCGCGTTGCCATCGGCCATGTCACCAAGCTGTCGGCTATTCCCGCCGACAGGCTTGTGGAAATTGGCCGCCGCCTTTCGTCGGCGGGCGTTGGGCTCACCGTCCTGCCGGCGACCGACCTCTATCTCATGGGGCGTGGTCACGATCACAACGTGCCGCGCGGGGTCACCCCGGCGCACTGGCTGATGGAACAGGGCGTCACCTGTTCGCTTGCCACCAACAACGTGCTGAACCCGTTCACGCCTTTCGGCGACGCCTCGCTGGTCCGGATGGCGAACCTCTACGCCAACGTGGCGCAGCTCGGCCGGCCGGTCGATCTCGCTGCATGCCTGGACATGGTAACCGGCAGCGCCGCGCGGCTGATGAACTTGAAGGACTACGGCATCGCCGTCGGCAATCCGGCCGATCTCGTGGTCCTGGATGCGACGACACCGGCCGGTGCGGTGGCGGAACTTGCCCAGCCGCTCTTCGGCCTGAAGCGCGGCCGCCGCAGCTTCACCCGCGACGCGGCTGTGATCCATCCACCGGGATAGTTTTTCCCTCTACCTTGGGGAGAGGGTGGCAGCGAAGCTGACGGGTGAGGGGCACGCTCTACGGTGATTTACAGGAAGACGGGCCCCTCATCCGCCCTTTGGGCACCTTCTCCCAAGGGGGAAGGAAGTTCGATCTACTCCGGCTCCTTCACCCCCGTCTGGCTGGAGATCAGGCCGTAGTGCTCGATCCGGCGGTGCTTCTCGAAGTTGAACACCGTCTCCTTGCCATACTTGCAGAGCGACAGGTCGCAATCGGCGACGATCAGTTCGTCATCCACGCCGCGGGCCAGCGCCACCATCTCGCCGGTCGGCGCGATGATGCAGGACCCGCCGATGAGCGAGCAGCCTTCCTCGATCCCGGCCTTGGCAACCGCCACCACCCAGGTGGAATTCTGATAGGCGCCGGCCTGCATGACCACGTGGTTGTGGAACATGCGCAGGTGCTCCGGCTCGGGCGCGGAATGCACCATGGCCCAACCGTTGATGGCCGGCGTGTTGTAGCCGAGCATGAGGAGCTCGACCCCCTTCAGGCCCATGACGCGATAGGTCTCGGGCCAGCGGCGGTCGTTGCAGATCGCCATTCCCATGACGCCGCCCATGCTGCGCCAGACGGGCCAGCCCAGGTCGCCCGGTTCGAAATAGCGCTTCTCAAGGTGCTGGAACGGGCGCTCCGGCTCGTTCTCGGCATGGCCGGGCAGGTGGATCTTGCGGTACTTGCCGACGATCTTGCCCTCGCGGTCGACCAGGATCGCCGTGTTGAAGTGACGCCCATCCGGCGTCAGCTCGGCATAGCCCAGGTAGAAGCCGATCTTGAGCCGCTTCGCCTCGTCGAACAGCGGCTGCACCGCGCCGTTCGGCATCTCGCGCTCGAAGAAGGCGTCAACTTCCGCTTGATCCTGGATAAACCAGCGCGGAAAGAAGGTGGTCAGGGCCAGTTCGGGGAAGACCACGATCTCGCAGCCCTTGCGGTGAGCTTCGCGAAGCAGCGTGATCAGGCGCTCGACCACGGCTGCGCGGGTATCGGCGCGCTGGATCGGGCCCAGCTGGGCGCCACCGACGGTGATCAGGCGGGGAGTGAGCTTGAAGGCAGGCATCGTTTCTCTCTTCGACAACGGGACGGTCGGAACGGGATCGCCGAAATCAGAACAGGATGGATTTCGCGATGTCGGGCGAGAAGGGCAGGTGGCCCTTGGGCCGCGCCGCATCGGGCTTGTCGCAGGGCAGGAACTGGCCGCGGCCCATGCGGCCGACGGGCTCGCCCTTCTCGACGATCACCTCGCCGCGTGACAGCACCGTCATCGGCCAGCCGGTGACCTTGCGGCCCTCGTAGGGCGTGTAGTCCATCGCATCGTGCAGCATCGACTTGGTGATGGTGCGTTCGATCGCCGGGTCCCAGATGGCGATATCGGCGTCCGACCCGACGGCGATGGTGCCCTTCTTCGGGTGCAGGCCATAGATCTTGGCGTGGTTGGTGGCGGTCAGCGCCACGAACTGGTTGAGGTCGATCCGACCCTTCAGCACCCCTTCTGAGAAGAGGAGCGGCAGGCGGATTTCGAGGCCCGGCACGCCGTTCGGCACCTTCTTGAAACCGCCGGCCTTCAGGCCCTCGAGCTTCCCCTGCGGCCCCTCGTAGCGATAGGGCGCGTGGTCGGAGGAGAACACCTCGAACACCCCGGTGGCGAGGCCGTTCCACACGGCCGGCTGGTTCTCCTCGCCCCGGGGCGGCGGGCTGCACATGCACATGGCGCCGGTCAGGCCCTCGCGCTCCAGGTCGGCGGCGCTGAGGAACAGGTATTGCGGACAGGTCTCGCCATAGACACGCAGGCCCCGCGCCTTCGCCTTGCGGATCTCCTCGATCGCCTCGCAGCCCGAGACATGGACGATCAGGACCGGCGTATCGAGCAGTTCGGCGAGGCTGATGACCCGGCCCGTCGCCTCGCGCTCGGCGATGGCGGCATGCGCGATGCCGTGGCTCCGGGGTTCCTGCCGCCCGGCCCGGACCAGCTTCTCCGACAGCCAGGCGATGACGTCGTGGTTCTCCGCATGCACCATCACCATGGCGCCCTCGCGCCGGGCCAGCGCCAGGATGTCCATCACCTGCGCGTCCGACAGTTTCAGCGCGTCATAGGTCGTATAGATCTTGAACGAGGTATAGCCGTCGCGAATCAGGGCGGGCAGTTCCTGCCCCAGCACCTGTTCGGTCGGGTCGGAGATGATCAGGTGGAAGGCGTAGTCGATCAGCGACTGTCCGTCGGCCTTCTTGTGATAGTCGGCCACCACGGTGCGGAGCGACATGCCGCGGTGCTGGGCGGCGAACGGAATGATGGTCGTCGTACCGCCGCAGGCGGCCGAGGTCGAGCCCGAGCGGAAATCGTCGGCCGTGTCGACGCCCATGCCGGAGCGTTGGGCGACATGTACATGGCTGTCGATGCCCCCGGGCAGGACGAGTTTCCCGCGCGCATCGATCACGCCGTCGCCGGCGAGGTCCTCGCCGATCGATGCGATCCGCCCCTGCCGGATGCCGATATCGGCGATGAAGGTATCTGCGGCGGTGGCGATCTTGCCGCCTTTGATCACCAGGTCGTGGTTGGGCATGGGTCGGGATCCGCTGTCTGGCATGGTGTCCGGTCGGGCGATTTCGTAGGATAGCCTAAGTCGGGCACTTGGCATGCGGCTTGGAAGATCGGCCGACATGCGCAAGCAGGAAGAAGGCCTTCAATCATGACTACGCTGCTGAACGAGGGCGCCAAGGGCGTCTATATCATCGCCGCGACCCCCTTCAGCGACAACGGGGCGCTCGATCTCGAAAGCGCCGACCGGATGACCGACTTCTACCTGAAGTGCGGGGTCACCGGCATGACCATCCTGGGGGTGTTGGGCGAAGCGCCGAAGCTGTCATTCGAGGAATCGGTCGCCTTCACCGACCGGGTCCTGAAGCGCGTCGCCGGCCGGGTACCGGTCGTCGTCGGGGCTTCCTCGCCGGCTCTCGGTCTGATGAAGACGCTGGTCGACAAGGTGATGGACCTGGGCGCGGCCGGGGTGATGGTATCGCCCATGGCCGGGCTCAAGACGGAAGAGGCGGTGGAAGGCTATTTTACGGGCGTCATCCGCACATTGGGTGAGCAGGTTCCGATCGTTCTGCAGGACTATCCCCAACTCACCGCCGTCAACATGTCGGTGCCGCTGATCAACCGGATGCTCGACCGTTTCCCCTCGATCAAGGTGCTGAAGCACGAGGACTGTCCCGGCCACAAGAAGCTGACACGCGTCCGCGCCGCGGAGACTTCCGGCGAGCGCAAGCGGCGGGTCAGCATTCTCGTCGGCAATTCCGCCCTTTATCTGCCGCAGGAACTGCGTCGCGGCGCCGACGGCGCCAATACCGGCTTCGCCTATCCGGAAATGCTGGTGGAGTGCTGCAACCGCTTCTTCGCCGGCGAGGTCGAATCGGCGGAAGACCTCTACGACATCTACCTGCCGATGGTCCGCCACGAGCAGCAGCCCGGCATCGGGCTCGCCATCCGCAAGGAGGTGCTGCGCCGCCGCGGCGTCATCGCCTCCGCCCATGTCCGTGCGCCCGGGGCCTCGCTCGATGCCGATGACCTGAAGGAACTCGACAGCCTGACCCGACGCCTGGAACGGCGTCTGGCGGAAGCCGGCGAGACCAAGCTGGCCGAAGCCGCGGAGTAGTTGCGGCTTCCTTCTCCCACCGGGAGAAGGTGCCCGAAGGGCGGATGAGGGCTTGCTCAGACGGCGGGTGGCCCTCACCCGTCCGCTGCGCGGCCACCCTCTCCCGGTGGGAGAGGGAAGATGACAGTTCTACCTGATGGAACTCCCACTCCTGGCATCGAACTTGCTGATCTTCCGCCGGTCTGGAGTTGCCCGGTGCGCTGATCCTTGTCACGCCACATTGCCCATCGCCTGCTGATCTCGATCCCCGTCCTGCTCGGGGTGCTTCTGATCGGCTTCATGCTGCTCCAGGTCGTGCCCACCGATCCGGCGACCGTCCTCGCGGGCCCGACGGCCTCTCCCGCCGAAGTCCAGGCGATTCGCGTCGGTCTCGGACTGGACAAGCCCGTCGCCTATCAGTTCGCGATCTATCTCGGCAGGGTTCTGCAGTTCGACCTCGGCCGGTCGATGATCTCCAACACGCCGGTGGTGGAAGAAATCGGCAACACCATCGGCCCGACCATCGAACTGATGCTGATGAGCCTGCTCTGGTCGGTGCCGCTCGGCATCCTGCTGGGCACGCTCGCCGCCGTTCGCCGCGGCCGCATCGCCGATCGGGCGATCATGGCCTTCTCGGTCGCGGGCGTCTCCATGCCGATCTTCTGGTTCGGCCTCATGCTGATCCAATATGTCGGCACGAAGATGGACCTGCTGCCCTTTCAGGGGCGGGGCGGGCCGCTCTGGTCCATCGACGGGCTGCGTTCGATCGCCCTGCCCGCGATCACGCTGGGGGGCGTCTTCATCGGTCCGGTGGCGCGCATGACGCGCACCGCCCTGCTCGAGGTGCTGGGCGCCGACTACGTGCGCACGGCTCGTGCCAAGGGCGTGGCCGAGGGCCGCGTCGTGCGGGCGCATGCCCTTCGCAACGCCCTGATCCCCATCGTGACGCTGGTCGGCCTGCAGATCGGCTTTCTCCTCGGCGGCGCGGTGGTGACCGAAACGCTCTACGCCTGGCCGGGTGTCGGACGCATGGCGGTCGGTGCCATCACCTCGGCCGACTTTCCGCTGGCGCAGGGGGCGATCCTGATTCTCGCGGTCTCCTTCATCGTCATCAACATCCTGGTCGACGTCCTCTATGCGATGCTCGATCCGCGGATCGCCAGGCGATGACGGCGATCGGCGAGAGCGCCGCGCCGGCGCGTCCACGCTCCAACAGCTCCTGGCGGCGTGTGCTGCGCGACATACCGGCGCTGGTCGCGCTGATCTTCCTGATCCTGGTGGTGCTGGCCGCGGTCTTCGCGCCGCTGATCGCGCCGGCCGACCCCTATGCCAACAATATGCGGCTGCGCCTGAAGCCGCCGGGCGGGGAGTTTCTCCTCGGCACCGACACGCAGGGGCGGGACATGCTGACCCGCATTCTCTTCGGGTTGCGATCCACGCTCACCATCGGGATCTCCGCGGTCGCGATCGGGGGCAGCATCGGCACCTGCCTGGGCATCCTCGCCGCCTTCTACCGCCGGCTCGACAATCCCATCATGCGGCTGGTCGACGTGCTGCTGTCCTTTCCTTCCATCCTGTTCGGCCTGGCGCTCGCCGCCGTGCTGAAGCCCGGTATCGGCAGTCTCATCGCGGCACTCAGCGTGGCGGCGGTGCCGACCGTGGCGCGCATCGCGCGCGGGGCCGCCACCGTGGTCATGCAACAGGACTTCATCGAGGCCGGTCGCGCCATCGGTCTTTCCGACTTCGCGCTCGCCACGCGCTATCTGGCGCGCAACTGCATCTCGACCGTCATGGTGTATCTGACCCTGCAGCTCGGTCAGACCATCCTGCTCGGCGCCGCCCTGAGCTTCCTCGGCCTCGGCGCCCAACCGCCCGCGGCCGAGCTCGGCAGCATGGCCGCCGAGGGCCGCCGCTTCCTGTCCTTCGCCCCGCATGCCGCGACGATCCCGAGCGCGATGATCTTTCTGATCGTGCTCGCCTTCAACGTGCTTGGCGATGCGCTGCGCGATGCCTTCGATCCGAAATTGCGTCGTTAGCCCACCGGTTCTCAATCGTCAGGAAGGGGATAGCTCATGGTCAGGTCACGAATGCTTCCAATCCTGGGCGTGGTTGCGGCCGCGCTCCTCGCCGGTCCGGCCCTCGCCCAGAAGACGGTGACGATCGTTCGCGAGATCGACACCGATCGCTACGATCCGCACAAGTCCTCGGCGCGCTCGACGTCGGAAGTGCTGTTCATGGCGGGCGATACCCTGGTCAACCTCGGCTATGACATGAAGACGATCGTGCCGGGCCTGGCCAAGAGCTGGACCGTCTCGGCCGACGGCAAGACCTACAATTTCAAGCTGCGCGACGATGTCACCTTCTGCGACGGCAAGAAGTTTACGGCGAAGGACGTGGTCGCGTCCTACGAGCGCTGGATGGACCCGGAGACCAAGGGCATCGTCAAGTGGCGCGCCGGCAGCCTCGACAAGGTGGTGGCGGTGGACGACTACACCGTCGACTACGTCCTGAAGGAGCCCTTCTCGGAACTGCTGTTCCAGATGACCCAGTCCTTCCACACGATCATCGACATCGACAACGTGAAAGCGCTCGGCGCCGACTTCGGCGTGAAGGGGTTCAATGGCACCGGCCCCTACTGCTTCCAGTCCTGGACGCCGCGGGACCAGACCGTCCTGGTGAAGAACCCCGCCTACAAGTGGGGACCCCCGATCTATGACAAGACCAGCCCGCAGGTCGACCGTATCGTCTGGAAGGTGATCCCGGAGGAGAACAGCCGGGTCGCCGGCATGCAGACGGGCCAGTCGGATGCCAGCCAGTCGGGCTATCTCCCCTACTGGTCGCTGAAGGAGTTCCAGGGCGACAGGAAGTTCGGCGTGTCCAAGGCCGACTTCTATTTCTGGACCTTCTTCGTCGGCTTCAAGGTCGACAAGGAAATGGTCAGCGATGTGCGCGTGCGCAAGGCGATGAACCTCGCCGTCGACCAGAAGGCCATCACCGACGCCGTCACCTTCGGCTACGGCGAACCCGCCGACACCTACATCTCGCCCGGCGTGATCGATTTCGCCAAGACCGCGAACAGGAAGGACTATGGCGAGGATATAGCGCGCGCCAATGCGCTGCTCGACGAGGCCGGCTGGAAGAAGGGCCCGGACGGCTTCAGGGCCAAGGACGGCAAGAAGCTGCAGCCGCTGATGTATGGCTTCACCGGCTCCTGGAAGGAGATCGCCGAGGCCGTGCAGGGTGACCTGCGCAAGGTCGGCATCGACATGCAGATCCAGCTCTTCGACGCCACCGTGGTCTGGGGCAAGCTCGCGACCCAGGAATTCGACGCCTTCGGCATGTCCTTCCCCTATGTCTCGGCGGGTGACGCCCTCAACCTCTACTTCCGGTCCGCCAATACGCCGACGCCGAACCGGATGAACTGGAAGGACCCGGAAACCGACGAATGGCTCAAGGCCGGTTCCGCTGCGCTCTCCGAACAGGTGCGCGCCGAGAACTACGCCCGGGTACAGGAGAAGGTGGCCGACGCCGCCGTCTGGATCCCGCTCTACCACGAGCCGCTCTATGCCATCACCGGGGCGAAACTGAAGCCGGTGAAGGCGCACGGCATCTACGGCTGCGCCTTCTACAAGGGGCTCGGATTCGAGTTCAAGTGAGCCGCCGGGCACTCCGCCGCGGGAGCGGCGGGGTGCCCGATTCTTGCGCTATGCTGTACCGGAAGCCATGACCTCCCATGCCCCCCTGCTCGAGGTGCGCGACCTCGGCGTCCATTTCAAGTCCGCCGAAGGCACCTTCAAGGCCGTTGACGGCGTCAGCTTCGCCATCGGCCGCGGAGAGACCCTGGGCGTGGTGGGTGAATCGGGCTGCGGCAAGTCGGTCACCGCGCTCGCCGTGATGGGGTTGATCCCGAAGCCTCCCGGCATCATCGCCTCGGGCGAGGTGCTGCTGGAGGGCGAGGATCTGCTGAAGAAGTCCGGGGCGCAGATGCGTCAGATCCGGGGCAACCGGATCTCCATGATCTTCCAGGAGCCGATGACCAGCCTCAACCCGGTGCATACCGTCGGCGACCAGATCGCCGAGGGCATCATGCTGCACCAGAACCTGGGAAAGGCGGAGGCCCGGGCCAAGGCGCTCGAGATGCTGAGGCTGGTTCGCATCCCGGCGGCCGAGCGGCGGATCGACGAATATCCCCACCAGCTGTCGGGCGGCATGCGCCAGCGGGTGATGATCGCGATCGCGCTCGCCTGCCAGCCGCGCCTCCTGATCGCCGACGAGCCGACCACGGCCCTCGACGTCACCATCCAGGCGCAGATCCTGGAACTCATGCGCGACCTGCGCGACCGCACCGGCACGGCGATCATGATGATCACCCACGACCTCGGCGTCATCGCCGAACTCGCGCATCGCGTGGTCGTGGTGTACGCTGGACGAGTGGTGGAGGAAGCGCTGGTGGCGGATCTGTTTTCCGACCCGCAGCACCCCTATACCTTGGGCCTCCTCGGCTCTATCCCCAAGCTGCATGTCGAAGAGGAAAGGCTCGCCGCCATCGAGGGCAGCGTTCCGAATCCCTATTCATTGCCAACGGGTTGCCCGTTCAACCCGCGCTGCCCCTTCGCCGACGACCGCTGCCGGGCCGAGGCGCCGGTCCTCAGAGAGGTCGTGCCCGGGCACCGCGCCGCCTGCTGGAAGTCGCCACTCGAGGAGCACATCCTGTGATCCCGCTCCTCGAAGTCAACAATCTCGTGAAGCATTTCCCGGTGCACGAGGGTGCAATCTTCCAGAAGCAGATTGGCGCGGTTAAGGCGGTCGACGACATCAGCTTTACGGTGCGGGCGGGAGAAACACTCGCGCTCGTCGGCGAATCTGGGTGTGGCAAGTCGACAACAGGCCGTCTTGTCCTCCGTCTGCTCGACCCCACCTCCGGTTCGGTGCGGTTCGAGGGTAGGGAGCTCTCGATCCTGCCGAAGAGCGACATGCGTGCGATGCGCAAGCGTCTGCAAATCGTCTTCCAGGATCCATTCGCCTCGCTCAATCCCCGCATGACCGTCGGCGAAATCCTCGAGGAACCGCTCAAAGTCCATGGCGAGGGAAGCGGTGCGGAACGCCGGCAAAGGGTCGAGCAGCTATTGCAGCTCGTCGGCCTTTCGGCCTGGCACGCGGTCCGCTACCCGCACGAATTCTCCGGAGGACAGCGCCAGCGCATCGGCGTGGCCCGCGCGCTCGCCTTGCAACCGAGTCTCATCGTCTGCGACGAACCCGTCTCGGCCCTCGACGTGTCGATCCAGGCCCAGGTGGTCAATCTGCTGCGCGACCTGCAGCAGAAGTTCAACCTCGCCTATATCTTCATCGCCCACGATCTTGCCGTGGTCAAGCACATGGCGGACCGTGTCGCCGTCATGTATCTGGGCAAGATCGTCGAAATCGCCGACAAGCGTGCATTGTTCGAAAACCCGCGGCACCCCTACACACGGGCGCTCTTTTCTGCCATTCCAGTGCCGGATCCCGGGGTGGAGCGCCATCCCGTCCTGCTCCAGGGCGATGTGCCGAGCCCGATGAATCCGCCGGCCGGCTGCCGCTTCCACACCCGCTGCCCCTACGCGCAAGAGCGTTGCCGGAAGGAGGAGCCCGTGCTGCGTCCCCTTGGCGCCGGCCAGGCCGCCGCCTGCCACTTCGCCGAGACCTTGCCCGAGTTCGGCTCGTTTATCGGGCGCAAGACGGGCCGGACTGACGCGCGCGTCGACAAGAAGCTCGCCGCCTATCGAAACGCTCGCGCAAGGCAGTTGCCCCCCAGAATCGGAAACTCCTTGCCATAAGAAAAGGGTAAGAAGTACACAGCCAGTATGCGCTGGGTTCGGCAATGCTGATCGCTGCGTCTAAGTGTCTTATCATGCCATACCTTTGAGCTCTGGGCGCCTTCGTCGCTCGAAGAAAAGTTTGCCGCATATCGGATGAATGGAACGAGGCTTCTAGGCTGTGGTTCTCGGAACAGGATCTACGCTTGTAGCCTCGGCGGCTGCTGCGACTGCGGCAAGCGAATACCTGCTGCGCAGCTATCTGCCTCGTAGCTCGCTCCACTATCCTTGGATACCGAACTCCCGCGTCAGCTTCACCCTCGATCCAGACCAGTATCCCGGGTTCGATCTCGCAGGGGAGTTTCGCATCAATTCCATTGGGGAGCGGGGGAGTACGCTCGCGCCCCGTTCTAGCCCCAAGCCTCTTCGAATCCTGGTCATGGGAGGAAGTGCCGCGGAGTGTCCTGCCTTCTCGGATGAGTATTTCTGGCCATTGGTGCTGCAGGAGGAACTGAAGCGCGAGGGTGGTGCTTTTCGAGCGGGATACTCCTCGATCAACGTGGGGTCGATCGGACGATCACTCTCCCCAGTACAATTGCAGAAGGAGGCTCTGGACCTCATTTGCGGCAGATACCGCAATATCGATTTTGTAATCACGTTCTTCGGAGCCAGCGACGTCCTGCAGTGGATGGAGCAAGGCTGCGATCTGTCACGCTTTAAAAATAGTATGCATTTGAAATCGTTCTTCAGGGCAAATTGCCTCCCGCCTTTCGGCTTGAACCCGGCCCAGAGCGCTCTGGGAAAGCTTTCAAAGCAACTGGCGCGTAAGCTGATCTCCCAACCGGTGACGAGCCTATCCATGGGCGCGAACCTACGGAAACTAAGGGAACGCCGACGGGCAGCCACTGAAATTCTCTCCGACGCACCCGGTCTTGGTGAGTTCTACGAGTTATTCCGCCAATGCTTTTTGGAGTTCATCACAACTCTTTCGCTAATCTGTCCGAAGATCATTGTCGTTGAACAGCCATGGATGTGTCGTGAGATCCGGCCGGACGAAGAGCCGATGATGTGGCATTTCGCATTCGGAGATCCGCGAAAATCGGAGCGCGGCCCCTATTTCGGGCACAATTATACGAGCAGTATAATGCATCAGATTTCGGATATTCAGCGAGAAGTCGCCCTGGCACGGGGAGTTCCATTCATAAGTTTGATCGATAAGTTGCCGTCCAACCTTGATTATTATGCTGACTACTTTCATCAAACTCCAAAGGGAAGTGTAGAGATAGGTCGTGTTCTGGCGCGCGAATTTTCTTCGCTCGTGAAGTCGAAGTGATGAGGCGCTTGGTTGACCTAGTGCGCTCCTTGCTTGCCGGCGACATGGCGCGGGGCGCATTTTTCATGATCGCTTGGCGCTGGACTATTCGTTTTCTTGGCTTGTTCAGTACGATTGTCCTCGCCCGAATACTGGCGCCGCAAGACTTTGGTGTCGTCGCCATCTGCATGATTCTTGTGGGTCTTACCGAGACGTTGACACAAACGGGTCAAGACATCGCATTGATTCGCATGAAGCAACCCACGCGAGAGCATTACGACACGGCTTGGACGGTGCAAGTCTTGATTGGTCTATTTGTCTTTATCGTCTTGAACGGCCTAGCGCCCTTTGCCGCGATCTTTTTTATGGACCCGCGGATCGAGTTGATTGTCCATGTACTTAGCCTGCGCTCCCTGGCCGCGGCGTTCACCAATATCGGTATCGTCGATTGGCGCCGGGATATGAAGTTTGGAGCGGACTTCTCGTATCTTGTCGCGCAAAAGATTTCGGCTGTCGCCATCACAATCACGCTTGCGCTCATTTACGCCAACTACTGGGCCCTAATCGCAGGCATCGTTACTTCATCAGTCGCGACAGTGATCGCGAGCTATTGGCTGCATCCCTTTCGACCGAGGTTCGGATTCAAGCATTGGAGGGAAATCTGGGGCTTCTCTGGGTGGACGACCTTGGTGACCATCAGCGTTTACCTGCAGAACAAGGTCGACGAGTTCATAGTAGCCCGGTACTTTGGCGCCCGCGCCGTCGGTTTCTACAATGTCGGCGCGGATATTGCCTCGGCGCCGACGCAGGAACTTGTTATTCCGATTGGTCGGGCCCTCTATTCGATTTACTCCAAGAGCCTGGACCAACTCCATGTCCTGCGGGCTTCCTATCTGAGTGTCTTCGGGATGGTGGTGACCGTGGCGGCCGCCGGGGGATTCGGCGTCTCCGCCGTCTCGGAAGAGTTCGTTCTTGTGCTCCTGGGCAGCCAATGGAGCGAGGCCGTTCCCATTGTGCGCTGGATCGCCTTTGAAGGCGCTCTCTACGGGATCTGTCACGGGGCGATTACGGTGCTGAACGTGACGGGCAAACCGCACTGGGTCGCAATCGGAAATCTCACCCGTGTCGCCATAATCGGTACCGCATGCTGGATGGCGGCACTGTCCGGCGACATGGTTGCCGTAGCTGCGGCGAAGACCGGGGTTACGTTGCTGTTCCTGCCCATCGCCTTGGGGTCGGTGGCGCGAACGCTCGAAATCCCCGCTACACGGATGATCCTTCCATTCATCCGGCCACTGGCTGCCGGCGTGTCGATGTACCTCGTCCTAGCGGTACTCCGCGATGCGGGTTTCCTCTCTGGCCATTCGGCCTTCATACGGCTCCTCGGTACGGCTGCCGTGGGCGGCATCGTCTATACCAGCGTACTCACCGGTTTGTGGGTTGTCGCAGGTCGGCCCGACGGACCGGAGAGGACCTTGTTGGGCCCCGTTATACGGAGGTTCGCCCGTCGTACCTCCGGACGGGGCGATTGAAATGCATCGGACACGACGTGGGTTCGGGGGGCATATTTCTTCTGAAGTGCGGTCGCGGCGCCGGAGCCGCCTCTTGACGCATTCTTTGCGTGCTGGCGGAGCGGATGCAGCATAGAGCCGCAGCCGAAAGCCGATACTCCGGGCTGCCGGAGGATGGTACCGGCCCGCTCACCACGCGGCCGGATCCTTCCGACCGTCTGGCAGTACGAACGGATACGCCAATCCTGCTTACTCTGATTGACGCCGAAGAGGACTTCAACTGGGACCGGCCGTTTTCGCGCAGCGAAACGCGAGTGGACTCCATGCGCGATCAGGTGCTGGTCCACAAGGTGTTCGGTCGCTATGGCGTCAAGCCGACTTATCTCGCAGACCACCCTGTCGTCACTCAACCAGACGGTTATGGCCCCCTGCAGGATCTGTTCGATGCCGGAGCTTGCGAGATCGGGGCACAGCTCCACCCCTGGGTGAATCCGCCGTTCACCGAGGACGTTACGGCCCGAACCAGTTACATGTGCAACTTGCCAGCGCGGCTTCAGGCCGAAAAGGTGCGTATCCTGCGCGAGGAGATCGAGGCGCGCTTCGGAGCCGTGCCCTTGGTCTTTCGAGCAGGACGGTATGGTATCGGCAGGGTGACTCCGGCAATCCTGCGCGAGCAAGGCTTTCGTATCGACAGCAGCGTCAATCCCCGCTGGGATTTTTCTGGCGATGGAGGGCCCGACTTCTCGGCTTTCGATCCCTTCCCTTATTGGACTGACCCGGCACGGCACTTGTTGGAGATTCCACTTTCCTCCGACTACGTAGGCATGCCCCCGTTCCGGAACAGCAGGCTTGTTCGCGCCTCCATGGGACGCCTCGGGCGCTTGTTCCGTATTCCCGGAGCACTTGCCAGGACCGGCTTGGCGGAGCGGATAAAGATCTCTCCAGAGGGCGTGACGTTCCTCGAAGCGAGAAAGCTTGTCCTATCGATGATCCGCGATGGTCACAAGGTGTTCGTCCTCTCCTATCACACACCCTCGCTGAGGCCTGGCAATACTCCCTATGTTCGGGATGCCGACGGCTTGAAGACGTTCATCGATTGGCTGGATCGATTCTATGATTTCTTCACCGTCGAGTTGCGGGGGCGTCCGATGGCTTGCAGCGATTTCTGGGCCTTATCGGCAACCACCTGATCGCGGCCACTCCTCGGTTCGATGGTGGCCCTGAACTTGCACACATGGTACGCGTCCAGGGCATCGGGGGTGGGCGAGGGAGAATCGGGGAAAAATGGCCGGGGCGACTAACGCTTTCGTAGATATCCGTTCCGTCTCCCTCGTCTACGGTCAGGGCGACGATCAGACGCTCGCCGTCGAAAGTCTCGACATGCAGATCGCCCGAGGGGAGTTCGTCGCCGTGGTGGGGCCGTCGGGCTGTGGCAAATCGACCCTGATGAAGCTGGTCACCGGCCTGCTGCCGCCGTCGGCGGGCATCATTCATGTCGACGGCGAGAAGGTGACGAAGCCGATCCGCGGCGTCGGCATGGCCTTCCAGAACTCGATCCTGATGCCCTGGCGGACCACCCTCGACAACGTGATGCTGCCGCTGGAAATCGTCGAACCGCACAAGAAGAAGCTCCGGCGCGAGCGCGCCCGGTATGAGGAACTCGCCAAGCGCCTGCTGGCCTCGGTCGGGCTCGACGGCTTCGCCGACCGCTTTCCCTGGCAGCTGTCGGGCGGTATGCAGCAGCGCGCCAATCTCTGCCGTTCGATCATCCACGAGCCGGCGCTCCTGATGCTGGACGAACCCTTCGGCGCCCTCGACGCCTTCACCCGCGAGGAGCTGTGGGGGATCATGCAGGCCTTGTGGCTGGAGAAGAGGTTCACCGCCGTGCTCGTCACCCATGATCTGCGTGAGGCGGTCTATCTGGCCGATACCGTCTATGTGATGAGCAAGCGACCGGGCAGGATCCTGCTTCGCCGGCCGATCGACCTCCCCCGCCCGCGTACGCTGGAGAGCACCTTCGAGCCCGGCTTCGTTGCCATCGTGCATGAGCTGCGCGAGATGATCAGCGAGGTTCGCCACTCATGAACGCCCGCCAGTTGCAGAGCCTGATGCCATGGATGGTCACGGTGGGCCTGTTCGTCGTCTGGGAACTGTCCTGCCAGTTGTTCAAGATCCCTCAGTTCATCCTGCCGGCACCCTCGGCGATCTGGACCGCGCTCATGCAGTATCCCGGCGCCATCTGGGACAATGCGGTGCAGACGCTGTTCACCACCGTCGTCGGCTTCGTCCTGGCGATCGCGGGCGGCCTGCTGATCGGCCTTGCCATCGGCGCGTCGACGCTCGTCTATACCGGCCTCTATCCGCTCCTGATCGCCTTCAACTCGATTCCCAAGGTTGCGCTGGTGCCGGTCTTCGTCATCTGGTTCGGCATCGGCACCGTTCCGGCGATCATCACCGCCTTCATCATCTCCTTCTTCCCCATCGT
>VFQQ010000864.1_pt1 | contig 50768 bp, 94 predicted proteins | sample 3512341 | NCBI WGS metagenome assembly VFQQ01 (sample SAMN10412373, study PRJNA504923) | tailings metagenome | isolation source: Relicate 2 Philex TSF1 revegetated site | place: Philippines: Tuba, Benguet | collected 2017-08-29 | reverse complement strand
TGTGTCCCCAGCCCGTTAACGGGCATCGCCTCTGTAAGCACAGACAGACAGACAGGCTTGCTGTTTGAATCGGTGTTGGCACTTGGCTGCCGGCCGCACTAGGTCATGACATCCCCATCTGCGGCCCCGCCGCCTTCCCATCTTCTCCCCCAGCCGCTGGCTGGGCGGGCATGTTCCCAGGCGCCCGCCGCTCTCCTCCCGCCCTCTGCGCCCGACCCCAGCCTCGCTGTGACTCAACCCCACATGCCTTTCCCAGCCAGTCGGTTTGCATCGCCCTTCGGGGCAGCAGAGCTAGTGAATTCATGTTCTCATGTGTTCCCAGCCCGTTAACGGGCATCGCCTCTGTAAGCACAGACAGACAGAAATGGTTTGGACCGCCCTTCGGGGCAGCACAGGATTGTGCTGAACGGCATGTAAGACCTGCAAAGTCAGAGTCAAGTCGGGGAAGCAAGAGCTACTGCGCTCGATGCGTCCCAGCCCGTTCACGGGCATCACCTCCAGCAAAGCGAGGCGTCCGCCCCGCCCATTTCCATGCCACCTATGGGCCGCCTCTTCTACTGCCGCCAACTACGTCTGCCGCAACTTAAGCACTGGACTGATCCACAGGTGCCACGTGTTGCATTAACATAAACCTGCCCAGTACATCTGCAAGTCAGTCAAGAGCCTCGACAGTTTGCCAGGAAGGGCATGAAAGGCACTGCATTTGCAAGTCGCGCCACTGCGTCCTGTGGCAGCGGGCCTGGCAGCACTGCCGCCGCTGCAGACGTCAGCTGGTTGGCGAGCAAGGCCGGCTCCAGCAGGCTCCAGTACGCTGCTTTGGCTGTTCTCCACTCGCCACGCTGGTCAACACCGCTCAGAATGGCAGCGTTGCCAGCTGAGCCGCCGCTGCCTCGCGCTGCTCGGCGGGCATGAGGGCCAGGAACTCGCGCAGCTTGGCCTGCGTGTTGGTTGGGGGCCGAGAGGTAGCGAATGAGACACAGCGAAGCCGCCCAAATGAGGCCAGCCGTGGTCGTTGTCCTTCTTGCTATCAGCGGGTAGTGCTTCAATTCCCTTTTAAGGCGCGAAGCAGGTGCAGGCAGTAAACTAAAGATTCCCATGCACACCTGGGCAGCCTTGGTCGAGTTCAGCGAGAAGTCAACGTACCTGCAGGAAGGGATTGCACAAGAACTGCAACCATGAACATGCCAACGGGACGTTGCGCGATCAACTGCCATGCATCGCCGGGCAGGCGCATGGCACCACAGCATGCACGCAGTCCCAAAAGCAGGCACGCACTGCTTCATGAGCCGGCCATCGCGCGCCGCGGCCCGCGAGTCAAAGTACTGCAGCGCAGGTAGCGGGCCAATGAAACGAGCGTGGGGGGCTGGCCAGTTGAACCAGCCAGGCACAACAGGTCACCGATCAGATCAGTTGAAGCTCTCAGGCCAGTAGCGTTCACTCTCATCTGCTTGACTTTACACCTTAGCTCAAAGTTCCGCTGTTCTCTATGCTGCCCATGCTGCGCCCACCTGGTCATAGTCAATCTGCCGCACATACTCGTACACATCCCGGCCCAGCGCCTCTGCAGCCTCCACCTCCCGCGTGGTGGGCAGGCCTGTGCGGGCAGCGTGCCGACAAGTAATGAAGCAAGGCGCAGGCGTGAGGGGAAGCTGACCAATGCAATTCGCTCGCTTGTGGCTGGTCACTGGCAGCAGGCAAGTGCCATGCACTTGTGGCGGGCCACTCAGCATGCAAAGGGCTGCTTGCATGCAATCCAGCAGGACTCAGCAGCGCACATGAGGCCGCGTCCCGCAGGTTTTGCTGCAGGTTGTTGGGCTCGCCCAGGATGCGCGCCAGCAGGCTCTGCAGCGGGAGCAGTAAGGCGGCGAGTGTTGTAGCGTGGGACCAGCATGTGTCAGTTGGCTCTGGCAAGGCCCTCGTTCCTCTGGCACGTGACAAGCACAGATGCCAGCAACCTTGCCCCACAGCAGCACACGGGACATCACAAAAAGCCCAGGCGCTCGCTGGGGCCCACCTGCAGTGCTGGCAGGTCTCCATCCGGCACCAGCTGCTCCGCCTGCGCCAGCAGCTCCTGCACCCTGCAGCACCGGTTGCAAGCGGCATGACTGGTGAGGATGACAACGGCCACAGAGCAGGTCAGCCAGCTGCAAGCCACCGGCTGTGATGCAGCTGCTAAAGTCGGCGTCACCCAACTTGCCTTGTACAAGGTGTTTTTGCTTTCCACCAAACCCAGTGCACTGCACCTCCTCCCTACCTCATGAGCGGCACCAGGTAGAAGAAGAGCGGCTTGCTGGGCTTGGACAGCTGCAGCTGGCCCGTGGGCACCAGCGCAAACGCGCCCAGCCCCACAGCCGCCACCGCCCCCAGGATCAGGCGGCGCTGCGGCAGGGGAGTGCAAGCGAGCGCAGGCGCAGCTGGGTGTGCAGCAGCTTGAGGGCTGGCAGCAGGTCAAGGGCTGCCCCTGCTCTTGGTATGACAGAGCAACCATCACTGCATCGCAGCCCTGTTTCAGGCACACAGCTTTGCAGCCACTGCCAAGCAGGGTTGTGCACCGCAGGAGGGGCAGGCTCGCCGCCCCCACGCACCTGCACCACCGCCTGCTCCTCCTGCGACAGTCCATCAGCGCCGACCGCCTCGCTGGGACCGCCGCCCGTAAAGAAAGACACATCGCTCTCGCTCAGCCAGTTGCGCTGCTTGGAGTCCACGCCGCTGAAGAGCGTCTCGCGCCGCAGGTCGCCGCCATCGATGCGGGGAGGCCGTGCCTCATCACCGCCAGGCGCGCCAGCCGCTGCACCTGCCTGCAGCATCAAGGACCAAAGCATAGGTGCAGCACCAAATGACAAAAAAATAATGCCCCGAGAGACTGTAGTGGGCTGCCAGACGCTGCACGACGGCAGCCCAGATCAAGCATGCCCACCAGCCTAAGGCACAAACACGCACCGCCGCCTGCGCTGCTGCAAGCTCCTGCTTCAGCCTTGCTGCCTCCTCCTCTGCCGCACGCAGCCGGGCAATGACGTCCTCGCTGACGCCAGGCTCGCCCTGCTGCGCTCGCAGCAGCACCGCCCGTCGGCGGCGAGCGGCGAGCGGCGCCGCTCGCCTGGCCAGCCCGCCCCTGCCTGCCACGCCGCTCGCTGCATTGCAGCCTAGTCTATCCAGCGCGTACATAGCGGCGCGGCCGAGGCTGGACAGTGGCGGAGAGGCGCGGGCTTGTGAGCGGCTCGCGCTAAGGAGAACAGTAGGCCGAAGGCGCCTGTGTAACTGAGCAGATGAGCACCCAGGCGCAGTGGGTCAGCGAATGGGTTGCCCAAGCTCCATGACGAGCCCCGCCGTGCCGCCGCCGCCAGCCGGATCCTCGCACGGCCAACTGAGCGGCGCCTTCAGAGTCACTCAGTGTCCAAGCTGAAGCCTCCTTCTTCCATGTACGCCACCTTGAGGCCCGTCGCATGATAATTACAATGTTCGAAGTTCAGCCTGACCAACAGCCAGCGCCACATCGCTGGGAAGCCATCGCCTGTGCGGCGCTGCCGCCTCTGCCCTACTTGCCCGCCGAAAGCTGCTCCAGCTGCGCCATCAAATCGTCCACCCCCGCCTCAGTCTGCTCCACTGCCTCAGCCGCCAGCGCGGCGGCATTCACGCTGCCGCCGGCAGGCATACTGAACTGCAGCCCTTCGGGCAGCGCTTGCCCGTCCTGCTGCGCTGGAGCCGCAGGTGTGGCTGCCAAGCTGGCGGCAGATGTGCTGCCCGCCTCCTCACTGCCTGCGTCCGCCACCACCTCAATGCCCCATTCATTGGCCTCATGCAGCGGACCCGCTGCCGCCTCAGCCGCCGCTGCCTCAGCCGCCGCAGCTGCCGCGGCCGCCTCTCGGGCCGGCGCCCCTACGGCCCACTCTGCCTGGCGCTGCCGGCACAGCGCGTTGGTGCAGTGGGTGTTGGGCTTGATGTCCATTGTGGGGAAGAAGTCTTTCAGGCTGCTGTAGCCAAGGTACTGGGTGACCTGCTCCCACAGGGCAGCGGGCAGGCATAGTACTTGTTATGCGCTGCAACGACCCGCAACAAGGCACGTGAGGACTATCCGGCCATTCAACTCCAATGGCTGAGGTGCACAGCGTTGCACGCGCCGCCATTGTGACAAGTGCAACGTGCTGCCCCCCACCTGGCCAAAGTGCAGCAGGTACTTGAGGCTGTTCTGCACCAGCAGCCCCGCCACAATGCCCATGGTGGTGGGCAGGCTGGCAGCGCAAACACCCTCACGCTTCAGCGTGCGCTCATCAATGCCTGGGATGGGAGCGGGGGGCAGGAGGGAGCACGGAAATGGGAAGGAGAGACGCGCAGAGGTAAGTGTGGCTGCACTATCTGAGCTGTTGCCAGCACCACACAGCCGCATCTGCATGCAGCAGGCAAGCGCCACAGGACCTCGCCCACCCACCAGAGGCCACCACCAGCGGAGGCACGCAGGCAAAGCAGGCCGTCTCTCCGGGCGCCACCACCTGCAGGGAGCAGAGCGACAGGCATCAGCCTGCTAACACACACGACTTGACACCGTGTCTGCGAGGATGGCTCAGCCGGGGCCTCCTGCTCAGATTTTAGCGGCCGCCAGTGGTGCGCATCGCAGGCGAATTGCTGTCGCTGCAACGTGCTCTCCTACGCTGCGGGGCGGCAAGCCACAGTGTCGCAGGCAGGGCTGCCGCCCACCTGGATGTGGCCCGACACCGCGTCCTCGCTCACGCCCGACTCCATCCACGTCTGGTTCAGCTCCAGGCACACCTGCAGGAGAGGAGCGGGGCAGGGGCCAAAAGTGGGTGGCTGGGTCGCAGCACAGACTGCACGTTCAGGGCGGAAGTGCGAGTACCAGCGCCTTGTGCACCTTTCATTTTCGTTGCATCCCCGTCCCACCCTCCCCCGCAGCACAGCACAGTACGGTGCCCACAGCATGCCCCACCTGGTTGATGGTCATGCGCGCCTCGTAGTTGTCCACGCACGACAGCACCAGGTCGACACGTGAGGTGCCAGACCCGGGGGCCGTCTCCAGGGTGGCCTTGAAGGCGTCAAAGCCCTGCGGGGAGGGAGAATGCAAGCACAAGCGGATGGATGGGCAATGTGCCCGGATTGACTGCCTCTGCCAGGTGTGCAACCATGCGGTTCTGTGGCAACGCACCGGCGGCCAACAGTCACAGCCAGCTGTCTAGCAGGCAGGGTGGCAAGGCGAGGAGCGGGCCAGCCGCCTTCACCAACCAGGCAGCAGCATGGCCACCATGGAGCAGCGGGCGGCCAAAGTGTGCAGCGGGCGGCAAGGCACAGCAGGCATCCAGGCTGGCGCACCTCCAGCGTGGTGATGTTCATGGTGTAGCTCTCCAGCGCCACGTCCGGGTTGATGCCCGCCAGCGTCTGCACGTAGGGGCAGGAGCAGGATGCATGCCAGTGATGCACTTTGGTGGCGCGACAGCAGGGGTGCAGTGCAATGCAGTAGCGCAAGAGGCACAGCGCTATGGCAGCAGAGGCTAAACATATGGTAAGGCCAGTCACATGCTTGCTTGCAGGGCATGCCAAGCGACTGCTCCAGCAGCCGGCGAGCCACCTGTGCCGCGGCGTCCGTCTTGGTCATGCCGCACTGCTCGGGCCGGAAGAACAGGCGGTTCATGTTGGCCAGCTCCACCTGGTGAGGGGGCGGGGCGGATGGGGAATGTTGGGGCAATACAGAAGTTGGCGATATGAAGTAGCAGTGCAAGCACGGCACTCGAAAAAGCGTCAAGCAGACCCCAGAGCCACACAACCTGCCCAGTCCAGCCGGGCCCCGCTTTACCTTGTCATAGTCGTACATCAGCAGGCGGCCGATGCCGCAGCGCGTGAGCATCTCCGCCGCCACGCTGCCCACGCCGCCCATGCCCACCACCGCCACCTGCGTAGCGGCAGCAGCCGCCAGGGCTGGTCAATTGTGAGGGCTGGCGGAGGGTGCAGCAGGGTGCACATTGTGTGCGCGGAATGAGGCTGGGACAGCAGGGCAAGAGGTGCACACACCCAAGCACTACAGCAGCTGCGCACTCCCACATCTACGCACCCTGCGCCCGTGCTTTCCATGCTGCCCATGCCGCAAAACATTCCCGGCTGGGCACTGGAGGCCTCGTCTGGTCACACAGGCTGGCCGCAGCACACCCTGGCCAGCCACAGCACCCGCCCACCGTCTTGTTGCGGATCTGCTCATAGTCCTTCACAATGCCCATGCGCTGCAGCGCCATCAGCCGGCTGTAGGGGTTGGAGTCCACCACCTCGCTGCTCAGCTTGTCCACCTTGGGGCGGGGCGCCGCAGTGCCGCCCGCTGCCGCCTGCATGACGATAGCAGGCGTGCGGCAGGGCGGGCACTGCTCAGCTCGTGTGTTCCAGCACGTCAGTGCACCAATCAGTCACATCAACACAACTACGCCATGAGGCAACAGGCAAGATGTCAAAAGGCACGGGAAGCCGGTTTTTCAGCCCGCCGCACCTGGCCGCCCGCCTGCGCCATCGCCGCCGCGTGCTGCCGACGCTCGCCAGCACCTGCAACAGTTTCGCAAACGAGCGCATAGCTATATGGGGTTCAAATGAGGATGCGGCAGAGCCTGTGAAGCACGAAGCAGGCCACACGGTTCTCACCTGCCCAGCCGAGGGTGCTGTTGATCGTACGGCAAGCCCACTACGCTGTCCTGCAAACAGATGTTGAAGTGGCAGCGCTGGATCGCGCTGCAGGGCTTTACCCAGCACGCAAGGAAGTCGGTTCGGCACCACAGCTCACCTGCAGGCCCTGCAGCTGCGCTGGTGCGTCCGTGCCCACGATCACCAGTCGCCAGGATGGTTTGCGCATCAGCAGCTGCCTCCATGCGCGCAGCATGGCGCCAGGTTGCGCCAGGCCGCAGCCTGGCAGCGATCGCAACACTCAGAGGGCTGTTGTGGGGCACCTCCAACCAATTCAGGCCCCGCAGCTTGCTGCCAGCGCTCTCAGCCGAAATGGCCAACGCCACTGCAGCTTGTTGTGGAGTACAGCGAGGCGCGTGGACTCCAGCAGCACGCCTGCGGCCCCAAAGAGCGAGGGTCGTGAGAGCATTGGCGACTGAGGGGTGAGACGTGGTGCGTTGGGCGGTGCCTGCTGCCGTTGGCGCATGCTCTTGCCGCCTGCACGAGTGCTGCTGCTGCTGCTCCAGCATTTATCTCCTTGCATTGGCCTGCCTCCCCTCACTGCAGCGCTCAACAGCCTGTCGCTCCAACCTACCAGCTGACGCTGCGCAAGCCGCTGGGCCTGGTGCTGGCTGAGCGCAAGACCGCGGAGGGCCCAGAGGTCTTTGTGGAGGAAGTGGTGGCAGGTATGGTTCTGTTTAGAGTGGGATATATGCACCGACGTCAGCAGCTCTGCACAGCAATGGCAAGAACTGCGCCTGCAGACACGCCCTGGCTGCTGGTCGATTGATTCCCCACCTTGCACACCCTGGCACCTTGCTCACCGGACCTCCAGGCGGCAATGCAGCAAAGGATGGCAGGGTGCAAGCGGGTGACGTGCTGACCAAGTGCTCAGCGGTGCTGCTCAAGGCGGGCAAGGAAGGCGAATATGAGCGGGAAGGCTACGGCCAGCGGTGAGGCGGCTGCCAGGGCATGTACAAGGCTGCAATGAGCTCAAGTGCGGACAGCTGTGTGCCTTGAAAGCGCCCGACTCCTTTTGCACGTCTCCTTGCTTTCTGCAGGCCCTACGACAACTGGGAGCAGGTGCAGGGAAACAATGCTGGCCTTGAGTCCTCTGCCCCAGAGTTGTTCAGTTGTGCCGTGATGTTTCAGCATCCATAGCGCACCTTGCTTGGACATGAACAAGCTCTGTCACCTGCCCTGCTGCCCTGCCCAGGTCATGTTTGATGCACGTAACAAGCAGTTTGACACGGTGAGAGGGCAAGGCCCCGCTGCTGGCCGGCCACACCTGCTGCATGCAGTGTGTGCCGAGAACTCGCTGCCATCCACACGCCGCCTTTCCCTACTGCTGCAGGTCATGGCGGCGCTGGGCAGCAACTCGGAGCGGTGGGGCATCTTCACCGTGTCCCTGGAGTTTGAGCGGCGGGCCAGCGGCAGCAGCAGCGAGGGCGGGGTGGCATGACGCAAGTGTGCACCATTCTCGTTGTCTGTTTGCCACCTTGTTGAGATTGACCCTGCTGCACCGTTGGTATCCATCGCGCAAAAGTCAGAGTTACAGAGTGCGAATAGCGCAGAAAAAGGGGGCGATATAGGAACAGATGGGCGCTCGGGCGCACACTCACACTGGCCGCAGACATAGTGCAGAGGGCGGCGCAACAAAATTAAGAAGACATGGTGGGTGGGTGGTAGCGGGAGTGATGGGCATTTGTGGGGAGGGGCACAAAGTGGGGGGCGCGACTCTGCTTGGGGCGCTCGACAGCTCAAAAGGCTCAAGAAAAGGCGTCAATATGGTCTGCGCGAGAGCGGAACGTGTCTGCAGGCAGCTGGCTGCCGCAGGGGGCTATATGCACGTGCTGTTGGGAGAAAGGCGGGGAAGCAAATGAGTTGCTGGTGCTCATGTTCACTGTATAAGGGCAGAATGAGCGGGTGCAGTACCTGCGTGCTTGCCAACACTCGAGATCAGATGGCAGTGGGTAGGGGAATTGCAGTGCGCCGCTGCAGCGAGACACTCCCCTGCTATTTGCACTAGTAGGCTGGGCTGGGCTGAGGCTGCGGCGGGGCTGGGTGCCTGCCCCGCTGGAGGGCGGCACGCCAGCAGCTGCCACGGCGCCAGCTGCTCTCCAAAAAGCCGTCATGGGAACTCTTGCGCTCATTGCGGGGCTGTGGGTGCGGTTCGGCTGTCTGGGCTGCCTGGGCTGTGGGGTTTGTGCGGCCCGTTGCAGGGCAGCACACATATGACACCGCTTCGTGTGCGCCTCAGGCCAGCTCCTTGATGGGGTCCAGCTGGGCGGCGGCGTGGGAGCCGCCCTTCACGCTCTTGTCCAGAGCGGCCAGGGAGCCCAGCGAGCCGTAGCTGCCGTACGAGCCGTACCTGCGGGCGCCCGGGCAAAGGCGTGGGTGGGGCGATGGTGGTGGCAGCCCGCATGGCCATGCAGGGCAGAGAGGCAGGGAGCTGACATGGTGTCACCCATGCGACATTGGAGTGTGTGCTGCAGGTTGCTGGTGCTCACCGGTCGTCATACACGTCCAGGCTGGCTTCCGTGGCACCGGAGCGCAGCATGCGCACAAACTGCGGGGTGGGGGGTGGCCGCCAGCATGGGGTAAGAGGACCCGTCAGCAACAAGACCAGGTGCAGGGAACCTGGAAAGCGTGACTGCAAGGTGGCAGCTGGGACAGCCCCGTTGAAAGCCTCACCTGGCGGAAGGTCATGCCATCGCGCACAGAGTCATTGGCGGAGTGGACGGACGAGTCCTGCTCCGCGGCGGTGGCGGCAGCGCCCGCAACGTCGGAGCGGCCGCGGAAGGAGCCCTCGGAGCGGCGCGCCGCCTCCTGCAGCGCGTGCCGCACCGCAATGTCCACCTCCTCCTGCAGGAGGGGGGTTGGGCATGTAGGATGCACATTGTGAATGGAGGAGCCAAGTGCAACACGGTTGCGCAGGCGAAGTGGCATGCTGCTGGCCCGCACGTGATGGCCGCCGCTCCTACCTTGGGCAGGCGATGGCGCAGCATCGCAATCATCTCGTCCACGCTGATGCGGCCGTCACCATCCAGGTCCAGCTCTGGAGAGGGCAGAGGGCAGACAGCGTTTGAGGGGAGGGGGATGGCTGCGACAGCAGGCAGGGGAAGCTAGACATGCAGGCGGCTAGGTCGTCAATGCAGGTTGCAACTGCCTGGTGAGCAGGGCAAGGCACTCGATGGCTGCACTAAACACACAATGCAGCCGGCTCTCACCTGCGAAGGCCCGGCGTGCGCACTTGAGCCAGCGCTCCGTCTGGCTCTGCTGCAGCACGCGCCAGTCAATCTGGGAGGCCGCCACCTGGCTCTTGGCCACCTTGCCTGCGCGCAGGGCAGCAGGGGTGAAACAGGCAGGGTGAGTGGCACGTGGCTTGGGAATGCCGGGCGCGCAGGCTTGTCAGGCACAGACTCGGCTTCCACCATCACTGCCCGTTGCTGCGCCCGTTTTCCGCCTGCAACCTCTGCTGATGCAAACTTTGCAGCTGCCTGCCCACCCACCCGTGTTGCCGGGGTCCAGCGAGTCCAGCAGCCGCTCCAGCTCATCAGCTGTGAGCTTGTAGCCTGAGGGGATGGGCGGCAGTCAAACATGGCAGAAGAACGCATGAGTTCCTTTCTCGGACAGGCATTGCGCGGCCTGCTGAGCTAAGCAGCCGCGCAAAGTGGGGTTGCAGGCCAAGCATGTCATACGCTTGTCTACCAACAAACTCACCCAGCTGCTCCAGGCCGTCGGCCACGGCCTCTCGGTCCACCAGCGACTTGTCGGTCATGGACAGGTGCTCGTACAGGTACTCCATGGCGGAGGCCTGTGGCAGGGCAAATGGTGGGCCAAGGAAGTGGTATGGGTGGGCAGACTGCAACAACTCGGAGTAAAAGGCATGCTAAGGCGGAGCACCAAGCAGAACCGCCACGGCAGCGTGCACGTAACCTCAAGCCCCTCAAGCCTAACGGCGCGCACCTGGGGGTCAGTGATAATGGGCACAGCGCCCTGGCCGATGGGGCAGCCGCGCTCCTGCTCCGCTTCCTTGCTGCTCATCAGCTCCTCCGCAATCATGTCCAGCACGCTGCGCTTGAACACAGAGCCCTGGGAGTAGCGCTGCGCGCAGGTGGGCAGGGGGGAGGGCAGGCAGTGGAGGCGGGGGTGAGAAAGGGGAAAGCCTGCAGTGCACACCAGGGTGGGGAGCACACACAGACGCAGCGCAGGCACCCGCCTAAGTCCGCCCGCTCAAGCTCCTGCCCACCTGGATGCGTTGCACCACGCCGATGCCCAGCCGCTTGCCCTTGCCGCGCTCCGAGGCGCCAGGGCCCTGCAGGAGCAGAGCAGGCGAAGGCACACGAGTGAACAGGTTGCATATGAAGCACAGGCAAGGCTGAGCTGCCCTGCTCCCTCAAAACGCTTCCTGCCGACCAGGGATGACTGGCAAACAAGTCGAATGCCACTGCAGACCCTGCCCCTTCCTCGGCCCCCACCTGCAGCCATGGGTGCTGCAGTGCCTGCAGCGCTGTGGGCCGTGCGGCGTGGTCCTGCAGACAAGCAGTGTTGGGCAGTGGCAAAGAGTTGTTCAACCTCTGCAGCGTTTCCCTAAGCATGCGGCGCCATCCGCAGACCATGCAACGCCGCACTGCTGCCAACCTTGCAAACCACAGCCGCAGCCCACCTTGTTCAGCAGCTGCTTCACAAAGTCCTTGGCCTCGTCGCTGATGCCCTCCCAGTGGGGCCGCTTGAAGTTCACCTGCGCAGCGCAGCAGGGCATGGCAGCCTTGTGTGGCGAGCATACATATCCAGCAGCAAGATTCTTTGTTCCCGCCTCCAACACCCTCCGCACGCCCCACCCTGGGCCCCGCGCTGCCGCACCTCGTCTGTGAGGATGGAGCCCCAGACCTTGGAGAGGGAGGGCGAGAAGGGGTTGGACTTGTCATCAAATGGGAAGCGCCCCGTCAGCAGCTGGTGCGCCATGACGCCCGCAGCCCACACGTCCGAGGCGGGGAACACCTCCGACCGCAACGTCTCAGGCGCCATGAACCTGGGAAAGTGCAGTGTGGAGGCAGTGAAGCAGGCGGGTGAGGGCGGGCCAGGCAAGCACAGTCAGCCGATCAGGATGAACAGGGCAGTGGCCATGCATCATGCAGCACTGCGCATTGATGCGATATCGTTGCAAGCAGGCCTGCGCAACGATACATTGCGTGACAGATGTGTCTTAACACTGGAGGAGGCACGTGAGGCAACCACAGCTGCAGCGGCGCACCACGGGGTGCCCTCCAGGCCCAAGTCGGTGCGTGGCAGCTTGTCCTCCTCAAAGAACACCGCCAGGCCAAAGTCGATGGCCTTGAGGCGTGCGTTGGGGTCGTCACTCAGCAGCAGGAAGTTGCCTGGGCAAGGGCACAGGGAGCAGAGGCATGAACACAGGTGAGGCAGCAGAGGCAGGCTGCACGACACGCTGCGGCATGATGCTAGCATGGCTGCCACCAGCAACTTCAGCAACATATCAGCCAAGCCTCCTTGATGACGCAGGTCCGCCTCACCTGGCTTGATGTCACGGTGCAGGATGTGCTGGGCATGGCACTGCGCCAGCGTGCGCAGCACGGCACGCATGTAGGACGCCACCGTGCGCTCTGCACAAAGGGCATTGGGGGAGAGGAGGGGCAGCAGATGAACAGGCATGCAGCTGACACAAGGCTGAACAGTTGAAATGCAACAAGCCTTCAGGCCACCACAGGGGCGCCGCCAGCCCAAACCTGTGCTGCCAGCACGCACCCGAGTACACGGTCTCGCCGATGCGGTGGTGCAGCTCGCCGCCCTTGCAGTACTCCAGCACCATGTGCACGTGGGTGTCGTCCTCGTAAACATCCTCCAGCGCCTGCGGGTGGGGGAGGGCATGGCATTGCAAGTTGGCCGCCACTCGCAAAGCACGCCCCAATGGCGTCACCTCGGAGCTCTGCTTGCTGATGCCTTCCAACAACCAGACAGCAGTGGGGGAGCAGCAGAGCACAGAGCCAGGTGCACAGCATGCATGCATCCACCATCATTCACTGCGACCCCAGCACTGCTCAGCAGAATCACCCCGGCACTGGTATTGACTTGGCCACATGGCGCAACTGCTTGCATACGAACGCAGGTACCGTCGGATGGCAACAAGCAGTGCACTCACCGCCACGTTCAGGCAGCCGCGCAGGCGACGCAGCACATCCACCTCGCGCTTGATGGCCTCGGCATGGCCCGCCCGCTTGCTGCAATTCAGGTAAGAGAAGGGAGGGATGCTTCAGGTCGGCGGCTCTGCAATGTACACGTCAGTGCCATTAATTGCAGCTGCACTTGCTGGCAGGCAGAGGAGGTTGGCAGCCAGGCAGCTGGTGCAGACGGCGTGAGCAAACCCCTGCGCCTGCCAAAGCTTGGCTCGTACATCCGCCGCTTTCCCGCCACCCCATCTGCACCCACCCTGCATGCTCACAACCGCAGCTCAACCCCCCGGCCCGCCCTGCGCCTCACGTCTCAGACAGCTTGGGGTCCACCAGGACCTTTGGGATGGACTTGAGCGCCCACTCGGTGCCGGTGGCCAGCTCTTCCACCACCCGCACCACGCCGTTGCCGCCGCGCCCCAGCTCGCGCAGCACCCGGTACTTCTTCTCCAGCCCCCGCGAGTAGCCAAAGTCGGGGGAGGAGGGGCTGGCGGGCCGCGCTGTCTCGGAGCTGGCCGCGGTGGGGGTGGACGTGCCGGAGCCGTGCTGGCGGCCCTCGTCGCTGGGCACCGACGTGCGGTCGAGCAGCGCGGCAGCTGCCGCCGCGGCCGGCACCAGGCGGTCACCTCGGTCAGCGGCCCGCTCCGCCAGCTTCCAGCGCGGCACGACGCTGCGGAGGTTGCCCCACAGCCCCGCCGACTTGGCCGCCCGAGACGTCTCGGGCTGGACGGCCGCCGCGGTCTGCGCCGCCATGGCTGCTCAGCGCGCTCCTCCTGGCCTGTGCTGGCGGCTGGTGGTGTCGAGGAGGGCCCAGGGCGCGCGGGGTCTCCGTGCGAGCGTTGGTAAATATGGTGAGGCCCACGGCGCGCAGTGTAATGCGGCTGGGAGCTGACGGGCAGCAAGCAGGCACGCAAATGTGTGCCAAATGCGGCGATCGAACGGCCCTTGAGAGCTCGAGCGCCCATGCAGAGATGCGGCTCTCTTTCCAGCGCCTGCAGTGCCTTGCGCCAATTCTGCCGTGCATGGTACGAGCTTTGTGCGCTATTGCAAGCGCGAGAACGACGGCCCGCTACCTGTGCAGTCAGTTCAACTTGAGGGCTTCCTGTAGCAGTGCCAGCATGGCACCAAAGAGGGCCCGAGAGGGCGCCACAGCTGCCACAAAGCCAGCCAAATCGGCCAAGGCGGCCAAGGCGGAGCAGGCTGCGCTCCCTGCCATTGAGGACTTCAGCCCCACCGACCTGCAGCAGGTTGGTGGTCACTGTGTGGCAGTCTGCCAATCCCATTCGTCTTGGCAATCGCGTGTGTGTGAATGCGTTGGTGTGGAACGTAGTACAATTGTAGTGTGACCTCTGCAATGGCGGTGTGAGCATCTGGCCGCTGCAATAGAGGGTGGCGCGTGTTGCGCCTGTGCCTCCTGTGGGCACCGTGTGGCCACAAACAGCGCTTCTGCTGCTGTCCTTGCAGGTCCGCGCCAGCCTCCTGGACTGGTACGATGCCAACCACCGTATCCTGTGAGCTGAAGGCCAGGGAGAGGATGTGGCATGCAGTGCTGATTGCAGCATGCTGGCAGGCATACAACCTGGTTGGCATAGGGCAGGGCACTGACAACTGAATCGACGACCCTGCTGCTCCCTCGAGGCAGGCCCTGGCGGCGCAACCCAAACTCCAAGCTGAGCGCCGCCACGGTGGAGGCGGCGGCCGCCCAGGGCCACGCTCCAGCGCCCGCAGAGCTGCCACAAAATGAATTCATTTACTACGTTTGGGTGTGCGAAATCATGAGCCAGCAGGTAAGCAAGCAAGTTTACCCAAGAACGCCCAAGCTGTGCCGGAGCATTGCATGGTGGCAGGCCGTAGCTAGCTGATGGGTGGCCAGCCTGCCTGCTTACTCGCACACTCCCTCCTCGCCACCCTGCTCCCACACTGCAGACTCAGGTGTCGCGTGCTGCCGAGTACTTCCGCCGCTGGGTGGCGCGCTGGCCCACGGTGCAGGCGCTGGCGGGCGCCAGCCAGGAAGAAGTGAACGAGCTCTGGGCAGGTAGGCGGGCTAATGCGCAGGCACTGCCCTTGGATGGCCGTACCCGACCAATGCTCCTGCTGAAGCCTGCCCACCCACCCGCTGCTGCCTCCTTGTCCTGCCCGCCTGTGCCATCCATCAGGCCTGGGCTACTACCGGCGGGCGCGCTACCTGCTGGATGGCGCCAAGTACATTGTGGGCGAGTGCGGCGGGCGCTTCCCCACCACCGCCAAAGAGCTGCAGGCCATCCCGGGTGCGGCGCTCAGGTCATGCCAGCCTGGGCTGTGCACAAACCCGCCTAGGCGGCATGAGATCGGCTTGTGGCCTGCGGTGCAACTGCGGCTGCTGCACCGTGCTGCCCTGCCCACCCCTCCCTGCTGCCCTCCCTTCCCAGGCGTGGGTGCCTACACCTCGGCTGCCATCGCCTCCATTGCCTGCGGCGAGCAGGCGGCGGTGGTGGATGGCAACGTGATCCGCGTCCTGGCCCGCCTGCGCCGCGTGGGTGGCGACCCTCGCTCAGGTGCGCTGGCAGGCAGCTGCATTGCTGGTGGGAATGGGGCACTGCTCCTTGCATTCTTGCCGCTGCTACCGTGCCGCTGTTGCTATGAAAGCGGGCTGCGATGACCGCTTGGTAGCATGGCTGAGGCTGCACACACTGTCGCCCTTGCAGCCGCCGCCACCAAGCTGTGGGCTGAGCTGGCGGAGCAGCTGCTGGATCCAGACCGGCCTGGCTGCTTCAACCAGGTGTGCTGTACGATGCATTCCGTTGGGGTGTCGGGTCAAGGCCCAGTAGCTTACCACCTAAAGAGCGGTCTTCGGCTTGCCACCACACCAGCTGCCTGTTGCAGCAGCCTGCTCAGGCTTCATTCAACATGGCAATCCACCTGTCACCGCAGGCGATGATGGAGCTGGGCGCCACCGTGTGCGTGCCCAACGCTGAGCCGCGCTGCGGCGACTGCCCCATCAGCGCAGCATGCCTAGCGCGCAAGGCGGTGCTGCAGTACGAGCAGGAAGGCGGCGACCCGGGGGCTGCGGGGGCGCCGCGCGTCACAGACTATCCCACCAAGGTGAGGCGGCGATGTGGGTGGCACACTATGCAGCTGCTGCTGTGGGCCACGTGGCACCAGTTGAGCACAGGCCAGTGGGCTGCAACGCTGCAACGGCGCCCACGCCAATGGGCCACGCTCTGCACTGCTGGAAGTCACCATCCGCCATGTTTTCTGCTCTATTCCCCTCGCTTCGTTTCACCCGCCATGATAGCCCGCCCCTCCCCACAACGTCTGCCTGCCTGCCCACTCCTTCATTTGGCCTGCAGGTGGAGAAAGCGGAGAAGCGGGAGGAGACTGTGGCGGTGGCGGTTGTGCAGCTGGTGCCACCCGGCACCTCGGTTTCCGGTGCTGTGGGCCTGGCCGCCAGCCGCTTCCTGCTGGTCCAGCGCCCGCCCAGCGGCCTGCTGGCGGGGCTGTGGCAGTTCCCGCTGCTGCAGCTGCCGGAGGGCGCAGAGGAGGAGCCAGCGCGGCAGCAGCAGATGATGAGCGAGTATCTGGAGGCACAGCTGGGGCTGCGCCTCGTGCAACAGCAAGGTGCGGCAGGTTGGGGCAGAAGGCTGCTGGCTGGTTGGTGATGGTAGAAAGGGCGCACGGTGGCTTGTGCGGACTGTGTAGAGCAAGTGCATTGCTTTGGGGGCTTGGTGACAGCCTGCCATGGCTCGTTATGAGCCGCGCCCTCCTGCGCCACTTGCCCTGCAGGCGGCAGCAGCAGCGGGTCTGGCGGCAGCAGCAGTGGCAGCGCCGTGGCTGTGTTGGAGCGGCGCCCGCTGGGCTCCCTGGTGCACGTCTTCTCCCACATCCGCATGACCATGAAGGTGGAGCGCATCCTGCTACAGGCACGCTGGCAGTAGTGCATTGCTTCCTGCGCTCCTGTTTCAACGCGGGTGCTGCTTGACATGGTTTTGTGTTCAATCCCGTTTGCACCAGCAACTTGCTTTGCCCTCGGCTGGCTCCCACATGTCACGTTGCCTCATCACCGCAACCCCTGCCACGCTGCCATTGCTTGCTTTCCCGTGTGCCTTGCTCTCCTCAGCACCTTTGCGCTGTTTCCTGCCCTGCAGGGCAACATCAGCACAGCAGATCGCGCCGCGGATGATGCGTCTGGGCTGGCGGCGCTGCAGTGGGTGCCCGGCAGCGAGATGCAGGGCAAGGGGCTGAGCAGCGGCGTGAAGAAGGTGCGGAGAGCGTGGTTGAGATGCGTTCAAGGCTGTGCACCCAGCACATTTGCATGATGTCAGCCATGCCATTCTGTGAGCTTGGAACTCCCTCAGAAAGAGCGTCGATGGGTGAGCGCAGAGCGTCTAGGGCCGGGCATGATCCCTGACGTCCATGCGCACTCTGTCCCGTTCCTCTGCCCGCCAGGTCTACAAGCTGTTCATGGACGACCGCTCCAAGGCAGGCAGCAAGCAGAGCATCACCGCCTTCTTCAAGCCCGCAGCGACCAAGTGACCAGCCAGCTGTGGGCATGGGCCGGTATGAGGCTAGCAACCTTGCCGGCAAGCTGCTCTGCAATCATCCTGTTCCTCAGTATTTTGTTGTCCTCAACTTCTGTTTGTCAGCTTCAGAGTAAAGCACTGCGCAGCAGAGCAGCCAGAGTTACAAAAACAGTCGTGTGCTGCGGATGTCGCGCATTTTGGAAAAGAGATGGGGTGGAGGGATACATTTCTGGACATCCGACAAACAAAATGGTGACATGGAGGGGTGTGCACGAGGTGGTACAGGGTACAGATGTGGCGGCGCAAATGCGAGCCACGGCAGGACCCACAAGCCCTCCCAGCTAGTTCTGTGGTTGTTGCTGCTGCTGCTGCTGCTGCGCCTCTGCACCCTGCTGCTGCTGCTGCTGCTGCTGCTGCTCGCTGCTCATGCGCCGCTTCTTGTCAGGTGCTGCATCCGAGGCAGCGGCCTGGGGCGGCAGCAGCGTGGAGGGCGTACTGGCGTGCTGCTGCGGCAGGGAAGGCGGCAAGCAGGTTGGGATCTTGGATAGCAGGTAAGCCATGGTAGGCTTCAGGTTAGGCAAGGGCTGCTGACCAGCACACCACGCAGTTCCAGCGAAAGGGCACCCCACCTGCATGTCGTTCAGCATGTGCAGTGCGGCACGGGTGCGCTTGAAGATGGCCACATGCTCGCTGCCCGCCAGCTCAGCCTCAGGGTCCAGCGCCGCCTCTTCTCCTGCGCCGCTGGTGCTGCTGGTGGGTGCTGCCGCGGATGCTGCAGCACAGGCGGCAGGCAGTGTGCGTTCGGAGGTGAGGTGGCACAAAAGCGGCATGTTGGGAAGCAGCGGCACGTGTCAAGGAGGGTGACACGCATATGCACATGCAGAGTGACTGCTTTGCAAGCGGATGCACATAGCACGTGCTTACACAGGCCAGCCATACCTGTGCCGCCCGCGCTGCGCGCTTCGCTGGTGGCGCCGCCGCCCGGCCGCGTGCTGCCACCGCACAGCTGTGTCAGCTCCTGCACGTGCCGCTCCGCCGCTTTCACCAGCTGGCTGATAGACTCAGTGGACAGGAAGGGCTGCATGGACGGCAGGCGGGAGTGTGGAAGGCAGTGAGGCGGGATGCCGACCCTGGGATGTGGTCACAGGCGCAAAGGCGCAGCAGGGATGCCTTGCTGCTTGCTTGGTGGTTCAGTGGCAGCAGCCTCCCCGGATCAAACAGAAACACAATCCACAGCACAAACCTGGTGGAGTACCGAAGCCAGCACCGGGGCCCGCAGGCGGGACCCCGTCAGCTTGTCGTGCTTCTTGAGGATTTTAGCAACTGCAGGCGGCGCAAGCGTGGGCAGGCGGATGCAGCGGAGATGAGGTGCCCGGAGGATGGAGCGATGCGTAGGGCAAGTGCTTGCCGCATAACGTCAGCGCTAGCGATGCTCAGCACCTATGCTTAAGCATGCAGCCGCAGGGCGTACCTGCCGCGTAGTTGACCAGGGACCAATGCAGCAGCAGCACCAGCTCCCCGTGGAAGTCGACCATCTGCCAACGGGGTAAGCCAGGTTTGGTGGGGTGTCAAGAACCACAACAAGAGCGATGGCTGCAGCCAGCTGAAGCATGGCGGTTACCAGCAGAGGACAGCTTGGCCTGGTTTGAAAAGCAGCAAAACAAACACGGCCGAGCCTGGCTGCAGCGTGGAGGCATGCAAAATCATGCATAAACGCATCACAGCCCAAATGGCAGCTCACCTCGCTGCGCAGCTTTTCCAGCTCCGCAGGTGGCGCCCCTGCTGCGTCAGTGCCACCGCTGCCGCCCTCGCCAGCTGACGCATCAGCCGCCGCCGCTGCTGCTGCTGCGCTGCCGGCGGGTGCGCCGGGGTGAGCTGCCGTTGCCTTGGCAGCTGCCAGCCTGTCTTGCAGGGCGCGCAGCCGGATGACCGCCTCCTCCTCCTTCTCCATGAAGTAGGCGTTGATGTTGCCCAGGTCCTGCGGGCGCACAGCATAGCGTTCCAGGGGCAGTTGGCCCATCAATACCAAGCATTGCCAAACCATTTTGCCACCCGCAGCCACGCTACATGCAACTAACGACGGCACGGATGCACCCTTGCTGCCGCCTCCCACCTCGTTCAGCGTTGCAATGAACTCCCGGTCCTCCTCAGCCACGCCGCCGCTGACATCCCCTGCCTCGCCGCCCGCCGCCACCGCCGCCGCCGCAGCGGCGGCGCGCGCCGGGGGCGCCCCCAGCATGTCCTCGTCATCTGATGATGCGCCGCCTTGTGCCCCTGCATGAGTCCATGGATCTGTTGTTGTTGCAAGGCGGCGGCCAACCACTAGCGGATGCTCACCACTGCTTGCAAGTCCCCCACCGAAAGGACGCAGACTCGAGAGAGAGCTGCAATTAAACACCGCTCACCAGACGCCGCCTCTGCAGGCGCGTCGCCCTCCAGCCCCTGGTCGATGTGTGCCTTCTGCGCTTTGATAAGCTTCTTCAGTTTCTGCGGCGGGCAACAACAGCAAAGAGGCATCGGCCTCCAGGGGCGTGCGCTGAATGTATGAGCCTGCTCTAGGAGCGGCGGCAGCGGCAGCGGCGGCGATGGCAGGACCGCTGCAAGGCGGAGCGCACCTTGTAGTTGAGGCAGACTTTGTCGGGATCATCTCCCTCCACAAAACTCTTCAACAAGTGGCCTGAGCGGAGTGGGCGGGAGAGGTTTGTTCAGTGCAGCGCGCCCGGCAGCCCGCTGGCGGCTGCAAACCTACGCAGCCCGCTGCCTGAGGTCTGGGTAAGGGACCTGGCCGCCCACGAACGCTCGCGAGCACGCGCGAGCAGCAAGGGCCGCCTGTGCTTGCTCGCACCGAATTTCATGGCTGGCCAAGCGCTCTGCGGTCTCTCTGCAAGGAGCCGAAAGGGCGACAGGCAGCCAGCACGCCCTCCTTCAGCATCTCCTTGGCTGCAAGGTAGCTCCAAAATTGGATGCCAGGTTACCCGCAAACCACCTCCATTCACTTGCAGCACGATGCAAGCGAAAAGTGTTGCGGAAGGCACGACGGGGCGCACGGCTGTGCTCAGCGGCAGACCGCAAAGGACGAGGTCAGCCGGTGAACTTGTAAGTCAACCCGTATTTGCCATGTAGTTGCCCCACATGCTCATCTGCGTCGTTACACAGCAGCTTCATCCGACATTCACGTCATTACATAGCTTTATCAAGCCTCCTGCGCCGCCGCCTTTTCCTCGGCTGCCACGCGGTCCCTCCGCCGCCGCTTGCGTGCCTCCACCTCCGCCGGGTCATACTTCTTCTTGCGCAGCAGCTGCGAGGCCAGGCGGCGCCGCTCGGCGGCTTCTGCCAGAGCGGCCGCCTCCCCTCCTCTCAGGGCCTGCAGCGCTGCCACACCCTCGGCCGGCAGCCAGGCGGGCAGTGCAGCGGGAGCAAGCCGTGGCGCTGTGCCGTCCGCTGCCTCCACAGTTGCGCAGGCCAGGAAGGCGGCCACGGAGTCGTCTGCCACTGGTCCACCCGCCGCCCATAGCCGGCCGTCCGCCTCAAAGGCCAGGCAGGCAGGCAGGTGCAGGCCCGGCAGCCCGCACCAGGCCGCCTCCCGAAGCTGCCGCGCCTGCCAGTCCAGCTGTACCAGGCACAGCTCGTCCCGGCCATCCACCGCGGCCACCAGCCAGCCGCCGTCTGGCGAAGCGGCCAGGGCCAGCGGGACGGCAGCGTCTGCGGCGGCGCCCTGCGCTCCGCTGCCGCCACCTGCACATGCCGCTGCTTCGTCCTCGCTGCTGGCACCGTCCTCATCCTCCTGCTGCTCCTTCCCTGCCGCCTGCTGCTCCCCTTCCGGCTCACTCCCTGCCTGCTGCCCAGCCGCCTGCCCGTCGCCGCCCTGCTCGCCGCCCGCAGGCTGTGGCTGCGGCGGCAGCTCCAGCGTGTGCAGCAGCTGGCCGGTGAGGGGGTCCCATAGCCGCAGCGTGCCGTCACCGCCGCCGCTGACCAGCAGCTCCTGTGGCAGGGCGGTAGAGAGTGGCGTGTGAGCCGTGCGCGCCAAAGCAGGCCATGCCAATGTTGACCCACCGGCAAGCATGCCGAGGGAAACCTGCCAAACACACAACACGCATGTTTGCTTCCATCGCTAGCCAGCCATACCTGCTGGCCCTGGTGCACAAAGGCTGAGCACGTGACAAAGGTCGTGTGGCCGAAGCAGAAGGACTGGATTTCGTGCGCGCCGGCCAGTGGGTCGGCGGGCACAATGCTGACGCGCACGCGATGATCCCTGCAGCTTGGCAGCAGAGGAGAAGGGATGAGCCCCACGACAGCCTGACGCATGCAGCTCAGGCCAGGTGCAGTGCCCTTGGCCGACGGCTGGCACGACATGCTACAGCGGCAGCACGCCTGCATGGCTGGTCAGGTGGCCTGTACTTGCCGCATGGCCACCCCATCACCAGTGGCAAGCCATTCCAGGCTGCACCTGTCAGTGGTGGCCAGCAGACTGCCATTTGCCGACAGAGCCAGGGAGGTCAGGATGGCGCAGTAGTGGCCCAGCAGGATCTCCGGCTCCTGCGCCTGCCCCTCCGGCAAGCCTGCGGCAACGTGGCAGCCAGGAGGGCAGGGCATCGGTTGGGAAGCACAATGGGGCGCAAGCAGCCATGGTGCTTGCAAGCTGCTTATCTGTCTAAGAGATCATTGAGCGGTGTTGAGGGCCTGCCTGTGTGTCTGCTGAAAAAGCTGCAAGCGCCCAACTGCTGGTCATCAGGCTCCACCCATCTGGCAGCATGAGGGACACGCCTGCTGCTCACGCGCTGTGCTACAACTTATGGAGCAGCCAGCCTGCGGCAAAGGCACCGCTCACCCTCTGGGCGCTGCGTGGCCGCGGCCAGCACGTCGCCAAACTTGTCAGCCGCCAGCATGTGGCGACCGTCGGCCGTGAAGGCGCAGGTGGTCACCTTCTTGGGCACCTTGCTGGGAAGAGGGAGATATGGCAGTAAAAAATAGAGTGAGATCTGCACACGAGCGGGAGTGAGGCACTGCCGCACTGGTTGGACAATTCACCGCAGCAGCGCTACAAGGGGCGACAGCACAGCCTTGCGGAGCGCCCGCATCCCCTCGCCCCGCCTCACATGCCCTGCAGCAGCTGCCAGGTTGTGCAGTCCCACAGCCGCAGCCCGGCCGCCTTGTCTTCGCTGCCCGCCAGCAGGTAGCGGCCGGACGCATCAAATGCAAGCCCACGAATGAAGGGCGCCGCTGCTTGCTGCCCCTTGCCCTGCTGCTGCCCCTGGCCCGCCTCAGGCTTGCTGACAAGCGTGTGCAACTTCTGGGCCCTGGTGGCAGTGCAGAGAAAGACTGAGCAATTAGCAGGCAGTGGCAGGCAGGCAAAGCGGCGGCGGCAGCGGCGGCGGCAGAGCAGGCAAAAGCCCCAGCTGCCACAGCGGCAGCCATTGGACCCAGGTGCCTCACTTGGTGTCGAAAACGCGCAGCTCGGGCCCCACGGCCACAGCCACTGCGGCGCCCTGCGGGTGCACTGCCAGGACGGCCCTGGGCGGATCTGACGGCTGCTGGTACTCGTTCTGGCGCTGCTGCTGCTCCCCGGCATCGCCATCGCCCTGCTCGCCCTCCTTCTTGGCCTGGTGGCCCTTCCTGCCCCTGTTGCGGCCCATTGAGAGCTAATGGCTTTCAATGTATTGTTCGTTGCCCAATGGTTCAGCTACATATGCAATGCAAGCTGAAAGGGCTCTGTGCTCAGTGCTCAAAGGCGCATTGCAGCATGGGACGCCCGAGTGGCGTTGTTTGGCCCTCTCGGTCGTTTCGATCACTTGTGGCAGCGCTCAGCCGATCGGTGAAGCTGCGCCATGGACCTCTTCGGCAGCCTGGCGGGGCTTGTGGGGCAGGAGGCTCCCGAGGTGGGCCCAGCTGAGCCAGCGCCCTACTTCATTGGCTGGCAGAGAGCACGCATATTGTTTTCTAGCCTCGCAACGGGCACCAGCGCCTCGTATTCGGACGGCCTGACCGCTCGCTGCCTCCTGGGGCCCCTGCTGACCTCTGCTTGGCGCAGGACAGCGAGGAGGAGGACGTGCTGCACGAGGGCGATGCCGAGGGGCAGGAGGAGGCCGAGGAGGAGTGAGCACCCGCTGCCGCGGCGCCGCGCCTCTGTGCCGCCGTTCGCCAAGAGATGCGCTGCGCTGTAGCATCAGCTGCGTTCTGGCTCACGTTTGCATGCTTATCGCGATGCAGGGCCGAAGAGGGCGGCCCCAGCACGGCGGGCAGTGATGCCCCCGCCGGCGCCGCGCCCAAGCTGAGCTTCTGGGGCGTGGCGTCGGCGCTCACTGCCGTCACCGCCACGGTCAAGGCCAAGACCGCCGAGGTGCTGACGGCGGTGCAGGAGACAGACTGGCGAGCCGAGTTGGAGGCATTCCAGCAGGTGGGTGCTCCAGCAGGGAGCCCTGTCAACAGTGCAGCGGCCCGCTGCCTCGGCCAGCCGGCGGCGGTTGCGCGGCGGTTGGCCACCTCTGTGGGGCGGCAGCTGGACCTGATCAGCCGGGCAGGCCACCCTTCATTGCACCTGCCACTGCATGAACGCCGCATGTCCCATCTGCCGCAGGGCGCCAAAGAGGATGCGGCAGCGGTGGGCAAGGGCGCCGACATCGTGGTGCACAAGGCGCGCGAGGCGGCGGAGCACCTGCCCACCCAGCTGGACCAGCTGCACCTCCCCGCCGCCCTGCACCTGCCCGAGTCGGCGACGGCGCTGCAAGCCCGCGCGGGTGCAGCCAGCGCAGCGGCACGTGAGAAGGCGGAGAAGGGTCTGGCCTCGCTGGGCGCGCTGGGCTCCAAACTGGTGCTGGGCACGCACGACCTGTTTGAGCAGATCAGGTGGGAGGGGCGGGTGCAGGAAGGTGTATGCCTGCTGCCGTGCATGTTTATGAACGGTGGCCAGGTTGGTTGGCAGGAGGGAGCTGTGTGCTGGCAGCCCACCTCCGCGGCTTGCTGGCCAGCTGCACATCAGCTGCGGCGGCAACTGGTAGCATTGCAGCAGATGCACTTCAGGCCACCCACGTTCTGTTTCCCGTTCCTGGTTCCTGTGCAGCCACGCAGTCCAGAACGAGATGGCGCTCACTGAGCAGCATGTGACGGGTGGCCAGCACGGCCAGACTGGCGCAGCAGGCGGCGCCGGCCAGCAGCGGTACAGCAGGTGAGGGCGGGTGGAGGGCAGCTGGGTCGCGCCCGAGTTAGCTGCCCCGCCGCTGTGTGCCTTGTCCAGCTTTATTGTTGGGCAATGCACCCTTTGGTGGCTGCACCTGCGCCTGCTCACTTGCTGGCCGCAGGTTTGAGGCTGACGTGGCGGCCATGCAGCGCGACTCCTCCACATACTGTGACGAGCCGGAGGAGACGGAGGAGTTTGAGGCCTGGCTGGCAGGGTGCGCTGAGGGTTGGGCCATCATGGCGGCAGTCTACTACATTGCTGCCTGGCATGCTGCTTGAAACTCCAGGCGATGTGCTGTATGTGTGCATGTGCTGCTTGGAACCGCTCAGTGCTCAGGCAGAAAGAGGTTTTAAATCTGAGTAGTCCTTTTGGTTTTGGATCGTTGCCGCACAGTTGTTCATTTGCACCTCTCACTTGCACCACTCGTCTGCTGCGCCCTGCCTGCTTCCAGTTTCGACCTGGCAGATCGCAAGCCGGACATCGACCAGCTGATTGCCGAGAACACGTTCATGGCGGAGCTGCAGGTGCTGCGCTGTATAGGGGCATTCGAGTGCTGCCTGGCATCCGTCTTCACCCCTGTGCCATGAATTAAGCTGCCGACAGATTTTAAGTTGCTGCCTAGGTGCCCAGATTCACCTGCGATATACAGCTCTCAGGACCTCGTCCCATTTTTTGCTTGCACTCAGGCCCGCATCGTGCCGCTGATTGTGGAGTACGATGCCTTCTGGACGCGCTACTTCTACCGCCTGCGCCGGCTGGAGCAGAAGCATGCGCAGTTCCAGCAGCTGACGCAGCGCACGCTGGCGGCACAGGAGGAGGAAGAGGTGCGCTGCGCATTGGTGATGTGCTCTGCTGCACAATGCTACGCTGTTTCTTCTGTTTTTGTACCGTGCCACAGGGTGCCATGTGCTGCGTTTGCAGCACAATAGATGCTAGGCGCTTAGCTTTGGGCTGCATGGTGGGCCTGATCCTGCGCTCTGCTGTGCAGCGCGCTGAGAGCCGCTGCCTGCATGCTTTTGTTGCTGCACCAATGCGACCAGACTGACCAGTTGTGGCACTGGTCAAATCACACTGCACCTGGGCGGCCTCTGTCCTTTTGCAGTTGGGCTGGGGTTCAGATGAAGATGAGGAGCAGGCGCTGGCTGCAGCCTCACCCGTATCCACAGCGCCCAGCCTGGCAGCAGCTGCGCCACCGACTGCTGCACAGCGAGCTGCCCTGCCTGGCGCACCTGCCACGCAGCAAGGCACAGGCCAGGAGGCTTGCGAGGGTTTGCAGGCCACCCCGGCTGCCTCGCCGGCAAAGGATGCGCAGGAAGCAGCGCTACAGCAAGGGGAGCAAGCAGAGGGAGAGGCAGCAGCAGCAGCTGTGGAGCAGCCCTCGGCAGCAGCGGAGGAATCAGCCAGCAGGAGCGACCCACCTGCCGCTGCAGCCCCTGCCCAGCCAAGCCCAGCAGCCACCGTCAGCTCAGACGCCAGTGTGGCGAGTGGTGAGCACTGGCAGGTTGTGAGCTCGCCCAAGCCAGCTGCCAGGAGCGAGCAGCAGCCGGCAGATGTGGCGCAGCCGGCGGAGAAAATGCAGCAGCAGCAGCAGCAGCCGGAGGAGCACCCCGAAGAGCAGCCAGAAGAGCAGCAGCAGCAGCAGCAACAGCAGCAATCAAAGCAGGCAGGGGCAGCAGATGCCAAGGCCAAGGCGCCTGCAGAAAAGCAAGCGGCGGCAGCAGCGAGCAGTTCCACGGCGGCCGTAGCGGCAGCAGCGGCAGGAGGAGCGCCAGACGATGGGGAGCTGTCTGACTGGGGCGATGAGGACGATGCTGCTCTGGAGGCTGCAGCAGCAGGGGCGGCCGAGCCAGATGCGGCAGGCGGCGACTCAGACTGGGGCTCGGATTGGGAGTGAGACAGCCGTGGTTGTGCGTGCATCAATGCCTTACACCCTCCCAGCTAGAAAGTTCGATTGAGCAGGCACAGGCTGTCTTGTGCCCTGTCTGCCTACTGTAACAAACTTGCTCCCAGCTAGGCCTGGCCGGGAAGACATCATTACAAGCAGCAAGGGCGCACTGCATCAAAACGCAAGTTGCAGGCGCTGCACAGCGTTGCTCCGAGCACCACCTCATTGTCCTGTTGCGGTCTCGGCTTCCAGCCGCTCCGCCACCAGCAGGCGCAGCACCTCTTCTGCACCAAACACGCCCTTTGCGGCCGCCACGTAGAAGCGCTCGGGGTTGCTCTCAACCGCCTGGCGCACGCTGTCAGCCGTGATGCCTGGCAGGTAGGCACGCCGCACCAGCGCGGCAAGCCCCAAGTCGTTGTCGTCGTCTGCAGGAGCAGTGGAAAGTGAATCCGCGTGTGACAAAGGGCTGGATGGATGGAGCCGCGTGTAGGACAGGCGAATTGGTGCAAGACGGCTCAAACTTTAGTGTCAGGGCACACTGCTACACTGTGCGTCTCACCACACATGAATGCACACTCGGCTGGTGTGGCACCAAATCGCTCCATCAGATAGCGGGCCGCATTCTCCTGCAGATGTGGCATGCCCAGCCTGGCGTCAGATAGGACAGCTTGCGATACTGTTTTTTCGCTCCTCCCTTCGTTGCTGCGATGTAGGTGAGGCTGCCGCGGCAGCAATCATACAATTGCATCCTGCCAGCAGTGCCATCTTCTCCTACACACAACCTACCTTGCCAGATGTGGCGGGGAACACGTCTGCCGCGCCCAAGTTCAGCGCTGTGGCCAGGCCATCTGGCAGCTCTGCCACCGCTGCCGCCACCGTCTCAGCAGGGCCTTTCACGCGGAAGGCGGTGGTGTAGCTTAGCGCGTCCGTCTTGAGGCCCGCTGGTGCGGCTGCCGTCAACTGGGCATAGAACCGCCACAGCTCGCCCGTCCGCTGCTCCGGTGGCACACCTTCCTGGCCGAGGGGCCCAGCTGCCGTCTGCTGCTGGCGCCATGCCAAGTCCTCCACAAGCGGGGCGGCGGTGGGCAGGTCGGCGGCCGCTGCTGGATAGAAAATGCGGCCGCCCCCCTGCAAGTAGTGCAAGCAGTGACTAAGTCCTGAGCTGTTGGACGAGGACCTGGGCAGCAGCTGGCAATCCAAACAGGTCATGCAGCAATCCAACAATGCTGAGGCTTAGCCAGCAAGGGCGCTCCCATCGCGCACCTCGCAAACGTAGGCATCAGCCGCGGGGATGAAGGGCAGGCGGGCCAGCAGCGTGGCTGTACGCGCGCCTGAGCAAGGGGGCAAGGACCAAGGAATGCCAATGCAGCTGGGAGGGCAGTTGGGTTGTCAGCAACACCAATGCAACAGCCAGCGTTGCGCACCACATGACTTGGGTGAGCAGCATCGATCGTTTGTTATACTGCGACATGCCACCCAGAAATTCGAAGGAAGCCAACCACCTCACCTGTGACCACCACCAGCTTCACGCCCAGCTGGCGCACCGCGGCATACAGGCGGAGCGTCTCCAGGGAGATGACGCCCTGTGCGCCTGCATGGGCAGGCAGGCAGGGCACAGGCGTACTTGGTGATGGAGGGTAAACATTTCAATCTTCGCCATGAAGCTAGGGAGCTGGGGAGCTGCTTCAGGCGGCCAGGTCTGCGGCCCAGTGCTGCTGGCTGGCGCACCACTCGTGGAGGGCGGCAGCCGGAGCAGCAGTGTGCGCTGCACGCCGTCGAGCGAGGTGGCTGGGTAGAGGCCAGCGGATGTGGGCTCCTCCTCCACCCGAGCAAACTCGTGGACATCATAATGAACGCACGTTCCATCCAGATCTGCAGGGCCGAGAGGAGGAAGCACAGTGGATGGGCACGTGTGGGTAACGGCGGCAGCGGCAGCGGCGGCAGCGGCAGGGCTCCACATGAGCCGGCGACTGTTGGTGGTGCCCACCCTCATGACGTGGGGGATCGTGCAACTGGCAAGCAATGCCCTGCAAGCGCCCCCCGCTGGCAGCGCACCAGTGAACAGCACGGCACACGGGCCAGGGGCGCTCGAGGACATTTTTACAGCAAATACACCGCGTCAGTATGATATTTATGTACTGATCGAGGCAGATGGCCGCCCTCTCACAAAACTCTGAGCGGTACAGTGTACTTCGAAGAGGCCTCAGGGGCATCCTGGACCCAACACGTTGGTTGAACGCTTGTTTGCTGTTACAACATTTTTGGCGCCCTTGCCACGCACCTTTGAGTTCGCAGCTCACGCGGCCTAACAACTGTGAGTCAGTCGCGCAGCGCGGCTGCTCCGCGCACATACGGCACGCTTGTGCAAGTGGGTTGCTCGTGATCGGGGCAGGCAAGCAGAGCTGGGGACTCGGCCGACCATCAAGTTGCTGGAGTGAGGCGCAGTGGTGCTGGGTGGACCCCTCTGCCAGCATTTTGGTTTAAACAACATGACGGCAGGGACCCCTGACAGCGCACCAGCCTGTGCTGCATGCCTGCCTCGGCAAGCTGCCTGCGCCGGCACAAGTGGCCGGGAGGGCAGGGGACATTCGTGCCGCATGTCCGCTTGGGTACACCACCTCCGTTCTCAATATCTCATGTTGTGATTTTACCCCTTGACATCCACTGCTGCAGCACGGACGTGGGTAACACAGCAGCAGCACAGCAATGACACGGCAAAGAGCAGCACTGCTAGCAGCAGCGGCCCTCGTGGGCCTGTGCTGCCTGCCGCAGGTGCAAGCGCACGGCTTCATGGCACAGCCGGCTGCCCGGAACGTCATCCACTCCAGCTATTACCCTCGCACACCGCAGCAGCGGGCAGCGCTCCCCGAAAGCTACTGGAACTACTGGTGAGGCAAGGCGGGTGGAGGTTCAACGGGTGGCAAAGCGGGAGACGATGAGGCGGCCAGCCTCCTTTCACATCGTTTGTTTTCAGCATTTTTCACCCTGGATCGATCTAAAAGTTCCGTCTGCAACATGACGCCGTTACTTCCTAACCCCCTTCGCAGCCCGCACTGCCTGGCAGCCGGCGGCCCTGGTGCGGTGTCCCAGAACAGCGCGCTGACGTGGCCCGACGGCCGTGCAGGACTCTGCGGCGATATGGTGCGGTGGTGGCCAGCGATGCTTCAGCCAGCTGGGGTGTAGCTGCGGCAGCATTTGGAATTCTTTAGTGAAACAATTGTGACTTTACCTGTGCAGTTTGATGGCCCAAGAGACCACGAGGCAGGCGGGCGCTACGCCACTGGTGAGTGGCTCGTGCTTTGGTGGGCAGGTGTCGAAGCACCTTACACTTTTGCTTGGTTGGAGCCGGCAGATACAAGCGCTGCAGTTGCGCACCGCTGTTTCACGAGCTGTGCAATGCTGTAATTTCGCGCCATCTTGCTGCTGCTGCTGCAGAGGAGGTTGCCGGAACATACGAGGAGGGCAGCGTGATGGAGATCAAGATTGGCATCACCGCCCACCACAACGGGCGGTTCGAGTTCAAGATCTGCCACATCTCCGCCCCTGCGGACGGCCAGACGTGGGTGCAGGCTGAGAAGGCGCAGCTGACGCAGGAGTGCTTCAACCAGGTGGGCAGGCCGCCGCGCCAAGCATGGGCGGGCAGGTGCAAGCAAGTGTCTCGTCACACTGCTTCAGTGCTGGCTGGTTCTGCGTTCGCGCATTGGTGGTAGCAGCAGAGCACCATCCCTAGTTGCAGCCGCCTCCCTCATGCCACCAACTTGTTGTGCATGGCCCCCTCGTCCCTGCAACCAGCACGTTATGGTGCAAGCCAACGTGAAGGGTGCCCAGCGGCCATATGAGCAGTTCTCGTATCTGCCCTTTAAAACCTGGGGTGGCTACTCATTCGATCTGTCGCCGCCCTATTACTCGTTTTACTACACGGTGAGCCAGCCTGTGGGCGAGCGTGGAGCCACAACAGCTTGCACAGCAGTGCCTAATGGCAGGCTCCCAGGACGGCAGGGTGGCATTGCTTGCACACCAGCTCACACCCGCCTGTTGGCATTTGTGATGCAGGTGCCAGACAGTCTCGGCTGCGACGGTGTGAAGGCGCGGTGCATTCTGCAATGGTGAGCAGCTAGACACTAGCAATGTGCATTGTGCACCACTGTGGTGTTTGGTTGAGGGGTCGCAATCCAGTGACACCCAATCCGCTGCTCCGCACAGGCACTGGGTCACAGGAAACAGCTGCACACCGCCCGGCACGCCAGATGAGTTCAGGGAGAAGGCCATCAACGACTGCGGCAGCACAGCGCCCTATCCAGAAGAATTCTTCAACTGTGCGGACATCCGGACAATACCACGAACAAAGTAGGCAGTCGCGTTTTGGGGGCAGGTGGTGGCGATGGTTGGCAGCCTGCTCGTGGTTCCGCTGCTGGACAAACACGTCGCAATTGCAAATCTCACCCTGTTACCGTGTCCCTCATGCTGCATTGCAGCCGGCCTCCTTCGCCACCTGCCCCGCCTTCCCCGCCTCCCAAGCCTCCTGCTCCACCCATCCAAAGGTGTTTTGGGTGCCAGAAGAGCGGGGTTGGATGCAAGCTCACAGATGTCGTGTTAAGGCAGCATCACACAGTGTAGCTGGTGTCAACGGTATGCAGGGCCTGCTGCTGCCTGCTTTGCGCCGTCTAAATCCCCACCACTTGCGCTCCCTGGTTGCACTTCCCCTCGCAGCCCTCCCCTGCCCCCGCCGCCTGCCCCTCTCGTGGTGGGCGACTACCCCTGCAGCGCCGGCGACGCCTACTGTGAGCTGGCGCTGTCTGCTGGTTGCCGCCTGGGCTGCTGCACGCGTGGCATGCTGCCTGCTGCTGGTGCCTGCCACTGCTGGCGCTCGCTGCCTGGAGCGCTGTGCTACTGCTCATCTCCCTGGTGCCTCCTGCCCCTACCACCCTTTGCATACTGCAGGCTTCTGCAACTGGAAGAAGGCGTCCGGCTCGTTTGCAGACCCGAAGAGGAACTGCGAGGTGAGCAGGGGTGCCTGCTGAGGACGCTCACCACCATGCTGCGTAGCCTTGGCAATGCTGGCCGGTTGTGCACCAGCTGCCTGGCCCAGTTTATCGTCGCCCGGCTGCCAACTGCTAAAGCTGCTCCCACTGCATCCCATCCGACTTGCGCAGTACTTTTTCCAGTGCGCCACCGGCCAATACTTTTACCAGGCGTGCCCTGCCGGCCTGCGGTACCGCGAAGATGGCGACTACTGTGATTTAGCGACCAACGTGCCTTGCAAAGCTGTTAGCGGCAGCAGCACTGGCGGGCAGCCCAGCCCAAGCCCAAGCCCAAGCCCAAGCCCTATCCCTAGCCCCAGCACGAGCCCAAGCCCACTGCCCCTGTCTCCGCCACCTATGCCGCTCCCCTCCCCATCACCCCCACCTCGACCGCCTCCGACTGTGCCGCCCCAGCGCTCGCCGCCTCCTCGGCCCCCTCCCCCTCGGCCTCCCTCGCCCCGGCCTCCCTCGCCCTGGCCGCCTTCCCCACCGCCGCCCTCGCCCCTTGCCTTTTTTCGCCCGCCGTCGCCACCGCCGCCCAGCCCGCCTGCCCCGGTGACGCGAAGGTGCGCCGCTGTGCCTGGTTGTCTCCTGCCCATTGCACATGGTGCACATACTTGAGGCCTCTGCGGTGGTGCTGCCTGCCACAACATTTGCAGTGAGATCCGCAGGTCCAATAAGACGCTCTTCACTGCTTCCTCTGCTGTAGGCCGCCGCCGCCACCCCCACCACCGCCTTCTCGCCGCCGCTGGACCTGGTGGGGCTAGGCTTGCGGCTCAAGGTGTCAGGAACGGCCCCACTGTCCATGTTGGCGCGACACGATGCTCGTCGACAACTCTGCCTTTGATTGTTCACTACTGTATCTGCAAAAGCGTCCATGTCGGCGCCCCACCGCGCATGTTTCAGCCGGCGTGCGTTTTGCGCCATTGCGCACCTGCCGCGTCGCCTGAGCATGACGGAACTCATTCTGCCCCCCTGTTGTTGCTTCCTTTCACAGTTTTGATGCATATCTTTTCTGCACGGCTTTCAGAACGTGGCTGAGCCACTTGTGGCCGCGCCATGCAACAATGATGCATTCATCCAGGGCCAGCGTGCACGGCGGCGGCAGCCGCTGCAAGGCCACCCCTGCTCAGCCAGTCCACCATTCCACCGTCCGTTGCCCAATCGCCATGCCGCCTGTGGCCACCATCTCGCCCGCTGCCCTGGACAGGGTCCGAGGAGCTCTATGGGCGAGTTGGGGTTGCTGCCTGCCTGCACGCTGGTGCCGCAGGAGGGCCGGCGTGTTCTCGTCAGTCTATTGCATTCAGATAGCGCAATGTTGAACGGCTGCGCCCGTGCGGCCTGTTCAGGCGAAGAGGCGGGCACTGCCGGCCCCATTCCGTGCCTAAAACGGGCTCTGGCACGTGATCCAGCAGCATCAGGAGCTCACATGGCCGATGATGCGGTGGTGTCTGGGACAGCGTGGCTGGGCTGCCACCACTGCCGCCGCCCGCCCGAGCCATGCGGCGCTTCCAACCCGCATCCCTACCACCCTGCCGCAGGGCATCTACGTTGCCGATGCGCTGTCAATGCCAGTGCACTGGGTAAGCAGGAGGCACGCACATACATGCACCGCCAGAGCCTGTCTGTAACCAGCTGCATGTGCACTTTGCAAAGCTGATCTCATGCCAGTGCTGCGCCCCCTTGTCTTTTGCTCAAGTATTACGACCCGCGTGCAATCTCGCGGGACTATGGGCACATCACCAAGTATGAGGCACCCAAGGAGAGGCACCCAGGTGAAGGCGGCCAGGACGATGGTGCTCTCTGCATGCTTTCTAGCTGAAGGCACTCGCTGCGGTTGATGCCACCCTTCTCCACTTGGCACCAACTTAATTGTGGCTGCGCTTAATCAACAACCCTCGTCCCTCAAATATACTCAATTACATGCACCAGTTCCTGGCCGCTGATGCAGGCAGCATCATGTCTGTGTCCAACACGGGCGGGCACGGCCGCGGCGGGCAGGGGGGGCGCATCATCGGTGACGTGAGTGCAACGTGTGGCAGTTGGCTGGCTCTGGTCACTGCCTGACCAGCTGCACTTGTCTAGCACAAATGGCTGCCCAGCCATTGCATCCTCCCTGTTCTTCGTTGATGTGCAGGTCATCAACCGTAAGACTCACCAAGGGCTGGTCGCAGGGCGCTGAAAGGGCAGGTGTTGCCTCAGCATGGCAGCTGGGGCACTAGTTCCTTGGTGGTCGGCCGGTTTGAGGTGCCTGACTGTTGTCCAACGTTTTTGTCACTGCATGCAGACGGCAAGCACGAGCGATGGGGCAAGCCTGGGGTGCGTGGCTAGTGGCCGGAAAGGGGGCCACTTCATTCTGCTGGTCATGGCTGGCTTGCCCTTTTCCAGCCATGCAGAAATGGTTGCTGATATCAGCATGCTGATCAGCAAGGGTGCCTGTGCATCAAACTCCAACTCTTGGCTTCGCTGCCGCAGGTGCACTACCACGAGGGCATGAAGGCAGGAGAGAACACGCTGAACGCGCTGTGCGCTCGTGTGGTCACCCGCGGCATGGCGCAGCGCGGCGGCTACACCACCGAGGGCTTCCTGCAGGAGTGAGCTGCCCAGTGGGGCTGGGGCTGTGCAGACGAGGCGAGGCGGCCTGGTCTGCAAATGTGTGGCCATGCTATGGCCCGCATGCCACTACTGGCCTTGCCCCGCCGCCATGCTGTTATCGACCCATACACCCTTCACGCCCCTCCCACCAGCTATGTGACCTTCATGACCACCCCTGGCTCCCACAATGACACCTGTGAGTCTGAGCATTAGCGCTGATGGCAGGGGTGGTTTGCCCCCTCACAGGCGTGTTTGTTGATGATGTGGGGTGTTGGACAGCAGCATCTGTCCTGCAGCAGTGCACCTGAGGGATTGCAACCGCAGCCAGGACCATCACTCTCCACTCACACTGATTTGCAGATGCTGAGTCCTACCACCGCGACTTCTTCAAGAACTGGGTGGCAGGTGTGCCGCCTGAGAAGTGCAGGTGTGCTGGCCTGTGCTGGGTGGCATGCGTACATCTGGCAGTGCTGTGGAGCTGGAGTATTGCATATTGAGAGCATGTTTAGAGTGCGGAGCAGTGAACCCTCTCCCTTCCCTGCACTGCGCTCTGCTGCCTGATCTCACTCAACTGAGCCTGCTGCTCCTCTCACCCCTTCACCTGTCCCGCTGGACAGCCGCGGCACCGAGGGGCACAACACCGCCAGCATCGGCGGCTTTGTCACGCTGCCGCCCGTCATCCTGGGCTCTCTGCGCGATGGAGTGGAGGCGGCGCAGGTGCGCCACCAGCAATCTGACGTTCAAGCAGCTGCCTGCAATGCTGGTTGCAAGAGGCAGCTGTACTCTGCAGTCCTGCGGCACATGCTGTGGCAGTGTGGGTGACGCTTTGGCCATTTTGCCTCCCCTCGTTTCCCACAGGCTGTGGCGGTGCGCCACCTGGGCCTCACCCACGAGTCGCAGGCGCTCGCTCAGTACGCCAAGGTGAGTGCATGCCTGCACATGTTCCGTTGGTTGGCCCAGCAGCCCGCATGGCTGATGTTGGTTAGCGGCCTGGTTCTCAAATAGTGGATGCTGCCCTGCCTGGCCAGTGATGCTCGCCCCTGCCCTCGCAAGCCTGAGCTTGCACCTGCCTGATCCCCACCCCTTGACAGGTGTACACTCAGCTGCTGGTCGAGGTGGCGGGCGGGCGCGACCTGCGGCAGGCGGTATCGGCGGCAGCGCGCAGCGTGGGGCTGGACCTGGGTGAGCACCTGGGGGTGGGTGGCGGGGCGGTGGCCCTCATGGCCAGCCGCTGTGCTGCGCATCTCGTGGCCTTGTGCAGCACGTTGCACTTGTGAACTCTGTGTTGCACCTGCGCGCTGCATCTTCCTACCTGCCCAGCTCAGCCGCTGCTCCGCCAGCCCGGCCACACCGCTCACTGCCGCCCGTATCCCCCCATCTACCCCCGTCCACACATTCACACACAGATCGCGTGCTGCGCTTCAACTATAGCGACACAGACGTCGTGCAGCGCGTGTTTGGCTCCGCCTGCTACATCACCGACAGCTTCCCTTCCGTGCTCTACCTGGCATACAAGCACTCGGCGTCGTTTGAGGAGGCGGTGCTGGCAAACACGAACGCTGGTGGAGAAAACTGCCACCGCGGTGAGGGAATGATTGCTGCTGTGGGAAGGGGCAGCATTGTGGGGCGTTTGGTGAGCACCCATGGACGGCCGCTCGTCGCCACCATCTTCCCATGAACGTGTGGCTGCCAGAGCCACGGCCTTGGCATGCCACTGCTCAACTGCCCTTTACCCTTCCGTGCCTCATGGTTGAGCAGGTGCTGCGCTGGGTGCCCTCATGGGCGCGGCGCACGGGCGGGCCGGCATCCCTGACCGCTTTGTTCAGGAGCTGCACGCCAGCAAGGACATTGGCGCCGAGATCGACTCGTACATCCATGCGCTGTATCCAGAGGAGGCAGCGCAGGAGGAGCGTGCTCAAGCGGCAGCGGGGACGGCAGCGGAGCTGTGAGCAAGGAGCAGGGCATGGCTTCTGCGGATGTGCTTTCTTCATGATCTATTCTATTCAGTCTGTTCAGAAAAATTTTGTACATGCATAACCCGACACTGTTGATGCATCTATTGTAGCAGCATTGCTGCAGCACAGCAGCGCCTCCAGCGGCAGCCGCCGAATGAGCGGCGGACAGCGCAGGTAGCAGGTGGCAGTCTGTGCGTTCTCACAGGGTCGGACCGCTTCGGTGAAAGCCCAATTCGCTGCACAAACGAGGTGGCAGCGGCCGCACTCAGCCGGTTCTCTCCAAGTCGGCGGCGCCAGCGCCTGCGGCGGAGTTGGCAGCCGTGTGGCCGGTTGTGAGACTTCAGGGCGATCGAGAGCTGCCGCGCGCTGAGGCCTCGAGGCAGGCCCCGCCAACCGCCCTTGACACCACCCCTGGAGGGCGACAGGTGAGGCTGCGCGCTGGTGCCGCGAGGCTAGGGAGCGGGCGTAAGCTCCCAACCCAGCACGGCCTGCGTTGACGCTCCTGGCGCCGCCGCTGCCGCCCACCTCCGTCCCGCCCTTTTGCCGCGCCCGCAGCCATGGCGAAGAAGGCGCAGCGCCCCGCGCTGGTGTGGACCCTGCGCGCCTTCCTGCTGCTCAACTTCTGCTCGGCGCTGGGCTTCATCATCTATGCGCTCATCCTGGAGAACCCGCCCAAGACGGCGCTGCCGCTGTGAGCCTGGGACTGCGCTGCTGCCCCCAAATGAGTAGAACAGGCGGTGAGAGCTCTTCCTGCACAGCGCCGCGCCCTTTCAACACCACGCATCTGGCTGTATGCATCACCCCACCCCTAACCTCTCTCGGCATCTTGTTACAGGGGGCTGCTGATCGTGGGCTGCTTCAGCATGTTCTGCGTGCTGATCGGCCTGATCGGCAGCCTGCGGATTGCCTGCTGCCTCAGCGTGTACCTGGTGCTGGGCGGCGCCCTCACGCTGGGTGCGATGCTGGCCGCCGGGGCTGCAACAGCATTGGTCCCTCATGGCGAGCTGCTGTATTTTGCTTGCATGTTTGTTGCCGGCACCAGCTAAGCGTCCTGCTGCTGTGTTTGACCCGTGACTTCATACAACCCTGCCCCGTTTCTAATGTCTGCAGCTGAGCTGGCAATCACAATCAGCATGTTCTTCAACGGTGAGCCTGGCTGTGCATGCAGCCTCAGAGGCGTCCCAGCTGGGGTGGCACTGACTGCTCACCTGATGTGCCTTCTTGTTGCGGGCAATGCAACCCAGCTGCACCTTGGTTGCTCTAGTGGGCTGCAGCCTGCCACTGACAAGCTGCTGAACGGTATGGGCCCTACTACCTTGCTTTGCTGCAGTGGACAAGACGGTGGATGCCATTTACAAGCAGGCCAAGAAGGATGGCAGCTCGGAGTCGTGAGTGGTAGCTGTGTCTGGGAGGTCGGAGGCCATTTTTTGCCTGATTGTTGCTGCCACTGCTTTAACAAATTGTGGCGCTTATCTGGTTGCAGGAAGGCCACCATTAAGACTCAGATTGAGGGCGGCCGCTGGTTCTTCCTGGTGCGTGCGCCAGGGAACCGCCAGCCATGGTCAGCTGATGCAGTTGAGCTGGTTGGCGCTGCTACAATCGCAACCACCGATTCGCCCTGTGCTCACATCCTATCTCTTTTTACCCTTGCCGTGCAGGTTGTGTGCGTCCTGCAGGTGCGAGCAGGCCTGACAAATGAAGTAGCACGCAGTAGACTGGCCATTCTGACGCGACATGCTGCATCAGGAGGGCCGATGCTGATGCTCCAGCCCTGTGCCCTGCGGATGGCTTGTTCATTTGCAGCCATGACAGCCAAAGTGCGACCTCCCTGCCGTCCCACACCATGCTGCCTGCCGCCTGCTCTCCGCAGTTCATCAGCGTGCTGGTGGCCATCGTGCTGCGGCTGTGCATCTACCCACGCCAGAACGACTTTGAGGCGTTTGACGAGAGCGGCGAGAATGGCTCACGGCCCTCAGAGGCTCAGATACAGGCAGGCAGGGTGAATGAATCTGGGTGGCCAGCCACGGCTTCTGGCAATGCTGCCTCAGATCGCAATAGTCAGACTGCCTGTCCGACGTAGCATAAGCCCGCTCCCTTCCGCCACACCCAAGCGCAGATGAACAAGCTGCAGTCGAGCATTGGCGGGCGGCAGGCGCACGGCGTCACTGCGCACAGCCCCGGCACGGCGGCGTACTCGTCGTCCCGGCTGAACAAGTCCACGACACAGAAGATGGCAGCCAAGTACGGCGATTACACTGACGAGTTCAACAAGAAGAGCTGGTGGAGGTTTGGCAAGTAAAATGGCCGAGCCATGCCGGAGTGCCAGCGCAGGCACTAGCCACCTGGCTTCTGGGCATGCCTCTGCGGAAGCTAGGGGGTGTGCCTTGCAACATTTGTATTTATGCTCACCACGCTGTTCCATGCTGCCATTTTTCTAGCTTTCACCGGTAATATAACACTGCGACAGGTCGGCGGCGGCGCGCCTGCAACTGCGGCGCGAGTGCTGGCTGTGCCCGCCGAGCCAGCTGCACAGATGTCGAGCCAGGTGCACTCATTGTTCAATTGACAATCAGACATGCTGGGCCTGTACCGCCATGCTTTTCCCCTTCGGGCGCATCCAATTGCACATGTGGCACGCCGTCGCCCCGCTGTCTTGCCGCCAAGGAATGCATGGGCGGTCTCATGAAGGCATCGGGACTGCGCGTGGCGTACGCACGGTCACCCTGTGCATTTGCATCCAACCGCTCGCAGCCAGCCTGCGGAAATCACCCTGCCCGCGGCAAGGCTGCTGGGCTCAGTCGGGCCATCGCCCTCCGCGCCTCTCGGATCGTGTCAGCAGTCCAATTAAACAACTCGCGTCTGTCGAGGTCGGACGGAACTGAAGACAGAGGCTATGGCTGGCCTGGCCAAGCCCGTGTGACCCCCAGGCTGGCCTGGCCATGACTAGCGGCACCCTGCCGCACCAGAGCAGCGCATTCAGCTCCTACAGCCCGCCGGAGCGCGCGGGTCCCACCGAGGGCGTCGCGCACTTGCCCAGCGAGCCAAAGGTGAGCCCTGGCGTGCTGGTCACTGCCTGGGATGTGGCGTTGTACGCACCACAAGTGCCGTGGCAGCGGCGCCAGGCCAGGTGGGGCACCCAGGCGGTCTGCCGCCGCTATCTGCCGCCACCACCGCTGGTATGTAAGCGCCGCACGGCTGCGTTTGCTGGCCGGCTACCATATGCAGGTGCTGTGCAACTGCCTAATATGGACTGAGCAAGTGTGGGGCATGCATGAATGAAGTTTGCCGACCGGCGCTCGCCCACCGCGCTCCCGCTGGCCCCCATACTTGGTCTGCAGCTGCTTCCCAACCTCACGGTTTCGCTGGTCAAGACCTACCAGGGCTGCAGCTCAGGTGCGAGTGACAGGGTTACTTCAATGGTGATGTTGTTTGTGATCGCCATCATTGATGATGTGCCTGCCGGCAGTTCGCCCTGCGTTGCCTTCCGCTCGCTGCTGCGACTTCCAGGTGCCAGGCACCGCTACATGGCAGCTTTGCCGAGCACACACACCTTGGTCGCAGCAGCAGACGACCAAGTGAATGCCCTGTCTTGCTACCCATCTCATGTGGCAGCCTTTCGCTATTCATCAAAGCTGGCGCCGCGCCGTGTGCTGACCAAGCCGGCGGAGCCGGCGGGCAACTCCGGGTGAGGCCGGTGGTGCCCTGCCGTTGCACACTGCTGTTAGGGCGGTCTAACTGTGCCAGCCATGCTGGCGCATGCTGGCTGGGCGACTGCTGCTGCACGCTTGCCTTGCCTGTGAGCCTTAGCTGCATAGCTTCTGCTGCTGCTGCTGCTGACTGTCGTGGCTTGCTGCCCCGCCACCCTGCGCCCTGTGACTGCAGCTGGGACAATGCCACCCATGACCTCATTGTGGCCGTAGGCGATGAGTTTGTGTCCACGCTGGGCACCCGGTGGGTTGACAGTCGCTGCCTGCTGCTTGGCACTAGGCAAGCCCAGCTGCGGCGGCTTGATTACGCACACTTGCATCAGCGGACGCTTGTGAGGTGGTCGCGCCTTGCCGGCCATCCCTGCCCCTTGCATGTGCTCACTGCGGGTGCTCACCACCCCCTTGTGTGCAGGTATGTGGTGCGGGACCTGCTGGGGCAGGGCACCTTTGGCCAGGTGTTCAAGTGCGTGTGCGCGGATGATGCCGACGGCGAGGAGAGCAGCGCCATTGCCATCAAGGTAGGGGCCTCACGTAGCTGGCCGGACCGTAGCTGCTGCCGCTGCCTGCTGGTGGCGGGTTGGAGCATAGCGAGTTGTTACTCAGGCCAACAACACTGGCAGCAAAACAGCTAGGGTCACATCTACCGCGTATGTTGAGCTGCACCTGTACAGCATTGTCAAGCTTGCTACACTGACAGCCTGCTCACTGGCCGCTGCGGCGCGCCTGCGCAGGTGGTGAAGAACCAGGCAGCCTACTACCACCAGGCTCGGGTGGAGATTGGCGTGCTGCAGTTCCTCAACACGCGCGCGGACCCGGGGGACCGCCACCACATCGTGCGCCTCCAGGTGGGCGCGGGCGGGGCGGCGCTGATGCTGGTGGGCACTGCGGTGGGCTAGGCTGGGGCTTGGCCACGCAGAGTCCATGGATGAGCCATGGCAGTGGTAACTAACTGCAGGGTAGCATGCATCTTTGCCTGCTTGCTAACGCCTGCCCGCTGACCCTTCGTGCCCCATGTGCCAGGACTTCTTCCTGTTCCGCAACCACCTGTGTCTCGCGTTTGAGCTGCTGTCCCTCAACCTCTACGAGCTCATCCGTCACAACAAGTTCTGCGGCCTGTCGCTGTCGCTCGTCCGCGTGTTTGTCAACCAGGCGAGTAATGGCCACAACATGGGGGGATGGCTGCGGCTGGGGGCCCTCCGCTGGACAAGAGGGGACTGTTTGCTGCACTGGTTGGCTAGGCATGCTTCATGTGCTTCTGTGCCTCAAGCTCACGGCCATCGCCGCCCACCGACCTCTCCATGCCCCTCTTGCTGCTTTGCTGCAGATGCTGGATGCGCTGGTGGTGCTGCGGGACTCGCGCATCATCCACTGCGACCTCAAGCCCGAAAACGTGAGCGACTGGCTCTGGATTTCATGCCTGGCCGGTGACATCAGGGCCGCTTTGGCCCGACCCCTTGGCCTGACATGGAGCTGCCTTCATACCGCTTGCTGCTTGCAGGTGCTGCTGAAAAATGTGGAGTCGGGGGAGATCAAAATCATCGACTTTGGCAGCGGTGCGTGGGCACCTAACATCTGTGCTCTGGGTTGCATGTTGCCAGGTCAGGCAGGTATGGTGCCGCTGCCCTCACTGCCTTGCACACAAGCTGCACTGTTCCACTCACCCCTCTTTCTGCAGCCTGCTTCGAGTCGCGCACTGTGTACAGCTACATCCAATCGCGCTTCTACCGCTCGCCAGAGGTGGGCCGCCGCTGCCCCCGCGCACATCCTACCACCAGCCAACTCGCAGCTTGCTCAGGCTTACAGGCTGCCGGGTGCCGCACGCTTGGCAGTCCCAGCCGCTGTGCCACCTCCCGCCACCTCCCAATGCATGCTGCAACCTCTGTCCTGTCTTCCACAACGTTGGCGCAGGTGGTGCTGGGCTACCCGTACGCCATGTCCATTGACATGTGGTCGCTGGGCTGCGTGGCCGCCGAGCTCTTCCTGGGCCTGCCCCTCTTCCCTGGAGCCTGCGAGCATGACCTGCTGAGCCGCATCGTCAGGTGGGGAGCCTGCCCCACCTACGTGAACCGAACTGCCCTGGCTGCCTGCATGCCTCCTGCACGCCAGCCTGCGTACCAGTGCACAGCGATGGCATCCCCCTGCACCTGTGGTATGTCACTGCCCCTGTGTCCGGCGCTGCCCGCTGCCCGCTGCAGCACGCTGGGCCCGCTGCCCGACTTCCTGCTGACCAGCGGCAAGAATGCCCGAAAGTTCTTCTCGGTGCAAGAGGAGGTGGTGGCAGACCCCGGCACAGGTGAGGCGGGCATGCTAGCTGTTGTCCCAGGCTGCCTGCTGGTAACAGTGGATAAAGGAACTTGCATCGGCAGTATCTTGATTTTGAGCAGGTGTTAAAACTGAGGAAAGCTTTGGCTTCGCAAATCGAACAACGCACATGCCACGGCTAAGCTCTGCATTCAACTTCTGGCTGCCGCCTTGCCATGTGCGGTGTGCAGGCGAGCAGCTGCTCCGCCAGCGCTTCCTGCTGCGCACGCGCCAGCAGTTTGAGGAGCTGACGGGGCAGCCGGCGCCGGCAGGGAAGCAGTACTTCAAGGCAAGTGCCGCAGCGTTGCTGTTGGCTGACTGTGGGCTGTTGGGTGACAGCAGAGCTGGTGCAACCGTGTCCACAGCGTCTCCCTGCCGGCCCTGCTGTTTAAATGACCGCACTTGCTGCTTTTCAACTCCCTACTGCCTTCTTGTTTACCCGTACACAGCACGCGCCGTGCTGCCTCCTGCATACTCAGTTTGCTGCCTGAACCCCTGCCCTGCTGCAGCACTCTGCGCTGGGTGACATCATTGGCGCATACCCCCTGCGGGCCGGTCTGTCAGATGAGGAGGTGGCGCGTGAACGGCTGCTGCGCCAGTGCTTCACAGACTTCCTGTTAGGTGAGTGCCGGCCCGCGCGACGCCGACTTGTGTTCCTGCCCCTGCGTTGTTGCATCTGAGTTTCTGCACATCGAGGATGTATTGCCCCCACATGGGCCAACCTAGTGAGTCCCGCGCTTTTCAGCTTATGTGAGCATGCGCGCCCCAGGCATCAGCACCAGCACAGTGAGGCACCTCTTGCGGCGCCTGACCGCTTTGCTGTGCGCCCCGCTGTGCCTGCAGGCGTGCTGGACGTCAACCCGGCCACGCGCTGGACGCCACGGCAGGCAGCGCAGCACCCCTTCATCACAGGTAATGGCCGCTGGGTTTGTGCATGGCATGCAGCCGAAGGTGTGGCCTGTGGTTTGCCAAGCTTGAAGGCAATTCTTCCCACCCAATGCTTTGCCAACCCACTGCACCCTTTCAGGCGAGCGGTTCACAGGCCCCTTCCAGCCGCCACCGGATCTGAGCAGCTCGCCCGCAGTCGCCACGCCGCTGGCAGTGGGCGGCAGCCGCCCCGGCTCCGGTGCCAGCCTGCAGCAGCAGCAGCGGCGGGGGGTGCAGCAGCAGCAGATGCACACACCCGGCATGGCCATCCCCCTGGCCTCTGCAGGGGCACGGCAGCAGCAAGCAGCAACACTTGCAGCAAGCGCCGAGCAGGCGGCAGCCGCCGCAGCGGCCGCAAGCCCTTGGGCTGCCGCCACGGCGCATGCAGCAGCAATGGCGGCAGTGCAGGCGCGGTACGGCAGCCACCCTCAGCAGCAGTACAACGTGGCGCACTCCCTGCAGAACATAATGGCTGTGCCGCAGATGGCGGGTAGCTTTGGCGTGGCGGGCATGCAGGGCACACCGGTGCGTGGGGCATGGGAAGGTTTGGCGTGCATGGGGGTGATGGGCGGCACATCCAGCAGCAAAAACGAGCTGCAGCAACCTTGGCCCGCAAGTAGTTGGCAATCTTCAGCATGGGTCTGCATGGCGCAGTTTGCGCTGCTTCTGCCCATCCTGCTGTCCATAGTCCTGCCTCATGGATGGCTGCCCTGCTCCCCACACCCCCTCTCCCTGTTGCAGACGCAGGGTGGATCGTTCGCACCGCTGCTCAGCCCACCATGCCGCTCGTTCCACACACAGCTGCGCTACGCAGACTTTTCCAGCAGCCTGCTGCAGCAGCAGCAGATGGCCAGCATGGACAACATGCATGGAGTCATGCCGCTGCTGCAGGTGGGGAAGGCAGGGTGGTCACCGCCAGAGGGCCTCCTGCCAATGTGCTGTTAGTTGGCACTGTTGATCCCACTGTTGCCGTGTGCTGCTCACGCATGCTGGCCAGTTGCCAGTGTTATGGGCTAGACCAAGGGACCTTGTGTGCATTGATTGCCCTAGCTGCTGACCGTGTGCACCTTTCATCACACCTGTACTGCACTGCCCGCCTCCCAACGCAGACGCCAACGTCGGCGGGGCCCCAGCAGCTGCCGTTCTCCCCAGGCTCCTTCCAGCCCAGCAGTGTGAGCACGTACCAGGCTGCCCTGGCTGCGGCACAAGCAGCGCTGCACCAGCAGCACCAGCAGGCAGCGGGGCAGCTGAGCCAGCAAGCGAATGCAGCAGGGGCAGCTGCCGCCGGCACAAGTTGGGGCGCCTGGAGGCCGTCCGCGCAATCATGGCAGCAGCAGCAGCAGCAGCAGCAGCAGCAGCGGCAAGTGCAAAGCCTGGCAGGCTTCTCGCCCGTGCAAGCAGCTGCGGCGGCAGCGGCATCCGCAGCCATGGCCAGCGGCAGCATGCAGCCGTCGCCAGGCGGCCTGCCCGCTGGCATGCTGCAGCAGCAGCTGCTGCGCAGTGGGCTGGCGGCAGCAGGCGACGCAGCTGCAGGCGGCAGTAGGTGGACCAGCATGGATGGCAGCAGCCCTGGTGGTACGCCGCCGCTGGCCGCCATGCCTTCTGCCGAGGATGTGCCCAACCCAGCCGACTTTGACCCGCTGTGGAGGTGAGGTGCCCACCTTGCGGGGCACTGACTTGCCCTCATGGCTCTAAGGGTTGATAGCAAAAATTGCTCGCGTCTGTGTGGAGGCGGCAAACTGTGACTTGCAGGCATACACGCAGGGTACTGCTCCCCGAGGACAACAAGGCAAAGGACTCCTGCTCGCTTCTTACAACCTGCTTGCTTCCTTGGCGCAGTGATGCACTACTTGAGGAGGAGGAGGAACAGCAGCAGGGCCAGCCTGATCAAGCACCGCATGCCAAGCGGCAGCACATGCAGGCGCCAGAGCCGGCCCCTGCGCGGCCGCTGCAGGCGCAGACCATGCACCGGCGGGAGCCTAGCCTGAGCCACCACCTGCCCACAGCAGGTCAGCAGCAGCAGCAGCCGCAGTGGCATGCTAACTTGCAGCAGCAGCAGCAGCAACGGCAGCAGCAGGAGCGCCAGCAGCGGCAGGCCAGCTTGCAACAACAGCAGCAGCTGCAGCGGCAGGCCAGCCTGCAGCAGCAGGAGCAGGAACTGCAGCAGCTGCAGCGGCAAGCGAGCCTCCAGCAGCAGAGAAGCTTGCAGCAGCAGAGCAGCCTGCAGCAGCAGCTTGAGGCGGCAGCTTCGTTAGGAGCCAGCCTTGGCGGCAGCGCCGACCCGCTCGCTCTGGCTGCCAAGTGCCTGCCACAGCTGCAGCAGCTTCAGGAGCAGCAGCAGGCTGCGGCTGCACAGCAAGCGTACCAGCGGCAGCAGCTCACGCAGCAGCAAGCAGCACAGCAGGCGGCCCAGCAGCAGCCTGCTAGCGGTGCCTCTGCCATGCTTGGCAATGCCAGCAGCAGTGCCTTCGCCTTCCACTCACCATTTAGCGCACAGCAGGCGCAGTTGCAGGCTGCGCAGCAGCAGGCGGAGCAACAGCATGCGGAGCAGCAGCGGCGGCAAGCCGAGGTTGCCAGCATGCTGTCGGCGTTTGGCCGTGCTGCAGCAGCTGCCGCCGCCGACCCTGGTGCCGTCAGCAGCACCCCAGGCAGCGAGGATGTGCAGCAGGCGGCGGTGCAGCAGCAGCAGCTCTTGCTTCTGCACCAGGCGTTGTCGATTGGGGCGCAGCACAGCACAACCCTGACCGACGGGTGCGCACACTGGTTGCTTGCCCCTGTGTGCGAATGCGTTTGTTCGCCTCCTGCTTTCCATGCTTTGTCACATCAATGCTTGCCCTGCTGTTCGGCAGCCGCCTTGCTGCTGTGCCAGGTTTTTGCCTGCACGCCTCTCGTGGTTGCACCCCAGCGTACTGCATTCCGCGCTGTGCATTGCCTTCATTGGGCGCGTCCCGCCGTCATGTCCTGCAGGTTTGCCAACTACACGCTGCAAGAAGCTGCGTCCACTGGCGCGGCCCCGGCGGTTGCGGCAGCAGTGGCCAGTGCAGCGGCGGCGTTAGCGCAGCAGCATCCGCGGCAGGTCAACCTGGGCGAGCAGCAGGCGGCGGCGCAGCCCCCCGACTGGCAGACGTTCACGCCCACCGCCAAGCCGGTGCAGCAGTATGGCTCAGGGCTGGCGGGTGCCGCCGACTCTGTGGCGAGCATGCTGTGGTCCCCTGCCGTTGCTCCGCAGCTGCTGCAGGCAGCAGTTGAGTCGCAGCCGCCGCCCACTCTGATGCTTGGGGCCCAGCTGCACGCACAGCAATCTGCGGCCACAGCGGCCGCAGCGACCCAGCAGCAGCAAGCGCAGCAGCAGCAGCAGCACGTCCAGCACCACCCGCTGCAGCAGCAGCACGGCTTCAATCTCTAAGCCTAACGGCCTGGGCAGTTATGTTTATTTTTGGGCCCGGCAACGTCTCCTCCCCAATGTCATGTGTCAGTCTGTACCCATGTTGAATCTAATCCGTGCATCCATTCAATCCTCTTTTGCTCCAGTTTAGACAGGATTGAATCGTGCTGCATCATGCTGCTGTAATGGAGTGGTTGTTGGGCAGCGCGCAGGGTGCAGCGCGGCGGTCGTGCGGACCGCGCTACGACCCCATCGCGCTACGACCGCCATGGCTGACTGCGGTGCCTGGCTCGCGGGCGCGCGACTCCGAAATTCTTTGTCAACCTTCCTCTCACCTCGGACGAGCGGTCGCACGTGCAAGAAGGCGAGAGGCCAGAAACGCGTCTGGCCTCCTGCTCCGCCTTCGTAACCCCGCACTTGCGCGACTGCCGCAATTGGAAATGCGGCTCCTACCATGCTTTCCGGCGCTGCTCGCGCTTGCAGCCGCACTGCCGCCAGGTGCGGCCTTGGTGCGCCGCTGCTGCCGCTGCCATTGCGGCATCATGCAATGATAGGGGATTGCCGCTGCACCGGAGGAGCCCTTCATGTGTCCACCTCGTCCCAACTTCACTGCAAACTTGGGGCCCTCCATAGCAGGTCTGGCGCTTGGTGGGTTGCCAATCCCGGGGCCGGAAGCAACGGTGCCAACAGCGGAGCATGCGTTGGTCTCATTTCCGCGCCCCGGCTCGTACATGCTGCGCCTGCTGCGCAGCTGCTCACCCGACAGAAGGCTGCAGCACGCGGCTTCCATAACCAACGGTGCGACACCTGTGTCTCCTCTGCACCCGTCTGTCTTGTGCTGCAGACACCCAGGCTATCAATCAATGCCCGCTGCTCTCCTCCCCGGCTGCCTGCAGCCCTACACCTGCAGGCTGAGCCATGCAGCAAGGAAGCCTCCCAGCCGCTGCAGCTCCACAGCGAGCCTGACCCTCTGATGTCTCGAGTCGACTTAATGCCTGTGCGCTACCGTGCTGCCGACGGCACCGTGGTCGGCGTGCCGGTGTGGATCGCAGTGAGTGCAACAGGTTGAAGTGGCAGGCAGCGAGCTGTGTCAGCCCTAGTTGCCGCCAATATGGCGAGTACACTCAGTCCCACAGCCTGGTACTCCCGTGCCCAATCTTGCAGGCGTATGGCCGCAGGAAGGATCAATGTGCTGCCTATCTGGAGGCCGATTGCAGCAGGCGCGTGGCCTCGCTGGGGGCCCCAGGCGGCCAACAGTGGGTATTTGAGCGGGCAGGCGTGATGACGCAGACCGAGCATGGCCTGCGCCACAACACCACCCTCTTTAGGATCTATGCCAAGGTGGGCCATGTTGCTCCAGAGGCTCGAAAACCATTGCTCCTGTGGCTCGAAAGCATTGCATGCATCATAAGGCATGTGGCCGGCAGCTCCTGCTCCCACCTTTTGAACGCTGTCTGCCGTTCATGGCTGCAGGGCAGCGACGAGCTGTGCGGGACCACGGCCTACCTAGGAGCCCGCGGCCCATGTGGCTCGCAGCCGCAGCTGGGGCTGTTTGACCTGCCGGCATCCGACGCAGACACGGTGTTCCAGCTGCTGCGTGTGCCGCCATTGCCGGCTTAAACTTTGCGGGCATGCGCATTGTACCAAGAGCTTGTATGCCTTTTTCAAATGCATGGAGCCGTTGATGGAAGTCAGTACGGGGAGTCACACTGTAGCCATGGTGTCCGCATGCGGAAAGGCAGGCCACCTGCACAGGCAGAAAGGGGCACATCGGCCCTCCAAGTCGGCAAGTGTGCATATCAAGTTAATACGTTGACTTATGGGGCAATATTGCAAGTAACGTTGGAAAAGCGGCGCGTTGGCCCTCCCGTTGCCGACAGCGAGCGGAGGCAATGTTCGAGCGGCGCATGGCCCCATGCAGGGCGGGATGTCGTGGAAACCTGGCGCAGACGGCCAGATCGCCTTCTGCGTTCAGTGAGCAGGATCTCAAGGATCGGCGGGCCCTTGCTTTGAGGCGGCGGCGTTGCTCGCGAGTCAAGGTGCGCGTCAGCCCCTGCCAATCGCCCAGCAGACTCTGTGAGTCGTACATTGCAGGCAGTGCTCTGCAAGTGCGCGGCGCTGCGCCCCGCCGGCCCAACAGTTGCCCCGCTTCCTTGCTAGCCTCCCTCCGCCTGCTGTCGCTTGAAGTCCCAATTCTGAACACCAACGCTTGCTTACACGCGATGCCGCTCTCCCCTGCCCGCAGTGAGTGGTAGCTCGGCGGGTGACTGTGGCGGCTGCCGCCTGCAGTACGAGCACCGCTGGTGCTGGCATGAAGCGGCTGGCCCGCAGCCTGACTCGTAGCAAGCAGAACCTGCGCAGCGGCAGCACAGACAGCATGGTGCGGAGTCGACTGCCGGTGATTGGTATGAATTGGCGTGACTGCAGCCGTTGCCCCGCTGTCGTCACGTGCCCTTTCCGCTGTCGCTCTCCTTGCAGACCCCCTCCGTTGCGGCCACCGAAAGCAGCATGGCGCCATCGTTTACTGCCGCAGAGGATGCAGAGTGCCACGCGGAGTGGGGCCTGACGCTGGCAGAGGCAAGCTGGCCGGCAGTGCAGATGCCGACCTGCGGACGTGGGCTTGTTGGCTAGTGAACTCCGGTCTGTCTGGTTGCTATGCCATGCCCTGTGCAGCTTGCGGTGCATGCGAGGTGACGTCCAGTTGCTGGCATCGCGTGCCTGTGCAGGAGTGGCAGCTGGTGCAGCAGCTGCGGGACGAAATTGAGATGGAGGCTGGGCCGCTGCAGCCGGAATTTGGTACGTGCAGCCATCTGCTGTGGGTGCAGTCAGCTCTGCGCCAGCTTGTTTTGACGCTGGCGCATGGCTGCGATTCATTCCGGCGCAGAATGCTAGCTTGCTTGAAGTATGGTGACAGCTGGCATGCCAACCTAGCACACGCTCCTTGGCCCCGCTCGCAGACGACTTTGCGCTGCGCCGCTTCCTGCGCGCCCGCAAGCACAACATCCTCAAGGCCAAGGAGATGTTCCTGGAGCAGCTCAAATGGCGCAAGGCAGCGCACGCCGATACAGGTGCGCCAGTGCAGTGCAACAATTGGAGGGCTGGTCCCTGTAACATGCTGCTGTGATGGGAAAGCATGCGCGTGTTCAGCAGGCTCTGGCCGCCAGATGCCTCTTTGGTGCGGCAACTTGCCGGCCTGTTGGCCCAACCCCTGCAGTTCTCACTGACTTCCACTTCCACGAGCGTGAAGAGTTTAGCAAGTGGTACCCAGAAGGTGGGAGGGCAGAGCATGTGCAGCAGGGGTGTTGCGGTGCCACACGCCACCTGCCAGTGACTTTCGCAGCCTCCTGCTGTGACCTACCAGTGCTTTGGCGTTGCACTTTTGCATCCGCACTTGCCCAATGATGTGCAGCTTTCTATGGTGTGGACCGCGAAGGCCGTCCCGTCTACCTGCAGCAGCCTGGAAAGGTACGAACCTGCTGCATGCAGCACTGCCTGCCGGATGCATTGCGCACCTGGCCAAACCACGCCACTTGCTGCTGTGTCATTGTCTTCTTGGGTAGCAGCATCTGGGATGGGCTCTTACTTGCAGCTGGGTGTCCCCGCTTCCCACCCCGTCGGCGGCCAGTGGCCAAGTTCCGTTGGTTTGGCGTCCCTCGCGTGCCGCAGATCGATACCGACCAGCTGTGGAAGTTCACGACGCTGGAGCGCTGCATTCGGTACCACATTTCGCAGCAGGTAAGGTTGAGGCTGCAAGTAAGCTGTGATGGCAAAAAACGAAGGGAAGACGCTGCGCAGCTCTGCTGTTTCACACCAGTCATGCTGTTTGTCCCGCTAGCAGCACTGCAGCAAGCACTGCTCACCATTCACATAACCCTCAAGCTGCGCACACTCTGCCCTCCCCCCGACAGGAGCGGTACTGGCGCATCATCGCGCCATGCGCCTCCATTGCGTGCGGCCGGCGGCACGAGCAGTCGCTGGTCCTCATTGACATGGAGGGTGCGGCATGCGATAAGGCTGGCTGGCTTGCAAGCAGCAGACAAGTGCTTTGCCCGTGCATGCCTGCTGTTGACGTTGAAGCTGCGGCTCAATGCTTGGTGCTGGCCACGCTTGCCTGCCTGCAGGTGTGGGCATCAGCACGCTGACGGGCGAGGTGCGCAAGATCATGGCCCAGATCATGCAAATCGACCAGGTGAGAGGATCTAAGGGGGCAGGTTGTGGGCAGGGTGGGTGTGCGCGGCAAACCCAGCATGCGAGGTGTGCGCATTCCGCAGGGCAGGCTTGCCCCTCAACTGCACCCAGGTTGCAATTGTGGTTCTCCATGTTGCTTGCCCCATCCCGTCCTGCCTTGTGCCCTCCCCAGGACTACTACCCCGAGCTGATGTGGAAGTGCGTGATCGTCAACGCGCCCACCACCTTCCGCATCATCTGGGGCATGGTCAAGTACCTGATGGATGCGCGCACGCAGGCCAAGATCGAGGTGGGGGTG
>VFQQ010000863.1_pt1 | contig 50778 bp, 35 predicted proteins | sample 3512341 | NCBI WGS metagenome assembly VFQQ01 (sample SAMN10412373, study PRJNA504923) | tailings metagenome | isolation source: Relicate 2 Philex TSF1 revegetated site | place: Philippines: Tuba, Benguet | collected 2017-08-29 | reverse complement strand
AAAAAAAGAACCAAAGAAAAAAGAGAAAGAAAAAAAAAAGACCAAAGAGGCACAGTTTTTCTTTTTTATGTTTTAGTCCAATTTCTTATGCAAAGTTTTTTAACAAAAAAATAGAAATGAAAAATAAAGGGGGGCCTTGTTTACTCCTATACATTAGCAAAACATAAGGCCATTTTTTTTTATCTTTAATCTTCTTTTTTTTGAAAAAACAGATAATCTTTGTTTTCAAAAAAAAGAAGATTAAAGATAAAAAAAGGCAGCGCGTAGAGCTTTAAAAATTTGCTCTTTTAAAAAAAAGGCTACAGCACTGAGGACCTAAAAGCGCGCAAAGTGCATGAAACTATAAAAGTCCTAGAGCAGATTTTAAAAGGATAAAAGCACTGAAAAGCCCGAAGCGTATAAAGTTAAAGGTTGAATCTTCTAGCAACAATCGCTCTGCTGCTTTTGTTAGATTCATTTGTACATGCTCGTGCATAGAATATTTCCAATACCACTGAGCTCCCACTACTTTAACAGTAAGCCTGGGCTTACCTACCAAATCGTCAAAACAATAAGTCAAACTAAGAGAGGGTAGTGCAATCAAAGTAACGATAACAGAAGGCAAAATCGCCCACACCAATTCCTAAGAAGTATGGTGATTAAAACGCTCAGGTACTGGTTGCAAAGCATGATGGAAACTAAAAATAATACGAATTCCCAACCACAATACCAACACCTAAATCACAATCAAGAAAAAACAAATGTCTGCGTGAAGGTCAATAATACCCTCCATATTAGAGGTTGCAGGATCTTGACTCCACATTTGCCACGCTACAGGCGCATCCGCATAAACTTTACACATATTCCATACCATAGAGAACATAATTAGTAAAACTTTTTTGTTATTAATAAAATGATAAGATATAATTTTTTATTAAAGTTTTTTGTTTTTCTTTTTAGATCTTTAAAGATAAAAGAATGCTTAGTGAAAAAAGGCATGTAAACTTTTTAAGTAGGGGGGGTTAGCAGTAGGAGCCTTCAAACCGAGAGTCGCTACCTTTTCTCTTTGATCTTTGCACAAAAAAATAGAACTGTACGTAATAATTTTGCCATTATATGACTCGCCCGCCCTCAAAACATCACTATGTATTGAATTATAAAAATATTGTATAAGGGGAAATATGGTGGTTTTTTTTTTATTTGGAATATGGCTGTTTATTGGCTATCATCTTATTTGTTTTGCGTATAAGGGCAAAGAGTTCACGATCTCGTATATAAATCACTCCACGGTGCTACTCTATGTGCTATTGGTGGCGAATTGGGATCTGTTTACGGCTCGTGTATGCCTTCTGATTTTTGAAGAAATTTTTAGCCTTTCTTTATATTTGCCCCCTCAAGATCGCTTTTAGGTGATGCATTTGCACTTATTAGAGGGTCTTTTTCTTTGGTCTTTTTTTTTTCTTTCATCGAAGATGAAAGAAAAAAAAAACAGCTCTGTTTTTTCTTTATTCTTCGAATAAAGAAAAAACAGGTGCTTTTTTCCTGCTGTTTTTCTTTGAAAAACCAGCAGATCTTCTTTTTTTGTTGTCAGTACGGACATATCTACGACACGCCTCCATTCTATCCTGTGCAAGCTTGTTTGGATGAACTTGTTTTGGATAAATTGAAATCAGCTTACGGTTGATGCAGCCATTTGCATAGTGAACCAGTCCAAGTGTTCACTTTCTTCCCAATGACCATGTATAGAAGATACCTGATAGCAGGACAACTAAAACCGTAATAAAACTAATCAACAGAATTGCCCAAATTAAAAAATAATAAAAAAAAAGGGGCTAGTCCCGGGTTAGAGAGCTATGTACGCTGATAAATTCGAACCATATTGAATCGGTTTTATAGCTTCTGCGCCATTGCGCGATCTTCTTTTCGTTGCTTTTCCGTTGAAACTCGACAGGAACTGACGCGTGCTATTCGGTACAGTAGTCGTACACGGCCGAGGTCTTTGGAAAAGCCTATAGGCGTAGCCTTTACGGTATTCGTATCGTATATAGTAAAGCACCATCCCTGCATGAGGGTTTCCTAGTGTAGAGCGGGATGGAAAGCACTGTGAGTTCTGGAGGTCATAGCGAGATGCAGATGCGATTTACGTCTGGCATGAGTAGGATAACGAACCTAATTTACGGCCGTAGCACTTGGCCCAAGGCCCTGCTGGCTTCTACTTCTCATCAAACCCGCCAAAGCGAGCATTTACAAGCTGAAAAGCGAAGTGGAAAGATATTTTTACCGATGGTAGTAATCTAAATGCGGTGGAGCGGTCAAAAATGAACCCTGTTCTTATGGGCTGGGCTAATTACTATCAAAAGGTAGTTCAGCACACTGAGGCTTGAGCCATTTTTTTGCACAAAGAGATAAAAGGGCTCTAGCATCATGTCCAAGGGTAAAGTAAAGCATTAATAGGGTAAGGGGACGTTAAGGAAACCGGATTTCCTAAAGTGAATGTGATTCACTATGCAGTACCACCTCGTCGTGACCAGGGCCAAACAACACATTCTCGAATAAATTGCTAAACTAGTGGTGAAGAATTTGCTATTGGAATAAAGGAGCTGAATGAGATCGTCTAACAGTTAGTGTAAAGAAAAGCTTTGACTTTCTGGAATATCATTTGCGCATTTCTCCTCATGCGCAACACTCTAGCAACTATATTGCACTCAACAAACCCTCTAAAAAAAAAGAGGTTGCAACGAATTTATGCCAAAATTCGCTAAGTTTTAGTTGTAAAAGCGAGCATTCACAAAAAATTGGGTATTACTTATATATATAGCTATGAAAATGGGCAATAAAAAAAGATTTATGAGATACTAGATAAAAAAAATTCGTACTAAGTACTGTAATACGGTATGCAGTCTTTTTTCTTTGGGCTTTTTTTTGATGAAAAAAAAACAGGGCGAAGCACTGTGTCCTAACGGACCCAGGTCTTCTTTTTTTCTGCGTAGCAGAAAAAAACTGTAAGAAAAAAAAAACCTGCTTTTTCTAACCACAGGTTTTCACTTTAATATTGGTATGGTTAATTTGGTAGTGTGTTACTTTTACACTCATAGTTTTAGAATAAAACACCATAATGCATTGCAGCTTAGAATCTTGTACTGGCATTTTGTAGATATTGTTTGAATTTTCGTTCTTTTGATTAATAAGTTTCGTATGGTGCTGTGGGGATTGTGCCAGTGTATGCCGCGGGTCTTCCTAGGTTTAACACTGCTATCTTACTTAAGAATTTCTTCACCAGAAACAGTGCAGGCGATTCGCAGTAATAACAAAAACTTCTTTTTGTGGTATTTGAGCGTGACTGTAGCGCTTGGAGTAGTGTTCCTTTACGGACAGTAGCTAGAGTACACACACGCCGCGTTTACTTTTAGCGACTCTGCTTTCGGATCTGCATTTTACCTTGTCACAGGCATCCATGGCCTTCATGTATAGATTGGTAGGCTTTATTAGATTGTATGTTAGTTTTGTACTAACAGTTTTAGTGTAAAGCATCATAATGCTTAGGAGCTTAGAATCTTGTACTGGCATTTTGTAGATATTGTTTGGATTTTCGTGCTTTTGATTATGTACGTCTGGTACGGTAGTGTGGGCGCGCCTGAACTTTACGCTTGTGCTTTTTTTTTCTTTCATCTTCGATGAAAGAAAAAAACAGGTGTGCGTGCGCTTTATACTGTTTTGTACGATAGAATGACATATTCTTTTTGTCACGGGAGTGCAGCACTTTATCAGTTTTTGTGGCTATTTCCTTTTATTTTTACTACCCCTGAAGGAGTTCGCGGTATGAGGTCTTAGATTTCTGCGGCACCTAATTATTTTGTAATTAGGACCTTTATTCGAGAGAATGTTGGGTCAAAGCTTACTAAAGTAAGCTTTGACCAATGTCTTGCAGACTTGCACTGTAGCGTATTTACAGAGCACTTGAGTACCGGGAATAGATATGTTTTTGATGCTGAATTGGCTTGGAGTGTTTATCGTAATTATAATAAGTCTATTGCGATGAAACACCTTTCTTCCAAGGAGAGGAAGAAAGCGCTGGTTGAGCTGGAGGCGGCACACAACAAATCCGCAGGTCTCTCAACTCTGGTTTTTTAATCTTTTATTATTTTTTATTTTTTTTTATATATATGTATATAAAAGTGCACTTAGTGTAATGGTCAACACATTGAACTTCTAATTCAAAAATGATAGTTCGAATCTATTAGTGTACACAGCTCTACTTTATTTTTCTCAAAAACTAGTCTAAGATATCTGTCTTTTTTAGGACACAGGAGCGAAAGCTCTGGGGCTTACGCCCCAAGAAAAAATCATACTTTAACGTGCGCGCGCTTTTTTATTATATGCTTAATATACACTTACTTTATGCGCTTGCTATAGTGGTGATAGGTTTCGTTGGGAACAAGGCAAGGTGTTATAATCTCCTCAAGCGTTCATGTCTTTTGTTGATAATCTAATTTTTGATACGTTTTATGTTATGTAGATGGTTCATTGCCTTAGTTTGGTTTTGCCCAAGTATGTACTTAGGGCTTTGAGTGTTATGTTCCTTTTTGGCTATGGTTTTTTCTTTCTTTGTCATTTTGTACTATGGGCGAAGCGCTGCGTCCTTACGGACCCAGGTTTTTGGGTGTTAAAGTATAAAAATGCTGGGGGTCTTTCTTCTTATGATAAAGTGATTGTTCTAAACAAGCATAAGCGTAAAAATCAGAAGTGTACTCGGGATCAAAAGAAAGTTACACAAAAAGTGTATACTTGGGAACACCGCGGTTACTTTGTGCGAGTGGCGCCTTTCTCTGGTTATTGCCCTGAGACCGTTACCTATTGTAATTCTAACGGTTGGTTTAGTTCTTTTAAAGTGGTTAGTGGCCCTTTTTTGAATGCTGGTACTCGCTCTTTTTCTAGGAGTAGGGGGCGTTGTTTGCAACAGAAATGGACAAAATTTCGTTGAAACAGATTGCACAGACTTGTCTTCCTATAACGATAGTCTTCTAGAGCGATTGAGTGCAATTCCAAATAAACTATGTGAAAATGATCGAAGCTCTGGGCTTTTTTTCGCACAAAGTGCGAAAAAAAAAAGCCCACCTTTTTTTTTCTTTCATCTTCGATGAAAGAAAAAAAAGCAGGAGCGAAAGTACTTGGTTCCCATTCAGCAATTGAAAGGGAAAAGCAAAAGTTTTTATGCTCTCATAGAGGAGGAAATTATGCTGCTTTGGAAACTCTCTGGGAATGCTCAGGTGCGAAGCACTGGGGCTTTAGCCCCAGGTGCCAACGCACCCTGGATTTTGCGCCGGTTTTGTGAGAGCTGAGGGTAATTTCGCAGTGTTTCACAACAAAGGTACTAATGCACTATCTTTCCGCTTTGCAGTAACACAAAGTTGGTCTAATATTCATTAGCTCTAGGGTGTGCGCCAAGCCTTGGGTGGTGTAGGTAAAATTGTAATCCAAAATGGTTCCACAGGAAATTTGTGTTTGGACTAGCTAGTTAATGATCAAAATTCTTTGATGAACCACGTAGTGCCTTTTTTCGATAATAATTGCTATTAAAGTCAAAAGCATTTTGAATTCTTGGCGTTGAAAGATTAGCTCCTGCTATTTTTTTTTGATCGAAGATCAAAAAAAAAACTACCGGACGCAGAGCTACGCTCCTAGAGTACTCCAACAAAAAGAGTTTGGGTGTGAAAAATACGAGAGAGTTTGCTTCCAAAAAAGCTAGAGACTTTGTTGCAAAACGTCAACAAATTGCATTGGACTTGAGGAATAGAGAGGTGAAAGCACAATAGGTAAAAACCCTTCCTCCAATTGATCCTAGGTTTGCTAGTGGTGTTTTTGCTGGAGGTGTGAAGCACCTTTTTTTGTTTGATCGAAGATCAAACAAAAAAAAGGGCTTTAGCCCCAGGTGGTTGGGTGTCTTAGACAAACGGTTCTAGTTTTTTGAAGAAAAAACAAAACTAGAGTTGGGTTTTTGCTATCAGGTAGACTTCTAGTAACGTTTTGCTTTTGGAACGTGTACAAGGTTTTTTTTTGTGAACATTTTGGTTAGCCTGAAGTGGGACAAATTTCTTATAAAAAAAGTAAGCGTAAAAACCAGCAAGACACTGTCACATGGACAGTTCAAGCTGTGTTTCAGAAAAAAGAATTGCTTGCTCATTTTGAGAAATTTCCCATTCATCGTTCTTCTATTTCTCTTTTTTTCTTTGTGCTACGCACAAAGAAAAAAGGACTGCCTTTGTTTAAGATGCTAAACTCTCTAGAGCAAGCTTTTTAGAACATTCCACAGTTGCCTGAGTTCACTGATTTTCAGGTTGCTATCGCAGATCACCTCTACGGTGATCTGCGCCCTGCGCCCGCTGCTGAGGTCGTTGTGAGAGCACGTGTGCATTAGGGGCATTTGAGGTTGCCAAGGCAGTTGAAAGATCGCATTTATTCTCTTGAAAAATACAAGCCATTGCCTCCTGTGTCCTATAGCAAACAGAGCGCCGCTGAACACGTGTCTGACAAAATGATGCGTGATTTTGAGAGGTTGCATAGAAAAGTGCTATTGGCCTTGAAAAGCGCAAAAACTAGTAGGAGAGCAAGTCTTGTAGAGCGAAATAAAGAGTCTGTTCGTCGTTAGCAAGAGAGAAAAACAGAGAAAAATTGCTTTTTGTTGGGAGAAAATAGAGCTGAGGTAAGCAAAAATGATTTGGTGCCTTTTGGCAGCGAATAGGTTGGAGTACAGAAAAAGAATCCTATTAATTTGGCCTCCAATAATGAAGTAAAAGAGCTTCTTTCTTTGGATGGAAATCAAGAAGAAAAAATGGACCAGTTTTTTCTTTGATCAAAGAAAAAACAGTGCCATTTTTATATCTTTCATCGAAGATGAAAGAAAAAAAAAAGCCCAGAGAAAAAAAGCACATGCATATCAACTAGATTTGAACTATGAACAATTATTTTAAATCTTATTATGAACAGAAAAAAAGAAAAAAAAAGCCCTGTATGACAAAGAACACAGGAGCGATAGCTCTTTTTTTTTTCGCGCTTTGCGCGAAAAAAAAAGGGCGCCGCCTTTTTTTTTGTTTCATCTTCGATGAAACAAAAAAAAGCAGGAGCGAAAGCTCTGTACCCTTTAGAACACAGGAGCGATAGCTCTTTTTTTTTTCGCGCTTTGCGCGAAAAAAAAAGGGCGCCGCCTTTTTTTTTGTTTCATCTTCGATGAAACAAAAAAAAGCAGGAGCGAAAGCTCTGTACCCTTTAGAACACAGGAGCGATAGCTCTTTTTTTTTTCGCGCTTTGCGCGAAAAAAAAAGGGCGCCGCCTTTTTTTTTGTTTCATCTTCGATGAAACAAAAAAAAGCAGGAGCGAAAGCTCTGTACCCTTTTGACCCAGGTGCTTTCCCAATTTCCATAGTATGAGTCTCTTTGTGTGTAAACCCGAGGCAGTGTACCAGAAAAGGGGTTCTTTGTTTGCGCAATGCTTCGGAAAAAGTAGCATTGCGCAACGCTGCACGTTTGTAACGCTCTTTCTTCCTGCTGTTTTTCTTTGAAAAACCAGCAGATCTTCAAGGAAGATCAAAACACGGATTTATTTATTTCCTCTAGCCTTTTTTTCTTTGATCAAAGCCCATTCTCTTATGGCGTTTTCTTTAATATAAAAAAAAACTAAAAATTATATAAAAAATAACATTCTAAAATTTTTGTAATGAAAACGAGTGAAATACTTTTTATCCATCGGATTAAAGTTTTCTTTCAATACGTCACTATTCACAAAAAGAGACAAATTCATACCACTATAAGTGTACACCAAGTATGGGTTATATTGCAAATATGGAGCAGAATTCCCAATAACCATGTATAGATGATATCTAACAGCAGGACTACTGAAGCCATAGCAGAACTATCCCGCAGACTTGTCCAAATGAACCCTTTTTTGACTGCATAGCTAAGAATTAAGCTAGTACCTGTACTCCATGCACACCTCCAATGCTTCTTTTACTCCATTGATAGTCATAACTTCCGTAATCCAGTTGGGAGAAGACATATCTACGTCGGCACACTCGAATATTGCATTCAAAAGGATTGTAGCTGTTTTTACAAGCGTGCTCAAATACTCTTGGGAAGCTTGAATGTTATAAAAATCCTGGTTTTCTTGAAAACCAGAGCTTCGCTCCAAAAACAAAGAAAACAAGTGCTCTAGCCTATAACCACAATAAGGCTCATGCAAATAACGCTCTCCATTCCTCAACGCAAGGCAATAATCCTCAGAGAGAAAGGCCAAACACATAAACAACAAAACAAAAAAGCACTACACTTTCACACTCTATTTTTTCCAAGATAGCAGTGGTTGCTTAAGATCAGTGGGCTAATGTTGGTAAGGCTTTAGTTTGCCTTTTTTCATTTGTTCCAAAATACCACAAAAATTGGATTCTACCATTAGAAAAAAAAAAAGAAGAATAAAAAAAAACAGGTGCGAAGCACTGTGTCCGTTAGGACCCAGGTGCTGACTTCCAGAAAGAAGGCCTGCATTCTCCCTCGTCCTCATCACTAAGTTCCTTGTCAACATCATGACGATCATGAGGGCCGAGCCTAACACACTTCTTAGCCATCGCACGTGTTTCTCTCTCAAAATAAAAAAGTTTTCCATTAGTAGGATTGGTAAAACCGTCGGGCGTCCTAGGACGCCACACAGAATACTTTCCATATTTCACCTGGTTTAGCACACAACTATCCACATCAAAACCACCAGGAGCGCAGCTCTGGGGCTTTAGCCCCAGGATAATTGTTAAAGAAGTCACGATCACAACTACACGCAACAAACCCAATCATATAAAGTAGGTCCTTAATATGGGGCTAAATGTTCACCCTATAATCATAAGAATTCTCGCTCATGATATTACAAGCCCAAGTGGGGACCAAAGCAACGCCATCATTGTAGCAAGAGTGAATCAAATAAATTGTTCGCTCCACAGCAGTATTCCAAAAATTCCTAGAGGGTTCTAGGTTAAACAACTATACAAAAATAGAAATAATCTGCTCAAGTCCGTACCTAAAATAAGGCTCTTCAGGCATGAGAGTGTTATTCATCAAACTGTGAGCATACTCGGGCTTCACCTAGTACAACCTAATAAAAAGCTAGATCAAATGAAGCACAAGCTTAGGAAAAAGAGTATACCAACTTTGAAAACGAATTTTCATTTGAGTAGGAAAACCATTTGTTTTAAAATAAGGTGTTTTATTTCCCCTATACCTACGAAAAGTTGCTTCTGCAGAAAAACCTTTAGAGATATTCCTATAATAATTACACATGGGCATATGAGAGGATCGAACCCAAATACTTTTTTCTAAGTAGTCGTTGTTAAATACCAGACTATACCTATAACTCTTATGAAAAAAAAATAAATTTAAAAGCAAAAAAAGCAGAGTTTATATAAATGACTTAGCTTTTTTTGGATGAGGTTTATAATCGGGATTTTCGATCCCGATTTCCATGACGCTCGCAACCCACCGAAGGTTAAAAGCGTGTCAGTGCTGTTCGCTGCAGCATTTTTCGCAGCTTTGTGCAACAAACTTCCAAATTTGTTATACACTGTAGTGGGTTTATTAACATACAGCCACATACTACGCAAAATGGGCAAGAAATTAATGCAAAGCCAAAACACTGCATAACCAAAATCTACAGTGCATACTCCTTTTTTCTTTGTGCTTTTTTTTTTTCTCTGGTGCGTAGCACCAGAGAAAAAAAGCACCTGTTTTTTATTTATTCTTCAAATAAATAAAAAACAGAGCAGCGCACCACAGGAAAAAAGGGCAATTTGGGTTTGTTAACTCATTTTATTTTATTTTAAATATTATGATATGTGGCCTCTATTGACCCCCTAGTAAGGTCATAGAGAGACGAGGGGGGGGGTGATGTGAGCTTTACGCCCGTGTTCATAAAGAACTTTCATAAAGAATTTTTATAAAGAACTTTTATTAAGAACCAATGGAGCTTCTGCAGCGTAAAAGGGGGGCCAATATTAATTCCGAGAAAAATGGTTTCGCTTGCAAATTCACAGATGATAGTTTTTGTCGGAATACTAGGATAGTTTTAGATTGGTTTGAAGCCAAGTATTCTAATTTTGCACGATTTTTTGCGCTTCATTTACCTTGTATATCAATGAGTAAATCATCTGCATAACGAATGTAATACTTTTTTTTTATTTAAATTCATTAGGTCTTTGGAAGGAAGAGAAGGATTCCCTTTTATGGACTATTTTCCACTCTTAGGACTTGGTGTCAATTTACATTGTTTGATATATATTTTTTTTTTTGAGCCTGGGGCTAGCGCCCCAGCGCTTCGCCCTGGGATTAATTTTACGGACCCTTTGTTAAATTGGTAGATAATTTGGTGAATATACTCGTCCATTTCGTGTTGGTAAATCTAACAAAGCACTAAGCTGAGAACGCTTCCTATAGGGTATACCAAATTCATTACTCACCGCTTTACTTCCAATGTGGTCCAAGTAGTCTGCCTTTAGTACAAATTTCAGAAGGATAATTGTTCTATACAAGTAATTTTTTCCTGAATGATTTTAACCATGACATATATATTGATGTGATATAAACATTTCAAATGTATAATTCAATTACCCAACAAGAGTGGTTTAATTGTATTCCAGCCTGGTATACAGCGCTGTGCATGCTTTTCCCAGGACGGGATCCGTAAGAATAATACAAAAAGATTGGTTCATATAGCCTTAAACAAGACATGTGCCAAGGACCTTGGATTATTTTATATATAGGAAAAGAAATACCCAAAGCATTTTTATTTTTAGAGTTTGATTTGTATATATAAATTCGTCGAATGTTCTTGAATTCACATGTACCTTGTTGGAGTTGCTTTTCCATTCATTGAAACCATTGAGTATCGTTAGCATCGAAAGTTTCCTTTGCTTTTTTTCTTTTATCGAAGATTATTAAAGATAAAAACACGTAGAGTCATATTTTCAGGGTTGCTTTTGATTTTCTTATATGCATAGATGGAAAGCATTACGGTTTGCATAGAACGGACAAAACTCTTCAAATACAATATTTGTATTTTCTTTAACATAGTTTAGTTAGTTTAGGAAGACTGTAGTTTTTTCCCTCCTTAACACTTTGATTGTTCCCTTCTTTAATCTTCCCTCTTTTTTTCCTGCTGTTTTTTCTTTGGGCTTTTTTTTTCTTTTATCGAAGAATAAAGAAAAAAGCCCACTATTTTTTTCTTTGAAAAAGCAGGAAAAAAGAAGAGGGAAGAAAAAGGACGTTATATTATCGCACTACAACTACTACGAGAATTCCGTACCTTTCCTATTCCAAGGGGAAGGCTATCCCAAATTCTTACATGTATGGAAATCTGTGATAAACTTAAATTCATGCTATCTTTGGCCTCCAAAATGTAGAGTAGGTCCAATGTTATTTGCGCACCACACAACGCATTGGTGTGACCCATAGGGTACTAGTTATAAGTGGTATTTTTAGGATAATAGGTAACTTTATCCCTCTTGTACAGTATCATGTTGGGAATCTTAACTATATATAGGCAATCGTAGCTATTGCACGTCCTTTAGACTTACCACCGCTCTGTGTGGTCAATTTATTAGAGCTTTGGCTTTGTTTCCAGTCTAAATATTTATATATGTTTTTACACTATTAGAGATCCAGAGTACATTTTATATTATGTGAGTCCGCAACATGTTTATAATATAGCGTACCATTGTAAAATTGGTTAAAGCAGACCACAACTATAAAGTAAAAAAAGTAAACATCTACTTTTTAAACCATTACGTCAAAGGGATATAATACTATTTATAAAATTATGACTTTGGATTTGGTAATCATGAGGCCTGAATTTTTCTTGCTTTTTGGCTTTTTGGTACTATTGTATTATGGTACTGGTGGACTTGTAACACCTGTAGCAGAAATGGTTACAGTAGCTGAATATAGCAGCAATAAGCAAAAAAATAGTTTGGGAAATGAAACTTCTCAAACTATTTCTTCTGGCTACAATCGTAGCCAAGATGGTACACATAACGGGAGTGACGCGCCCAGTGCTAGGATGCTTGTACCCAATGGAGGTCGCTCTCAAATCACACTTCCCTTCAGGGAAGTTGAGAGGGCACTCTCTAGCGCAAAACAAGCGCCTGCGCCTACAGCAGGGCCCAATCATGCAGCTTCTGCTTAGTGTTTGTGGGCCGTGTAGTGGTGTTTGCTTTGTGCTCTTTTGTTGTAGTTTGGTCCTTTGCAAAGTGTTTTTTTGGGAGGTTGTTTCCAAAAAGATGCTTATAGTTTGCAATAGGGTGGAATTCTTTTTTTGACAGCAGTTTTTGTCTAGAGTGTTTCTTTGGGATGGCAAAAAACAGCTATGATTAGGCACACAGAATACGTATATTTGGCAATGTAGGCATTGATGGGTCAATATTTGTTGATTGGAACAACTGATTAGATGGCCATGTATTTGTGTTTGGAATAGCAGAGCTTTTCTTAGGTAGTTTTGTGTGGATTGAATTATAAAAGCGCCTATTCCATTGAAGCTGCTATGAAATACTTTTTGTTGAGTGCTTTTAGGAGCTGTTTGTTGTTGTAGGGAATTGGATTCTTGTACTGGCAAACAGGGGAAACAACAATTAGTCACATTGAAACCCTGGCTTTTAGGACTGGAAGCGAGCCTTCTTTGCTTTTGTTGTAGGGAATTTGGTTTGTATCCATGGGTCTTCTTTGGAAATAGGCCGCGGCTCCCTTGCATTTCTGGGTACCTGATGTTTATATAGGTGCTTGGTCTAGTGTTTCTTTGTGGATTACTGTTTTGCCTAAAATTGCAGTACTTGGGTTTTGGACACACCATTGGCATAATTTGTGGAGCAGTGCTTTTGGAAATACACTGGCTTTTTTTAGGAATCTTTCTATGATTATTGGAGCCTTTGCTCCTTTGGCTCAAAATAGTTAGAAGCGATTGCTCGCTTATAGTAGTATTGGACATATGGGATTGCTTTTGATGCCTTAGTGTGGTGCTGGCTTGGAATCCGTTGGAGCACTCTGGACTCATATGTTTATCTATATTTTGATTAACCTTGGGGTTTGGGCTCTCATTATGTGGCCTATGACTCGACCTAATCAGCCTTCTGTAAAAGCAGCAGGTCCTCAATTTATTTGGGATCTTAAAGCGTTGAATCAAAGTTCTGCTACTGCAGCATTCGCGTGGGCTGTTTTTATGACCAGTTAGGCAGGTCTTCCCCCCGTCTACGGGTTCTTGGGGAAAGCAGGAATTATTTGGGCTACCTAGAACAATGGCATGTTGGTAACTGTAGCAGTTTCTTAGCTTGCTACTTTGGTTGGAAGTGTTTACTATTTGAAAGTATTGAAAGTTTGTTATGTAGATAACCCTACCAGCTGGAGGACTTATGAAAGGGTATCTTCTATGACCGCTTACATTGTAGCAATCAGTGTAGCTTTCATGTTGATTGGATAGTGGCACGGAAACTATTTGTTCTTGTAGACTCACCTGTTGTCTTAGAAAGTTTCAAATTTTTTATTAATCCTTTTTTTTATATTTTTATTGGTGCGATAGCTCTGTGTTCTTTAGAACACAGGTGGTTTTTTTTTCTTTGATCTTCGATCAAAGAAAAAAAAAAAGCACACTGGGAGCTCAAGCCCCAGGGATGGTTTTTTCTCTTTGGGCTTTTTTTTTCTTTCATCTTCGATGAAAGAAAAAAAATTGCACTGTTTTTTCTTTGATCAAAGAAAAAACAGGTCTTCGATCAAATAAAAAAGAAAATCAAAAAATCAGTAAAAGGCCACTATTCTGTCCTGCTAATTAATTGATTAAATATATACTTAAACGACAGGTACCTAGGAGAGTTAGTTTGTACTAACTAAAAATCTAAACAGCTCTTCTGGAGCTTTGACTAAGGTAACGGTCCTAGGGCATTGTATGGAAAACTTTAATATTATTAATATTATTTTTATACTACTTTCAGAAAATAAAGCACACTGGGGCTAAAAACCCCAGGAGAAACACGTTTGCGTAAAATGCGCATATACATCGTGCTTTAAAAAATTAAATCATTTTGTATTTTTTGCTTCAATAAGCCAAATAACTCTATGAACTACAGATCAATTATATTCTAGACGGTATGACAGCCTTTAACGGCCGAAAGCTGTAGGAATTTTCCAGGAATAAATGTTTGTAAAGCACCCGGAGTACTAGCTCCAGGGACTTATGTACTACTTATAATCGTGAGTAAGTGATTTTTAGGGGCCGTTTTATTTCTTTCCAGGCTTGGAAATTAAAAACAATTGTAGCTGTATTAAAACTTAAAAAAACTTTAGTCGCCTGCTGATTTTATGAATGTAATATAGATCCAATCTGTTTCTATGTCTCCTGGAGGTATCAAGGGTCACGTTACCGAATTTTATTTGTTCAATCCTTTACAAAATCTCTCACATACTAGCACAAAGTGTGAGGGTTCGCAATGGAATGGTTAACAGCACCTACGAACGGTAATAACAGGAAGCAGAAACACGCTCCCGTCTACCCTTGTTTCAAATGCAGATGGCTGTTATGAACTGATAGCGGGTGTTCTTGTGCTACAAACACCATTACAAAGTGCTATATAATTCTTTCTCTCACTTATAGAAAAAAGCTCTTCTAAATCAATGATTGTTTCATAAAACAATACATACACCCTATAAAATGAGTAATTATTTCAGATTTACCTTAGTTCCTTATATGTTTGACTATAAAAATGTGTCAGATAAAGTGTCACATACGATTTCTTTTTTTATTCGTGCAATTTTTTTTATGGCGCTACACACCATAAAAAAAAGAATCGCACCCTACTCCGGAGGCTCTGTGGTCCAAACCTGTTCGGTCTTGGTTCCATCCGAAACAAAAGCCTCGCCATAGAAAACCTTAGATATTGTTCCCCCTAAGATATTTTTGTAATGCTTGCCCAGTTGGTACGACAGTTGCTCAAACTTTGGGCGGATGTGAGTTTACAATTGGCCTAAGCCTTTAGGTGACTCTGATTTAAAGGTTCATTTAGCCCCTTTTTTTCTTTGATCTTCGATCCTGCAAGGGAGTTGAAACGTTTACGTATCCAAGACTTTCGGTGACATAGCCGTTTCACAGGTCGTTTATAGGACCAGTTGCTTTTTTTTCTCTAATGCGTAGTATCGGAGAAAAAAGACACCGTCAACTTTATAGAAGTAACGAAACAGATAGCACATTCGCACACCCCAGAATGGGAACTATTCACCCTAGGAGCAACCCTTTTTTTAAAGAGGGCTGTTTTTAGGACCACCATGTGATTTAACCGGATTATGAAAAGACCAATTGCCCTAGCACACATATATACGTCAAAGGAGTATGATTCTATATTTGTAGATTATGATTTAGGCTACTGTCGTGCCTTAGTTGCTGGCTGTGGCCTTTTTGACTTTGGTAGAACGTCGTGTAATGGGTGCAATGCAACGTCGTCAAGGTCCTAACGCCTGGGGATAGTTTGGTGTGTAGCAGCCCTTTTTGGATGGTTTGAAATTGTAGTAGAAAGAACCTATTTTGCCTAGTAGTGCTGATCAGCCTTTGTTTTAGTGGGCTCCTATTTTGACCTTTTTGACCAGTCAAATTGCTTGGGCAGCGTTGCCTACAAGTACTGCTGGGGCGGTAAGGGATTAGAATTAGGGAACTATGTACGTTTTGGCTGTAGGAAGTTTGGGTGTTTATGGAATTTAGTTGGCTGGATGGGCAAGTAACAGCAAATACGCGTTCTTGGGGTGTTGTCGTTCTGTTGCCCAAATGATTAGTTATGAATTGCCTATGGGAATGATTGTTTTGTCTGCTTGTATGATTGCCAACAGTTTGAACTGGAGCGCTTTGGTAGAAGCACAAAAAAGTGGTGTATTCTTTTTTCCTTAGTGGCCATAGGCTTTGATTTGGATTGTATGCTGTTTGGCAGAGTTGAATCGAGCTCCCTTCGACTAGCCTGAGGCAGAAGCAGAATAGGTGGCAGGGTATAATGTAGAATACGCTTCCATGGGATTTGCACTTTTCTTTATTAGGGAATACAGGTCCATGATTATGATGGCTACTGTTACTTCTTTGCTATTCTAGGGTGGAACAGCAGCTCCAATGAATCTATTCTTCTTGAACTGGCTCCCTGGAAGCTTTTGGCTTAGGTTGAAAGCAACTTCTGTTGTGTTTATTTATATTTGGGTTCGCGCAACTTTGCCTCGTTATAAATATAGTGACCTTATGGACTAGGGTTGGAAACGTTAGCTTCCTTTGACCTTGGCTGGCTTTGTTGCAAATGCTGTTTTTGTTTTTAACAGGCAGTTGATTTCAGTTAAATTTTTACATTTTTTTTATTTAAGAATACTTATTAAAGTACAATTTTTCGTTTTAATAGAAAACAACCCTCCTTTTGTATATTCAATTCTTTGTAATAAAGGCGGAATTTCATAAATAAAACTGTACGATATTAGCTTTTTGGGAAAAAACGAGTAGCGTCTCAAAGATATGTAGGAACCTTTAAGAAGCGTCATAACGCTAAGGTACCTTCGTAAAGAGTGCGCATAGGGTACAAAGCACCGGCATCCGTTGGAAAGGCCCGTAGCACAATGATTTAAAAATATTTTCCTTAAAAAGGATATTTAAAGGGCAGCTGTGGCACTCAGAGCTCGGGGATTGTGAAGCCCCAGGTCTTCAATGCTTCTTAATTTACTCTTTTTAAATATCTGCCATTTTAAAATAGGTGCAAAACACACTTCCCCCCTAGAAAAAATCTGGTTTTTGAGAAAACCAGTGCTTTGCTCTTAAACAGTAAGGATACTTTTTTTTTCAAAACAGGTGTTAATAAGCGAGCTTATCTTTTTGATTTTTGCCACTATAAACACGTTTTTATTTTATTATGCTTTGCTTTTAATAAGAATTGAACAGAATATAAAAAATAAATAGTTTTTTGTTATTTTCGCATGTGGAAACCTAAACACAAATAGTGATAATCAATTTGTATAAGATCCTGTAAAGGCCCACGCTTTAGTGTCCTGAAAGAGCAGAAGCCAAGGGGTCTTTTCGGCTCTAAACTTCGTGCAAGTAGAATCCCCCGAGAAGACAGAAAACCCCGCTTTGCAAAACAGCTACAATTGTTTCCAAAGCACTCAAAGCCATCTAAATGGCTGCAGCGATTACAGTAAAAGGCGCCCCGAGCAACACAGGTGTACAGAGTACAGGAACCAAGGACAAAGAAGTAAACAGGTGGAGCTACTAGTGCCCCCTGAACATATTACAGTAAAGTCGTGTTCCAAGACTAATAGCACGGAATCCATAACTAATAGACTCCAACAAAATGAAAAGAGGGGCCATAGGCCAACTAGGTCCACTAGGCAAAAACTAGCGTACAAAGCGCATACCTTGTCGTTTTACCCCCAAATAAGTAATTGCACTCTACAAAGCAATACTCATTCCCAAGGTAAAGCCAGCTTGTCCTGTAATAGCAGAACAAAGAGGCACCAGCCCAAAAGAGTTGCTCACCAACAAAAGGAAAAACAGCACACTCAACCAAACTACTGTGGTTTTCCCTTGAATATCAGAGAGAGAGCTCCAAGCAGCTGGCAAACGGTTACTATAAACATAAACTTTATGTGCCGCTTCATTTTCAGAGAAAGCAGAGCGAGTTCCCAATTGACGCCATTTCAAATGAACACGTTCCAAAGTTTGAGTGTTCCAAAATCCACTCACAGATTTACGAAAACCAGACTATGCACTGTTTCCAGCTTGTGCCCTAGAATGGTTCAAAGAATGATTTACTGCCAATACCAACATAGCAAGAGCTGTAGTGACAGACCAAATATTTACACTAAACACAGATCCCATGAAAGGCTAATGCAAACTAATCAATGGCACGCTTTGCCATGCTTCAGCCGCAGAAGCATAAAGAATAGAAAAATTATAATCCATAAAATGAATAGTCTTTTACAATGAAGATATAGAATTTTTTACTTTTTTAAAACCCGTAGCAGAGCCTTTTTTACTTTTTATTAAGTAAAAGTGGCGGAAATTGCTTTTTAGGATATTTTGTTTTATAAATTATTATTTAGGTGCGAAGCACTGCGTCCTAACGGACCCAGGTGCTTTTTTTTTTTTAATGTTGGATGAAAAAAAAAATTGCACTGGTTTTTGAAAAAAACAAGGTTTTCAGAGAAAGTTGATTTTATAAGTACCTATCCTTTTTTTATGAGCACTTTTTTAGAGAATTTTTTGTATGATAAATATATATAAAAACGCTAAATAAGTAAATATATATTAATAAAAATTGAATTTAAAATTCAATGTATTTAAAACCCTTTGGCTAAAGCCCAACATCGTATAACAGCCTGATGGCTTCAGTGGCTCCGGTGTGCTTTTGCTTTTTTTTTAAAACCAGTGCCAAAATCAAAGAAAAACCACCCTTATGACTAAAGTCATTCATCGAATAGGACGGTTTTTGGCTAAAGCAAAATAGCATTAAGTGCCATTTGTATACGAAGAGAGAGATTTGAACTCATCACATTTAAAATAAATAAAAGCTTTAGAAGCTTTCGCGTCTACCAATTCCGCCATCTTCGCACTTATTATAAACTAAATATCACTACAGCTTTTTCTGTCTTTTTTTTTTCAATATGCTTCGTACCTGCGGGCTGAAGCTTTTTTTCTTTATTCGAACATGAGAGAAAAAAAAGCAGTGTGCTTTTTTTCTCTGGTGCGTAGCACCAGAGAAAAAAGAACCAAAGAAAAAAGCTCTTTGGTTTTGGCTCACATTTACTTAATGTGCTCTTGAGGCAGTACCATCAGTGAGATTTTGCGCCAAGTACCTAGCATAAAACCAAAAATGCTTTTATACGTTTTCAAAAAGGTCAGGGTGCTTCATAACACCCTGCACGCCTAAGAAACTAGCGGTTAATCCTGTTAAGTGACGTTCGTTGTTTTTTTCACCGAAAATGGAAGAAAAAAAAGCAGGCAAAAAAGTGCATATGCTTTCTGTCCTTGTTTTGTAAAAAATAACGCTAACGCACCGTTTAGTCCCAAGGCGTTTTTTTGGGAGGCCAGACACTGATGACACTATTCATATGACCACATCTAGTAGTCCTAATAAAATTTATAAATTACGAGCAATAGGATTTGAACCTACACCACTTTAACAGTGAAAAGCTTTTGAAGCTTTCGCGTCTACCAGTTCCGCCATGCTCGCTTTTTGTTTTCTCTAATATGCTTTTTGTTTTTTTTATTTTTAGTGCACTTTGCGCGCAGGTCACTTCAGAGTAGTCAATATTTAGGTATACCGGAAATGGAGTTTTTATTTGTTTTTTATCTTTAATACTTTTTTTAAAAAAAATATTAAAAAGAAAATAGGTTAAGTGGGTGCTAATCTATTTATGGGACGTTTGTCCACTTTGGCATAGACCAAAGGTCATAGGTATACAACGGATTAAGAGCCTTTAAAAAGAAGATTTTTAAAAGAATACTCACCATAGTGTTTAGTTTGTACATGCAATCAAAATCTGGGCACTGCTCTAAAAAGCAACTGTAGTGAGTGTAGGGTACTTTGCGTTTCTTTTTTTCTTTTATCTTCGATAAAGGAAAAAAAATGCATTCAGTGCCCCTGTTGGGATGCCCTGCCTACTTTTTGGAGCCTATAACCACCCTAACGACTGCCTTAACCACAATTGGGTTGGTGCGGCTTATAGAGCTATCCTTATTATATACGTTGCCAGTGTGCGTAACACCTCTCTGGAGGCTTTTTTTTGTACAAAAATCAAATAAAAATAGCCCCCAGTGCTGTTTCTAGCAGCACTTTACCTAACAATTGATGCTTTCAAAGAAGAACTCCAATGAGTACGCATTGTAGACTGAGGGATTTCAGTCAAAGCGCCTTGTTTCAAACTTACCCAAATGGAAACAAAAGGGACCAAGCTAAGCTAAGTAGTCCAAATTGCCTATTGAGCAAGCCCAGTCGCGAATGCTACTGTCCAAGAAGACAATAGCCTAGTGTAAAACACAATAACCGCAAAAATTACAATAAAAATAGCTGCCATAATATTCCTTTTATTAACTAAAGCAAAAATTCTTTTTTCTTTTATCTTGGTACAAAGAAAAAAAGCTCTTTTTAATTTTATAAAGATCTTTTAAAGGGAAGTCAGCGCCCTGGTGCCATTCAACAAATGTGCAGCTTTTGCCTATCTTTCTGCTATAGCAAAAGTTTTTATTGATATACTAATATTTCAGTACATTACAGGCGCTTTTGTTTTTTCTTTGATCAAAGATCAAAAAAAGAGCGGAAGCGCTGACGCTCTTTGATAAAAAGCCAAAGTGCTAATGCTTTAATGGCTTAAGTATTTAGTCCACAATGTGCCGTTTTGATAAAACAAAAACAAACAGTGGCCCCCTGGGGACTTTTCAGCGGTGCACTACACACTTAACGAGCTTTTAAGGCAAAGAGCAGACTCGAACTGCTATAATGAGTTTTGCAAACTCAGGTCTTAACCATTAGACAACATTGCCATGCTATTGAAAAAGTTTAACTTTTTGGGTCTTTTAGTTTCAGCGATGGGATAAAAACGTGTAAAAGCAGAAAACACAAAAATTTGGAGCACATAAGGACTTGAACTGTTTTTATGAACTTTAAGTATTTTTTACATTAACTAATTTAGTAATGGATAAATTTAGATTTTCTATATAGAAAAACTACGTACTCTCTATAAAAAAAAATAAAAAAAAAGTAGTATAAATAATAAAAAAATTTAAATGAATTAGAAGGATGCGCAAAGGTGTACCTTTTGCTTTCATTAAGCATAGAGTACAAAGCGCTGCTTCCATCTGTACACGCTTGCTATTCAAGTGTGGGTGTAGCAGATCCCCAAATATACACAATTCCTAGAAGGAATACCCACACAATATCCACAAAGTGCCAGTAAAGAATTGCCAAATCCTATGCAACACAACTATTTTTGCTAGAAGTAGGCAACAAGAACAAACATACCACAAGGTACAAGGCACCAATGATGACATGAGCACCGTGGAAGCCAGTAGTTAGATAGAAGGAACTACCAAAGATAGAGTCACTGAAAGTAAATGGCGCACCGGTATATTCTAGATACTGACAGAAAACAAACTAAACCCCCAAAAGGATTGTATTTGCCAATTGAAGTTTACAAAGGGATTTATTTCCACTATCAATGGCATGTTTTGCCGCGTTCGCAGTAAAGTAAGACCTGAGAAGCAAAAGAGTGTTTGTTTTAGGAAGTCCAGTCCAATGAACAGGTACCACTCCCAAAGGAGGCCAGCTCATTCCCTACTGAATAGTAGGCATGAGAGCCCTGTTAAGGAAGGCCCAAAGCTATCCGACGAAAAACATTGCTTCGGACCAGATAAAAAGATACATTCCCAGTTGAAGTCCGGCTTTAACTTTCCTAGTGTGAAAACCAAGAACACCTTCACGGTGTACATCACGCCACCACAAACTAGCAGTATAAGCCACAGTACTAATAGCAACAATAGCAAGGGTACCAGCCCCAGCATATTGATGAAAATACAAAACCAAAGAAACCATCATCCACAAAATACACAACCTAGTCAAAGCAGGCCAAGGACTGGGATCAACCAAATGATACCCATGGTGAGGCCTAGTTCCATGCCCAGCAGCGCTAGACATTTGCTTGGAAGAGTTCTATTTCAACGCGGAGTTTTGTTGCCCAACAGCAACTTTCTCCATTTTTTCTTGAGTGTTAAACAAAGCCATTGTTTTGAATAAAATATAGAATAAAAAAAAAGCTATAGTGTGAACTATTTAAATACTAGCTACCATATCTTATACCCTTTTGCACCCTATAAACAGCTGTTTGAGTACAAAAAGGCTTATAGGTTTCTGAAAGGTGCGTACGTTGTGCCGTTCTTTCCAGAATAGTGCCAAAAGGCTCAGGAACGGTATTATTTTGTTCAAGCACCAAGCCCTTTTTTTCTTTGGTCGAAGGAAGATCAAAGAAAAATACGTGTAACTTTTTTAAAGATTGCTTTTTTTATAAATATAAAGAGCAATCTTTAAAAAATAATTAGAACGGTTGTTCAAAAAAGGAATGGTTTGAGCTCCACTCCTACCTTCCTTTTTGCCATTCAAAAACGAATCCGATAATAAGCACAGCCTAAAAGAGAATCAAAGCAAAGAAACCCCTCAACCCTGTACTAATACCTCCAAGAACCCAAGGAAGTAGCTAAGAAACTTCAATATCGAATACCAAAAACAAAATAGCGACAAGGTAAAACCCCACATCAAAGGGGGAACGTGCTTCTCCAAAAGGTTCAAACCCACATTCATAAGCAGTAGCTTTTTCCAAATCCAATCGACGTGGCCTAACTTTGTAGGAAGCAAAAAGAATTACAATCCCAAGGCCGGTTGCAATAGCAATATACAACAATACACCTACATATTCTGTCATTTTTTATTTTTTGTTTTTTTTATACCTATACTCAAAAGTGCATTTTGCTTTTAGAGATACTGGGCACGATAGGATTTGAACCTATAACATCAAGATTATCGGTCTTGCGCTCTACCGTTGAGCTACATGCCCTCTCAAAAGATTGATTTTGTTGCAAAATAAAAGAATTCTATTCTTATTTAAAAATACACTTTTAGGTTCTGGGCAGAAGAGGGTTTCACTGGATTTGTGTCATATAGAGTACCAAAGGCCCTTTATAGTGGCTAGACTACGGAGCACTCCGGGAACATAGGTTCGTAGCAAAAGTGATTCCACCCTTTTTTTTTTCTTTGATGCAAAATGAAGGAAAAAAAAGACTAATGCCCCAGTGCGCTGTGCACCCTAAAATCCGTTCTTGTATAAAAAGCGCATTTTAATAGTAGATGTGTGCTCCTAATGGAGAGAACTCTTTGAAATACGGAGCTTGGGTGTAGTAAAAGAATTATTGTTTTTTTATTAAAAAGAGAATTTTGTGTTCCTTTATAAAAGGAGAATTTTAACGTTCTTAATGAAAAAATAGTATGTAATTTTTTATATATGGACTGTACAAAGAAAGAATCGAACTTTCATCTTTAATTTGGATAGGTAGGCCCTTACGGGCTTTCCCCCCTTTAGAACCGTGCGTGCAACTTTCACTGCACACGGCTCAAGCACACACTTTTCAGGCAAACGAGTCAAACAGTAGCCAATTATCGTTCAGGATGATATTCCAAGATTCCCGTTTGCTTAAATTGCGCTTTCAACCTTGTATAATTAATGTATTTCAACTTGGTTGTTTTTCCATGCCACCCTAATTTAAATCTGCATTTTGACGAAACCTTCCTGTTTTACGTCCTTTTAGACTTTTGCAAAGCAAAAATCTAAAATGCCAATTGACATATTGCCAATGGTTCTTAGAGCTCCACATCCTTTCATATTGTTTCATGTTTGGAAGATATGAAATATGCCCTGGGAGAGGTTCGAATCTACAGCCACGCTCTATTATGTAAAAAAAATTAGGGCTGTGAGCTTCATTGGAACAAGTCAGCACCCTTTCAGGTTGGATCAGTTGATCCTATCCATCCCATTACAAGATGGCCTTCGCTTTTTGTTCGGTCTTCTACCCACTGCGAGATAGTACGGATTGCTCCGTACCCTCCGGATATTCCCGGGTTTTGCAGAATGGCCTGTAAAGTATACCAACATGCGCTACCGTAGTGGGTACCCGGATCGCATTGGGCTTGCCAAGTTCTATACGAATGACGTTACGGCTCCTTTAGGCTCATACTTTACGCCGATGGTATTAGGTTGCATAGTCTGCGATCTAAACGCACGCAGACCCCCACCACAAACCGTATTTCATCCTCCAGTTTGACGACGCCTAAATAATGTATGTTCACTTTCGTTAGCCATAGAAGCCTAGCTAGCCAATCAATACCGAGGAGTATATTTTATAGACCTTTATCCCTCAAGCTATCACACCTCCTGATTACTCCGGACGCGCGTTGAGGTAAGCTCATCCCGATGCAACAAGGATGATGGAATTATATACCGCAGACCGCGGTATATTCACCATATTCATTCGTACAACTTCTTGTCGCACGTTTAGGAAACTACTGCTCTACCTTTGAGCTATATGCACTTTTTCCCTAGTTAGACGACAACAGAGCAAATCATATTTTCTACAGCTAAGGAGACTTGAACTCCTAAGGACAAAGTCCACTACGTCCTTAGCGTAGCACGTTTACCATTTCGTCATAGCTGTTTTTTGCGCCTTATGCTTTTATTTTATAATGTTTTAGCTTAAATAAAAAAAATTTAATTAGCATGAGCAGGATTCGAACCTGCGCAGACAGTCGTCAGCGGGTTTACAACCCGATACCTTTGGCCACTCAGTCATCATGCTCTAAATAAATATTAAATCGGAAGTAAAAGGATTCGAACCTTTGGTGCCTTAAGAAGACACAATGGCTTAGCAAGCCAACGCTTTAAACCACTCGGCCATACTTCCCTTTTTAAAAATAGCTCTTTAAAAAAAAATACGAATTTTAGTGTGTTTACAGTTGACTAAACTAAATTATAAACTGTAAAAACTATAAATAGAATAAGATTTTTATTTTTTTTTATTAAATAAATTTTTTTAGGATTAATTTAAACCACTAAATAGGTCTACGTGTTCCAGTAGGAACTTATTCTTGATCCAAACAAAATCAAGAATGTTACCAACAACGCAAACAACGCTACACTTTCGCAGAGCGCGAACCCCAACAAAGCGTATCCCATCTACGCTTTTGCCATAGTAGGGTTACGGCTTGCTGCTTGGATCTAAGCACCGAAAACAATTCCAATTCCAGCACCTACTCCTGCCAAAGCAATCAAAGCGCTTCCTGCACCAATCAATTTTGCTGCTTGTACCATAATGCTTTTTTTATTCTTGAAATTCCCAGCCTAACTTCCTGAATCAGAGAGACTGGATTTGAACCAGTGACCTTCGACTCCCTATGCCGACGCGCTACCAACTGCGCTACACTCTGTGTTTATAGAACAATAGAAAAATACGAATAACAAGATTCGAACTTGTATAGAGTAGAATCTCTAATAGCACCTGAAGCTATCGCGTTTACCAATTTCGCCATATTCGCAATTTTTGGAACAATAGATAGCCTCTCTAAAAGAACTGTTCCTCTTTTTTTATCTTCGATTAAAAAAAAAAGCAAAAACTTTATATAAGCCTTGTCACTCGGTTGGCGTGCTTGGAATTAGGGAGTTAGTAAAAAAAATAAATTATAATAACGAAAATACCTAATGATACGTTAAGATCCATGTTTTTGGAAATCTTGGTACTACTTTTCTAAGTTAGATTAGCCAAGTAGTGATCTGCCCAAGCCGCAACGCACAATGCTGCCAACAACCCAAAGAAGCAAACAGTTGCCACTTGTCCGAGCTACACGAAGGGAGGTTCTACAGGTTGATGTCCCAAATAAGTAAGCAACATAAAATCTCCAATCAATGCCCATACCTAAGTCTGATGCAACCTACGGAAAGAAGGTCCACGGCAGTTAGGTTTGTGCAAATAAGGCAAAGCTGCCAAAGCTGCAAACACCAACCCAATAGCTGCAACACCTGCCTACTTGTTAGGAATACTTCGAAGAATCGCGTATACCCAAAGAAAGTACCATTCAGGTACAATATGTGCGGGTGTGGAATAAGGGTTAGCTGGAATGTTATTGTCAGGGTGCCCCAACAATTCAGGATTAAAGTTTACCAAATAAGCAGCTCCCTAGCTCAATGCCTAAGTAGCTACCAAATCTTTAGTGTAGAAATAAGGGTAGAAGTCAATCTAGTCCACTTGAGCATTAATCCCCAAAGGGTTAGTAGATCCATATTGATGCAGTGCTGCAAGATGAACCAAGCTCTAAGCAGCCTACTAGAATGGGAACAAGTAGTGGAAACTATAAAACCGATTCAATGTTGGGTTATCTACACAGAAACCTCCCCACTACCAGCCCACAATACTGGTTCCAACAACAGGCTAAGCACTTGCCAAGCTTGTAATAACGGTCGCACCCCATAGGGACATTTGACCCCAAGGCTAAACATATCCGATGAAAGCAGTCAAAATCATAACCAACAAAATGACTACTCCCACCTACCAAACAAACTCACGAGGTTGTGCATAACTAGTGTAATACAAACCACGGAAAAGGTGCATGTAAACAACAATAAAAAACAAACTAGCTCCGTTAGCGTGCAAATAACGCAGCTACCATCCGTTAGGCACATCACGCATCAAGTGTTGAACGCTATGGAACGCCAAATCAACGTGTGCTGTATAATGCATTGCCAAAAAGATACCAGTCCTAATTTGCAAAACAAGGCACAATCCGGCCTAAACACCCCAGTTATAATTTCCATTCAAATTGGAAGGGGTGGGATAACTAATCAAATGATTCTGCGCTACTACCTACATGGGCTGATCCCACAAACTACCACGCAATTTTTTGATAGAAGTTGTCATTAGAAAAAAAATATAAATAGAAATTTGTTCATAAACTTATGCGATATGAAGACTTTTCATACCCATTTTTTCTTTGATGGAAGAAAAAATGCCAGTGCGCAAAGAAAAAAGCACAGAGAGAAATGAGGCGGTTGCACCCTTTTTCTCTTGGATGTTACGTACTAAAAAGAAAAAATGCCCAGAAGTCCTCTAATGACTTGTCCCCAGGGATTTGCACTACCACTTTTTGAAAATCAACGTAGTGTTGTGCAAACACATCTTGGTTAGGAACAGAAACAGGACGCTTCAAGGTCAATCCCACAGCTCCAACCATAGCTACCTACAACAACAAACTCGCAATAATCTACAAATCGGCATGAACTCCGTACAAAGCAATTCCCTAGTTTGCTACTGTAGAAGTAGCGTTCCTATAATGGTGCCAAAAAGAGTAATGCCTAGCAGCGGTGGTGTCGGCCACTCCACTGTGAGCGGCCCCGCCCAAAACATTAGCCCTTTCAACAGAAAGATCAAAACTTGTAGTAGGCATAGGGAGTGTTTGGAAGGGGCTTTCAGAAAGGGGTTGCCACAAAGCCAATGCTCCTGCGAAAATCAAACAAAGACCCAATACCCCTGCAACAGGATAAGTTCCACGCTGATGTGCAAGAATTTCAGTAGATGGAATGTCCTAAAGCATAACAACAAACTAAAACAAAATAGCAAGTGCTCCAACATAAACCAACAATTGCAACAACACGAAATACTCAAGTCCCTACAAAACCAAAAGACCAGAACAATGCAAAAACAACAACACCAAATAAAATACAGAATGAACAGGGTTTTTAGATCGCATCATCTAAAATACGCTCATCAAAGCCCCTGTTGCAACCAAAGCGAAAGATTGACTCATTTAAAGTATTAAATAAAGTATTCTAATTATTTTTTTGTTTTTATAATGCTAAATCCTAATGGAAGGTAGCTCACTGATTTAAAAAAACTAAGTCCGCAAAAGAGCGCTCGTTCGCATAAGAGAAAAGCTCTAGATTCTAGAGTACCCATAACCCATTACTAATGAGTTCGAGGGGACTCGAACCCCTAGCCTGCGAGTTAAAAGCTCGATGCTCTGCCAATTGAGCTACAAACCCATCTTCTAACAAAAAAGTATACGGGAGCAGCTGCTTCTAAAAAGAAGAATTTTTTGTGTACGGTATAGGAAAAGGATTCTTAGCTATTCAATACTTATTGGGAATTATGTATTAAAAACCCGGGTGTTTTTCTTTTTGCGAAACACTGTTTTTCCTTTTATCGAAGATAAAAAAAAAGAAAATCAAATAAAAAAAGAACCAAAGCATTATTTTAATTGTTAGCAAGAGAGAGAATCGAACCCCCAACCGTACGATTATGAAACGTATGCTCCACCGTTGAGCTATCTTGCCTTTTTTTTATGGTGCTATGCACCAGAAAAAAAACACCTTTTGGTTTTGAGGCCTTTTTTTTGTGAAGAAAAAATATTTTGTATTCTATGTACGCCAAGAAGGACTTGAACCCACAACCCTTGCATCCGTAGTACAATACTCTATCCAATTGAGCTATTGGCGCAAAAAAAATTATAACAGCAATAAAACAGCAAATATATTTATAAAAAAGAAAACATAGGGGCCTCTCTCTCCCGGGGTACGTAGCACCATATATATAAAAAACTCCTCTCGCAGGAATTGAACCCGCGACTTTTTGGTTAACAGCCAAGCGCTCTACCACTGAGCTAGAGAGGAATGTATATATTTTTTAGAAAATCACGCTCGTTTTAGAATTTTTTTTCCCATATGAACGGGAATAGTCCCCCTAAGGGGTTTTAGTACTTAGTACCCATATGGAGAATCTTATTGTATGGTATAGTTGTACTCCTAGTAAAACATCATAGTGTTTTCACTGAGAGACCGATTCACTCTGCTGTTTATTGCAGAAACCAAGGGCAATACGGCCGTCTTTAGAACTCTAGTTAGAGAATAAAAAAAATTTTAATCTCTAAATACCTATAAAGGTATAAATAAGAAGTTATTATTTTTAGACTATTGGCTACTAATGTGAGCATAATCACTCCAGGGTTTTCCACTATTGCCTATCGACAATGCTTCAACAAAAAACTGGACGGTTGGCTACCTTGCATCTTTATTAAAAAAAATCTTTTGTTTCTTTTATTTCATAAGTAGGCGAATGACAGGATTTGAACCAGCAACCTTTGGAGCCACAGACCAACGCTCTGCCCTTGAGCTACAATCGCCTGAAGGAAAAAGATGGTTTTTTAGATAAAAAAGCGCAGCTGCTTTTATCTAAAAACTGCTAACTTTTGCAAAACACTTAGGCTTTATTTTCTTTATGTTTCTTTTTTTTTCTCGTAGCACCTGTTTTTTATTTATTCTTCGAATAAATAAAAAACAGAGCTGCGCACCAGAAAATAAGAACCAAAGATAATTAAGTGAAGAATATATAGAAAATAACTAAATAATAAAATAAATAACTAAATAATAAAATAATATAGTAATTGAAGAATAAAATATATTTTTATTTTTTCGTATACTCTTGCACACTTTGTTATTATAAGCAAACAAAGTTTAAAACTCTCGTTTTTTTACAATGTACCGATCAAAAGGTAATAGTCTACTACCAAAAAAGAGACATGGTTTTACACAACTTTCTGGCTTAAGATGCTTTCAGCCATACTGTTTGCACACTTAGCTGCTCAGCAATGCGTTTTTTAAACACAACTGATAGACCAGGGGTGTGGGCTTTCAGGTCCTTTCGTACTAAAAAGCCATTGTAACTGTCTATGAAACTACCACAGAGAAGAGCCGTGCTGTGTCACCACGCACTGAACCCAGCTCACGTACCGCTTTAATAGACGAACAGTCTAACCCTTTTCACCTTCTTCAGCGAAAGGATGCGATGAGCCGACATCGAGGTGTCAAACCGGCCCGTCGATAGGGACTCTAAGGACCGATAAAAGTTGGATAGGTAGGCCCTCACAGGCTTTCCCCCCAGTAGAACCGTGCATGCGACTTTCATCGCACACGGCTCAAGCCATGAGATTATTAAATAGTGGTTTTTTGTGATGCATAGCAGCACCACAGAAAAAAGCACAGAAATTAGCTCTATTTAGCAGGATCGAAAACCTGATTCTCATAGCCCATGAGCAAGTCTGCACCTTTTCAGGTATAGTCAAAAGACTTTATCCACTTTATTACTAAGTGGCCTTTGCTTTTTGCTCTGTCTTTTACCCACTGCAAGATAGGATAGATTACTCAGCCCCTCCTATTACATAATAGGTTTGCATTGGACTTACCCAGTTCTTTACAACTCACTTTCGTTGTCCCCCTTAGGACCACTCTTTACACCAGTGAGAAATATGTCCATCCAGCCTTATGAAACAGAGACATAAAGCTCTCCCACAATTTTATTTTTCTATGATGTGACGGGGTAATGATGCCTCAAATGAGTGTTCATTTTCATTGCCCATAGGGGACTAGTCTGCTCCATCGCACACACATAATGCTCTGGCTACTTTGTCCTATTTGCTCTCCACCATCTAGTTACCCAGATCGCAGTTAATAGTAGACTTATGGGGAATGGATCCCATGGTGGTTTTCTACCCACATTGAGTTGTAAAGCTTTGCTGGTCGCACCCTGTTATCCCCGGCGTACCTTTGATCCGTTGATCAACGCTTTTTCCACTCCAAAGCGCTGGTTCACTACCGCAGACTTTCGTCACCTGAAAGGAATAAATACAAGACTAGATTAGAATTTTCTTTATACCAAAAATAAATGCTTTTTACTAAAGTAAAACAGCAAAAATCTTATTTTTCAAGCGTGTTTTATACTATAAGTATAATTTTACACCCTGCTTGGCTTGTATGCCTAACAGTCAGGCATGGTTTCTGGGTTGTCAGACTCTAAACCGCAAAAACAGTTAGACCATACCTTGGCACGCCCCCGATATTTTTTTGGAGGCCTCCGCCCCAGATAAACTCCCAAGCTAAAATTTTTTTATTTATTCTAATAAATGAAAACATAGAAAAAAGAAAAAAGCTTTTTCATAAACCAATGGTGGTATCTCACTGTGGCACTTTTTTTGTGTTTGAAAAAATGCTCCCACCTATACTGAAAAAGGTGTTTTAAAAAAGCGGTTTTAGCTTAGAGTAAAGGTGCACGGGGTCTCATTGTCCCGTGGTAGTACTCTCGCCTCTTCACGAGAATGTCAAATTCGCCCACACCTCGGTAGAGACAGTAGGTGAATGATGACGCCATTCATGCGGGTCGACAATTATTCGACAAGGAATTTCGCTCTATCTATCCAGGCCCTCCTTCCCACTACAATTTTATGTCCAGCTGATCAGCTTCTGTGTGTGGGGGAGAATTATAAAAAAAATTTTATATTGGATAGATATGGACTATATCTTCAATGCTTAACTGACTCATGAATAGTACTGGGCTAAGCTTAACCTTCTTTCAATTGTTTACGAAGTGTCATAAGAATCTTAGCTAGTTCACAACAATGTTCATAGTTTTCTGTACTTTTCTAATGAAATTTATCTTTTAGAAGAAAAGATAGTTCTTTGAAAATTTGGAATTCTTGGTGTTTTGTTGTAAGAAGCTCATACTTTTTTAAAAAAGGAATAATAATTTTGCACTAGTGATGAACTTCACGTACACGCCATTGCCAAGTACTACTTGTACTATCCTTCTTTTTTTTTACTAACTATATTCCACAATTAAAATAGTGTTTTAGCCTATACAAAACTTCAATATCACGCTTATGTTGCACTACAATAAAAGCTGCTTGAATTTGGTATGGAAAACGCTAAGCAGGCTGTTTATTCTAATATGCAGTAAAGCATGCTTCTCCTGCTACAAAACCTGGAATCCAATCAGGGCGCAAAGCAAAACTCTCTACCTGTTTTTTCTATTTATCTGGATTCACTGTAATTTAATTCTTCATTTACCTAATTGGTTTTTTAGCAGTGCTCTCGTTTAAAGAGCTTTTGAAGTTTTTGTCCCGTGTGCTATATAATTTTTGGTTAAACAAAGCAAAGCGTATAGTCTCTGGGGATACATTCAATATATTGAAAGTCTTTCCTGCTGATTGTTCCTTAGGAGACAAGCCCGTGAAGGCTGCCCCCCTGTTACTTCATTTTTACTACAAAAAGGTAGTAGAAATAACAATAAGAAGTTTCCAGCATATAGCTTTGTTATAAGGCAACGTAAATATACCTTAGAACCCTTAGAGTTAGGGCTGCCGTTCACCGGTCCTTCAGATTCACTGCGTGAACAATGAATTCTTATCTTCCGGCACTGGGCAGGCGTCAGGCTTTATACTGAGTATTTCTACGTAGCAAAGCCCTGTGTTTTTGTTAAACAGTTCCTCACCTCAATTTTGTGCCCCCATAAGAATTTTTTTTCTTATGGGCTTGCTTCTACCAAAGATACGCAAGTAATTTGCCGAGTTCCTTTACCGAGGATATGTGTTTGCCTGAGCATTTTCTGCTATGCCACCTGTGTCGGATTGTATACGGCAAACTGCCTTTTTTTAAGCAGAGTTCTATAAATAAAACTTCTACAGTTTTTTTGAATAAAAAAATTTATTCTTTATTTAACAGGGAGCTGAAACTCCCAGTCTATTACGCGACCTGCTTTCAATAAGATGTTTTCCTGGCCATATTAGATGTAAAAACTATGTTTTATAGAAACAGCGCTAAAAATACACTGACCGTATAGTCAGTGGTTACCTGAGTATTAAAATCCGCTCTTTTTAAAAAGTGTATTTTAAAAGATTTGATCCTTGTTTAATATCAGTACTCTAAAGCGTCTTGGAAATTTTGGGAGTTGAACCCAAGACCTTATGCTTGCAAAACATACGCTCTAGCCAACTGAGCTAAATCCCCATGGATATTCGTCTCTCTAGGGCACCCTGCGGGAAAAGCAAATTTTCGTACCTGTTTTTTTTTTTGATCGAAGATCAAAAAAAAAGGCTAAAGCTTTTTTTTCTTTCATCTTCGAATAAAGAAAAAAAAAGCAGTGTGCTTTTTTTTCTCTGGTGCTACGCACCAGAGAAAAAAGAACCAAAGAAAAAAAATGCCCTTAAAAATTGCAAAAAAGCTATAATGTTTATAAAATAAAGCCTATATAAAAAAGAAAAATAAATTAAACGCCTACGCTTACTAGCTTAAGCAGAGCAATGATCAAAGACTCGCTCACTCATGTTGCAAAAGGCACACAGTTACTTTTTTTAAAATTTTTATAAAAAATTTTTAAAAAAGCACACTGCTGTTCAGAAGCACGGAGTTTCAGTACTATTTCACAGGACAACAGTGGTCCATCTTTTTCACCTTTCTCTCACGATACTCGTGCACTATCTATCACACAGCTTTTAACAATGAGGAGGGTGGTTCCCCCACTTTTGCATAAGAAAAGCAAAAGTTACAAAATTTTTAGAATAAATAAAAATTTTATACACTGATACAGATACAGATACAGACTAAGAAAAGTCTATTTAATTTATTGGCTAGTATATACGGGACTATCACCCTCTCTGGTTTCCCAGTGACTATGTCACTAGTGTGCTGTAGCGCCTGTGGCTGAATCCCCAGTGTGCTACGCACCCTTTTTCCAAAAAGTATTAGTGTAAATATAACTAGTACTCTAGATAGAATTCTAACGCCAAAAACAAGCGCACCTAGGCGCTGTAGAGAAAAAAGAAAAATAGAACCAATTTCGTTCGCCACTACTCTCGGCTTCCCTGTTGGTTTTTTTCACTGATAAAGGAGGTTTCCCCTTTCAGCTTTTTTTGAATTCTTTGTTTCCTGTAGGAAATCTGCTTTGGATAAGTCCAACAAAGCAGCCTTTCGTATTTATACGTCCCATAAGCTGGTGTAAAGGCATCCGCTCCGTGCCTATTCTTAAAAAAAAATATATATTTTGATGTTACCTATATGTTTTTAATAATAAATGTGTGCTTCTAAGCGACTAGCTCCGGTAATGCCCCAGCAGAGGCTTAAAAGCTCATTATCCCTGTGTTATGGTTTTTTCTATAAAAGTAAAATATTTAAAGATAGTTATTTAAAATATAGAAACTCTAAGCTCTTAAAATTGCGGACCCATTTATGTTGGGTGGTTTAAAAAAAAAAACACAAAAAAATGCACCACTGGACACATAAGCCAGGATGCGTTTTGCATCTATAGCTTTGTACCAATTGCTCTGGCCTTTTTGGTACTGCCTCTGCCTTTTTAAAAGAAGATGTTTAAAAAAGATATTATTTAGTCAAAGTACTTTAAAGAACACTATTCTATTCTTAAAAAAGCGGATAGAGAGACTCGAACTCTCACAACTAGTTTGGAAGACTAAAACTCTACCGTTGAGCTATATCCGCATAGAATAGCCAGGGGTTTTCTGGATTGTAACACAAATAGAGCAGAGCTTCAGCCGCAGCTTTTCGGTCTTTTTTCTTTGGTGCATAGCACCAAGGTGCAAAGTTTTTGTGGGTGTGGGGTTATACGTGAGAGAAGAACCTAGCACTAGGATCGTTGTAGTCCTCAGTAGTGGGGGGGTGCTTTACCTTTCTTGCAAAAATGATAAAATGCGCTTTTTAAAAAAGGATCTTTAAAAATTTCGTTTTGAAAGGCAATAGACCACGCCCTTTAAATAAAAAGAGCCTCCAGGGGTTGAGCCCCCTGTGTGGATGGAACTCTCTTTAAAAAGTTATTTTTTAAATAGCTTACGCCCCAAAACAAGCGCAAAAGGACTCGAACCCATATCTGCGATTTTGGAAACCGACGCTCTACCTTTGAGCTATGCGCTCCTGGGGGCTGCGCCCCAGAGCTTACGCTCCTCCCCCCAAAAATATATATATTTGATTGGGCACAGAAGGATTTGAACCTCCAACCGTCTGTTTGTAAGACAGACGCTCTACCGTTGAGCTATGTGCCCTTATTTTTAATCTATATTTTTTTCTTTTTTTGAATCTCTCTTAAACTGTTTTAAAATTTATTTTTTATATTTTATAAAATATGTATAAAGTTGAGGCGCTCAGTTGCTGATCACAATATATAGTTTTTCAGGGGGTGTAGCACCCTGGAGCTTTTTTCTTTTTTCTGCGTAGCAGAAAAAAAAGAAGAATAAAGAAAAAAAAATGCCCTTTAAAAACCCGCAGGTTTTTAAAAGTGGTTTTTTAAAGCCCTTGTGGGTTATATCCTATAAGCCGCTATCTAAAGTGAAACCAGCAAAGCCCAAGGAGAAGGCTCATGAATAGCCAAAGAGCACTGTTGCCAATAATAAACACAAACTCCCAAAGAATCCAATACAGCAGCGGGCTTCAAACCCCACCAAACAGCAATAATGGCCAAAATAGCCAAAGTCCACCATTCTCGACGGTTCTAATCAGCCATTCCGCTCAAATATTGAATTTTGGGCATTCCATGTACTACTCGAGCATAAGCCCACAAAGTATAAACAGCACTCTAAATCACTCCACCCAAACAAATAGTCAAAGAAACTGCGTTTTGTGCAAAAATTCCACACAAAGACAAGAATTCTCCAACAAAGTTAGGAGTCTAAGGCTAAGCCATATTACACAAGCTAAAGATAAAGAACCAAACGCTGAACAAAGGCATTGCTGTTGCAGCTCCTCCAAGGTATTTCAAAGCTTTTGTATGAGTTCGATCGTACAAAGCCCCTACACACTAGAACTAGGCAGGGCTTGCTACTCCGTGGGCCTACATTGTCTAAATAGAGCCAAGAATCCCAACTTCATTCATAGTAAACAAAGCTAGAACCACCATGCTCATGTGGGCTACACTACTGTAAGCAACAATTTTTTTCAAATCCACTTGGCGCAAAGTGGTCAAACTCCTGTAAATGACTCCCACCAAACAAATGGTACTGACCCTGGGTCCCTAATAAGCGCTCGCTTCAGGAAACAAGTACTAGTTAAAACGCAACTACCCATATGTTCCCTATTTCAACAATACCCCAGCCAACTAAACACTTCCAGCTGTGCTCCTTTCTACGTGAGCTTCAGGCAACCACAAGTGCAAGGGCATCTAAGGTACTTTAACAGCAAAGGCCAAAAAGAATCCCCACCACAAAAGCAATTGGCGGCTGGAATCAATTGGCAATTGCCTAAGCAACAAATAATTGGTTGTTCCGGCCCTACTATACAACAACAAAAGACAAGGAAGCATAGCCAAACTCCCCACCAAAGTATAAAGCACCAACAAATAAGCAGCACGTACTTTTCGAGCACGACTTCCTCCCAGCCCAATCAACAAAAACATGGGCAAAAGAGAACACTCATAGAGTACATAAAAACACAACAAGTCCAAACTAGTGAAACACCTAAACTAAAAACTTTCCAAAGCCTACTACAACGCATAAAAAGATTGACTATGAGCATTTTGAGTATTCCAACTACACTAAACCGCCAAGGGAATCTAAACTGCAGTCAACTAGACCATCCAAAGACTCTAACTGTCAAGTCCAAATTCCTATTTTACGCTAAGCTATCCATTCCAACTCCTGCTGAAACCAACAACTTGTTGAAAGGGCTCTACTGCTGCTGGCACAAAACCAGACCACAAACGCATACACAACACCAAAACTACCAAACTAAAGAACAATGCATAAAAACGATGCTATTGGCTTTCTTTCCCTGGCAAAACACAAAGAAAGAGCGCCGCCGCCTAAGGCTACTACAAAACTGTAGAAAGCTAACCCTCAAGAGGAAGAGACAATAGCAACGTTGTTCCCAGTACACACATACTAAATACCTAAGGCCACATTTATCAATAGTTTTATTTTTTTCAATAACTTTTAGAAAATAATATAAAGTATTTTTTGAATAGCCTTTAAGCAATTAAAAAATTTATTTAGTTTTTTATATTTTTTTCCCCACATTGGTACACTGGGGGGAAATGTTAGCTTTTTTTTTCTTTAGTCGAAAATGAAGGAAATAAAAATAGCAAGAGGGGTTCCCTGCACTTCTGAGGAGGGTTCTGGCAAATACTATATAAAACCTTAAAGAAGCGCAGTTATTAGTAAAATAATAAAAAAATAAGCAAAAATATCTATTTTTTAATTTTATAGTAGGTTCCCATTATGCTCCTATAAAAAACTAAAAATCTTAGGCCAATTTGGCTATTTTATATTAAATAAAAAAAATAAATAAAAATTTAATAAAAAATGAATAAATTATTGAAACCAACTGAGGAGTAGGACGAATCACAGGCAATTGATCTCCAAAAGTGTGGAATGCAGGAGGACTAGGCAACACCCACTCAAGACCAGAAGCAATATCTTGCTTATCGTCTGTTGTCCAAGGGTTGTTGGCGCATTTGGGCCCGTGTGCCTAAGTCAAGTATACAATGTAGAAGAAGTATACAAAACTAATCCTACTAAGGTAAGAACCGTAAGAACTTACAACGTTCCATCCCTAAAAGGCATCAGGGTAGTCGAGGTACCGGCGTGGCATACCTGCCTACCCGAGGAAATGCTGAGGGAAGAAGGTCTAGTTTACTCCCTAGAAGAACAAGAAGAAATGCGCTTGTCCGTGGTGCTCAGGATACTGACATCCAGTCTACTTGCTTACCCAGAAATAGAAAGCAGCAAAAATACCAAAAACCGCTCCCATGCTCTACACGTAATGAAAATGTGCAACCACATAGTATGTCAAATAAAAACTTGTGTTACCACAAGGATTGGACTCTCTCTTATCAAGATTTTAGAACTTAATCTATCTTGACTATCGCGTATAGTCTCTACAGATCCTACTCGCACTATTGTGCTTTGGTTTCCACGGGATTGTCCAAAGACTATATGCTTTTTTCTTTAATCAAAGAAGCCGGGGTTGCTACTCCCAGTCTTTGGATTTCCCCGTTAGCCTTCTATTTTTTATCTGCTCTCAAAGATTCTTTCCCCATTTTGAAAGATTCTGGATTTTAAAAAGAATATTTTTAAAGATAAACCAAAGAAAAAGGGGGGAGAAGAAGCAGATTTTTTGGGATTTTGCCCAATCTTATAATTTATTTTGGTGCGTAACACACTGTGGGCTTCAGCCTTTTTTTTTTATCTTTCATCAAAAAAAAACAGGTGCAAAAATCAAAGAAAAATTATAAGAATAGAAAACCGAAATAAGGGTTTTTAAAGAATTCAAGGGTGTTTTTTTTATTTCTTTGATTAAAAAAAAACGGTTAAAACCCCTAGGATGCTAAGCACATTGGGTCTGGGGCCACTGCGCTGCCTTCGGCAGCTCCCTTTTTGTAAAAGAATTCTTTAATGTTCTTTATTTCACAGCGATATGACAGCACGACACATACTAAAACGATATTAACAATTACAAAGACAGTTGTTGTTTGAAAGTTTCAAACTGCACAAACTTTTGCCCAAGGAGGGGATAAATTTCAAAGTGATGCTTCATATTAAGCAAAACAGAACGACGATAAACTTCAAGTACATACAAAGGCTTTCGTTTATTTGTAATTTTATTGCTAGCACCCATAAACTCTTTAATAGACTCCAACAAATACAAATCATCATTCTATGCGATACTGAAATATCCGTGACCACTAGAGTTTTGACGTGTTGTAAAAAATCCCTTGCCTTCAATAAACCCACTCTACCACCTATTGAAATAAGGCAAGGTGTGAGGGGAAAGTGCTTTAAGCTGACGAAGTACAGCCCTGCGAGAGCTATATTTCTATGTACGAGATTTAAGATAAAGATAGATGTTTTCAGACTGAAAAGTTTTTTTAAAAAACATTAGTTGGAGAGTCAAACGAGAAGTTAGAGGAGCATACTGATCTAGAATTCCCAAAACTTTCCACATTTTACTTTTACTATTTTCAACCCACAAAACAAATTCTTTTTTAGAATCTACTTTGACAAAACCAATACATAGCTTTTCCCTCAAAGTTTCGAGCATTTGTACATTAGCAGCAGTCTATTTGAGTTTAATTACAAATATATACTGCAAACTACGTTTACGCCAATGATTTACCTGAATACTACCATCTGCGTCCATCAACCCAACCCAGAACCTTTTATAATAAGACAAATTTTTATCTTTGTTCATGTTAAATTCAATCATTATAGTCCATAGCAGGAACCTATCGTGCAAAGCAACATCTACTCCAGCATTTGCCAAAACAACTCCGGTAAGTCCACCAATGGTAAACAAAACCAAGAAACCCAAAGCAAACTACATAGGAGTAGTTAGCCACAAGGACCCTCCGTAAAGAGTCCTCAACCAGCTAAAAATTTTAATTCCGGTAGGTACAGCGATAATCATTGTGGCACTAGTAAAGTACCTTCGAGTATCAACGTCCAACCCAACTGTGTACATGTGATGCCTCCATACAAGGAATCCCTATACTGCAATAGCCCCCATTGCATTTACCATTCCTACGTATCCGAATACAGGCTTACGGGAGAAAAAACCGAGCACATGACTAACAATACCAAACGCGGGCTAAATCAAAACATAAACTTCAGGGTGCGTTCTTATCTAAAAAAGTATAAAGATTTTATACATCTTTATACTTCTTTAAAAAAGGTGGGCCATCTCTTCTACAAAAACGGATTAAACACATAAACAGAATAGGAGCGAAACTCTGGGGGCGCCCCAAGAGCTTTGTTATATTAAAAGAAGATCTTTAATAAGAGAACAAGAAAGCTTGTTTTTTCCTGCTGTTTTTAAAGCGTTACTCTTAAAAATGACTAGTTTTTCCATTTATGGACAAGACTAGACCATTTCTTATGCATGACACTATCGAAATCACAATGTGCTTTAAAAGCAATACATTCATACAAACGTGGAATAAGGAAAAACTTAAATATACGACTACTATGAACAGGATAATGTTTAAAATATTCTAGCATTATTAGTACATTGCTCTTAGATTGCACCCTCCACGTGTAATATCCATTCTTACTATTATCAAAATAAATAGAACCCCCAAAGACTTCATAGAAAGCCATAGGGATGCATTTGTATTTTTGAGTAACAGAAATGGTAATTTGTGGAGAAGAACAATCAGCTTTCAATGTAACAGTGCCATCAGCGTCAAACATTCCCCTAAACCATCCATGCTTAGAGTGCTAGTTATCTGGTTCTTTGGTTTGCAATTGCAAAAGGCTGCAAACTTTTTTAAATTGTTCCAAGCGTACTGGATGGCGAATATATCCATTGACATCTGCGCACAAAACAACTAGTATTTTTTGATTGTGCAAACGATAACGTACAGAATTATTCCCAGAACGTGGTTTAAGGGACCCGCCATATATATCTTTTACTTTTCGCAGCACTCCTTCGTCTTTGGCGTGCACAGTGATTTCCAAAGAAGCATATGCTGCTTTATTCTAAAGAAAACAACCACTACCATCAATGAGTCCTGCTAGCCACTGAGCCTTTCGCTCTTTTTTTCCTTTTTCTGTCTATTTTTTATTTCCAAACTTTGTAGGTGGGCATACGGCCTCTGGGGTTCCTACTAGTAGAACACTACAACAAAGCAGAACTGCATGTTGTTTTGCAACAGCAAAGCAGCTATACGTCAAAAGTGCTACGTTGGTTACCTGCTGATTGATACTCCTTTTTTCCATTGTTACAATGGCGGGATACAGTGTATCACTTACAACCATTGTAGAAAAAAAGTTCATACTTTTCTATAGAACAGTATGTAGCATGTTCCAGCTTACAGCCCACTGCAAATTGTCAATCACTTGACAAAAGGGCCACATGAAAATTTGACCAAAAAACCAGAAAAGATGCTGGTACAGAACTACGTCTCCTCCTCCCGCGGGCAAGAAGAAACTAGTGTTGAAGTTTCGGTCAGTCAAAAGCATAGTCAACCCAGCTGCAAAAACTGGAAGACTTCCAATCAACAAAATGCTTACAAAGCACATCGCCCAAACAAACAAAGGAAGACGATACTAGGTCATCCCTTGAGCGCGCATATTTGCAACGGTTACCAAAAAGTTGATAGACCCCAAAATACTTCCAATACCGGCTACGTGCAAACTAAAAATAGCCAAGTCTACAGAAGCACCGGAATGGCTCTATGCACTACTAAGAGGAGGGTACGCTGTCCACCCTACCCCAGCTCCTTGTTCCACCAAAGCACTCTACTAAAGGAGAGTCATCCTCATTGGGAGTACCCAAAAAGAAATGTTATTCATCCGAGGAAATGCCATATCTGGAGCACCAATCATAACAGGAACCAACCAGTTTCCAAATCCTCCCATGAGTGCGGGCATAACAACAAAGAAGAGCATAAGCAAACCGTGGGCAGTAATCAATACGTTATAGAGTTGTCCATTTCCTGCCAAAATACCAGGACCTGTACTCCTCTACTCCATACGAATCTACAAACTCATTGTTGTTGCAATAACACCGGACCACCTTGCAAATACCAAATACATCATGCCAATATCTTTGGCATTAGTACTACAAAACCATCGAATAAACTATTGATACCATTTATTGGACGTAGCTTTCATAAAATAAAAAAGGATGTTTCTTTAAATAAGGAAAATATATTTTTTTCTTTGGGCTTTTTTTTTTCTTTCATCTTTCTCTTTTTTCTTTGGTGCGTAGCACCAAAGAAAAAAGAGAAAGAAAAAAAATTGCACTGTTCTTTTCTTTGATCAAAGAAAAAACAGGTCCTTTTTTTTCTCCCCACCTGCGTGCTGCAGCACGCAGTGCTGCGCACATTCCATTTTTATTTCATTGTTATATATATCATATAAAGTAACAAGTACTGTCTCTTTATTTAAGGTAATGTAGCTCATACTAGATAACTTAACTGTAACATATACATTGATATTTGATATTTTCATATTTCCTTCCAATACGTAATTAAAAAATTGTTTAATGTGTGATGGTGTGATATAATTTCCTTTTTTATCATATTCTATAGATACTATGTTACCTATTTCCAATAATGAAGTACCATCATTAAAGAATATTTCAGTGCATGGTCCATATGGTTCCACCATAAAACCAAAATCACTTTGAGGCTTTTTCATGTGGAATTAATGATATACATTTTCTATATGCTTTATTATCTTTTTCATATACTTTAGCCCATATATTCTCTTATCAATTCCTATAATTAAAAGAAATGAAAAAATTTTATCTATTGCATATTGTTTTCCATAGTTACGGAATGAAAAAACACCTGGGGCTTAAGCCCTAGGTGCTACAACAAGACTTTTTGTTTTATTAGAATATTTACTTTTTAAATTATCTATCCATTCATAAGATTTTATTTTAACAATAGATGTATATACATGATTTCTTCCTCCACCCTGCAAAAATACAACATCTTTTTGTAATGCAAGAGCTGAAGTTCTTGGTATGGGAGTAGCAGGTAGCATAAGAGTACTATAATTTGAAGCTATTTTTCCAACCTGTTCCACTCCAAACTTATGCTCTTCATCAATAACTATAAGTTCTACGTTATCAATGTTATTACTATAAAAAAGATAATGAGTGCCAATTATTATATAAGCATTATAATCTCCATTACTTTCAGACGTAACAATACAGCATGTTATTTTTCTTTATTTTATATCATTTATATATGTACTGTAGATTTGAGGTGGAGCGATAGCTCTGGGGGCGGCGCCCCCAGGAGCGATAGCTCTGTGTTCTTTAGAACACAGGAGCAAAAAAACAGGGCTGCCTTCGGTAGCTCCTTTTTTTCTTTGATCTTCGATCAAAGAAAAAAAAGGGCTTTAGCCCCAGGAGTTTTTTTTCTGGTGCTTTGCACCAGAAAAAAGCGGACACAGAAGCTATTTGTTTGGTGTGTAACCAGCCCATTGACTGTGAAGTGGAGATGCATCATGTGACACCTAAGAAATTGGGCAGAATATGTTGGTGCACTTGTTTGGTTGGTGGTTTTTATTATTTTCAACCCGTATGGGGGCTTCTCTAGAATTTTTTGAAAGTTATGTACAAACTATTTGGGTTTGTTACGTGATTGGTATTGTATTGTGTCGGTTTGTTGTTGCCTCTAGCTGTAGCACTCCAGTTTTTTTTCTGTTCTAGTTTTGTACTAGAAAGTATTTTTTTCAGGTTCTCCCTTAGAGACAACTTGTATACAAGTGTTTCTGAATAGTTTTTGCAATTGAATTTTTGCAAAACTGAGTGGGCTTATTGTATTGTTACATGTTTGCCTCTACTCAGTCTTGGGGTACCTGGTATCACCAAGCAGAGGTTGGAGAACAGGGCTACCCTTGTAAATACTTGGGCATTGGACACTCGGATTCGCAGGATTTGCTGCGCATAGCATTTCTGCCTATCCCGTGGCATTTTGGGGTCTTTGAATGTACTTCAAGACATCGTAGTTAAGTTGGAGAGGGCTTTTCCTCTTTTGTTTGAGGGTGTGACAGCCAATAGGATTGCACAAATGTATCAGTCTTCTGGGAACATTAGGAATGTTTATCGCGCACATTTCAGCGTGGAATTTGGATTGGCAGTGTTCTCTCTATGCATCGGTTTCTAGCCCTTTTTGACCAGTTTGGGCCTTTCTGTGTGCAATATGCACACAATTTATAACAAATGTGGGCGTTTTTTGCGCAATGCGGCGAAAAAGGCTGCAAAAAGTTCTGCAGAGTCTCAATTGACCTTGGAAGGCCTGCTATTTAGTATGCGAACAGATAGCGATGACGGTCAAAGGAAGCCAAACTCCCCCAAAACCAAGTTAAAACCTTTTTTATTCATTGTTTAAATAATTATTTTTTTTTTTATAACATAAAACAACATTGATTGGTACAAGTCTGGAATATAGAAATCCGGCAGGTAAGTTCGAATCTTACTACTCAATCTCAATAATTTCTATGGAAAAAATAACGAAAATTGGAATAATAATAAAAAATAATCCACCCTAAAAAAGTATGAGTACAATAATTGTAATTATGTTTATTGTTTAGTGCGCATTTGAAATTGAAACTTTCTTTAAATACTATTTTTAGTTTATGGAGAGCGCTGATTTTTTCAAGAACCAAATGAAAAATAAATAGATCTGCTCTCCTGAGCAGCAACTAAAAATGAATATTTTTTATTGTTGGTTCGCTGAACTTCTCTGTTTTTTTGAAAAATGGTGGCTTTTTAAAAACAAAATTTTGTTTATTATGAAAGGCCACCACAAGAAGCGCAAATGGCGCAAATACAATTACTGGCGCAAGGTTCTTAAAGAACATTTGGCTTATTAGGAAGCGAAACTAGCAGCTGCTATTTATAAAATCCAACAGACTAGTACAAATCCTAGTAATAAAGTGTTGTGGAGCGCAAGCTCTTTTTTTTTCGCGCTTTGCGCGAAAAAAAAGGGCGCCGCCTTTTTTTTTGTTTCTCTTTTTTCTTTGGTGCTACGCACCAAAGAAAAAAGGCGAAGATGAAACAAAAAAAAGCAGGTGCGAAGCTCTGTGTCCTAAAAGACACGGGAGTGGTGCTCTGGTTTTCTTTTTTTTTTCTTGGATCTTCGATCCAAGAAAAAAAAAGAAAACCAGGGGTTAGCCTTTGTTTTTGTTTATTTATATGGGGTAGAGGAGTACCGGTCCTGGTATTTTGGCAGAGACTTTTGTAGAACCCTGTACTCCTCTTGTATTGGCTACAAGGGCCTGTGTGCCTTTTCTACCAGATTACAATACATATTACTTGGGCGCAGATCCAAACACGGGATTTATTGTGCCCACTGATGTTTGCCTTACTCCTGCGTTTTTTAAAGGTTTGATTCGTTCTGAAACAGTTACCCCTGAGCAGATTCAAAAACTGCATAACCTCCCTTTTTTTTTTCTTTCATCGAAGATGAAAGAAAAAAAAAGAGCTCCACTGCTGGTGGTTGAAAGGGATGATTATCTGAGGAAGCACGGCATTCGCGAACGTGTTGGAAGCCGTCTTGGAGTATACATGTGGGTGCATAAAAAAACCGGTGCTACTTATGTTGGTTGTTCTCTTTACTTGAGGGAGCTTATTTGTAGTCGCAATTTGAAAAACACAGGGGTCTCCACTAAGTTTAAAGAACTGCTGTGCAAAGATGGATTGTCTGCTTTTGTCTGTGTTTTGTTGGAGGTTTATGGATTTGGATTTTTTCCTACAAACAGGGTGAAGAAAAGGGTATATAAAAAAGCTTATAATGATCAATGTTTGTTTATTGGTGTGCGCAAGGAGTATTACTTAGATTTTGTTTCCGATAGGCTACTATAGAACGCAGTGCGTGGTGCGTTTTATACCGCTGTCATGACAGATAAGGCCAAACAGGCTATGTCTGAGCGAATGAGAGGGAGTAAACACCCTAACTTCAAGAACAAGAAAAAGCGCACTCTTGAAACGAATGTACGCCTTCCTATAGCTCGTCAAAAGTTTTTGGCAGACAAACAAAAACGATGGGGCGCAAAACATCCCTGCGCTAAAGCGTGCGTGCTCCAACACCTTATAACTGGACAGGTGGTTGGACCTTTTGAGACCCTGAAAGCTGCCTCTTTGTTTACGGGGCATAGAAACAAAAAAACGTTTTCTGGGGCCCTCAAAAATGGCTCTCTTGTTCACTTCAAAGGAATGCCAAAAGTATGGCGTATCCTTCCTCCTACAAAAGAACTACTCCAGGTGAGGGTGCCCGCAGAGAAGTTTGTGCGAAGCTCTGGGGGTGTCCTAAAGGGGCCAGGTGCGAAGGGTTTTTGATCTTCTTTTTTTTGGGAAAAAACAACAGGAAGAAAAAAAAACAACAGGAAGAAAAAAAATAACAGGAAGAAAAAGGCGTTCGCCGGCTTATTATAATGGGCTCTGGTTTTTTTTTATTATTCTTCTTTTTTATTTTTTTTAAAACAGTGGTAACTTATTTCATTTATTATTTGCTATTGTGTGTGGTAGGAATCCTAACATTCCTTTGGACTGGAATGAAAAACACAGTAGCTTTCCTTCTGAAAGTTTTTGCTGGTGTGCTTGGTGTGTTCTTTTTTTATTTTGCCAGCGGCCTTTTTTTTTTCTGCGTAGCAGAAAAAAAAAACGGCTGGAATACTTCTTTTCTTTTAGTTTTGCACTAAAAGGAGTATGTTTTGTTTTGTATCTAGTTCTTAAAATTTATTTTTGCTTTATGGAATTAAATTAGCAATTTCTTTTTTTCTTTGTGCTACGCACAAAGAAAAAAGGAACTAGCCTATTGTTTCTTTATGGGGATCCTTTTGTTGAGTGCTAGGTAGCCCGGGGTTACAAAAGAAACTTTGGATAGGGGGGCCGCTCAATTGAACTATTGGTCTCTGGACCACCAACTCCGTAGGATTGCATGTGCATAGCAATTTTGTCTTTCTCTTTTTTTCTGTGGTTCTTTTTTTTCTCTGGTGCGTAGCACCAGAGAAAAAAAAGAACCACAGAAAAAAGGAACCGTACGTGACACTTACATGGCATACGGCTCTCCAGCACGAGGAACGAACGAAATTGACATTTTTACTACATTCACCAGCGGAATTTTTCTTGCTACCGGATTGAAGAAGCTATTTACAGCCTCGTACAAATAGCTCTTTCTATAGAGGAGTAAGACTGTCGTTATGTACCTTAACATGGTGTTTATGACACAAAAGTACTTGCTTACGATTGATAGCAGCCATCTGAAAGTGGAACCAATTAATAAGTTTGCAACTTTTCTTCAGCTGACGAATCGTACAAAGGTGGTGCATCTGCACTTTAGGGTTTTTACAAATCACACAGGACTTGTAAAGGTTAGAGCGCGTCAGCTTACCATCCCAAATTTTTTCTAGCATCTCCAGCGTGTGGTCGTTGCCAACATTAAATTGACGTACACGCTTGAGTGCGGGCTTTTAGATCCCTACTTCTGTTTCTGGACATTTGAGAAATTTCCCAAATTTCTTGAAAACCCGAGACCTGGGTCCGTAAGGACGCAGCGCTTCGCCCTGCGGCGCTATTTGTACTTGCGGGCTAGTGTCAAAGCACAGCTCATATGGATATACCATACGACCTGGTAGAGGCTACTGTAATTATCAGCGAAGGAATAATAATTAGCAATGCCTCGAACAACAGCGTTGTAATATCGAACAATATCCGCGTGGTCCAGGTTTTGGATAACACCAAGGCAAGTGCCCTATATAGTTCGTCCAGACGGATCCCGTTTAAATAGTCCTCGGACTACCTATTTACGAATAATTATCAGAATAGGAGCGTGAAGTACTACACGAGCAGTAATACACATGCGTTCCTATCGTCCAGATTTCCTTCCCTAGCGAAGTACTACCTTTTTATCCATATTAGCACGCCATCGGATATTGGTTCCTATAAAATGGGCAAAGCTCTTACGAGCATGCGTGATCTTGGTTTAATTGGCATGTAGCTTTAGGCCAAGGTATTAGTACTAGGAACTTTCCAATTTTCTGAGTAATATCCCTGGCCTCTTTATGGGTGCCAACGACAGATAGGATGAAGTCGTCCGCGTAGCGGACGTATCCCTATCGTCGAATGTTGGGATCCATTGGGTCACTACTGGGAATCTTACGCTGTTCCCTTCGCAGTTCGATTATGCGTTGCACGTCACTTTCGCTTTTTTGTAGTCTGCGGAGTTGAGAGCGGATCTTCACATATGGCTTATAAGGCCTTTTTTTTCGCCTTTTTTCTTTGGTGCGTAGCACCAAAGAAAAAAAAAAGCGCGAAAAAAAAAGAGCTTTAACGCTCTGGAACTCTTTCATGATCTCCAATACATATTTATCCTATTTGTGCAAGTAAATATTACACTATAGGGGACTCTATACACTTTCTTGTGGCGTACCTTTCAGTCTACGCTCAGCAATTCCCCCCATATCAATATGACCAGCACGGAGACTGGATTTAATAAGAACAAGGGTCTTGTCGCAAGAAATACGTTTGCGTAGAATCTGCAGCAACACGCTATGTTCGAAGCTATCAAAACATTTTGTAATATCTGCTTCAATAAACCAAACTGCACCCTTGAACTTGATGTCGATCATACTCTAGGCAGTATGACATCCTTTACCGGGTCGGAACCCGTGGGAATTTTTAAGGAAAAGAGGTTCATAAAGGGCCTGCAGCACTAGCTGCATAGCCTTTTGAACAACCTTCTATCGTGGATTAGCAATCTTTAGGGGTATTTTCTCATCCTTCCCTGGCTTGGGGATCAATACTTCCCGAGCTGGGTTGAATTTGTAAATTCCCCTGCGGATGCGTTTACTAATCTTATTAATGTAATATAGATCCAATCCGTCCTTTGTCTCCTGGGAAGTCCCTGGAGTCATGTTACCGGGTTTAGGCTTGATCATTTCATAAGCTAGCACCAAAATCTCAGGATTCGCAATGTAATGAATAACATTTCCGAACTTCCTTTCTGGGTTTTGTTCTGCCAATTCGCGTAGCTTCTGCAGGTCTACCGCACCTCGAGAGAAGTTGATGGTAGTTGCATAACTACGTCCAAATGCCTGCTACCCTTCGGCTGTGAAACACCTAGAGGTACTCACACTGAACATGGATTTCTCACGTCCTCCTACTATGTCTTTTTTTTTTCGCGCAAAGCGCGAAAAAAAAAGCCCCAGGCTCCTTTCGGACATTTCAAAATACCGACGCATTTTAATGGGCTTTCGCCTCTTGGGCCATGCCATAGTTCCAAAATCTCCGTTAATATCTGGTTTAGACCCCCTGCAACCCTTGGACCTTCTGATGAAAGGTTGGTCCGCCCATAACCTATAGGTTGTTCACTAGCTCTGTATGACAACCGTGGCAGATCTTGTGTGCCAGGAGCGAAGCTCTTTTTTCCCTGCTGTTTTTTCTTTGAAAAAACAGCAGATCTTCACAGAAGATCAGGAAAAACTAGGAGGTTTTTCGCAAAAGTACTTCTAGTAGCTTTTGAGGTGGAAGCCAACAAAGTCGATGCCTTGTTTAATGCTGGTCGCATGAGTTTTTGACATAATATTTCCTTGCATATATGCGACTGCAATTTTACACTGTTACTGTTGAACTTGGAAGTGGGCCAGTTTCCAGTCAATGTCAAACCATTTTAGCTTTCCAGTACGAACGGCGCCATTCCTACTCTCGTTTACTACCATACTACCTGTCATTTATACGAAGAAAGTTATACAATAAAAGATGGTTTTGCTAAAACTTATCATAGCATTCAAGTGTAGTTCAAACAACCATAGAACAAGTCTGCACCTTTTCAGGTTAGATCATAGGTAATCGCCGGATCCTATCCATCCAATTACAGAATAACTTTATCTTTTTGTTCTGTCCTCTACCCACTACAAGTTAGCACACATCGCTCCTGCCTTTTATAACTGGTCACTTGTTGTATATTTGGAAACAAACAGTTATATTTCTAGATATAGGGTTGTATTGGGTCAAGTTGTCAAATGACCCGTTTCATTATATTCCCTTAAGGTCCTGCTATACTCCGACCGATTTAGCGTACTTTTGGGATGGTTACGCCGAAAAACCATCCTCGCTGACACTATTGTGCCTTTCGATTCTTTCGCGGGACTGGGTATCACGAAACGTTCATAACAGATTCACTTACGTTGCCCATAGGAATTTTTAACCTAGCTCCCCCTTCATGCAGTCCTCAATACAGGGCTACATTGCCGGTAAGGCTTCAGACGGAAGATTACTTTATTTGCATGCTTACCTAGTTGCAGAGAAAAGTCGTACCTGGCAGACACTGCAAGAGTTTCATGCGACCTTCTTCTCAAACTCCAATATTACCAAATATTTAATACAATCGCCCCAATCCATTCCTTAGTAATGTCATTGAAATACATAAGCAAAACATTTGTCTATTTGTCTACAATACTCTGTTACTCCATGGAGGCGTAGCCTCTCAGAGCAGCTAGAGACAGCCTTCAAACATTCATTGATTATACTTAACAGAAGTGCTACACAATTGTTATCCGGTGAACTGCAGTGTGTTAAGGTCAAATATTCTATTAAGTTGCCCTGCTATCCAGTGTTTTGGCTTTGGCAGTTCAGCAATCTAAGACTCATTAGTTACCCTCCCTGGGCTGCCCTAAAAAAAAACATTAAATCTATTCGAGGGATGACAAGTATGCTTCATATGTGTATGCCAATGCTTTAAGCGCAAAAAACACTTGGTTTTTTTCATTGAAGATAAAAAAAAACCAGTGTTTAGTAGAAATTAAGAACTTTTAGAGCCAATTTAAAAGAGCAAAGTGTACTAAAAAGTTACTACCACTGGTAAAATTAAAAATAAAATTAAAAACAAATAATAAAACACCTTCAATATAAACATTATGTTCTACTTAATGCATAAAACACTACAATACAAAATTCCAAACAAATTTAATGATTGTTTTAGAGAAGAGCATAAAAAAAAACACAAAAACAATATACCTACATCTTCTGTCCTAGAAAGAAGATTATTTTTATTTTTAAATAAAATAACACCTAGGATTCGAATAGAGAAAGATACGCAGCCCCTATACCATTCGTGCGTTGCGTATTAGTAAAACTTTAATAATTACATACAACAGATTGGAGTCCTGTGAAAAGCAGGGTTAAGGATAAATCTACACTGACAAGTTCAAACTCTCATACACGGTTTAGAGGTCCATTGTTTCTCGTTAAGCTAAGTGCACAGTTTGCTAACCGCACATTAAAAAATTAAACTAATAGGTGTCGTCGTGTAGCATATTTATAAAATAAATAAAATTTGAAATGACTTACAGCAAATGATGTCTTTTTTGTAAAAATATTACATTAAATGTCTATATAGTATAATAGAGGCTTATAAGAGTAGTAAATTCCAACTATTCAATAAATAGGCCTAGAAGCTTTCTTCCCTGTTTTTTGGTTATTTTTTTGTTCTTAGTTCGAAAATCAAAAAAAAAAGCATGAAGTGTATGAAGTGTCATTTTCCCCATAGGAATGTATTATAACAGTTTACGCACATGAAGGAATTATGGAAAAATATCATTGTGTTGAAAAAATTAGTGCTTGTATAATAAATCTGTGCGATTAATAAGAAGTTTTCTAAAAAGCTTCTCATATTATTAAAGATGAGTGGAAACACTCACAAAGAAACAATAATAATTGTCCCCCCACTTTCTCTTATGTTTCCGTGTGTTAGTTGAATATGTTCAACAGTAAAGCGTTTTTTTTGTGCTATTATCTAGAGATTGTATATTTAGTCTGGGTAAGGAACTCGTTTAGATCAATAGCATCTCTTTTTTTCTGTGCCTCTTTGGTCTTTTTTTTTTCTTTCTCTTTTTTCTTTGGTTCTTTTTTT
>VFQQ010000861.1_pt1 | contig 50887 bp, 89 predicted proteins | sample 3512341 | NCBI WGS metagenome assembly VFQQ01 (sample SAMN10412373, study PRJNA504923) | tailings metagenome | isolation source: Relicate 2 Philex TSF1 revegetated site | place: Philippines: Tuba, Benguet | collected 2017-08-29 | reverse complement strand
GGGGGGGGGGGGGGGGGGGGGGGGGGGGGGGGGTGCAACATTGAGGCGGCTTGCAACTCGACTGGCATGCCATGCACACAACCTGATGAACGGGCCAGTAAGCCAATTGCCAGCCAGCGCCGGCCCCAACCGCCTCGCTCCAGCTGCTGCTATTCCCGGCCTCTGCCCGCACAACCAGCCGCCTGTGCCGCTGCCTGCCTCACCACTGCCGCAGCTGCTGGGCCTCGGGGATTTCGGGCGGGTCCATGACCACGGTGGAGGAGCCGACTGGGGGCAGACAGTGGTGGAGTGGGTTGTGGACGGCGCGGAAGGGTGAGCAGGGCAACCCAGCCAGCAGCAAAGACAACAAAGCGGAAGGCATCGCCACAGCGCCAGTGGCGGTATCGCAGCCTCTCTATCACCTCCTACGCTTGCAGCAGACAGAGGATGCGGCCCCCCAAGGCCCAGCAGCCAAAACCGCCACCCCCCCAGCATCAGCTGCCGCCCCAGCCTGCGCCAGCCTACACCCACCCGTGGACAGCGTCTTGCCGTTGAAGTCGCCCACCCGCGCGTTCTTGAGGGCCAGCACGGGGTGGTACCCGCTGGACACGGCCTGGGGTTAAGGGCAGGGGCGGGAGAGGAGGGCAAGCGGCAATCGTGGCATGAGGCAGCGAAGACCCTGCAACAAGCATGGTTGCAGCCATGGTAAAGCTGCGTCACCACCCTGCAAACCCCACAGCACTGCGTTCTGCTGAGCTACACATGTTACACAACCCAAACAACACTCCACTAGGCGCACAGGCGCTCACCGCCATGATTTGGTCGCCGGGGCTGCCTGTGGCCGAGGCGCCCCACAGCGTGAGCTCGATGGACCGACCGCTGTCGTCGCGGATGATCATGGAGCGCTTCTGCGGGCGGGGAAAGCCAGGGGGTGGTGTTTGTTTGGATGGTCGACTCCTGGCAGAGCTGGGTGGCTGAGCTGCACACGACTAGGTCTGCGCGACAGGCAGCAGCAAGCATGCCACGAGCTTGCATTTGAGGACGAGGCAGCAGTAGGAGACCTTCCCACCCTGCCCCTTGCGCTCGCCTGCGTCTCTGTGCCATCGCGCTTGGTGATGTTGACAAAGTCCTGGCACGTCTCCACCACGCCTGCCAAAGGGGCAAGCAAATGAGCAAAAGAAGTCAAGGACATGTCAATCAACAACCAGCATGTGGCTGCACACTATGCACGATGTAAGCACATGCTGCAAGCCAGCAGGCGGGTGGGACGCACCCACGATGTCCACCATGGTGTTGGGCGGCGCGTCCTCCACCGTGGCAATCTTGGAGAACTGCAGCCCAGAGCAGGCAAGCAGGGAAGGGCGAATCGTCGTGCAGCACATGAGGCAGGGCACGTGGGCAGGCCGGCAGCCAATATGGACAGCCAGCAGTCTCAGCCGGCTGTCGTGCTGCCTTGCGACCTGGCCAGCCCCAGAAACCCCAACTCCAGTGGGCAGCATCCCCGCCTCACGTTGAAGAAGATCTGCGGGATGTCCTCCTCGTCCACGCACTCCTCCACCTGGCTCTGGTTCTCCAGGTGGATCTCAAACTGATGCCGCGTCTGCGGGCAGGGAGGGAGGGGGGAAGCGTGGATATGAAGTGTGAGGGGTGGACACAACAGGCGCAGGAGTATGCAGTTGTGCCACACACATGCTCCGCATGTGCTGAGGCTGGCTGGTGAGCCAGTCTGGCACATCTGCCACTCAGTTGTAGGCCGCCGCCGACCAACCGGCAGTTAACCACCGCCGTTGGGAAGCAGTCATTGCACTCCCCTCCCATGCGCCTGCCCTGCGCGCCTGGTTGAAGTTGCCGCGCTTGTTGCGCAGCGATGCCTTGCTGATGAGGTACACCTTGCCCTGCTGCACCTGCGGCTCCCAGCGGTCGCACTGCGGGACATGCAGGCATGGCGGGCAGTGGTGTGAGCAGCACTGGTTGTGTGCACAAATGCTGCTGACTAGAGGGCAGGCGGCTCTGTGCTGCTTAGCTCACATGCCGGGTGACACCAGCAAAGGACCTGGGTGTGATCAATCCCACCTCCCCCACTGCCCTGTTGCCCCACCTGGTCGTTCCAGCCCACCACCCGGATCTCGCCGCCTTGCGCGTCCAGCAGGTCAAACGAGAAGAAGCGGCCCTCGCCGCGCGCATTGGAGTACCTGCGGGTGCATGGCAGGGCGGGGAGGCGAGGCTGTGAATGTGGGGCTGGGCAGGTGGGGTAGATGACGCGCCCCCGTCAGCCCAGCAGCACCACATGCCTTCCAATCCTTTCAATCCTCCCGCTGCACAACCCAGGCTGCAACAAGTCGCCTCCCTGCCGCACCTGCGGATGTCGCTCTTGTTGGTCACCCGCGCCTTGATGGTCCAGCGGTTCTGGTAGCTGTTCAGCGCGTTGATGGGCATGATGTGGGCGGGCGCCTCGTTGCGCGCCACTGCGGGTGTGGCGTAGAGGCATGTTTCATGAGCCCTGGCTGATGTGGACGATGTGTTCGATGGTACACAGATGCCCAGGCAGTGGCACACTCCTGCTGCAAGCAGGCAGCCTATCCTAACAAGGCCTGCACCAACACCACCATCGCATCCTTCTCCCTGCCCCACCTGGCCCGCTGCCGCGGTACTGTGCCCCCGGGGGCGCGCCATACGGGTTGCCAGGCGGGGGCTGCTGCGGAGCGCCACCGCCATAGGGCCCGCTGGGGGGCGGTGCGCCGTAACCACCGGCCGCTGGGGCACCATAACCGCCGCCCTGGGGTGCGGCGGGCGGAGCGCCATAGCCGCCGCCAGGCGGAGCACCGTACGGCGCGTTTGGGCCTGCGGTCGATGAGCAGGCAGGTTGCATGAGCAGCCTGTTGTGCAACGCCGCCCTGGAAGCAGTGCTGGGCTCAAAACATGTAAAGGGAAAACACCACACCACACCACACCACACACTCGTGCCCATCAGCGCACCCTGGTTGGGCGGGGCGCCGTAGCCGCCCGCGTTGCCATAGGGGGCACCGCCCTGCTGCGGCGGCGCTCCGTAGCCGCCGCCGGCATTGTACGCCCCCTGCGGCGGGCCTCCATACTGCTGCTGCTGCGGCGGCGCCTGCTGCTGCGGGGGAGGCGGGCCGCCCAGAGCGCCGCCGTGGTCGGCGGGTGCTGCGGCGGCGGCGGCGGGCGGCCCGTTGGGGAACACCTTGTCGTAGTGCTGGGGGCTGCCAATCTTGGCGGCATCCGCCTGCAGCACCGTCAGGTTCAGCACGATGATGATCCTGCGAGGCAGAACAGATGGGGGTGGGTGGGACAGAAACAGGGGTGAATGGGAGGGGCGGGGCCAGCGCAGCGGGAAACGCAACGCAACGGCGGAGGGGGCATGTGGGCGCGCCACAAGCGACGGCACTCCAAGACGCCCCCTCTGACCCACCCCCAGCCCCCGCCCGCACTTCTTATTGGCCATCTGGTTGCAGATGTAGTCGTTGAGCAGCACGATGCTGTTCTCCTTGAGCTGGTTGTTGTGCACCAGCTCCGCCAGCTGTGTGGCCAGCATGCAGCTGTGGCTGTACTCCCCGTCGCTCAGCAGCACGCGGAAGCGGTCCTGCTGCGCCTGCGCATTCTGCAGCCGCTTGATGCCTGCGGGACAGGTGCATGCAGCGCAACGGGTGGTGTGAAGGCACGGGCCAGCAGGCGCGCAACGCAACAGCGGCGGGGTGTGCCGCATGGCGGGCGGGGCGCGACCCAGTGGCACGCACCCAGGCACTGAAGGGTGACTGCCTGCCCGGTCTCTCCCGCCACCAGGCGGGCAATGGCTCCAGGGGTGAGCTGCGCAGCCATCCTTGTGCCGAACGGGGTGCAACCTGCGGGCAGAGCAGTGCGGCGGCGGTGGCGAGGCGGCAGCGAGGCGGGTGGCGGCCGCAAGCAAGGGTGCAGCGGCGCTCGGACGCTGTGCTACTTGCCGCCGACAATGGTGCAAGCCGCAGGGGCAGCCAGAGAGCGCACAGGGAGCTGCGTCGCCGACCTTGTCGCCGGCGCTCTTTAGGGCGATGGGCGATGCCAGAAACGAGCCGAGATCGCTGCAGCGACGATCGCTGCTGGGGGGGATCGGCTGGGCGCGCCGCAAGGGCCCCGAGCGAATTTTGAAGCCCCGCCGGCGCTGTTCTGACTTCGGCTGCGATGATCCGTGCACCAGTGTGTGCAGCACGGTCGCTGGACGCTGAAGAGGGAGCTGCATGGGGGCCTGCCAGCGGGGCGGGCGGCGGTGGTTCGGCAGCGGCATTCAGATGCAGGAGGGCCTCTCAATCAGTTTAAGGGCTGCCACAAGGTGCAGCAGCACTTCAAGCATGTGTTGTAAAAACGTTTCTAAAATGTGCATGCCTGCCTGACCAAGACCTAGCTCCCACGAGCATACGAGGATTCGGTCTGGCATGTCCAGCTGCCTTGGGCCACTAGTGCCCTGATCTGCCTCCCGCCGCCTCCCACCTTCACTCTCTCACAAACCCGTGAATCAGATTGCATTACACAACTAAAGCAAGTGCTTGCAGTAAGTAAATCGGCTTGCGGCAGACGTTGAAAAGGGGGGAGGAGGGGGCTAACGGAGTGCGGTGCACATCAGACTTAGGCGTGAGGGAGGGTGAGGGCGGTTGGGCGAGGTGGGGGGTTGAGGGCCAGGGGCAGAGGGCCCACTGGTCGCAGGGGGCAAAAAATGCGCAAGGCATAACGAGGAAGGACAGGGCGGGGCTTGCAAATTTAGCCGAAGGACGGCATCCGAGGGCGCGCATGCCCGAAAAAGGGTAGGGGAGGGGCGAGCGCGCGGGCGATGCTGAGCATCTGGCCAAACCAAGCATCTGGCAGGCAGCTACAGGGGGCAAGGATGAGGGACGTCGTTGGGGTGCGTGGGTGGGTGGGTGCGAGTGGGAAGTACACCGCAATAATCAAATTTGTTGTTAAACCACCGGGGCGGGCGCGGCGTGGAGGCCACCGCTGCAGCGGGCAGCGGCGCCTCCCGCATGGCGGGGCGCCCCCGGCAAGGTGCAAGCACTGACAGCACTGAAGTTGAGGACAGAACGAGCGGGTAAACACAAAGGGAAGTGCATGAGCTTGAGCTGCATGCCAGGTGCATCTGCCGAATCAAATAACGGGGGTCGGCAGCAAAAAGTGCGGCGAGTGTAGGCTTCGCTCTCGGGGCGCGCCGCCGGAGGGCGGGGCGCCGCAAAAAAAAGCGGAATATGGAGGGGCAAAGCGTTTTGCACGATAGGTGACACTGCACAGGGGCAAAATTAGTGGGGGTGAAAGAGATTCTCCGAGGCTGTGGGTGGCGGGGGCCACCCGGGGCACGGCGCTCTGCAGCCGAGCGCCGCGCTCCGCGGTGAGCTGGCGCGGCACGAGGCCAGTGCTCTAGGCCATGACGCGCTGGCCGCTCATGGACCAGCGGCCCGCCAGGCCAAGCAGGGCGTCAGGGGAGCCGGCGCCGGGCTGGCGCGGCATGGCATCTGCAGCAGCGGGAGCCGGGGTAAACAGAGGGTGAGCGGGGTGCAACAAAGTGCTGCAAGCTTGGCCGGCTTGGCTATTTTGCTGTGGGAGACACATGCAAAAGTTACCGCTGCCGGCAGCCTGCTGTAGAATGCTTATAGCAGCTGGCTGCGTGGCTGCAGCCACCCACACAACCCATACCAGCCCGCACTAGCGGCGCCCACCTTGGCCGGGGCTGCGCGGCGGCAGCGGCGGCAGGCCGGCGCGGTCGATGCTGGGGCGCAGCGCGGTGGAGTAGCCGCCCAGCGTGGCGTGCTGCTCGCGGGGCGCGGGCGTCCAGGTGTCGCTGAAGGGCGTGAGCGCAGCGGGGCTCGAGTAGTCGCCCAGGGCGATGGAGTGGCGGGCGGGCGGGGGGGGGGGGGGCGCGGCGGCGGGCGGGCCGCCGCCGTACAAGCCGGAGGACAGCACGCTCTGCATGCTGAGCTGCGGCTGCGGCTCCAGCGGCAGCACGGGGGCGGGGGGCGGCGCGGGCGCCGCCGGCTGGTAGAAGCTGCTGTGCATGACCGAGTTCATGGGCTGCTGCGGCGTGGGGTACACCGCCGACAGCCGGCCCTGGCTGGCCAGCAGCTGCTGCTGGCTCTGCTGCAGCTGCTGGCTCTGCTGCAGCGCCAGCGCCGCGTCCAGCGACAGCCGGCTCAGCCCGCCGGCCGAGGCCATGAAGCCCGCGCTGGCGGCGGGCATGAGGGGCAGGCCGCTGATGTCCAGCGAGGTGCGGGCGGAGGGCGCGTTGGACCAGTCGCACGTGGCCAGCGTGCTGCGGCTGTCGCTGCTGTGCATTGCGGCGGCCGCCGCCAGGCTCTGGTGCAGGCTGCTCAGGTCCATGGAGGTGCGGGCCGAGGGCACCAGCGGGATGCTGGCGGAGGACAGGTCAAACGAGGTGCGCAGGTCCAGGCTGCCGCGCGCCGCGACCGCCGCCGCTGTGGCCAGGTCCAGCCCCGTCTGGCTGGACAGCGCTGGGCTGGAGAGCGCCTGCGCCAGCAGCGCTGCGCCGGTGCCGTCCAGGCAGCCCAGGGCCGGCAGCGGTGCCGACGCGGCGGGCAGCATCACCTCTGCCAGCGTGGCGGGCAGGCCCAGGGTCTGCAGGATGACGTCCGTGGGCACGCCCTCCAGTGCCAGCACCGAGGCCAGGTTGCTCAGCTGCTCAGGGGACATGGGGCCCAGGCTGCCGCCGCTGCCCAGCACTGCAGCGGGCGGAGCAGGCGGGGCCGCCGCCGTGCTGCTGGTGCTGCTGGCAGCCGGCTGCGCGGTGGAGGGGCCCAGCTGCTTCAGCGCCTGCACATGGGCAGCAAGTGAATGGGTTGGATGGTACAGCGAGAAGGTAACGTGCATACAACCCAGATGGCAGATGGAAGAAACACCAGCCATCGCTGCTTGATGGGCTTGCCAGCGAAGCAAGGCTGCGCAGCATCAACTGCCAGCAGCCTGGCAACCCGCCCCGGCACCCACCTGCAGCAGGGCCTGGCGCGCCGAGGCGTGCTTGTTGGTGTAGTACTTGTCGCGGTCCTCGACCATGGTCAGGTTCTTGATGGCCACACCTGGGGGAGGGACGAGCGGGAATGCTAGGGTTGTGAACAGGGCCGTGGGCTGACAATGGGTCTGAGCAGGCCGCACCAAGCCACAGCAACGGTTGCAATGGCAGAGCTGCTGCACAGCGTGAGGAGCAGTCCGCAGCAGCCGACAGGGCTGGCGGTGCAGCAGGCGGGGCGCACCCGCAATCTCCAGGCCCGACTCGGCCAGCGCGCGCTCCGCGTCCTCCTTGTTGGCAAAGGTCACAAAGCAGAAGGGGCGGCGCTTGAGCGTCTTCTTGTGCCTGCAGGGGAGCAGCGGATTGGAGGGACGGGCAAGGTGAGCTCAGCTGCAGGCGGCCGAAATGTGTGGGGCCGCGGCATCACAAGCGGTAGCAGTGGCGCGTCCTGCCCTTGTGGCCCAGCGGCCTGGGGGCGCGCCAAACTGCGGCGGTGCTCACCGAGGGAAGTACACATCGTTGACAGTGCCCCACTTGCTGAAGTGCTGGCGCACCATCTCGTCATTGACATCCTGCACAGCGCGCAGGCCAAGGCAAAGCAATGTCAGCAGGAGCGTGGGGCAAAGGGATCTCAGGATGCGCGCATCGGCGCTGGCGGTACCGCCGCCCAGGCCGGTGCACAACCTGCTTCAGCACGCACCTTGGGGACATGGCCGCAGAAGAGGCGGGGCCCAGTGCCCTTGGCGCCGCCGCCCAGTGGCAGGTCGATGTCTAGGCTCTCGCGGGGGCTATGGCTGTGCGCGCCATGATGCGGGTCCTGCGGCAGGAAGGGCACAAGCGGGCGTGTGAGGGCTCATGGGGAGTTGCACTGCAATGGATGGCAATGGATGGTAGCACCGTGGGAGACGGAGGGTCTGGAAAGAGGAGCGGGAGGGGGGATGAGCCTCGATGGCCGGCTGACTAAGCGGGAACGGCGCCGCGCAAACCCCAGCCCCACGTGCGGGCGCGGCGGCGGGAGCTCAGGCTCGGGGGCGCCGCCGTGCCCCGCGTGCGCATGCCAACGTCTGCTAATGCCTTGCTGGAGCTGCCCAGGCCGCGGGGGGCCCGGAAGCGGTGCGCCTCACAAGCGCCCGTGATAGCGGTCCGCCCTGGGGCGCTCAACGCCCGCCCCCGGCGGCCGGCCACCCCCGCAGGGTCACCCAGGCACCATTGCAGGTCCATGGGAGCGCCCAGCGGGGCGGCGATATCTGGTGCGGGCCCTGCCCCTAGCGCCGCACCTGCGGGCTCTCGCTCCCGCTGCTCGTGCTGCCGTTATCGAATTCCTCGTCAGGCATGCTGGTCGTCAAGGCCGCCGGGGCGCCCAGGGCGGTGCAGGGGCGTCGGTGCACCGAGAGTGGCGGGGCTTCAAGGCCGGGCAGGGTGGGGGGCTCTAGGAAGGCGTATCGGGCTATTGGAGTGACAATCCAAGCATCAGATGGGCAGGCGGGGCGAGAGAGCGGCAACAAAGCGCCCATGACGCGAGGTTGGTCCATGCACAGGCCAGCCAAGGTCATGGCGGCGGCTCGTATCGTTGCTGCAGCATCTGTGGGGCCGTTGCTTGCGTTTGTAGGCGCGCGGGCCTGCACAACCCTCCTTGCTTATGTCGGCGAGGGTGCTCCAAGCCGCGCAGGCCCAGGCGCGCTGTGGCACATCATTGAGCATACATCACTCGTGGCGGCCGTCGCTACAGCCAAGGCATGCAGCCCACCCCTGTGGCCGCCGCCGCCGCTGCCAACCTGCCGCCGCCGCCACCGACGGCGGCCCCGCCTCGAGTGCCGGCGCTGTGCTGCCGCCTGCCCAGGGCAGCTATGCCGACCAGGCCAGCAGCGTGGGGCAGGGCGGCGGGCCCATCCCCCGCCTGCAGGGCCGCTACAGCTACAAGATGGTCAAGGCGCAGCCGGTGGGTTGTGCCGCCTCGCTGATGCTTTGAGCTGCCTGGCCGTTGCGTGCCTTGATGCATGTGTGCCAAAGCAGCATGCATGGCATGCGGAGGTTTGCTGTGTTGCAGCTGCATCGCATGTATTCTTGGCAGACGGCTGGGGCACTTCCCTGCTCCTCCTTGGTCCGGCGGATACAGGGGCACCACAAGGGTCAGTCCGTCAGCCTGATGGCGCACGCCTGCCCTCCCCCTCCCTTGGTGCTCCCTGCAGATGGAGGTGCTGCAGAACGAGCTGCGCTGCCGCCGCATGCCCATCTGGGGCCGCAAGGACCAGCTGGCATCAAGTGGGTGTCAGGGGCTGTGCTGCCGTGCGGGGAATGGTAGCGAGTTTGTGCTGTGCTGGGAGTTTATCGAAGCCCCGCAGACATGCCACACTACCCCGCCCACCCCTGCCCCCATCTCTGCTCCAGGGGTGTACACCGCGCTGATGGAGGAGGGGCTGGGCCTGTCGGCGGAGGAGAGCGAGGTGGTGGACGCCCAGCTGGGCCTGTCCCACCTCGTCTCCAGCCCCGGCGCCGGCGCCGACCAGCAGGCGGCGGCGGTGGCGGCGGGGGAGGCGCCCTCCCCTGAGGCCCTGGCCGCCGACCCCACGCTGGCGCTGCAGTCCAGCGCTGCGGGCCTCTTCCTCACAAACGACAACAGCGAGCGCACGCTGTCCAACGCCACCGGCCTGCAGCTGTCCTTCCTGTGGGGCAGCACCGCGCCAAACGGCATCCGGCACACCACCTCTTGCGTCATGCGCACGAACAAGTCGGTCTGGCTTTTTGAGTGCGGCGAGGACTCGCAGCGGCACCTGGTCAGGTGCGCATCTAATGCCACACATGGCTGGCGGGGCTGGTGAGCCTGTCCGCCTGGCAGCTGGGCTGGTGGGTCGCTGCGATGGCAAGCACGGCAGGCAGGCTGCAATGCGGGCTTGCGACAGCTTTAGGCAAACATCGCTCCTTGTGCCTGCGGCTGCCCACTGGGTGTCCAACGGTCCCCCGCTGCTCCCTATGGCAGCTGGCCTGCCCACTCTTGACTGCTGGGCGCGTTGCACTCTGCCGTGGCTGCAGGAATGAGGCGATTGCATGGGCCAAGCTGCAGCGCATCTTCATCTCCAGCCTGGCGGCCGACAACATCCTGGGCCTGCCGGGCATGCTGTGCACAATCAGCGCGGCGCGCGAGCGTGGCTATGAGGCCGCAGACGAGCCGCTGCACATCTATGGGCCGCCCGGCCTTGCCGATTTCATCAAGTGCGTGCCTTTTGTTGGCCTGGGCTGCGGCAGCGGTGCTTTCCATGCTGGTTGCGTGCTTGGGTTGTTGTGGCGTGCAGCTCGCTCATGCTGCGTAGAGCAGGCATTCCGGTGCACCTCAATGGGGTGCCATGCAGGCGTGACCTGCTGCCTTGCACCTCTTGCCTTGGATGATCTTGCCAACCCACCCTCCCCAACTGGTTGTGCAGCACCATGCTGAGCGTGTCGCGCACATACCTGGAGATGCCGGTGGTGGTGCACGAGTTTGCCACCCAGGCAAGGCCCAGGGCCGGGCTGGGCATACATGTATGTGTTAAGCTGCATGTGCCGCAGCGTAGGTCTGATGTGTGCCGGTGTCTTTGCAGCCAGCCTCTCACCAGCAGCATCCCACCTGCCCCCTTACCCTGGCAGGCTGTGCCGCCCGAGCAGCTGGGCGAGCTGGAGCGCATCAACCCTCGGGCGCGCCTGTATCGTACCCGCCTGCCGCCCGACCAGCTCAACCCGCAGGGGTGAGTCAGCGTGCCTGGACAGCGCAGTAGTGCTTTTGCTTGAACCCCAGCAAGCTCGCTGGTCAGCAGGCAGGGAGTTGTACCAATTTATTTTGACGCCCTTGTGTATGCGTCTCTCTCTCCCGTTCACCCACCATATCTTCCCTCCATGCTCCTCCAACGCAGCTACTGCGACTGCGAGGTGCGTGCGCTGCTGCAGCGGCACACGCGCAAGCGCACCACCAGCAGCGGCATCGACCTGCGGGCGGGGTCGCTGCCCATGGCTGTGCCGCCGCCGGGCGACCCTGAGCTCACGGGGCTGCACGTCAGCGAGATGACTTGGAGCCTCAAGGCGGACCACGAGTGGCTGGTGCGCGTCGCGCCGCTGCGCAACAAGCAGCCCACCTTTGGCTTCCTGGTGCAGGAGACGGGCAGGTGCGTGGGCGGGCGGGCGGGGGGCGGGGGTTGGGGGCTGGATAATGGAGCTGGGCTTGTGGAATGCTGTAGGAAGCAGCTTGGATGCATGCGACTGGCTGCAATGCAGGAGGGTAGCTCTAACTTTGGTTGTGCGAGGCTTGGCAGGCCAGCGCATGTCATGTGGCCCCAACCAACCACTGGACTCTCTCACCACCCCACCCCCACCCTTACCACTTCCCCCCTCCTCCCTCAACACCCCCCCTCTCAGGCTGGGCAAGCTGCACGTGGACGTGGCGCTGGCGCTGGGCGTGCAGGAGGGCGCCAACTTCACGCTGCTCAAAAACGGCGAGTCGGTGCCCACGCCCGACGGCCGCATCGTGCACTCGTCGCAGTGCGTGGGCCCGCCCAAGCGCGGCCGCCGCGTGGCCATCCTGGGCGCCTGCACCGACTCCTCCAGCTTTGCGCACATGGTGGCACCACGCCCAGATGACGTCATCCTGGGCTTGGACAGCCTGGGACCGGGTGGGCAGGCGCTGGCCACCAGGGCAGTGGCGGCGGCAGCCAGCAACCGTGTGGTGGATGTGCTGGTGCACGCCATGGCCTCGCCGCCCGGCACGCCCGCCGGCAGCGGCGCCAGCGTCGCACGCATGGCGGGTGCCACGGCAGCGGCCATGCATGCGCAGGAGCTGGTGCTGTGGCAGCACCAGGCCGCGTTTTCAGACTCGGCGGAGGGCCGGGACCCTGACTTCCCAGCAGAGGTGTTGGCGGCGGCCAAGGGCTCCCTGGGTCGTGACCTTGTCTCCCTGGCCGGCAGCTACTGGTGCTACAACCCGGAGCGCGAGCCGGAGGCGGATGTGCGGGAGCAGCTGATGCAGCAGGCTCTGGCGGCAATGCAGGGCAGCGACGCCGAGGGCTAGCACTGCCGTTGCCGTTGCAAGTTGCCGTTGCATGTCATTGCCCCCATGTGTACTGCTTTGACCCAACAATTTGGTCCAATAAGCCCCTCAGCCCACCCCCAATATACTGCCTTTCCACTGTCTGAGCATCCTACTGCGTCATATTCAGTTACTGATGATATTACGCCGGTCAACTGAAATGAAATGCATCAGCAGTTCGGTCAGCTGCACTGAGGCGGCCAGTGCTAGGCAGCAGGTAGCCCTGCGACAAATCGCTCTGCAAACTTGGGCAGCCGCATCTGCTGGCCCATGCCCATCGCCCGCAGCATGATTGCGTACAGCACGTGCCTGCACAAAGGGGGCAGGAAGCAGCAAGGCGGATTTTGTCATGTCACCACCCCAACCAAGCACATGCACTGCTGTGTGCCAGCAGCTTAGCCCACCAGCCTGTGTGCAGCCAGACATATGCATGCAGCCCCAGCTGCCACCCCTGAACACCCACCACTCCCAGCCCACCCCCTCCGCCCCGCTCACTCAGCCACTCACATGAGGAAGACGTACATGAGGGAGTTGACAAACAGCAGGCTGGCCAGCACGACGGCGACGGCCAGGGGCGGCGGCGCACCGCTCGTGCCCAGCACCGCGCTGAACTGGTCCAGCAGTGAGTAGACGTTGGTCATCATCAGGGCCAGCAGGTTTTCGTTGGTGACAAAGGAGGAGAGGGCGATGTAGGCAAAGTAGCCGGCGATGCGGGCCAGCGCGCCCAGCGGCACGCTGAGCAGCCACGGCAGGCGCAGCGCCCAGCACAGCCCCAGCGTGAGGGACAGCACGCCGTAGACCAGCAGGTAGGTAGCCGCGCGCACGGGGCCCATCAGGACTGCGGCAGTAAACCAGAGCGAAGGCCAGGGACGGTTGGCGAGGGTTGGCGGGGAGGCAATGAAGGGAGGCAGCCAGGGATGCGTGGTGGCGGCATTGCACCAGAGGCTTGCGCGGGAGGGCACAACCGAGCAGTGCAGCCTGCCACCTGCCACTCAGCTGCACAGCGCCTGTACCACCCGCTGCCTGCTGCACTCCCCAACCACCCTCCACTCCCGCCCGCCCCCTCGCTCACTGAGCAGCAGCAGCACGGCGACGGCCAGCGTCTTGAGGGCGGGCAGCGGTCCTGACCGCAGCGCGGCCAGCACGATGGGCAGGGGCAGGCCGTAGGCGAGGTATCCCTCGAGCCGCAGCAGGTTGCCCACGGTGTAGGCCAGCCCTGTGACCGCCGCCAGCATGGCCGTCTCAACCAGGCGCTGCGGCGGGGGCAGCAGGGGAGTTGCCAGATGTGCAGGGGCCGGGATGTGCGGGCCGTGAAGCGGCTTATTATACCTGCTGTGCATGCGGTCTAGCATCCACTTAGGAAGTTGAGTCGTTGAACGGATCCCAGGAGGCAGAGCCAACACAAAGTTTGAGAATATCGGCCTGGCTCTAAGCTCACCCGCGTGTTGTCCAGCGGCCATGGCTCCTTCAGCCCCGCCGCCTGCTGCGCCTGTATTTCAAGCTGCGCCTGCAGCCAGGGCTCTGGTCCCATGCTGCTGCTGCTGCTACTGCTTTCAATGCTGCCTGACGCCTGCTGCTCATATGCATTGTGAGAGCGCCGCCGCCGCTGCCGCCACTGCTGCCGCCGCGGTGGCTGGGGGCAGCCTGCAGTCGGGGAGGGCGCTTGGATTGAACTTGCACACATAATGTGCCAGCAAGAGGGTGTGGGGGCTTGCTCAGAAGGCCTCACCGAGCCAGCCGAACTCCGCCCGTCTCGACGGTGCTGCTGCTGCAGCGAGCGGCACGCGAATAATTGACATCGTGGGTCTTGAAAGCCATCAAACAACAAGCCAGCTCTCGCAGCTCAGCGCCTGGTCGCGGCTGATGGGCATTGCGCCTGCATGCGTGCTCCATGGGGCTGCCAGGCTTGCTGCATTGCCTGTCAGCTTCAGCAGTTTGCATTCAGCTCGCTGCTTGCTGAGAAGGAGGCCCTGAGAGCCGACCCGACCATCGCCAGTGGCAGCGAGCGGCAGGAGGCGCGACTGGGCAGCCATCGAACAACAGCATCGCAGCAGTAGTTGGACAGAATGGAGGCGGCCGGATTTGAGGTGCGCCTGGTGATGGCGACCATGCTCGGCGTCCACCTGCGTTGCTAGCTGTGCCTGCAGCCTGCACGGGCCCTAGGTCGATCGGGGCTGCGACCACGGCGGGCCGAGGCGGGCTGGCATGCCAGCAGGGGCCTCGCCGCCCGTGCTGCCGCCCGTGCTTGCGCCGCCTGTGCTGATCGCACGGGCTGCCTTCGCCTCTGCTTGCAATCAACATGCAGCACTCTCGCCACACAAATATCACGAACCTGCTGCTTGTATAATGTGTCGCCTGAGCCACCCTCCGCTTTCTGCTCACCGCCACTCCCGCCCGCTGCTGTCGCCCCCGCTGCAGGGCGGCTTTGCCCGCCCCGCACCCGTGCCCAAGATGGTGGCCGACTTTGTGCAGTTCCTGTACCGCCACATCCGGGAGCGCAACATCAACGAGGTGTTTGTCATGTACAGGTGCGCAGCGTGGAATGATGTTGCCTACGTGCAGGGGTAGGGGCTCCGCGGGCTGGCAACCTGCTGCTGCGGCCATGCTGCTGGTGGCTTGCTGCTCATTGCGCTTCTCCCGCATTACCATCGCTGCTCCACTGGTACCACTACTGCAGCCACACATTCCCGCACCTGAGCGAGCGGTTCTTCAAGGGCGCCACGTGGCCGCCTGTGGAGACGGTGCTGCACCTGGTGGATGGCGACCACGTGTTTGGCCTGCTGTACAAGGAGATGTACTATCGGTGAGACCATGAGAGTGGTGTGGGGGGTGAGGGGAACGGGCTGCTGCACCTTGCAGCGGGTGTTACGGCCGCCGCGCCTGCTGCCGCAGATTCAGACGTGCGGCTTGGAGATGGTTGCTGCATTCATGCTTGGTGCTCGTTGCTCAGCGCCTGGCCCACCGCTCCGCACCTTGCGCCGCAGGCACCTGTACGCCTCCACGCAGCCCAGCATTGAGCAGCGCATGGACTCGTGGGACAACTACCGCGAGCTGTTCTCGGGTGCGGGGTGTGGGCTTGTGGGTAGCGCTGCGCAGCTGTTGGTTGTTGCGCAAGACGGTTCGGCACGTGGAGACTGCTCGATGCCGCACTCCCGCATGTTCTCACGCCCCCAGCCTCCCTGTGCGCGCGTCCCCCGCAGTCATCCTGAACAGCAACATGAACATGGTGCTGCCCAACCTGTGGCTGTGGGACATGGTGGACGAGTTTGTGTACCAGTTCCAGTCCTTCTCGCAGTACCGGTGCGCTTGCATTCGTTGGGGGCAGTGTGTCGAGCTAGGCATTTTTGCCGACGGCTGTCGCGCAGCGCAGCGGCCATGTTCGCACAGCCCCACCTCCATGCACACATCACAACGCGCGCGGGTAGCAAGCGGTGCGGCACGCGTTGCGCCCGGGGGTTGAGCGCGCGCCCTGCAGGCGCTCCCCTCCAGGGTCGATGCGCCGAGCGGGGCGCCGCTCCCCCTGCGGCCGATGCCCTGATGCCCCGCTCTCATACACCCGCGCACAGCAATCGCTCCAGCAATGAGCGGGCCGCAGCACGCCCCCTCGCGGGGGCCATGAACTGCAGCCCTTTGCACGCTGGGCACACTCATATTGCTGCACCAAATCCATCCTTGGCTCTCCCTGATCACTGCATGGCCAGGGGTGGGGACTCACCCACTTGCCAGCTTGTGCACCCACGCCGCATCACCCTCACCTGCCCAACTCACGTTGCTACTGCCCGCCTGCGCCTTCTGCTCCAGGGGCAAGCTGGCGGGCAAGTCTGCGGATGAGGTGGAGCTGATCAAGACGGCAGAGGCGCAGGTGCGTCTTGCGCGCCTGGCCATTGATAAATTCCAGCCGCCGTTTTGGGGCGTGCACAACAGGCGTGGGTGTTTTCGTACCAACACACATCAACTCGTGTGCCTCACCTGTGCCACCCTTGCCATATATGTGCTTGCTCACCCGCAGGGTGTGTGGGAGCCCAAGGCGGTCATTGCCTTCCTGGACGAGCTGGTCAAGCGCAGCGCGATCCGCGAGGAGCTGGCGCAGCCGGGTGGGTGGGCGGGGGCGGGGCTGGGGCAGCACATTGCCACCTCCTGTTGCGTGCCGCGCTGCTGCCGCATCTCAGCTTAATTGCCGGCTTGCATGCCTTGGCGGCACTTTGCAACTGTGTGTATGCTGCATGGGCTGCACTCCCCCAGGCTGGGGTGACGAGACCAGGAAACCAATCACCATCTTTCGCATGAGCCCCGTTTGGTCGCGGGGCCTGATTACAACCTTCCCATTCCCGACCAGCCAGCTGCATTGCATCCCACGTTGCACCACTACGGCGCACTTTCATCAACTGTTATATGCTCCGCACTCATATTGATGACTGCACACAACTCTCAACCTGCTTGACCGACCTTCCCCTTGTCCCTCCCTCACCACTTCAAGCAGGCGCCCTGGACAAGCTGTACCAGACTGAGGGCTACGGCACCATGGTGAGCGCTGTCTTCTCGTTCTCCTCTGTGGATTGTGGCACAGCCGCCGTCCCTTTGCTGCATTAGCGGTGCCCCTGCTGTGCGTTGCTCTTGCCATACCGGCATCCCTTGCTACCTACCGCTCCACGAGGTCTACCCTGCCTCACCCCGCCCCACCTCTCTCCGCCCCCACTGCTGCAGTCCAACGTGCGGCGCATGCTGGGCTACTTCTCGCTGGTGGGCCTGCTGCGCGTGCACAGCGTGCTGGGCGACTACGCCACCGCCATCAAGGTGCGCTTTGGCTGGCAACCAAAGGAAGGGGAGGGGCAACGGCGGCCAAGTTAAAGCCGGCAACCACACGGCTTGCGCATCTGCCGTTGCATCCCACCCCTGCGCAGCATGCTCCAGGCTTGTTGACCCATCCTGGCCCCCGCCCCCTACACTCTTCCCGCAGTCCATGGCGCCGCTGCACCCCTTCCTGCGCAAGAGCCTGTTCACCACCAAGATCCCCATGGCCTGCATCACTATGTTCTACTACACCGGGTGCGCTGCAGAGGGGGCGGGGCAGCTGGGGTTGCTTGCTGCTGTGCGAAGATCGGGGCAGGGTGGTGCGCGGTGGACGTGGCAGACTTGCTCATTGCACTGCGCTGGCTGCACTTGTGACAACCGGGGCAGGCTAGTGTGCGGTGCCACGATAGAGTTGCCAGCAAGTAGAGGTGCACCACTCTTCAAGCCACCCCAGGTGCCGCCCAATCAAACGGCTCCCGCCACCTGCACTTTGCCTCCCCGCAGCTTTGCGTACGTGATGATGCAGCGCTGGCTGGACGCCGCCAAGTGCTTCAACTTCATCCTCACATACATCTCCAAGTGAGGAAGGGAGGGAATTAGGAGGGTGGCAGGATGGCCAGCTGAGGAGATGCAATGGGCCGCAGGCCAGACTGGGAAGGTGCCCCACAGCAGGCACAACGCCAATGGTTGGAATGCACCTCAGGCTGTCAGTATCTGCTCGGTTTGCACCTTGGCTCACCAACGCTTGTGCTGCTGCAGGGCCAAGCACCAGTCGCGCGGCGCGGTGTACGAGCAGATCCTGAAGAAGAATGAGCAGGTGCGGGGAGGCGCTGCGGGCTGGGGAGGCGCATGTGGCGCGGATTGGGGAACCTTCAGACAGTCCTTGCAGGCTTCCAGCCTCCCTAGTCTGCAACATCTCCACGGGCCTCATCCCTGCCCTCTGCCCTCTGCTCCTGCCCCCAACAGATGTACGCGCTGCTGGCCATTGCGACGGCGCTGTGCCCCACCGCCAACCGCCTGCTGGATGAGGCGGTGACCAACACGCTGCGCGAGAAGTGAGCACGCCGCGCACGCTGAGCTGGCAGAGCATGTGTGCGGAGCCATGGGCTCAGCGTGGAGCATGGCAATGGGGCCTGGACCAGCCAATCGTCTCTCAGCTGCTGCAGTAACCTGGGCGTGCTCACTGCCTTGCATTGCCCTGCTGCCTGCTCACTGCATGGCTGTGTTATGCCCACCCTCCCTTGACAGGTACGGCGAGAAGGTGCGCAGCATGCAGGCGGGCAGCAGCGACACGTACGAGGAGCTGTTCACGTGAGCGGTGGGGCTACTGAGTGGAGCGGGATCGTGGGGTGGCAGGACGGCTGGGCAGCCTTGTTAGGTCCCTCCAATGCTGAACCACAAACTCGCAAGAGCAGCAGCACCCTACTTGTGCCTGAGAGCTCTCAACACTGCTCCATCCCAGCCACCCACTGCTCTCACCCTCCAACCCCACCTTCACCCCCGCCCGCAGGTACGCGTGCCCCAAGTTTGTGTGGCCGACGGGCCCGGAGGCCCCGGGCGTCAACACCAACATGGAGGCCTTCCGCGCGCAGCTGCGGTGAGCGCTTGCGCAAGGGCGTTGCTGCAGCGGAGGAGTTCAGCGCGGGTTGAGGCTTGTGCGTTCGGATCCATGTGCAGATGAAGCGTCTAGCTAAGGCTGGCTTGTTGTCTTGCATATTCTCAGCATTGCACGTGTGAACACTTGCAGTGCAATTGCTGATGCTCGATTGGTGCCTGGCTTGCCGCCCCCACTGCTGCAGGGTGTTCATGGCGGTGGTGGAGGAGCGCAAGCACCTGCCCGCCCTCAAGCAGTTCCTCAAGCTCTACACGGTGAGGCGGCGCCGAGTTTGGGTGGCATGCTGGCACTGCGGCATGCCCGGGGGCTGCTGCTTTTGTGCTGGCGGGGCAGGCGGAGGCTGGGGTGTGCACGGCCCCCGTTACATCGCCTCAGCTAGGCCTTCCGTCTGTTCCTCTGCTAGGATACCACCTTCCCCTCCCACGCCCTCGCCCTGCCCTCTTCCCTGCGCCACCCCTGCAGAGCATCCCCATCAGCAAGCTGGGGCACCTGGCTGAGCTGGACAAGGACACGCTCAAGCAGCAGCTGGGCCTGCTGCGACAGAGCACGCAGGTGGGGGTGGGAGGGCGGCTGGGCAGCATGCACTGTCCCTGCTGCATCTGTGCACCCATCCCGTGGCTGGGGTGACGAGACCAGGAAACCAATCACCATCTTTCGCATGAGCCCCGTTTGGTCGCGGGGCCTGATTACAACCTTCCCATTCCCGACCAGCCAGACTTCCTTCGCCATGCACCTGTTCACGGCATGCCTTGGCTGCACTGGGCGCGGCAGCCTGCACTGCCTCTGCACCATGCATTGTCATGCGCCTTGCTGCGCTTGTTCAAGCACCAGTTTGCATTGGCCATGAGTGACGTGCCACCATAGCAGCGCTCACCACAACATCGCCCTGCCTCCCTTCCTCAGGTGGTGACGTGGCAGACGGGCGACCCGCTGCAGGGTAACCCCGTGCCCGCCGGCGACATCGAGTTCAGGTGCGCCCGCAGAGCGGCACAGCTTGCTACGAGGACCTGGCGAGCAGAATGCAGCTTTCTTAATGGCCTTCCGCACTTTGGCGTGGTGCCTGAGAGTTGCTTGAAACGGCCAGGAGCAGCTGCCCCTGACTGACCCGCCCGCCCGCCCCCGCCCACCCCGCCCGCAGCATTGAGCAGCAGGAGGGCGAGGAGATGGTGGTGGTGGCTGAGCCCAAGGCCAAGGTCGTCAAGGGTGAGCGAGGCGCATGCTGCCGCTGCTGCTCTAATCAGCAGGGCAAGTGTTATCAGACTGCTGCTTCATGTGCATTGATGTGCTCGGCTGGTGTGCCCGGTTCAACTCCTCGCCATGCATGCCCCCGGTGCACTCACAGCCCTGCCTCCACATCTGCCCATCCCTCCACCCGCAGGCGACTTCCTGGTGCGCCACATCGCCCGGTTTGAGGAGATTATGAAGGATTTGGAGGCCATGAAGCCGGTGCCGCAGCAGCAGCCAGCCGCGCCTGTGGCTGCGCACTGAGCGGCGCTGGCAGTTTGAGAGTGCTGGCCGCGAGATGCTGTCCTGCCTGCCTCCCACCACTTGGCTTTTTTGCTTCTTCTGTGTTCGTTTCCCCCTTCAGTGTGGTTGCTTTTCCCTGACGCACTTTTCATTGCTTGATCACATACCGAGCTGGCTACAGCTGGCACTGGAATCAAATGCAACAACAAGTCACGCAGTGTTTGGGGCAGGTACATTTGCTCACTGTCCGCCTGCCAGCAGCGCCACGAGCGCCGTCCAGCCGGTGAAGGGGTGGCTGCCCTTGCCCTGGCCTGCAGAGGCGGACAGCAAGGGAGAGCTGTAAACAGGTCGGCAAATCGCGGACCCTGAACGGTCAGCAACCTGCAAATCGAGTGGTCACAGGTGGCCAGCCCAGGCCAACGCGTCCCACCATGATGTGCGTGCCCCTCACCCCAGACACAGCCGCCCCAAACTCACCAGTGGCGTCGTCGTACTGCTCCCAGAGGTAGCCAGTGCGCCGGTACTGCGCCACAATGTTGGACACCAGGTTGCCCCGCAGCTCGCCGTGCAGCTCCTGGGCACGAGCGGCGTGTGGGCCGGGGGTGGCGCCATAGTGCCGCAGCGCCTGGTGGGCCGGGGGGTTGTGGGGAGGGAGGGGCTACCAACAGGCTTCCAAATGCATTGTGGGTCCACAGATGCGCAGGTGTCTCAGGGGGGGTCACCAGGCACGCTCCCTGTGAGGAAAACTGCCGGCCACATGCACGCCCACACCGTCCCCAGCTGCGCTTTCCCCAAAGTTGCCCACCTGCACCGCCAGGTAGTTGACATTGACCCAAATGGCGCCACGCCAATAGGGCGGGTCGTGCTCCGTGTTGTGCCGCTGGTACAGGCTGGCGGAGCGGCTGCGCGTGGCAAGGGAAGGGCGGGGAGGGGGACAATGACGAGTTGGGCGGGCGCCCAGCAAGCAAGCCACAGAGTGTGACATTCTTGTCTCAAGCCACCCTGCGCCAATGCAGCACATACCCGGTGCTGAAACGAAGCAGCTTCCGCAACCGTGTCATGACATTGCCCCTGGCCCCATCCGCCGCACCTGAGGGAGCGCAGGCCGTAATCTGTCCACAGGCGGCTGCCGTCCCTCAGCAGCTCCAGCTGGCGGCCCAGCACGGGCGAGTCGGGCGGGATGAGCCGCATGAGCAGCGGGAACAGGCTGATGTAGCCAAACTGCACGGCACGGGAGTGGGAGGAGGGGGAGGGTGGGCTGCCATGCCAACTGTCATCCCACCTGCCATGCCACAAGACTGTGCCCAGCCCAAGAGCCTTTACCAGCGTGGCACACCTCGCCCCTGCCCACCTGCGGCACCAGCTGCGGCCGAGGCTGCTCTCCGGTCACCACCCGCCGCAGCTCTCCATTGACGGGCACCTGCCGCCCATCCTCCAGCGTGCGCATGGGCTGCTGCAGCGCCACATCCTCTGTGGGTGTGGGGAGGGCAGGGGGGATAGCCAGTGCGGCATGCTTCTCACGTGACATTTCCAGATGTTGGCAAAAGCGGGAGTCCCTTCCATCACTTGACTGTTCCCGGCACACCGCGGCATTCACTGCAAGAGAACTCGCATTAGCCGCCTGGGCCCACCCCCACAAAGCCCTGCCTCACCCGTGTGCCGCCCCCAGTCTCGGTACTCGCCGCTGGCCTCGTCCAGGTGCAGGGCGTTGAGGGAGGCAAAGTCCTCCAGCCATGCGGCGTCAGCCAGGAATGGGCGCACCTCTGCGATAAGCGGGGCAGCGGGATTGAAGCAGCATGGGCATGCGAGGCAACCAAAAAGGCGCTGTGCAGCACAAGCAAGAGCCAGTGATCAGGTTTCAGGCTGCTGGTGTGCTTGCACTCCCACACCCAGCAGTCAAGCCCGCCCCTACCCACCCTTGGGCGGCAGGCCCAGGTTGCTGCCAATGGTGGCCAGGGCGCGGGCGGCTAGGGCCATCCAGCAGCGCAGGTCCACGTGGCGCTCGACATCTGCAGGAGGGAGGGATACCAGACCATGGCACAGCCAGCAAAAAAATGTCGCAGGGCAGCTGCTGTGCTGGAGGGCAGGCAGGGAGGGTGGGGCCGCCTGTGCATATTGCGAGCTGCTGGGACGCGCTCGCTCTGCCCAAACAAGGCCTGGGCCACTTGCCATCCCTGCACCACCAGCTGCATGCGATGTGCACCCACCCGAGGGGTGGGAGGCACGCGGCGCATCATCCAGCCCCGAGGTCAGGGTCTTGGGGTTGAGCTCGCGGCTGCTGCTGGGGTCGCGCCCGCGCCAGCGGTAGGAGCCCGACACCGGGCCGGCCTGGGTGGTGTTGAACCAGCGGTACCAGGCCCTGGTTCAAGTGGAGAGTGAACTGTACGTCAGCAAACTTTTCTGAATGAAGCGTGGGGAAGCAAGGAGTAGAGTAAAGCCGCCCCACACATTCCACCTGCAAGCCTGACTGAATGTAATGTTGTTGCCCACTGTGCCGGCTGCCTCACCGCAGGCGTGGCCAGGCGGCCTTGAGCAGCTCGCCGTCTGCCCGGTCCTCCTCGCTCCACTGCTGCGCCTGCGAGTGGCAAAACAGAACGGGCAGATGGCAGACCAGGAACAGAGCATTCAGAAGGCAGAGTGTAAGCACTGATGACTCTAGTGAGGGGCACGGGCCCACAGCAGGCAGCGTCGTAAAAGCAATGGATGAGCAGATCACTCCATGTGGCACTAGCTGCCTCCAAGCAGCGCCTCCTGACCTGTGCGGCGGCGGCCACGCGGTGCGACATGTCTGACAGCAGCAGGAAGAAGGTGGGCGGGTTGGCGGCGTCCGGCGACTGCCGCACAAACTCGTCGGGAACCCTGAGGGGTGTCGAGGGGGGAGATGGGCGGGAGGGTAGGTGCACAACAGACCATGGGCGCAGCCTGAGCTGTCATCAGCTGACGTCCCACCGTGCCTCCAACATGCACAGTGCATCCCCACGGACACATGCAGCTGCCCAAGGACTGAACGACAGCCAGGCCGCACCGTGCGCGCGCCTCCTCCCCCAGGATCTGCTCCCTCGCAATCCAGCCCTGGGCATTCATCAGGTCAAACCAGTTGCCCAGCACCTCGCGGCTGACGGCCGCGTCCCACCGCCTGCATAACGTGAGAGAGGGGGTGGCGGCAAGGCCTGTGCTTCGACAAAGACAATGGGTCTAGAACAGCTCGCAATGGACACCCATTGGTGACCCTCAGACAGGGCCGTTCAGCATCCAGCCACTCACCCCAACTTCAACCACCCACCCAGCCCCCACAATCCATGCGCCCGTACCTGACCAGCAGCTGGTGGAAGCCCTCGTCCCACAGGAAGCCGCGCGGGAAGAAGCTGCGGCTCGGCACCGCTGCACGGCACATGGCAGGGGAGGGCACCCAAGATCAGTCGAAAACCAAACAACCTGGCAGCTGGCATGCTGAGGACATGCAGCATCTGCACCGCAGCTCACAGGTTTGTTCGAGGCGCCCCAGAGCATTCACAATGCCGCGCAAACACCCCAATCCAGGGCCTCCCTTCAACACGAACCAGCATGAAGGCGCACCCGAGTAGAGCGAGGTGTCCCACAGCCGGGCGGTGCGGTCCACCACCTCCTGCCCCCTCTTCTCCTGCAGCCTGACCAGGGAGTGGCCGTAAATGTAGCCCATGCCGCCCAGCATGTTGCTGAGCGCGGCACGCGCCACCTCTGCGGTACCCTCTGGCACGCTGGTACTGCCGCTGGCCACTGCGCCAAACGTGGAGGCAAAGCGCCGCTCAAAAGCCGCAGCACCAGAGGCCAGCAGGGTTGTAAGACCGGCGCCGCTCACGGCGTCCACCCGCTCTGCCAGCTGCTGCTGTGGGCCGCTGACAAATGCCAGGTCAAGCGCCAGCGGCAGCAGCGCTGTGATCTGCACAATGGCAACATTCGCGCCCCGCTGCGCCACGTTGGGCAGCGTCAGCGCCAGCTGCTGCTGCCCCCGCGCGCGCTGGGCCTGCACGCTGGCAATCAGGCCCTGACGCACTGCCTCAGTCAGGTTGTGCATGTGCGGCGTGGCAAGGGCCATGTAGCTGGCCGCCACAACTCGGTTGGCCTGCCCGCCACTGCTGGCACCCTGGCGCACGTGCAGCTGCCAGTCACCCAGCGGCGCTGCGCTGCCGCTCATCACCGGCCCACTTTGCTGCTGCTGCTTGGCTCCCTCTCCTGCTGGCCCCTGCAATGCGGCCGCCAGGGCGGCGGCGTCTAGTTGCAGCGGGCTGCCGTCTTCACTAGCCAGGTAGACAAGCAGGGACACAGCCTCTGGCCGGACGGCTGGCTGCTGCGCTTCCTCCGCCCCTTCTGCCGCCTCCACCTCCTCATCGTCATCGCTATACTCATCTGCCTCCTGCTGCAGCCGCCGCCGCTGCTGGGCGGCCTGGCCGCCAGTGGGTTCCTGCTGCGGCCGCGCCAGCTGCTCAAACCCTAGCCGCACGCCCCAGTCGCCGCCGAGGCCGCAGCCGGGGCACAGCCGCTTGGCCTGCAAGTTGGACAGACATGGCAGGAGGGCATGAGACCAAGCCCGCCTGAGCAGGTGAAGCAGAAGGCAAGCCTGGAGCACGGCATGCGCAACACCACCGCACATGCTGCGTGATGCGCCGTGCGTATAACAAGGCTTGCAAGTCAACACCCCACTCCACCCACCCAGGCGGTGGTGATGTTGTACTGCTCGTCGTGCAGCCGCTGCAGGCCGTACCCTTGCCCGTCGTGCTGCAGCCAGCCGTACTTGGCTAGCCCATCACGCTGCTGCGCCTCGTGCCTGCACATCCAAGACGTGCGTGGATGGCAAGTAATGGGCAAATGTGCACCAGACCACTGGCGCAACCCCTCCCCAATCTATCTGCCGTGCCCTGCTTTTGCAGAGCAGCAGGGTGCCGCCTCATGGTCCCCTTGCCTGATGTTCCCCAGCGGGTCCTGGCGCTGCGGGTCCATCCACATGATGCCCAGCAGCAGCGACTGCGACCGCCGCATGCGCATGCCTGCAGTGCAGGGACAGTGCAGTGTTCAGGGGCAGAGCCTGAGCAGGTGGGGTGCATGCTGGTCAGTGCAAGCAACCACAGCCCATCAGCGCCGCGGCAGCATCAGCTAGTTATCCGCTGCCCCCCGCACCAAAGTAGTAGCCAGGCCGGTAGGTGCCCCACAGCAGCCGCTCCTCATGCTCCCCGCCAAACTGCGGCAGCTGCTTCAGCTGTTGGCCAGGGAACGGGTCTAGCACCGCCGGCGGCCGGGTAACTGCGCAGGTGAAGCGGAGAGACAGCAAATGGCCGGTGATCTCATGTATCCACCGCACGTGGAGTGATCAAGTGCCATTGACTCTCAGTTGCAGACTTGCTGGCGCATATGCAGAAACGTTGCTCTCGGCTGGCTGCCGGTTTACAACTCAAGACGCACCGAGCACTCGGTATAGCAGGGCCAGCAGCGCCAGCGCCGCCGCTAGCATGCCAGCTGCAGTCAGCAGAGACAAGGTTGGGGGTGTGATGGCAGACGGGAGCAGCGGTGGCGTGTCCATCTGATAACCATGGCAAGGCAGTCGGTGCCGCCGCTGCGGGCGGCCGCCGCCCACCTGAGCGCCATGCCCTGGATCCGCTGCCCGATCGCCTGGATGGCCGCTTGGGGTGGCTGGCGCTGCCTTGGGATGCAGCCGGGGGCCCCTGGCCCTTTCCTTGGCGCTGCCGCATGTCCAGCGGTCTCAATACCGGGTTTAGGACGCCATCATGCCCGGTCTGGAGTGTTATGAGGCTGCAGAGGTCGAACCGATCACCCGATCGGCTGTTGGGCGCCTGAACTCGCCGGCAGAGAGTGGCGCCTGCAGCCTGAGGAGCGGGAGGGCGCCACTCGGATGCAGAAAGAGAAGGCCGGGTGCGTTGTCGCGATCGCAACTCAGAATGGCAAACAGCGCCGGCTCATAGCAGGCGGCGGGCCCGCCGCTCTCGACCATTTGCCGCCGGCCCGCTCGTCGACACCCAAGGGCGGCCAGCAGCCGCCATGGTGTGCTCTTCCTGTTGTACATCGTGCAGATGGATAAAGTTTGAGAACACTCAGAGCGTCCATACCGTTGGCCGATCCCTGCGGGTTGGGCGGCGGCCATTTCGCCGCTCCTCCGGCCAATGGCCTGCTCTGCCTTGCAGCTCGACAAAGGGTAGACTGCTTGAACCGGCTCAATTTTGTTTGTTCATGTACAAATGGTTACATGTTGGCAACAGAAGTGCCTGGGTGCATGCAGACCACTCTTGAAGTGGGCTGCGCATCCAGCGTGCCGCGCGTGCTGGGGCTCGGCCGGCGGCCCCCATGTGCTTGCGGGCGTCTCAGATGAGCCCAATTGATGTTGCGATACACTGGCATGCACTTTGAGCGCAGTGAACAGCTGTGAACAATGGTCCAACTCGGGTGCGGGCTCAGGGTCAGCGGCGGCCTTCCCCCGGCCTTCCCGCGCCTCTCATACCGCCAAATGCGACGTAGAGAACCATTCCGCGTCGCTGCGACGCTCTCCGACGACGACAGGGGCGGCGGCAGGAGCGAGAGCGGCGGCGCGGACCGAGGCCCTTCCCCACCCTCCGCCGCCACTCGCTGGCCTGACTGCCCGCTGCCGCCGCGCCCCCGCTGGTCAGACGACCGCTACGAGCTGATCATGCTGCAGCAGCGCATGACGGCCGTGCTGCGCAGCATGGACGCCAAGGCGGCGAGTGGCGACTTCACGGGCGCGCTGGTTGACCGAGACGCGCTGCTGCCGCTGCAGCTGAGGGAGCGCCACCTGCTGCTCCAGGTGACATGTGCTTGGTGCTTTGTGCTGCTGGCTGTACCGGGGTATGGGGTTGTGTCCCGCATGTGCTGGCATGTGCCTGGCGTGTGTGAAACCCTGCCTGCCGCTTGCTCCCCCCCTCCAAATGCAGCCCGTGCCACACCACCCAGACCGCGCGCCGCTCGGCAAGACACTGCTGCACCGGCAGGGCATGGTGGTGCAGCACCGGCGGCACGGCTACAAGGGTGTGATAGCCAGCTACAGCCGGGACGGCTGCTGCCTCCTGGTGCCCAGCAAGCGGCTGCAGGTGCGGGGCTGGGTGGGGTCCCGAGGGTGATGGTGCGCCTGCAGTACGTACGGCCGACAGTTGCATCCGCAGCATCAAGCGGCCATGCTGCGGGGCAACGCAGTTTTGAGGTTAACAGCTATCTGTGGCACAGGGTCTGCTTTGTCGCATGAAGCGAGCCTCCTGTCCACAGTCAACTGCATACCACCGCCCTCCCCATCCCTCCCACCTGCGCAGTGCGCCATTGATGTGGACCTGAACAGCCTGCAGTTTGGGCTGGACGCCCCCTTCTTCCAGCTGCTGGTGGACCAGCGGGACCGCCCCACAGGACCGCTGCCCACCCTGGTGGCGCAGGTGAGCAAGGGGGCAGCAGGGCAGGGCGGGGCGGCAGAGGGTGTGCGGGAGGAAATGAGCCGGTGGTGAATGGATGCGGAGTGACTGCAGGGCAGCCAGATGGTGCTGGGCATTCACTCGCATGCAGTGGTGCCACCAGACAATTGCAGCTACTGATCTCTGGTTGGCATGTGTTGTCACCTTGCTCATGTGTCCTTTTCCGCCGCCGCTGCACAGGAGGACTGCCTGCGCGTGGCAGACCCGCAGCCCGTGCAGCATCCTCTAATTTCCCGCTACTTTGAGCGCTGGAGCAAGGCGGACAGGCGGTACATCCCCTCCATCCTGCTGAGGGCGGGGCCGTGGAGCGTGTGAGCACCGAGAGCAGCGCTGCGCAGCTGCAGAGATGCAGCCCTGCTGCCGCCTGTGCCTTTCCGCCGACACCCACTGTTGCCAATTTTTCCCTGCCGTCTCAAAATTTCTAAACCTCACTGTGCATTGTGTTTTCCGTTGTACATATCCCGCTGCCTGCTGTGCCATTGCGCTGAGCTTTCATTGCTGACCCTTGTGTGCCTTTCCTGCCCAACGCACCCATCCAGTGCTGCCGCTTGTACAGACGCCTGCCATTGCAGCCCACCTGAATGTACTTTTGACTTGAACGAAGTTATAAACCACCCCACGAAAGGAGCACTGGCATCATTGCTGAGGGTTGGAGGTTGGCAGAGGGGTCTCTGGCAACGACTTGCGCCAGCCTGCCGTGATGGAGGCGGCAGCGTGGGGTGGCCATCTCCGCACTGCTCAGGCATGCATGCGGTTCGGCGTCGGTCTCTTTCGGCATTTGTGTGCTCGCACAACGGATTCCGTGTGGCAGAGGACAGCAGCCGTGCGCCAGGGCTGACCGGCCCACGAACTTCACGGCGCGCTTCGCTAGGGCCCTTAGCGCGCAACCGTAGGTGCGCACTGGGTGCCAGCATTCTAAGCACATCGCCAGCAAGCCAGCCAGCAGGCTGTGAGCCTCTTTCCGGCGGCAGCGGCAGCAGTGGCGGCAGCACCGACGGCAGCCGCTCCATCAACTGCCTTCCCCCTCCTGCCACCCCATCCTCAGCCACCCTCCATGGCGGATGAGGGCGACTTCATCACGCTGCTGGTGGCCTCGGAGCGGGTGGGCGCCTGGTGCGACGTGCTGCGCATGCACCTCGCCCAGGGCGGCTCGCTGCCGCGCGTCAAGCAGGCTGTGCGAGACCTCAAGGCGGCGCTGGATTCCGAGGCCTATGCTGAAGAGGTGGGGAGCAGGTAGCGGTGGTACAGCGTCGAGAATACATGTGAGCGATTTCAGGGCACTACTCAGGTTAAGACCCTTTGCTCATACGTTGCTGACCCTCCACTCCTAACGCATCTGATTGCTGTCGCAGGCACGCAGGGAGGGCGCAGTGCCGCTGCTGACCAGCCTGCTCAAGCGCACAGGTGGGCTTGTACACATGGCGATTGACTGACTTAGCCTTGTGCACGGTGGCTCCCGCTGCCGGCTGAGCTGGAGGATGGCGATTGTCCCGTGGACAAGGCGCCCCGAGGTAACACTGCCGGCTTCTGCCCTGCCACAGATGATGAGGAGCTGCTGGACGACATTTCTGATGCATTGGCCGCATGCAGCGGCCTGCTAGCCAGCAGCGGCAAGGTGAGCCTGTGCTGCCGTGCGCCACCCTTCCATTGCACGGCAGCGGTGGTGCTGCTCCGCACTTCCGCCCTACTCTGCGTGCAATGTATAAACCTTTGGTCCGGTACATGCTCTGCAGACTCGCACGTTTTCCTACGGCGGCACTCCAGTGGTGCTGAAGGAGGGCGCCCTGGGCGACGGCGTAGGAGCCAAGGTGGGCAGAGGAGGGGCGCAGGGCACGCTGAGTGATGAGTTGCTTTGCTGCCTTGGCCAGTTTGCCCCACCGTGCCAATGCCCAGCCTTCAACCGTTCTATGCCGCTGTGTCCATCTCAGATGTTGCTCCGCTTCGCTCCTGCTGCACCGCAGGTCTGGACCGTGGCTCACACCTTCTGCCGGTGCGTGCGCTTCTTGTGGTGTGATGTGCACATGTGCAGCTGTGGAAAGCATACCTTGCGCATTAACCTTTGCAGCGCCTCACTTGCCTTGCTGCCAACTTGCACTAGTCTCAGCAGCCACGCACTTGCTATGTGGTTGCAGGGAGATGGCCAGCCACCCTGAAATTGTGCGCGGCTGCAGCGTGCTGGAAATCGGCGCCGGCTGCGGCGCCTGCGGCATCCTGGCTGCCAAGCTGGGTGCACAGCGGGTGGTGCTGGGCGACTATGTGGGTGCTGTCCTGCAAAACCTGCGGGATTGCGTGCACTTGAATGCGGCAGGCAGCAGCGGCAAGTCGGCGGCAGCGGGCGCGGCAGGGCAAGCGCAGCTGGGTGCAGAGGCGGAAGCAGCAGACGTGGCTGGCTGGGATCCAGAGGACGCCAGCGAGTGCGGCAGCGACGACTTTGACGCTCTGCTGGCAGAGGCCTCCGGCCGTGGCGGCGGTGGCGGCGGCGAGGAACGGCAGCGGCAGCAGCAGCAAGGGGAGGCAGCATGGGATGCAGGTGCCCTGCACGTGCGCTTCCATGACTGGGCACACGATGTGGACTGCTTGTCGGACAGTGAGCGAGAGGCACTTGCCTCCACGCCCGGCGTGCCTGCCAGCACAGAGGCGCCGCCGGGGGCGAGCATCGACACCGCCAGCAACGAGTGCGGTGCCCCGAGCATTGATGGCGATGAGCAGTTTGACGTGCTGATTGGCACTGACATTCTTTACGAGTGGTGAGGCGCTGCCATTTTGTGGCAAGCTGGTGGAGGAGCCGCCCATGTTGCTTGTCACGGCTATGGGTGTTGGCGAGCATTTTGCATGATGGCCCCATGCCGGTTACAATCGAGCATGCACCTGTGCAAGCACTTCAATGCATCTCTGCAATACCAACCCCACTCGCCCGCCTGTTTGCAGGCCCATGGTCCAAATGGTGCCCGCAGTGCTCAAGCGGCGGCTGCGACCCGGGGGGCGGGCGCTGCTGTGCTGCGCCGTGCGCGAGCAGGCAAGCTGTTATGGATGGCTCCGGTGTTTGACGCTTGCCGATGTGTCAACCACCCTGGTTGGTGCACCTGATCAATCTTCAGCTGTGCCCCTGGATGTTGAACCGTCCTGCCCACCCCCAGCCCACTCCACGCTTCGCCGCAGGCCATGTTTGATGGCTTTGCCGCCGCCTGCCGATCAGCGCTGGGGCTGCGGGTGGGCATCACGCCGGTGCAGCCTCGGGCGGATGATGCCGGTCTGCTGGTGCGTCAGGGGCTTCGGTATGAGTTTCACTTGGCATACTTTGCTTGTTCAATGGCTAAGCATGTGCTGGTGTCCAAGGCATGCATGAGGGATGGCACAGGCGGTTTGGCCCCAGCAAGCCTGCAAAGCCCTCCTGCACTCAACGGCACCTTGCTCCTGCCCTGCCCTGCCCTGGCGCAGGACATTCGGCAGGACTATGAGGGTGGCTACGTGCTGCTTGCGGTGGAGCATGCCGATGCGCCTTCAGGCGACTGGCACCGAGACCTGTTTGCTGGCAGCACCTGAGGTGCCAGCGTGGTTTTGTCAGGTTGGGCCCTGTCGGTCATATAACATTTCAAATCGTCACTGTTCACGGCGATTGAATGGTGCTCACCGGCGCGTCGAGCGTCAAAGGGAGAAGGAAGGCATATGTAATCAAACAGAAAGAATTGACGTGCAGACCAGCAGCGCTGAATGCTGCCCACGCAGAATGCTTGATTGTGCTATCGTAAAAGGTGTGAAGGGTGGCGGAATTCAAAGTCAGGGGGCCATTGCTGCTCTCTCAGGTCACCAGGCACACGCCGCCGCCCTTGCCGTTGTCGGTGCACACTTCTGGCGCCGAGCCCACCCCGCAGCAGCTCAGATCGTCCGCGGTGTCACAGCCGTGCAACTTGGCGGTAGCGCACTGCAATGTGACAAGGGATGCAGAACGCCCGTCAGTAGGAACATTTCGGGTGCCTGTTCACGACTGCACACAGGTGCTGTTGGTTTTACGCGCCAGCCGCCCCCTCCGCCCCCCTGGTGGTGACCCCACCTGCTTGCATGTGCCGCGGCCCAGCGGTGTCGCGCGCACGCAGTAGAGCGGGGGCTGGTCCACAGCTGGGTTGCCTTCGCAGCAGTCTGCCTCCGTTTGGCAGGGAGAATCCTCCAGGCCGCATGGGGCTTGCAACCTGCACGTGTGGCAGTAAGTTTGCATCTTACTGGCCTGGCCTGCCTCATTCAAACGGGCATGCGGTGCATGGCAGCAGCGGTGCTGAGGACCTTGCCCGCCTCCTGTCCCCACCACTCACGATTTGCGGCACATATAGTGGCCGTCCCCCAGGCCACGTGCGCATGCGAATTGGCCCGAGGATTCGCAGCAGCTGCCGCTGGCCTGTAGGTTGCAACCATACTTGGCATTTGCCACGCACTGCATGGAAGGGTATGGTGGGCAGGGAGGGGTTGGGAGTAGCGCTTTGAGCGTACGGTTGGCAGGAAGGTGAAGTCACCAGCATTGTTGCCATGCAAGCATTGCCGCCAGCCAGCTCCAGCATGGGTGCATCCAGGGTGCAATGTGCGCATGCAACCTCCGCAGCTGATGGCGCATGCTCACCGGCTGGCATGTGCCCAGGGGCGAAAGGTAGCCGTCCTTTTGGCAGTACAGCGGCACGCTGCCGTCCTGGCAGCACGAGGTCGATGAGGAGCAGACCTCCCCCTGCCTTGAGCACCTGCGACAGGCGGATGGAGCAGCAGCAAGCAGATCAGGAAGCGACAGCTAGAGGCATTGCCTGAGCCTGGCGTGCCAGTTGTACGGACACCTAGCCTGCGTGCCCAGGAGCATCAAGCGCCATTGCAAGCAGCAGCAAGCAAGTGCGAAGTTGAATGCCACTCATGTGCACCCACCCGCAGCAGCCGCCGTTGCAGGGAGTGCTGGGATTGCAACAGTCGGCATCTGTTGAGCATCCGAGCTTGGCATCGTCGACGCACTGCACGGCGTGACAGTATTTTAGTAATGGTCACGAGGCGCCCAAACGGAGCTGGATGCCACACCTACACCGCTGTGAGCCCCGGGACAAAGTGCAATGCGCAGGTTAGGTTGCGTGCATGTGGCAGCACTGCACGCACCGTGCGGCAGCTGCCCAGCGTGGTCGCCAGCCGGTTGTCCTTCTGGCAGACGTTGGTTTTGGTGCAGCAGTCGCTGGCGGTGGCGCAGCCAGATGACGCTTGTGCAATGCACTGCAAGGGGTGAGCGCCATACAGGGGTCGTTTGGTGTGGGGATCCTCTGTGCAGCTCACCACATGCTGCCCTGCAAGGGGACGAGCTGCACATGTTCCATTGCTGCCCAGCATGGGGGCATGCACATTCAGCAGGCGCACCGTCTTGCAGTTGCCAAGCGCATCCGACTGGGAACCACGCTGGCAGATGTGGTTGCTGTTGCAGCAGCTGTTCTTGGTCAGGCAGGTGCCATCCAGCGGTGAACAGCTGCAACAGGAGGGTGCAGCGAGCAGAGATGGTGTGGGCAAGTCAGTGAGCATCAACGTGGCACACCTTCCTGGACGAGTGCGGATAGCACACGCCAGCAGCCATCCAATGCTGCTAAGGAGACACACACGCATGCAGTTGCGAAGGTCAAGTGCAAGCTGGTGGGTTGCACCCTCACTCACATGCAGGCCCTGGCATTGTTGGTGCTGAGCTGGCAGATGAAGTCGCTGCAGCATCCATCCGAGTTTGAGCCAGCGCATCCGAACTTGTTATCTTGGACGCACTGCACACCACGGAAAGAGTGCGGGGTTGGGCCAGGCGCAGCACCCCGTTTGGCAATGCTTCAAATGCAGAGGGGCCTTGTCCAAAGTGGGATCAGCCCGCGCATTGCACATCAGCCTCCCGAGCCCCAGCATGCACTCTGCAACAGGTGCCACCCATCAAGCAGTCAGGCGCACCGGCACGCATGTCCCAAACTGGTCGGTGGATCGCTCCTTCTGGCACGTGGCGCCTCCACAGCAATCGGCAGAGGTTTCGCAGCCAAACAGGCTTTGTGCAATGCACTGCAGGTTGAGGGGCACAAAGGGAGCTGAAGAATTTGAGCAGACTGCAGCTTTATGGACCACCATGCAGGCAGCATGTCTGGCAAGGGCATCAGACCCATCTCATACAGCAAGAGTCAGCAAGACCGGTACAGCAAGCGGCACGCACCGAGCGGCAGCTGCCCATCGCGTCGGCAGCATTGCGCCTCTGGCACTTGTCACTGCCATTGCAGCAGTCGCCGGGGGCGCCGCACCCAAATGAGTCGCGGGCAATGCACTGCACAGAACAGAAGAAAGAGAGGGCATGAGCGGTTATCCACAAAGTGAGGCACGACAAGAAGCTGTGCACAGTCCACTTTAGGCTGCCCTGGCAACTTACCGTCTCGCAGGTGCCTGCCCTGGCATCCTCCGTGGCTTTCTGGCATTGCCGGCTGGCGGTGCAGCAGCTGGCCTTGGACAAACACCCAAACTTGGAGTCGGGGATGCACTGCAGGCACGAGAGGTTAGATGGTGAAGGGGTTGGCTGCATGAGCAACAATGGCCATGTTGCAGCGCAGCAAGGCACCAGTGCGAGCTGTGGCAGCTGATCTGAGGATTCCCCCCTGAACCTCATTCGTATTTCAGCCACCCATCTTCCCCCTGGTGCTGCGGTAGACCCCTCACCGAGCTGCAAATGCCAAAGTTGCCTGCCGGCACTGGCACTGGGGGCGGGCTATCTCGCACGCACAACAGGCTGTTGCAGCAGCTGCCATCAGAAACGCAGGCTGCGTTCTGAGGAGCACACCTGCAGGGTGGAACATAGGAGGCGGGGAGGCTTGGCAGGATGGTTGGATGAGCGTGCATGTCTGGCAGTTGGACGCAAAGCCACAAACGGCACAAAAGCTAGCCAATCATTGAGTGGGACATGCAGCAAGTGCGCACTCATGTGAACATCCCTAAATCTAACAGGGCACAGAGAAAAGGAGGGCTCACGTGCACGTCCTTGCGTTCTGGCTTGGTCTGCACATTAGGTCGCTGCAGCAGTCGTCAGATGACGAGCCGGCGCAGCCAAACGTGTTGTCTTGCACACACTGCACACCACAGGAGCAGGAGGACAGTATGAAGGCAAGTCTCTAGGCATGCTAGCAGAACCGAATGCAGAGCGGTCCTCGCACCCATGACCTGTGGACAGTATGCTCAAGCAGTCGAACCTTGACAAGCGGTGCCATATTACACGGTCCAGCCACCAGCTACCGCACTCACCGGGCGGCAGAAGCCGAGCGGATCTGTGGCCCTGGCCTTCTGGCACTTGCTGCCGCCACAGCAGTCTGCTGACGAAGCGCAGCCAAAGGAGGCATCCGCGATGCACTGCGAGACGGGGAGAGGGTGGGAAGGGTGGGCGGATGCCACTTGACAATCTGTTAAGCTGCTCTTTACGGACGCCGCATGACGCGGTAAACATGAACCAGCATGTTGATCCTGCCCCCAGACGGCCAGTGCTTCATGCATTATTCAGTACGTACCTGCTTGCACTGGCCCACTGTTGAACTGTTGGTCTGGAGCTCGCACTTGTTGCTGTCGCAGCACTGGGACGACCTTGCGCACCCAAACTTGCTGAGCTCCACGCACTGAAATCAGGTGGGTGCTGAGCGGAACCGTTCGAGAGCTGCTGCTTCCACTACAATCAACAGTGCAGCCTTGCAAACAAAGTTCTATAATAGCATTGGCGGCAGAGCAAAGCCCTAAGCAGCAATGCCTCACCGTTTCGCAGGTGCCCACTGCCGAGCTCAGGGCCTCCCTCTGGCATAGGCCAGTGCAGCAGTTGCTCGACCTTGCACACCCGGACTTTGTGAGTGCGACACACTGCATCGAGGGCATTGCCACGGCAGGGCGTGTGGTTCACAGCTGAAACGAAGTGGTCGATCACAGGCACGGGTGCAATGCAACACACCCTGCCACCCCTTCCCACTCACGGTTTGGCAGCTGCCAATTGTGTCCTCCGCTGCGTCACGCTGGCACACGTTGCGGTTGCAGCAGTCAGCCGCAACATCACAGCCAAAGGAGAGCAGGGCGATGCACTGAACGGGGAAGGGGCATGAGGAAGGCATGGGTCAGCGTGGGGCACAGGGCAGCTGCAATCCCGCTGTGCAAACCTGCCCAACCTTCAGCGACCCCAGTCCAGCAAGTCAGCACGGCCCTGACGTCTGCTTGAAAAAGCACACCCACCTGCTGGCAGGTACCCTGAGCCGCGGCATCGCGCCGCTGGCACCTGTTGCCAGCGCAGCAGTTGTTGGTGGCGCTGCAGCCGGCGCGTCCTCGAGCGATGCACTGCGCGGGGGACAGATGGATGTAATGCAGGCTTGGGGCGGAGCTGAGAACTCAGTTGCAGGTCCATAGCCTGATGCAGTTGCGCACCCACCCCGCGGCCAAGGAAACACTGTCCCTCCTCACGTTTTTGCATGTGCCCTGAGCATCAGCCGCTGCGCCCCTCTCGCAGAAGAGCGGCTTTGCCCCAGGGCAGCAGCTGTCATGCGAGATGCATGCCGCATTGGCGGCTGCACACCTGCGCCCAAGAGCAGGGGAGCCACCAGGCAACACCAGCATTACGTGGGCCACACACTCATAGCCACAAAGCAGCCAACCCACAGAATTAGCAGAGTGCTGCTACTGCTGCTGCGACAGCGGCGGCGGCGCCTCGAGCGGCTCACCGGCACGTCCTGCTCCCGCCGCCGGGCAGACACATCAAATCGGAGCAGCAGTTGTTCCCCGTGCAGCCAAACCTCGCGCTGGAGATGCACTGCACCAGGGTTGCAAGCCAGGAGCACGCTCAGCGGTACTCAGCAGGCTGTGCAGCAAGCCGCAACGAGTTTGTGCTCTGGCCATTGCTGCCTCAGGTCCCAGCGCCAACCAGGGTGAGGCAGGCAGCCTGTCCAGTGAGTGCAAGCAGGACCCGAGCACCATCATCGCCATAAGCCAAGCATGCCACGTCCCCTTCCTGCTCACCGCCTGGCACGTGCCATACGCGTCTGTGGGCGAGTTGCGCTGGCAGTAAGCCGCGCCGTCCGGGCCGCCGCAGCACGAAGCGTCCGAGAGGCATTTGCCGCCGCGCTGGGAGCACCTGCAGCAGGCGAGCGTGCACCGTTGAATCAGGGCAGTCTGAGTTGAGTGTGCAGCTGTTCGGGCACGTGGGCATCTTGCTGAGCATAAGCAGAGCTGTGCAGGCATGAACCCAGCCAGCAAGCCAGCCACACCCCTGAATACCAGCGTGCTTACTGGCAGGTGCCGCGGTTGCACAGGTAGCCAGCTGTGCAGCAGTGTGAGTCCCTTGAGCAACCAAAACGCCCATCACCTACGCACTGCAGCAAATGAGGTGCCGGTGGCAGATCGGGCACCAAAGGTTACAGGCTGCAGGCTGCGAGGGCAAGGCGGAACAGCGAGAAGGGCGCAGGCAGCAGCAGCAGCGAGCCTGGCGTGGGACAGACATCAATGCGCATTTGCAAGCGCATGGGATGCTGCTTCCTGGGCTGCCTACCTTTTCGCAGGATCCACCCAAGTCCAGGGCATCGCTCCGCTGGCAGAACAGGCTGGTGCCCCCACCACAGCAGTTGCGGCCCTCTGAGCACCCCTCCGCCTCCGTTGCACACCTGCAATCATGTTTTAGGCAGCAGGTCTAAATGCCTATACCCTGCCAACCTTTCATTAGCAGCTAGCAGGCACGCTGCTGCCTGCCTGGTGGGCTGGCTGGTAAGTCAAAGAGCCAGCAGGCATTCAATGTCATATCATAGAGCGCGTCCTGGTGCAATTGTGCACCAGCGTTTCTGCAAGCTTCACTCACCGGCACTGGCCAGCAATGCACTGGTAGCCAGGCGTGCAGCACTCAGAGTTGCTTTCACAGCCGTACAAGTTGTCTGGGATGCACTGCAGCAATCGGGAAGTGCAAGAAGTGAGCACAGGTGAGCGACAGTGATGAGTTGGGGGCAAAGATCTGGCGACACTGCTGCACAGGAGAAAATGACAAAGACTCCAGATGAACCACCCGTTCTAGTTGTCTCACCGTGGCGCAAGAGCCTGCTGCGGCGCTGGCCTGGTCCTTGACGCATGAGCTGCCCCCGCAGCATTCAGACTTCTGCCGGCAGCCGTGCTTGGAGACCGCAATGCACTGCAATCGCATGGCAGGCACGCAGACCAATGCGCGATTGCAATGTTAGCACACATGTATAGCGCCAAATAGCACCCTTAGGTTCAGCGGCGCCACAGCCCCCTGGTTGCAGGCAAGCTCACCGTACGGCACGAGCCCAGCGGGCTTGCTGCCGCATCCTTCTGGCACAGACTGGATTTGCAGCAGTCTGCATTCTGGCTGCAGCCATGTCGCGCGACCGAGATGCACTGCACCCAGGCATGGGAGGCAGCGAGAAGTGTTCTGCGCGCTACACTAGGTTGCGCAGTAACATGCAAGCAGGCAGGACCTGGAAGCGCAGACCTCCCGCTCCATACCCGCTGGCAGGTGCCCATGGAAGCAGTAGACCGGGTCCTCTCGCACGGCAGCGAGTTGCAGCAGTCTGCTGCCGTATCGCAGCCCAGGCGGGTCGCACTGATGCACTGCGGATGCCCGGTGGGAAAGTGGGTAGACTGTGTAGAGACCAACTTGTTCGGGCAGCACCCACACTTAGCTGCCAATTGGGCTGCCAAGCAGGGTGCAACGCAACACAAGCAGGGACAGCTACAGCTGCTTGGCTCACCGTGCGGCACTGGCCCATGCTGTCTGTGGAGTTTTGCATCTCGCACTTGCGGCCTTGGCAGCACGAGTTCAAACGCGAGCAGCCGAACAGGTTTGGGGCCACACACTGCGAGCTCGAGGCAGGCAGGGCGCCAGGCGTCAGAGCGTTGAGCAGGTGGGAGGTTTGAAAACTGCAAATGTAAGATGCCCAGCACCATGCTGCAGATGTGTCACAACTCAGCTCACCTGTTTACACGTGCCCAGCTGCTGCGTTCTGCTGCTTTTCTGGCAGTACGTTGCAGAGCAGCAGGTGTTTCCAGCGGTGCATGGCTCGGCCTCAGGTTGGCACACACCATTCTGCACAAGGACAGTGGATGTGTGTTTGGTGTGACGCCCAGTGACGCCCCGTGACGCCTCGTGACGCCCAGGCCATTGGGCGTGCCACCCTTTGTGCACCCGCACTGCGTGCCGCCAGCGCAGCGCGCCTGCTGCTGCACTGCTGTTCCAGCAGGCATGGGCGTCTCACCCAGGGCGCCAGCAGCCGGACTGGGCTGGTGGCGTCGCCCCAGCCTGCGGGGTTTAGTGCGGCCGCCGTGAAGCTGTACACCCGGAGCGGCGCGTAGCTAGTGAAGCGCATCTGGAGCTGCAGAGGTGAACCAGGAAGAGAAGGCAGCCACGGTTTGTCAAGCAGCTGCACTGTCTTCAAAGTGCACAACGGGGAGGCCGCAGAGCCAGGCATGGTTGCGGTGGCTGGCATGGGACGGTTGTAACAGCACGAACACATACCCGGCCATTAGAAAGCACTGTGGGTCGGCCAGACTGAACGATGTTTGGCTTCCCGCTGGCCCGGCCGATCACTCTGTACGCCTCCACAGCTGTGCAAAGGGATTGTGAGCAAGGAGGCCCTGGGTGAGGAGTTTGCAGCAGCGGTGTGTCCCAGATGCGGACCTGCAGTTGCTGCATGCTACAGCGCACATATTCCGCTCTCTGCCAAGCTATCCTCCTCAAGCGGCCAGCACCGCCAGTGTGCTCACGTGCACCACCATCATCAGCCGGCGGCAGGAAGTCTGCGACAATGGTTGGCACATTACCCGTGCCCACAACTGACTGGACTTGCAGGTCCCTCGGGGGCCCTGGCCTGCGGCATGTGTTGTGCAGGGAGTGGCAAGGTGCACACCTTGAAGGCGCACAGCTGAGCTGCATCACAAGCCATGCTAACTCACATGTGAGGCAAGGGGCACGCATGGCCAGCCCAAGACAGAGCATACACTACTTCAGGGCACCGCCACGTGCGGGCCAGACAGGCTGCGCGCATTGTAACCTGCCCTGCAATGGCGGCTTTCAGTGAGCCGGCGTTGCAGCGTATGACCTTACCGTTGCGGAATGCTGATACGAACGGGCGCAGAAGTGGGGCCCGACTGCAGGCTGGTGCTGGCCTGGACGGTGAAGTCGTAGGCTGTGCCGGGCGTCGCCACACCAACAAACGTGAACAGCAGCTGCACAAGAGGGTTGTCTTCCTCCTGGGCATTGGCAATGTCATGGCATGCATGCCTGCAGCTGAAAAGTGCGCCTCATCACATGGCAAGCAGCACCAGATGGGCAGTGGTGCTGTGGGCGCACCTGGCCGCCCACCAGCTGGCCAGGGCCAGTCACATCCATCACTGCGGCACCCGGGGTAAGAGGTGTGCCCAGCACCCGGTACACAACGCCTGCAAGCGGATGAGCAGGGCCAGGCAGCAAGAGGTAGCATTGTTCATGTGGAGGTGCACAGGCCCACCCAGGCAGGGGCGTTGCACCAATGCAGCAACACGCAGCGGCCAAAGGGCAGCCACGCAGGTAGCAGTCGGCCATGCGCAGCTCAACGCTACTCTTGATGCGGGCAGCCTTTCCAGCCTGTGCCCTCACTCACCTAAGCCAGCCACGGGGCGGACCAGCACCCGGACTGTGTTGATCGAGACGAGCCTGACGCTGTCGATCTGGGCAGCACCCACCGACTGGCTGACTGGTTCCAGTGCCCACACCAAGTCCACAAAGGAGGCGCTTGGGCCTGTCCTAGGGTACAGGGCCGGCACGCTGCCCTGGCAGTCGGACTTGTGGAACCCCAGGTACAGCGGGTTGGTGAATGCGCACGCCGCGCGAATGTAAAACAGCCCCTCGGCGGGGCCCGGCTCTAGCGCCCAGCGTGTGCCAGACTGTGCGCTCATCCGCGCAAATCCGGCACGAGCGCATGACGGCACGTGCAGCCGGCTGCCGCACGGCGGCTGTGCAGCGGCGCGGGCATCGCTCTGCGGCACAAGGGGGCGCAGCGGGGGGGTGAGGCAGGCGGAGCGGGGCCCGGTGGGTGGCGCCATGTGCCCACTCCATGTAGCACACCTGCGCAAGGTGCTGCACCAGCTTGCCGCCTGCCCACCTGTATCCAAATTGTGGTGCCCTGTATGTTGGTCCACCCAGCGCCGCCAGTCGCCTCCAGCTGCCACACCTGCTGCTGGCCGGCAGCGCCGCTCAGCAGCGATGGTTGCGCAGTTACAGGCGCATCGGCGTTGCAGGTTGGTGCCGTCAGGAAGCCTGCACAAGGCAAAAGGGGCGAGCAGCTGAGCATTGTGATTATGCATCGGCATTTCCAGCTTGCAGAACAGCGGCAAGCGACGGGCAGGTGCAGCTCCTCCTCTCACCTCCGCCTGCCAAGCAGCTGGCCGCGCTGGCCCGTATGGACAGCGTGTATGTACCCCTCTGGAGCTGCCCCGCTCCTGCAGCATCATCAGCAAGGCAGGAACAGCCCTTTGTGGCTCAGGCACGAGCTGCACAACGGCAATGGCACGGAGGTGGCGCGGCGGCACCCGCGGCGGCGGCACCGGCGGCAAAGGGTCCATAGCTGGCGGCGCTGCAAGTTCACATTTCGGTTCTAAAATGTCTCGAACATGTTGTTTGCGGTAGGCCAGCTTCCCTCAGACCCGCCGCTGGCCAGGTCTGTGCACGAACGCTGGCTGCAGGCGGGGTATAGGCTCCCCGGCCCTCGTTCTACCCAATTCACCTCGGTGCAACACTAATGCAAGCGCCAGCACGACGAATGTCGCCCTCTTGCAAGCTGCCACCATGGTAGGGCGAGCGCTAGGAGCACTGCAGCTGCGCCATTCACGCTTGCGATGGAGTTCTGAGTTGTTTGGAACGGCTGTTGCCTTCCTATCAGTCCCCCGGAGGGTGGAGGCAGGCGGTTCTTTCGCCGGTCCGGAGGCTGCGGGCTGCCGTGCCAGCACTGCGGTCTGCTGATACCGCCCAGGCAGGCGGAAGCCCCTAGCTGGTGGCGGGGCGCTGTACAACGATTGTAAGCTTCTGCCAGCCCCGTCCTACCGCTGCCGACGCCGCTGCCGCCGCCGCCGCTGCCGCCGGTGGCGGTCATGCGCATGCGTTGTAGTTGCATGGCGTGCCACACTTCCTCAGAACCGCATGGAAGAGCAGTATGGTTGCTTCCAGGTGCGTTTGTCACGCTACTGTGCCTTGGCGTGCTGTGTCAGTAGCTGCATTCATCGGTGCTGCCCCCCGACCTGCGCTTGCGTGCCCAGCCCAGAGCGGCGGCATGCCCAGCCCAGGCAGGTGCTCCCAACGGCGGCAGCGGCAGAGGAACTTGCTGGTGCGGCTGCTCGCTGCAAGCGTACCATATCTCCGTTGGCTGCAGTTCTGCGCAATGAGTGTCAAAGGCACTGCCGCCGCAGTGCTCCTCCTTCCTCGAGGCCAACGGCGGCGTGCCCCAGCGCAGTGTGCCCCATGCAGGCGTGTGCCCACCCTGGCCGCCCATCGGCGGCTGTTTCAGGTTCTGGAGATAGAAGGAGCACTTTTCTCTCCTTCCCTCTCCTCCCCTTTTCTCTACTCTGCGTCCATGCCTGCCCGCCTCCATTCGCCTGCACATGGCCTCAAAGGTGCAAGCGGCAGCGCATGCGCCACCCCATGTCGGGCCTTCCCGCATCTCCATTGCTATTGTCAGTGCGTGGCAGAGCTGGTTACAGTGTTTGCTTATTGTGAAGCAAGGACACGCCCAATCGGGCATGGCTACGCGCCTTGAGTGTGCTTCACATCCTTTGCGTCTGCTTGCATCGCACGCGCCGCAGCTGCCATAGCATGCAACATGGCTACCTGCCGCGCCTCAGCACGCTGCCTGGCGTTCTGCTCATGCAGGCGCCGAATCTCGGCCTGCTGGGCCTGGTTCTCCTCCTGCAGCCGCTGGTTTTCCTGCTGCAGGCGCTGGTTCTCTTGATGCAGGTGCCGGATCTCAGCAGCGTGCGGGCGCTCTGCTGCACCTGCTGGAACAGGGCACCCCATGTCAGGCTGGGGGCACCAGTGTGCACTGGTGCAGCTCTGCATACACCAGTTGGTGTGGGTCGGCCCCAAGCAGCCGCTCACCTGGTGCCATGAACTCCCCAACTGCGCTCTCCTCGCTGTCCATTCCTGCCTTGGACGAGCGCAAAAGAGCGGGTGATCAGAGCTGCTGCGGTGCTATGGGGGAGAGCACACGTCCTTCTCAAGCATTTGCATGTGTATCATCTGCCTCATCCTTGACTCTGAGCGCTGCTGTCACTCTGAGCCGCAGAGTTGGGCGGCGCAGCCGCAGAGTTGGGCGGCGCAGCCGCAGCTACTGTCGCAGTACAGAGCCGCCGCCGACGACATCACCACCTACACGCCCCTGTACTCCTCTGCCCCACTCTGCTTCTGCTTGCCTGCGAGCTTGCTTCTCGGCCCTTGGACACGCCACAGCGGCCTACTCAGCGGCACTGCTGCGAGTGACGCTGCGGCTGTTACGCCTTATACGTAGATGGTGGCAGCAGCAACAGCATCAGTAGCAGCAGTGGTCGGAAGGCTGGAGGGCTGTAGCCCCATGCAGGGAGTGGAGCGCTGGCGCGCCTGAACGGCTTCCCGACCCTGCAGCCTTTGTGCCCCGTTCCCGCTCAAGCTTTTGCATACAATCACCCTTTCCGTTGCTGCGCAAACAGAGCGATAAGCGTCAACAGTTTTGCTCTTGGTTTGCATTCCTCTCCTCCCACCAGCGGGCAGGGCAGGGGTCATCGGTGGACAGCTAACCTCAGCTGGCCACCTCTGCTTTACGCCCTTTGGAAAGCTGGGGCTAAGGACTGCTTGGTCAGTGGCTATCGGTGGGCAGCAGCTGTGCTTGCAGCCTTGATGCACATGCAGGGGTCGCACCCGGGCCAGCTGCCTCACCGGCTTGCCTTGGCGGCGGCCTGCCCACCCCAGGCAGGTGCGCACGTGCATCCGACAGGGGCAGAGGAGTTGTGCTGAACCACCTCCCTGGCTGCAGTCCTTTCGTAATCAGTTCAATGAGTGGCCACAGCAGTGCTGCCGCAGTGCCCCCGCCCAAGCCGGACGAGGCCAACGGCGGCGGCGGCGGCCGCGAGCCCCAGCGCAGCGCGCCCCATGCAGGGGTGTGCCCAGCACTGGCCGCCCATCGGCGTTTCCACCAAGCTCAGCGAGCGATCCATGGCGTAGCCATGCCGGTGACGGAGGCTGGGGAGGTGCACCACCGCCGCCTGGCGCTGCCAGACGGCGTGGGCCCGGAGACGCCGCTGTGGACGATCCGGCACACTGGGGAGGCGTTTACAAGCTACGAGTGAGCGCGACAGCGGGGCGCAGGGCAGCTGTGGGGCTGTGGGGGCGGGTCGATGGCCCGCCGCAGCCGCCAGCCGCGCTTGCAACCGCTGCCCCGCAATGCCAGGATGCTGTGCAGCTGCGCTGGGCGCCTGGCTGCGCCCGTCTGCCCTGATGTTGCGATCGCTCGAGCGCTGTCGCCTTGGCCCCCCTCCCCGCCGCCTGCAGCGCCTACCTGCAGCAGAGCAAGCAGTACCAGCTGCGGCAGTGGGGCTGCTGCTACACGGGCGCCACCGGCCTGACCTATGAGGAGGCGCTGCTCAGCGAGCGGCGGGTGGAGGCCGTGACGTCGCAGGTGCGCGCGCCCTGGCCAGCCCCAGTGTGCCAGGCCGCCTGCAGGTGCTTGTTGTGCCAGCCTCGCATGCTGCCGCGGCCTGTGCCGCAGCAGCAAGTGGCTTTGCGCAGGTACCGCCGCCGCAGTACCCCTGCCGCCGCCGCCGCATCAGGGGGCCGTGTGTTTTGGCCCACCGTCCTTTCTGCCCCTGCTGCTGCAGTTCCCCAAGCTGTATGAGGGGGAGGCAGCCCGACTGGTGCACCACTCGGTGGAGATGACGGAGCAGCTGTGCGACACAATCCTGGCGCACCTGGCCACGCGCTTTGTGCAGGTGCGGCGGCGAGCGCTGCGGGCTGCATGCTGGCTGCCTGCGCAGCCATGAGGCACTGCCTGGTGACATGCTAAGGATACTGCTCTGCTGCTGCTGCCGCCACCATCCATGCTACTCGCTATGCCTGAACCAAAGCACAACCTCGTTCATGGCTGCTGCAACGTGCAGGGCGAGGAGCTGGTGGGGACGCGGGAGGATGGCAGCAGCTGCGCCTGCGTGGTGCGCGAGGTGCAGCTGCCGGCGGCGCCTGCCAAGGAGAACGGCGCAGCAGCCACCGGGGGTGCTGCCGACTCGGAGGCAACCGATGAGGAGCGGGAAGAGGAGGAGGAGGAGGAGGAGGCACCCGTGGACCCTGACGCAGTTGTTTACGTGGTGGAGTGGCTGGGGGAGGGCGGTGCCCCCTCCGGCACACGCGCCAGCCTGCGGCGTGGCCAGCTGGCGCGCACCCCTGCCACGCCGCTGGCAGGCCTGGACAAGCCGCTGCTGCAGCGCTGGGTGGAGACGGTGGCCACCGCCGAGCCCGTGGCGGTGAGCAAGAGCAGATGCGCTCATGCCTGTGCGCCACGTGCTGCCGCGCGCTGTGCTGCCTGGTGTTACGCATGCATGCCGCCAACGTCATGGCAGTAACATGGCACGTTACTGGTGTGATGCTGGTGCTGCACAGTTACCCAGGCTTCTGTTAGGCAGCTGCTGATGATTCTCATGGCTGGCCTGCCCACCCGACCCCACCACATCTGCAGGGCGTGGCCGGCATCTCCTGCCTGTGGCGCGTCGCCGACTACTGGCGCACGCGGCACGGCCTGCCGGAGCAGCTGCCGGCGCGCATGGCTGAGCGGCTGCGCCCCGCGCGCGCAAAGGCGCTGCACAAGGTGCCCTCGCTGCAGGCGGCGGCGGCCGAGGAGGAGGCGGCGGGCGGGGCGGCCGCTGGCAGGGCGGCATCCGAGGATGACGAGGAGTTTGATTTGGAGGAGGCGCAGGCGGAGCTGATGGAGGAGGCGGCAGATGCCAGCGACCTCAGCGACGACGGTGGGTGGCGGGGCGTGGCTGTTCTGCGGATGACAGGTGGTGGCTCTGGTGTCTCTGAATTGCTATGCGGCGGCTGGTGCTGCTGGTCAAAGGGGGACTGGTGAAAACGACTAAAATCAAAGCATGCATCAGCTGACCTGACGATCTCCACCCACCCTGCCCAACAACCTGCCAACAGAGTACGGCCCTGGCATGGAGGAGCGTGAGCCGTGGAAGCCTGTGCCCGGCCGCGGGCGGGGACGTGGCCGTGGCCGCTGGGGCGGCCGCGGTCGCTGGGGTGGCCGCGGCGCCGGCGCAGCCATGGCGGCGTATGACAACCCCGCGGCGGCAGCCTTTGCGGCGGCGGGTGTGCCAATGGCGGTAGACGGCGCCGGCTTTGGGGCGGGGCAGCCGGGCATGCCGCTGCTCACGGCAGGCAGCATGACCAGTGCAGGCCAGGTGAGGGGCGCATGGGCAGAGTGTGGTTGTGCTGCATTTTGTTCAGCTCATGCGGCAGCTGAGCTCATGCGGCAGCTTGAGGCAGCAGATATTATTATTTTATGAAAGGCGCGTCATGCTGCCGCATGCCCGACAGTGTACTTGTGTGTTTTTGCCCCCGCCCGCTTCCCCCCAGTTGGATGGCGCGCTGGACGCGCAGCGGCGGCCGGCGGAGAAGCCCAAGCCGGAGCGCAACAACTTCAAGTGCCCCAAGTGCCACAGGGTGAGGGCACGGCTGGCGCCAGAGGGATGTGCTGTGTCGGTGATGCAGCAGTGTAGCGCCTGGAGTATGCAGACCATATATTGCGGCAACACCTCTTCTCCCCTTGTCCAACCGCACCTGCACCCCACCTCATCTGCTGCCCCCCTGCCCTCTAATTACTGCTGCAGGTGGTCCACGTGGACAACTCGCCGCTGCTGCTGTGCGACACATGCCCGCGCTCCTTCCACCAGGCCTGCCTGGGCCTGTCCACCGCGGAGCTGCCCAGCGGAGACTGGTGCTGCCCCAAGTGCACAGCCGCCACGCAGGCAGCCCTGCGCCGCGTGATGGGCCAGGACGCGCGGCGGGCAGCCGCCGGCGAGCGCGCGGCCGTCCGCGAAAAGGTGCGCTGGGCAGGGCAAGGCAGGGCAGGGCAAGGTAGGCTGGATGGGAGCCTGACCCGGCTGGGCGCAGGTGCGTGAAGGTCTTATTCTCACCACTAACCAGTGTCTGGCATCCCAAGCTTCTCTGCCGCTTGAGCAAGTGTGTGCGCTGCGACTTGTCGCACCCGTGCAGGCTGCGGAGGAGAAGATGCTGAAGCGCATCCTGTCCAGCCAGCAGCGGGAGCGGCAAAAGGTGGGCAGGGGCCAGTGGTGCAGTGCAATGGCCTGCAATCATTGCCTGGAGTAGACTAATATGCATACGAGCGCAGCTGACATGCATTACCCTTTGGCTGTGTGCAGCCTGATGACTGGGAGGCGCTGGAGGAGGAGAAGGAGAACAAGAACCGGCTGGAGATCAGGTGGGTGGGTGTGGCAGCTGAGCCTGCATGCATGTGGGTCCAGAGTGGCTGGGACAGTAATTCCGCTGTCGTACTGGCCTGGTCGGACGCAAGCGTCTCTCTGTGCTTACCAATTCTCGCCCAATTCCTGCACGCAGGCTGTGCGAGCTGCAGGAGCTGCTGGGCCGCATGCAGCAGCAACAGGCGGCGGCAGCAGCGGGCGGCCTGCCACCGGGCACCGCCCCCGCCTTTAGCGCCACAGAGGCTGAGGACCTGGAGCACCAGGTGGGCAGAAGTTGGGCAGAAATTGAAAGGCCATGATCAGCATACGCTGGGCTTTGCTTGTGCCAAGACTGCCTGGGACGCCGGTGACAAGTTTGTTCACCTGCCGGAGCTCCCGTGAAAGCTGAGCTGTGATGCCATGCTGCGTCCCTCCATGATCTGCTGTGCAGGTGGCCGAGGCGCGGCAGGCGCTGGACCGGCTGCAGGCCATCATTGACGGGCCGCAGGCGGAGTTCCCCACCCTGGTGGAGGGCGACAATGCGCAGGTGGGCAGCTGGCACTTCTGATTTGGGTGTTGAGTAGCAGCGACACTGGAGTGTTGAGCCGTTGCAGTCAAGTGGACAAAAGCGGGCTGTCCTGCTGGTACCTGCCTTCATAGCAGTTTACCTGAGCTGCATACCCCATCCCTTTCTCCTCCCCGCCCTTCCGCCCCGCAGGACGTGCTGCTGCAGGGCCTGATTGCTGCCGAGTTCCTGCGCCTGTATGGTGATGCCTGCGAGGCGCGGGGCATGGGCCTACGGGAGCTCTTCATCTCCTGTGCCTGGCCGCTGGACAACCCCGAGTTTGGCAAGCTGCTGCAGCAGCTGCTGCTGGTGAGCCGAACAACAGCGCAGTACAATACAGGGCCTGCTTGGTTGGCGCGGGTGGTTGGCTGCAAGGTGTCTGGGAGCATTGCACCCATGCCATGCTGCGTGCATGTGCCTCAGACTGCCGCAAATGGCATGCCAGCGCTGAATCACATGGCTCCGCTCCTCACTCCACCCTGCAGTGCTGCCTGCTGGAGCAGCTCAACCAGGAGCCGCCAGCCAAGGGGCGCGGCAAGCGCTGGATGCGCTGCCTCACAGGTGCGGGCAGTGGCCAGCTGGTGCGCTCCCGTCGCTGCCGATGTGGCACGCAGCCTGGCCCGCCTACCCGGTTGCTGTCTGCGCAGATGCTGCTGCTTTGTACTGTTCTGTTTGTGAGCTGCTTGCTGCCCCGCATGTGTGCAGACGCCACGTGGCCTGAGATCTGCCGCCGCTACCTGCTGACCTCCCGCCTGGGCAAGGTGGCCAGCGCGCCTGAGGAAGGTGGGCATGCTGACCCGCCTGCCGGGAGCTGTTCGTTGGGCTGGTGTGAACTGCTTGACAGCCGGCAACTAGCAGGCATGCTATCTCTCTGCCTCTCAGGCCAGCTGCCTGCAATTGACTCTGCTCCCTGCCCATGTTCACCCACCAGTGCGCCCACGCCTCCCCTGCCTGCCCTTCCTGCCTTCCCCCAGGCTCCCTGTCTGCCGACATCATGGCCATGAGCGACGACCAGGCGGCGCTGCACCTGGCGCGGCTGCTGGAGGGCATGCCCTGGCACCGCCTGCCCGCCGTAGCGCTGCTGCGCCTCACCAATATCCTGTGCTACGACATCGCGCAGGTGCGGCAGTGGTGGTGGTGGCTGCTGTGGCCAGTGTGGCTGGCTTCTGAGATGGTCAAGCTTATCAGCCGCGTGCTTTCCAGCCGGCCAGCATGGGTTGTGGCAGCGCCTGGTGCTGCAGCCGGGAACTGCATCTGCAACATATGCACTCCACCCGCTCTCCAACCCCGCTACCATCACCTGCCAGGGCACCAACCTGCGGGCTGACATCGATGCGCGGGTGGAGAACATCAGCCGCATCGCGGGGGAGCGCTACCGCGACTACACCGGGCGCGGGGTGAGTGTCTGCTCCACAGTTGCGCTGCAGCATGCCTGCTGCCATGTGCGGCGCTTGCAAGGCCATGCGGTGTGCTTCAAGCATGCTTACAGTGAGTATGCAGCAAGGCATGTCCCCAAGCCACGCACATCACCATGCCTGCATCTCTCTTGCCCTGCAGGGCGACTGGGCGCCCGGCGGCGGCGGGCGGGGGCGGGGCCGCGGGCGGGGGCGGGGGCGCAAGGGCCCCCCCAAGCCCGTTGAGCCCAGTGAGGAGGAGCTGGAGCGGCTGGAGGAGGAGCTGCAGGAGCAGTCGGTGGCGGATGATGGCGATGGTGGGTGCTGTGTGTGCTGAGTGGTTGGTTGGTGGGCCGGATGTGGATGGGCCGCGGGTGCGTGGTGGGTGGGTGAGCGGACAGGGTGCCGAGTGCTCTGGGCTGGCCCCCAAACAGCAAGCGTGAGGCAGCTTGTTCCTCTGCTGCATGTGTTGCTGCATAAATTGGGCCAACTCATGCACAAGGCACACTGCTGCTGGCCTCTCAACCTGCTCGCGCTCGCATCCTGCCCAACCCCAGACGAGTCTGCGCGCTTCCGCATCCAGCGCGAGCTGCAGTGGGACGCCCAGTTTGCGCAGGTCAGCAGGGCACCCTGCATTTGATGCAGCCAGATGTCCATGCATGTCGGCTGCGCTGCGCTGCATTACAGCTAGCAGAGGTTGAAGCGCATCTCCCAACTCCAAAGCCAAACATTACCGCCCTGCAGACGGCCACGCGGACGGAGCCGCTGGGCGTGGACCGCCACGGCCGCCGCTACTGGTGGCTGCTCAGTGAGTGGCGCTGGGCAGGGTCTGGTCGCCTGCTTGGGCAGGCTTTCGGGCACAAGCTGCTGCGTTCACTCAGCTGCCTGCACTTTGCTCCAGAACTTGCATCGCCATCCCGCCGCCTGAAGTTGTGCTTGCTGCACAACAGCACTCCACCGCCCAACCTGCCTGGTCCACCCCTCCCTGGGTTCAGGCGACCCGGGCTTCCTGTTTGTGGAGGAGCAGGAGGGCCAGCGCATCGGCGCCATCACCACCAAGCAGCAGCTGGACGAGGTGTGCTGGGGCTGGGGCTGCTGCGCTGTGCTGGGAATGCTGATAAAGCCACGGTACAGCAGAAGCAAGGTGGCTACCCTTCGGCAGCGCAGCTCCGGCTAACTCAGGTGGTGACCTGGCCCCGCCGCCCCCCTGCAGCTCATTGTGCGGTTGAACAAGCGGGGCCCGCTGGAGCGCGGCCTGTTCCACAACCTGCGCAAGAAGTATGCAGCCATTTGTGCACGCTTTGCGGTCGAGGTGCGCCCGCCCTGCTGTGAACGAGCCTGAAATGCCGCCAAGCAGCAGCTGCTCGTTTGCTCAACACCCCCAGCAGTGTGGTGCATGTCGCTGCTCCTGCGCTGCACAGCAGGTCCACACTGAAGAGCAAGTTGACCATGATGTGCACCCCACCTGCTCCTCACACCCTCCTCATGCTCCTTCTCTGCCTACCTCCCCGCCCTGCCACTCCTGCAGGCCGGAATGGACTACAAGCTGGAGGGCGTGCCGCGGCCGCCGCCGCTGGTGCCTGGCCTGCCGCAGCCGTCGATTGAGGAGCTGGAGGCGGGGCTGGCGGCGGCGGCGCTGGCGGAGACGCGCGAAAAGCTGGCGGCCTTCCTGCAGGAGACGGAGGAGACAAAGGTGCGTGCGTGCTGGAGCGATAGGGTTGCGTGGAGCCGCTTTGCCGCCTGGCTGCTTGGTGGCAGGCAAACGAGGGCTGCATGCCCTAGGCCACATTCCATGCCTCTGACCACCGCCCCACGCCCAACTTGCCTGGTGCTCGCTCTGCCTCCGCTGCACCCTTAAAATGCCAATGCTCACCCTTGCCTCCCCTCCTTACCCTGCCCCTGCCCCCCAGGTGGAGCTGGAGGGCGGCGACCTGCCCCAGTACAAGCGGCGGGCGGCCGAGTGCGCCGATGTGCCCACCCTGCGCCAGCTGCTGCTGGACATGGAGGCGGTGTACTGCCACGCTGGCGAGGGGCTGCCCAGGGGTGAGACCCAGGCCTGCTGCTGCTGCTGCTGCTGCTGCTGCTGCTGCTGCTGCTGCTGCTGCTGCTGC
>VFQQ010000860.1_pt1 | contig 50909 bp, 38 predicted proteins | sample 3512341 | NCBI WGS metagenome assembly VFQQ01 (sample SAMN10412373, study PRJNA504923) | tailings metagenome | isolation source: Relicate 2 Philex TSF1 revegetated site | place: Philippines: Tuba, Benguet | collected 2017-08-29 | reverse complement strand
ATCCACGACGTGGCGCTGCAGAACCTGCCGGTGGTGTTCGCGCTCGACCGCGCCGGCCTCGTGGGCGCCGATGGCGCCACGCACGCGGGCGCCTACGACATCGCCTACCTGCGCTGCATTCCCAACATGGCGGTGGCCTGCCCGGCCGACGAGGCCGAGTGCCGCCAGCTGCTCAGCACCGCGTTTGCGCAGAACCAGCCCGTGGCGGTGCGTTACCCGCGCGGCGCAGGTGCCGGTGTGGAGCAGCCCGCAGGGCTCGAAGGCCTGCCCTTCGGCCGCGGCGAATTGCGCCGCAAGGGCCGCCGTGTCGCCATCCTCGCCTTCGGCACCTTGCTCCAGCCCGCGCTGGTGGCCGGTGAAAAGCTGGGGGCCAGCGTGGCCAACATGCGCTGGGTCAAGCCGCTCGACACCGAACTGCTGCGCGAGATCGCGCGCACGCACGACGCGCTTGTGACGGTGGAAGAGGGCTGCATCCAGGGCGGCGCGGGCGCGGCCGTGCTCGAAGCCCTGCAGGCCGAGGGGCTGACGCTGCCGGTGCTGCAGCTCGGGCTGCCCGACGAGTTCATCGAACACGGCGACCCCGGCCGGTTGCTGGCCATGGAAGGGCTGGACGCCGAAGGCATCGCGCGCTCCATCCAGAACCGCTTCGGCGATCTGCTCGACGGCGGCGCGGCAGGCCTCAAGGTCGTTGCCTGAAGACCTGAACCGCGCGCCTCGCGCGCGGTTGCGCAATTTGCCTCATTGCCTGTGCGAAAGCCCTCGCTTCGAGGGAAAACCCGCAAGGGAACAGGGGGGTCGGTCTTCCTACAATCCATGGCATCCACTCCGTTGAGGCCGTGCCGTACAGCCTCCGTGGTGGCTCAAACTTTCAACGTGGAGTCAATCAAGATGGATCGTCGTTCTCTCATCAAGCACGCGGGTATCGCTGGTGTGCTGGCCGCAGGCGTTGCGCCCGCTGTTCACGCACAAGCCGCCATCCGCTGGCGCCTGGCTTCCAGCTTCCCCAAGTCGCTGGACACCATCTTTGGCACCGCCGAAGTGTTCGCCAAGAAGGTCGGCGAAATGACCAGCGGCAAGTTCCAGATTTCCGTGCACGCGGGCGGCGAACTGATGCCCGCCTTCGGCGTGGTGGACGGCGTGCAGACCGAGGCCGTGGAAATGGCCCACACCGCTCCGTACTACTTCTACGGCAAGGACCCGACGTTCTGCCTGGGTTGCGCCGTGCCCTTCGGCATGAACGCCCGCCAGATGACGGCCTGGATGTACCAGGGCAACGGCCTCAAGCTGATGCGCGAGTTCTACGCCAAGTACAACATCATCAACCTGCCGGGCGGCAACACGGGCGCCCAGATGGGTGGCTGGTTCCGCAAGGAAATCAAGTCGGTCGCCGACCTCAAGGGCCTGAAGTTCCGCACCAACCCCTTCGCAGGCAAGGTGCTGGAGCCCTTCGGCGTGGTGCCGCAATCCATCCCGGGTGCCGACCTGTACCCCGCGCTGGAAAAAGGCACGATCGACGCGCTGGAATGGGTGGGCCCGTACGACGACCAGAAGCTGGGCTTCAACAAGGTGGCGCCGTTCTACTACTACCCCGGCTGGTGGGAAGGCGGCCCGCAGCTGGACTTCTACATCAACAGCAAGGCGTTCAACGCGCTGTCCGCCGAGTACAAGGCCGTCATCGAGGCCGCCGCTTCGCACGCCCACGTGTCGATGCTGGCCAAGTACGACGCGCTCAACCCCAATGCGCTCAAGCAGATGGTCGGTTCCGGCACCAAGCTGCGTCCGTTCACGCAGGACGTGATGAACGCCGCGTTCAAGTCGGCGCGCCAGATCTACTCGGACCTGAACAACAGCAATCCCGAGTGGAAGAAGGTCTACGAGGACTACGCCAAGTTCCTGGCCGACCAGAACGCATGGTTCCGTTTCACGGAAGGCACCTTCGACCGCTTCATGCAGCAGCAGAAGCTGTAAACGTCTCACAGGACGTTTTCACCCAACAGAAAGCCCGCCGATCGGCGGGCTTTTTTCATTCCATGCTGCGGGTCATGCCGGGGGCGGGGATGCCGCCTGACGGACCATGCCGCCCTGGTGTTCCACCACCCGCGTGGCGAACGCCATGAGGAGCTCGGCATCCGCCGCGTGGAACCAGGTGATGCCGCCCTGGCGCCGGCGCACGAGCAGGCGGGGCGAGATGACCGCCTGCAGGGAGCGCAGGTAGACCAGCTTGAACGAGGCGACTTCCTGCGCTTGAACGCGCTTGTCCCACAGCCAGGTCTGCACGATCTCGTCACCTTCCAGCCGCGTGCGGCTGAAGACGATCCACCAGGCCACCCAGGCGATGAGCACCGAGGCCAGCACGAGCGTGGCGCCCCCGGTGAACGACCACTGCGCGGTGCGCAGCTCGGGCAATGCGCGCCAGGCATAGAAGGCCAGGGCGGCCACGAGCGCCACGGCGAGCACCCGCAGCGGCAGCGGGTAGGCCTGGCACTCGCGGGAGACGGCCGACGTCATTGCGCCGGGCGTTCGGCACCTTCGGCCGGCGCGGCGGGCGCGTCTGGCTGGTTGCCGAAGGGGTTCTCCATGTTGATGTCGCTGCCAGTGTCCTCATCGGCCGGCATTTCCAGTTGCACCTTGTCGAGATCGACCTCGACTTCCTTGTCGAGGAACACCGTCACCGTCTGCGGGAAGAAGATGACGATCGCCACCAGAACCAGCTGCATGACCACCCATGGGATCGCGCCCATGTAGATGTCGGCGGACTTGACGGGCGTGGCGATGCGTTTTTCCTTGAACAGCGTGTCTGCGATGCCACGCAGGTAGAACAGCGCGAAGCCGAAAGGCGGGTGCATGAAGCTGGTCTGCATGTTCACGCAGAGCAGCACGCCGAACCACACCAGGTCGATACCCAGCTTGTGCGCCACCGGGCCGAGCAGCGGCAGGATGATGAACGCGATCTCGAAGAAGTCGAGGAAGAACGCCAGGAAGAAGATGAAAATGTTCACGACGATCAGGAAGCCGGTCTGGCCCCCTGGCAGGTCGCTGAGCAGGTGCTCGATCCAGATCGCACCGTCAACACCCTGGAACACCAGCGAGAACACGCGCGAGCCGATCAGGATGAAGACCACCATGGCGGTCAGCCGCATGGTGCCCTGCATGGCGTTCCAGAGCAGCGCCCAGCTCAGGCGCTTGTGGATGGCCGCGAGCACCAGCGAGCCGACCGCACCCATGGCGCCGGCCTCGGTCGGGGTGGCGATGGCGTGGTCCTGGAACGGCAGCCCGCCCATGGAACCCAGCACGGCGAAGATCAGGATGGCCGAGGGAATGATGCCGCGCAGGCACTTGCGCCACAGCGCCCAGCCATGCAGCGTGCGTGCCGTTGCCGGCAGCCCGGGCACCATCTGCGGGCGCACACGACCCAGCAGGAAGGTGTAGATCGCGAAGATGAGCACCTGCAGGATGGCGGGGCCCCAGGCGCCCTTGTACATGTCGCCCACCGAGCGGCCGAGCTGGTCCGCCATGATGATCAGCACCAGCGAGGGAGGCACGAGCTGTGTGATGGTGCCGGAGGCGGCCAGCACGCCCGTGGCGTACCGCATGTTGTAGCCGTAGCGCATCATCACCGGCAGCGAGATCATCGCCATGGCGATCACCTGGCCGGCGACCGTGCCGGTGATGGCGCCCAGGATGAAGCCCACGATGATGACCGAGTAGCCCAGGCCGCCGCGCACCGGGCCGAAGAGCTGGCCCATGGAGTCCAGCATGTCCTCGGCCAGACCGCATTTCTCGAGCACCGCCCCCATGAACGTGAAGAACGGGATGGCGAGCAGCAGGTCGTTCGACAGGATGCCGAACATGTTGATGGGCAGGTTGGCCATGAAGTTGACCGGAAACCAGCCCATCTCGATGGCGAAGAAGCCGCAGAAGAGGCCCAGCGCGGCCAGAGAGAAGGCCACGGGGAAGCCGATCAGCATGATCACGATCAGCCCCGTGAACATGATCGGCGCGAAGTTTTCCATTTGCATTCTGGTACGTCCTGAGAGGTCGGTGTTTCGTCGTCGGGCTTACTGCACCGGTTTCTCGTAGTGCGTGTCCATCTCGTAGACGCCACGCAGGTAGGCCACGCGCTTGATGATTTCGGCAACGCCCTGCATGAACATCGCGCCAAAACCCAGCGGCAGCAGCAGCGCGGCCGGCCAGCGGATGAGGCCGCCGATGTTGCCGGACATCTCCTTGGTGACGTACATGTTCCAGAAGAAAGGCCAGGTGAGCCAGGTCAGCAGGCCCATGACGGGCAGGAGGAAGAACGTCAGGCCGAAGAGGTCGACCCACACCGGGCCCTTGCCTGGAAGACGGCCGTAGAAGATGTCCACGCGCACGTGTTCGTTGAGCTTGAGAACCAGGGGGGCGCCGAGCATCACGATGGTGCCGAAGAGGTACCACTGGATCTCGAGCCAGGCGTTGGAGCTGATGTCCAGGCCGTAGCGGATGAAGGCGTTGCCGGCGGAAATGAGCGCGGCCAGCAGGACCGCCCACGCAGCGATCCGGGACAGGCGCTCGGCGATCCAGTCGACCGCCTGGGCCAGTTTGAGCAGGTTGGACATGGGGATTGAGAGGGGGTGAAGATCGGCGCGAATGCACCCATCGGGACAGAGGATCGATGTTAACTGCCGGGCGTGGGGTGTGGGCCCGGGCGCAGGCAGAAACGGGAGCCGGGAGCCTAGTGGGTTTCCCTTACATCCCGCTGGCAAGGGGTCGTCCGCGCGACAGCGGCGACAATGCCGCCTGCCCATTTTTCACCCTTCGTCTGGAAAAACCCGCATGAAACTGGATGTCCGCGTTCTTGACGCCCGCATGGCCGATCAACTGCCCCGCTATGCCACGCCCGGCAGCGCCGGCCTCGATCTGCGGGCCTGCCTCGATGCGCCGCTTGTTCTGGCGCCCAACGCCTGGCAGCTCGTGCCGACCGGCCTCGCGATCCACCTCGCCGACCCTGGCTACGCCGCCATGATCCTGCCGCGCTCGGGCCTGGGCCACAAGCACGGCATCGTGCTGGGCAATCTGGTGGGCCTGATCGACAGCGACTACCAGGGCCAGCTCATGGTGAGCGCCTGGAACCGCAGCGACGTGGCCTTCACCATCGAACCCATGGAGCGCATCGCGCAGATGGTCATCGTGCCCGTGGTGCAGGCGGAGTTCAATGTGGTGGACGACTTCGCCGCCGCGAGCGAGCGCGGCGCGGGCGGCTACGGCTCGACAGGCAGGGGCTGAGCCGCCTGCGGCGGCGTCAGTGCAGCGTGTGGGGGCCGGGCGGCGTGATGCCGGGGCCCTGCAACTCGTCGGGCGTGTCCACCTGCATGCGGAAGAATCCCGTGCCCAGCGAACCCTTGCCCACCTCGTTCTCCTCCGCATCGCGCACCGAATGCACCTTCAGGCTGATGCGCAGGGCGATACCGGCGAGCGGGTGGTTGCCGTCGAGCACCACGTGCTCGGGATAGATATCACTGACGAAATACAGCCGGTCCTTGGGGGCGGACGGATTGCCGCCGGGCGGCAGGCCCTCGAAACCCATGCCTTCCTCGAGCTCATCGGGGAAGAGGTGGCGCGGCTCCAGGAACAGCAGGCGGTCGTCGTAGTCGCCGAAGGCATCGGCCGGCTCCAGGTGCAGATCGACCGTGTCGCCCGCCGAGTGGTTCAGCAGCGCTTCCTCGATCTTGGCCAGCAGGTCGTTGCCACCCACCAGGAACTCCACCGGTTCGTCGAGCACATCGAGCTCTTCGCCCAGCGTGTCCTTGAGGGTCCAGGTCAACGCCACCACGCATTGTTGGTTGATTTTCATCCGACAATTGTCCCATGCCCCCTGCATTCCCATCCAGCCCCCCCGCCTTGTCGGCGCCCGCGCCCGACGTTCCCTGTGACCTTCTCGGCGGGCTTTCCCCCGCGCAGTTCATGCGCCGGCACTGGCAGAAGAAGCCGCTGCTGATCCGCAATGCCATCCCCGGCTTCACCCCCCTGCTGAGCCGGCAGCAGCTGTTCGACATGGCCGCGGGGGAAGCCGTCGAATCCCGGTTGATCGTGCGCAAGCCCAAAGGGTGGACGCTGAAACACGGGCCGTTGGCGCGCCCGCAGTTGCCCCCGCTCAAACAAGCCGGCTGGACCTTGCTGGTGCAGGGTGTGGACCAGCACCTGGATGCCGCACACGAACTGTTGAAGCGTTTCCGCTTCGTGCCCGATGCGCGGCTCGACGACCTGATGATCTCCTGGGCCAGCGACACCGGTGGCGTGGGCCCGCACTTCGACAGCTACGACGTGTTCCTGTTGCAGGCCACGGGCCAGCGGCGCTGGCGCATCGGCCGGCAGAAGGACTTCTCCCTGCAGCCGGACGTGCCGCTGAAGATCCTCAGCCATTTCGAACCCGAGGAAGAGCATGTGCTCAACCCCGGCGACATGCTCTACCTGCCACCGCGCTGGGCGCACGACGGCGACGCGGTGGGTGGTGACTGCTCCACGTACTCCATCGGGTTTCGCGCGCCGCAGCGGGGTGGACTCGCGGGCGAACTGCTGCAGCGCATGGCCGACGAGCTCGACGACAACACGCTCTTCCGCGATCCGTCGCAACCCGCCACGGCCCATCCGGCGGCGATGCCCGCCGCGCTGGAAGCCTTCGCGGTCGACGCCCTGCAGCGTCTGCTCGCCGAGCGCCAGTCGCTGGCCTGCGCGCTCGGTGAGGTGATGACCGAGCCCAAGCCCCGCATCTGGTTCGACGAACCCGACGCTGACTGGACCGCGGGCGCCTTGCGGCTGGACCGTCGCACGCGCATGATGTACGACGACCGCCACATCTTCATCAATGGCGAGAGTTTTCGGGCCGGTGGCGCAGACGCCCGTCTCATGCGGGAACTGGCCGACCGGCGCGGGCTGGACGGGCGGCAGGTCATGCGCGCCAGCGAGGGTGCGCAGGCCCTGCTGCAGGACTGGTTCGACGCCGGCTGGTTGCACCTCGTCGAGGCCGCCTGAATCTCGTTTGCCCAGCTGCATCAGGAGACCGCATGTCCGAGCCCGTGGAGTCCCCGTCGAGTGCGCCGCCACCGCTGCCCGAGGGACGGCTTTCCGGCCGCACGGTTTTCGTGGGGCTGTTGCGTCAGGCCTTTGCCACTGCTGCAGAGGAGGGCTGGACCCGCATCGTGCTGTGCGATCCGGACTTCGCCGACTGGCCACTGGGCGAGCGCGAGGTGGTGGCCTCGCTCAATGCGTGGGCCTCACGGGGCCGCACGATCCACCTTTTCGCACGCGATTACAACGTGGTGCGCCAGATGCACCCGCGCTTCGTGCAGTGGCGCACCACCTGGTCGCATCTGGTGGAGGCCCAGGCCTGCGCCAGTGCGACGGCGGACGAATTGCCCAGCGTGTTCTGGTCGCCTGCCTGGACGCTGCAGCGCCTGGACCCCGTGCGCTGCACGATGGTGGCCAGCCGCTCGCCTGAGCGGCGGGTGGCCTTGCAGGAGCAACTGCAGCAGTGGTCGCTCAAGGGAACGCCGGCCTTCCCGGCCTCCACGCTGGGTCTGTGACCGTGTGACACCAAAGAAAAAGCCGCCCGAGGGCGGCTTTTTCTTGAGCGGGACCTGAATTACTTGAGGTCGTCTGCCAGCAGCTTGGCAATGCGCTGGGCCGAGGCAGAGCTGTCGGGACGGCCCTGGTTGTCGAGCACCGCCACCGTCGTCTTGTTGTCGACGCTGCGCACCGACACGCGATAACGCTCGGTCGCCGCTTCGGTCTTGGAGGCACCGAACATCCTGGCGAAGAAGCCGGGGTCCTTGGCGTCCGTCACGGGCTCCACCCAGCGCACGAAGTACAGGCCCTGGCTGCGGTCGCGGTCTTCCACCGTGAAGCCGGTGCGGTCCAGCGACAGGCCGACACGGCGCCAGGCGCGGTCGAAGTTGTCGTCGAATTGCACCACCGGGCCGCCATTCGCCGTGGCCACCGTGGCCGCTGCCTGCACGGGCAGGCTGGCCGTCACGGCCTTGGCCTGCGCTTCGGCCACGCCGAGCTTGACCATCAGGCGGCGCAGGAATTCGGTTTCCAGTTCCACGTCGGCCGGGCGGGGCTGCCACACGGTCTGGTCTTTTTCCTTGGTGGAGTAGACCTCCACCATGCCGCGGTGGCTGATGTAGATCTCGGTGCCGCCATTGGCGGTGCGTTCGAACCGCGTGCGGAAGCGGTCGCGTTCGCCGGTGGAGTAGAGGCTGTCGAACACCTTGCCGATGGTCGAGCGGATGATGTCCTGCGGCAGCTTGGCGCGGTTCTCGGCCCAGTCGGTTTCCATGATGCCCAGGGCTTCCTGGTCGACGTTGAGCAGGAAACCGTTCTCCTGCCAGAAGTCGCGCACCGGGCTCCAGAGCTTGTCGGCAGGGCGGTCCACCACCAGCCAGCGCTGGTTGCCCGCGCGTTCGATGCGCACGTCGCCCACGGTGACGGCCGCGGTGCTGGCGGCAGATGGCTGGGCCGGTTGTGCGGTTTCGTAGCCGCTGGCGGTGACCACGCCGCCCGGCACGTTGTAGCGCGAGTCGCGGCTGAGCTGGCTCAGGTCGGGCGGCACGTCGAGCGTGCTGCCGCGCTTGGCGCTCTTGTAGTCGATCTTGTCTTCCTGCAGCATCGAGCACCCCGAGACCACGAGGGCCGCGGCGGCCAGCAGGCCCAGACGGGTCAGGAAGCCGGCGCCGGAGACCGGCTGTACCGGGGTGAGCGAGGTCGGGGACGGGATTCGGTTGAACATGAATGGGGCTCGCTAGGAACGGAAAGAGGGCGCGGCGGGCCGCGTCAGGAAAGAAGGCCGGCTTGCTTGAGCGCGCCTTCGACCAGCGGCTCCAGGGAGCGCGTCATGGGCGTCATCGGCAGGCGCATGGCCTCGTTGCACAGGCCCATGCGGGCCATGGCCCACTTGAGCGGGATGGGGTTGGCTTCCACGAACAGGTTCTTGTGCACCGGCATCAGCTGGAACTGGATGGCCATGGCACGCTTGACGTCGCCGGCGATCGCGGCCACGCAGAGTTCGTGCATCAGGCGCGGGGCGATGTTGGCGGTGACACTGATGTTGCCCTGGCCGCCGCACAGCATGAGCGCGACGGCGGTCGGATCGTCACCCGAGTAAATGGAAAAGCCCTTCGGCACATCGCGGATCAGCCACTGCGCACGCTCGATGTTACCGGTGGCTTCCTTGATGCCGACGATGCCGGGCACCTGGGCCAGTCGCAGCACGGTGTCGTGCGCCATGTCGGCAACGGTGCGGCCCGGCACGTTGTACAGCACGGTGGGCAGGTCACCCACGGCTTCGGCGATGGCCTTGAAGTGCTGGTACTGGCCCTCTTGCGTGGGCTTGTTGTAGTAGGGCACGACCTGCAGCTGGCAGTCGGCGCCCACGCTTTGCGCGAAGCGCGCCAGCTCGATCGCCTCGGCGGTGGAGTTGGCGCCGCAGCCGGCCATGATGGGCACGCGCTTGTTGCCATGGGTCTTGGCCTGCTCGACCGAGACGCGGATGATCTCGCAGTGTTCCTCGACGTTGACCGTGGGCGATTCGCCCGTGGTGCCGACGACGCCGATGCAGTCCGTGCCCTCGGTGATGTGCCAGTCGATCAGTTTGCGCAGCGTGGGGTAATCGACGCTGCCGTCTTCGTGCATGGGCGTGACCAGGGCCACGATGCTGCCGGTGATGGGGTTCATAGGCTAAGGGCTCAAATGGACGCGTCTGCCTTGCATCGCCCCGAAAGGGCGGGCAGCGCGCGCGAATCTTGCATTCTACCCAGTGGCATCCAGCGGATACCTTGGGGGCGACACGGGTGTTCCGGGCCGTTTTCGCACCGCCGCCAGCCGTTGCACGAAGCGTTCGGGGCGGTCGCAGAAACCATCTTCATATGCCACCACGTGCAGACCCCGGCTGGCCTGCAAAAGTTCGCCGGGCTGCAGCAGAAAGTCGGGCCGTGAGGGTTTGCCGACGCTTTCGTTGCCGGTGGCAAAGGTTTCGTAGATCAGCACGCCGCCTTCGGCCACGCTGTCGGCAAGGGTGGGTAACAAAGCGCGCCAGAGGTAATTGGTGACGATCACCGCATCGAAGCGCTCACCCTCAAAGGGCCAGGGGCCGTTCTCGATGTCGGCCAGCACCGCGCGCCCCAGCGGTTTCACCGCCTCGATGGCCTCCGGTGAGCGGTCGACGCCGGTGACAGCGTGGCCGCGCTGCGCGAACCACCGCAGGTGGCGTCCGTGGCCGCAGGCCACATCAAGCACCGAACCACCGGATGGCACCAGGTGCGACCAGCGTTGCACCCACGCCGAGGCAGCCTCGGTGCCGTGCATCAGAAGCAGCTCCAGAGCTGGTCGGCCAGGCTGACCAGGAAGTCTGGCCGGTGGTAGAGCGCGAACGTGGCCAGCAGGGCCGCCAGCGCCGCGGACCATGCCAGGGTGCGCACGGCCAGGGGTTTCACGCCGTGGCCCCCACGCGTTGTGGTGCGCGCACGATCGGGGTTTCGCGCACCGGCAGGTTGACCAGCCCGGCAAAGACGCCGAGCGCGATCGAGAGGTACCAGACGATGTTGTAGCTGCCGGTCTGGTCGTACAGCACGCCGCCCAGCCATACACCCAGGAAGCTGCCGATCTGGTGGCTGAAGAAGATGAAACCGCCCAGCATGGACATGTGGGCCACGCCGAAGATCTGCGCCACCACCGCATTGGTGGGCGGCACGGTGGACAGCCAGAGCATGCCCATCACGGCAGAGAACACGTACACGCTCATGGGTGACAGCGGCACCAGCAGGAAGACCGTGATGACGGCGGCGCGAGCGAAGTAGATGAAGGCCAGGATGTGGCGCTTCGCCAGACGCTGGCCCAGAACGCCCGCGGCATAGGTGCCGATCACGTTGAACAGGCCGATCAGGGCCAGCGCGTAGCTCGCCACCTGGGGCGACAGGCCGTTGTCCTTCAGGTAGCTGGGCATGTGCACGCCGATGAACACCACCTGGAAGCCGCAGACGAAATAGCCCGCCATGAGCAGCTGGAAGCTGCGGTAGCGGAAGGCCTCGCGCAGCGCCTGCGCGATGGTCTGTTCCCGCTTCACAGGCACCCCGCTGCCAAAACCGGGTTCGCGCAGGCCCATGGCCAGCGGCACGATCAGCAGCACGACCACCCCAAGCACCAGCAGGGCCTGTTGCCAGCCGAAATCGCTGATCAACCAGCCTTCCACCGGCACCATGAGGAACTGGCCGAACGAGCCGGCCGCGGCGGCCACGCCCATGGCCCAGGAACGCTTCTCGGCGGGAATCTGCCGGCCGATCACGCCATAGACGACCGCATAGGTGGTGCCGGCCTGGGCGGCGCCGATCAGCACGCCGGTGGTCAGGGCGAAGGTGAGCGGGGTGGTGGTCAGGGCCATGCCGGCCAGACCCAGGCCGTACAGCACGGCGCCACCGATCAGCACGCGGGAGGCGCCAAAACGGTCGGCCACCATGCCCGCGAAGATGCCGAAGATGCCCCAGGACAGGTTCTGTATGGCCAGCGCGAAGGCGAAGTTCTCACGTGTCCAGCCCTGGGCCTGCGTGATGGGCTGCAGCCACAGGCCGAAGCCGTGGCGGATGCCCATGGACAGGGTGACGATCAGGGCGCCGCACGCCAGCACCTGCAGGGTGGACAGGCGGGGCGGGCTGGCAAGGGTGGGGGTGGAGGACATCCGGGAACTGTAGCGAAGAAGGATGGGCTTTGCCTGTCGCGGCCATGGCTCCCGGGCTTGAAATTTTGCCCCGCCACTGATGAATCCCGTGCATCGCTTCAACCCTTGCCGGTGAAAAGTCTGTATTTGCATACAGTTTTCGGGGCATACAATCCGCCCCCATGGCGACCCAAACACCCAACGAATACTCCGAAGGCTCGATCCGCGTCCTCAAGGGGCTGGAGCCGGTCAAGCAGCGGCCGGGCATGTACACCCGCACCGACAACCCGCTGCACATCATCCAGGAAGTGCTGGACAACGCGGCCGACGAGGCCCTGGCCGGGCACGGCAAGAAGATCAAGGTCACGCTGCACGCCGACCATTCCGTCAGCGTCGAGGACGACGGGCGCGGCATCCCGTTCGGCCTGCACCCCGAGGAAAAGGCCCCGGTGGTCGAACTCGTGTTTACCCGGCTGCACGCCGGCGGCAAGTTCGACAAGGGCAAGGGCGGCGCCTACAGCTTCTCGGGCGGCCTGCACGGCGTGGGCGTGAGCGTGACCAACGCGCTCTCCACCCGGCTGGAGGTGACCAGCTTCCGCGAAGGCCAGGTGGCGAAGCTGGCGTTCTCCGCCGGTGACGTGATCGAACCGCTGGTGGTCAACCCCAAGGGCACGGACGACCGCAAGCAGGGCACCACGGTGCGTGCCTGGCCGGACGCGAAGTACTTCGAATCCGCCGCGCTGCCCATGGCCGAACTCACCCACCTGCTGCGCAGCAAGGCGGTGCTGATGCCGGGCGTGAGCGTGACGCTGGTCAACGAGAAAACGAAGGACACGCAGACATGGCTCTACAAGGGCGGCCTGCGCGACTACCTGCAGCAGACGCTCAACGGCGACCCCGTGATTCCCCTGTTCGAAGGCGAAGGCTTTGCCGACAGCGGGCACGACAGCTTTGCCGAAGGCGAGGGTGCGGCATGGTGCGTGGGCTTCACCGAAGATGGCCAGCCGGTGCGCGAGAGCTACGTCAACCTGATCCCCACCAGCGCGGGCGGCACGCACGACAGTGGTCTGCGCGATGGCCTTTTCCAGGCGGTGAAGAGCTTCATTGAATTGCATGCGCTGCTGCCCAAGGGCGTGAAGCTGTTGCCCGAAGACGTGTTCGCACGCGCCAGTTACGTGCTGAGCGCCAAGGTGCTCGACCCGCAGTTCCAGGGCCAGATCAAGGAGCGCCTGAACTCGCGCGATGCCGTGCGCCTGGTGGGCAGCTTCGTGCGCCCTGCGCTGGAGCTCTGGCTCAACCAGCACGTGGACTATGGCAAGAAGCTGGCCGAACTCGCCATCAAGGCGGCGCAGTCGCGCCAGAAGGCGGGCCAGAAGGTCGAGAAGCGCAAGGGCTCCGGCGTGGCCGTGCTGCCCGGCAAGCTGACCGACTGTGAAAGCCGCGACCTGTCGCACAACGAGGTGTTCCTGGTCGAGGGCGATTCGGCCGGCGGCAGCGCCAAGATGGGCCGCGACAAGGAAAGCCAGGCCGTGCTGCCGCTGCGCGGCAAGGTGCTCAACACCTGGGAAGTGGAGCGCGACCGCCTGTTCGCCAACACCGAGATCCACGACATCGCGGTGGCCATCGGCGTGGACCCGCACGGCCCGAACGACACGCCCGACCTGAGCGGCCTGCGCTACGGCAAGGTCTGCATCCTGTCGGACGCCGACGTCGACGGTTCGCACATCCAGGTGCTGCTGCTCACGCTGTTCTTCCGCCACTTTCCCAAACTCATCGAAGCCGGCCACGTGTACGTGGCGCGCCCGCCGCTGTTCCGCGTCGACATTCCCGCGCGCGGCAAGAAGCCGGCGGTCAAGCAGTACGCGCTGGACGAAGGCGAGTTGCACGCCATTCTGGACAAGAGCGCCAAGGACGGCGTGGCGCCTGAGAAGTGCCAGATCAGCCGCTTCAAGGGCCTGGGCGAGATGAGTGCCGAACAGCTGTGGGACACCACCCTCAACCCCGACACGCGCCGCCTCATGCCCGTGGTGCTTGGCGCCATCGACTTCGCCGGCACCGAGGCCCTCATCACCAAGCTCATGGGCAAGGGCGAAGCCGCCTCGCGCCGCGAGCTCATGGAGTTACACGGCGACTCGGTCGAGATTGATATCTGAATCTGAACATCCATGTCCGATCTGAACACCCCTGAACTGCCGCTGTCCGAGCCGGACGACGACGGCATGAACCTCGCGAACTACGCGCAGCGTGCCTATCTTGAATACGCGCTCTCGGTCGTGAAAGGCCGTGCGCTGCCCGACGTGTGCGACGGCCAGAAACCGGTGCAGCGCCGCATCCTCTACAGCATGGACCGCATGGGTCTGGGCTTCAGCGGGCCGAACCGCAACACCGCGGCGCGCCCCGTGAAGAGCGCGCGGGTGGTGGGTGATGTGCTGGGCCGCTTCCACCCGCACGGCGACCAGGCCGCCTACGACGCGCTGGTGCGCATGGCGCAGGACTTCGCGCAGCGCTACCCGCTGATCGACGGCCAGGGCAACTTCGGCTCGCGCGATGGCGACGGCGCCGCGGCCATGCGCTACACAGAAGCGCGGCTGGCAAAGATCACCACGCTGCTGCTGGACGAGATCGACGAGGGCACGGTGGACTTCGTGCCCAACTACGACGGCTCCACCGTCGAGCCGAAACAGCTGCCGGCGCGCCTGCCGTTCAACCTGCTCAACGGCGCCAGCGGCATTGCCGTGGGCCTTGCCACCGAAATCCCCAGCCACAACCTGCGCGAAGTGGCCGATGCCTGCGTGGCGCTGGTGAAGAACCCGAAGCTGGCCGACGACGAGCTGTTCGCGATGCTGCCCGGGCCCGACTACCCGGGTGGTGGCCAGATCATCAGCCCGGCGGGCGACATTGCCGACGCCTACCGCACTGGACGGGGCAGCCTCAAGGTGCGCGCGCGCTGGAAGATCGAGGAGCTCGCGCGCGGCCAGTGGCAGCTGGTGGTGACCGAGCTGCCACCGGGGGTGAGCACGCAGCGCGTGCTGGAAGAAATCGAGGAAATCACCAACCCCAAGGTGAAGACCGGCAAGAAGGCGCTGACGCAGGAGCAGACGCAGCTCAAGGCCAGCATCCTGATGGTGCTGGATGGCGTGCGCGACGAGTCGAGCAAGGACGCGCCGGTGCGCCTGCTGTTCGAGCCGAAGAGCAGCCGCATCGAGCAGCAGGAACTCATCACCGCGCTGCTGGCCCACACCAGCCTGGAGACCTCGGCGCCGATCAACCTGACCATGGTGGGCCTGGATGGAAGGCCGACGCAGAAGTCGCTGCGGCAGATGCTCACCGAGTGGATCGAATTCCGCCAGGGCACCATCACCCGCCGCTCGCAGCACCGCCTCACCAAGGTGCTGGACCGCATCCACATCCTCGAAGGCCGGCAGCTGGTGCTGCTCAACATCGACGAGGTGATCCGCATCATCCGCCACAGCGACGAGCCCAAGGCCGCGCTGATCGAGCGCTTCAAGCTCAGCGACCGGCAGGCCGAGGACATCCTCGAAATCCGCCTGCGCCAGCTCGCGCGGCTCGAAGCGATCAAGATCGAGCAGGAGCTCAAGGAACTGCGCGAAGAGCAGGGCAAGCTGGAAGACATCCTGGCCAACCCCGGCAGCCTCAAGCGCCTGATGGTGAAAGAGATCGAGGCCGACGCGAAGACCTTCGCCGACCCTCGCCGCACGCTGATCCAGGCCGAGAAGAAGGCCGTGGTCGAGATCAAGGTGGTGGACGAACCGGTGACGGTGGTGATCTCCAGCAAAGGCTGGGTGCGTGCGCGCACCGGCCATGGGCACGAGGCGGGCAGCTTCGCGTTCAAGGCCGGCGACGGCCTGTACGGCACCTTCGAATGCCGCACGGTGGACACGCTCATCACCTTCGGCAGCAACGGCCGCGTGTACTCGGTGCCCGTGGCCAGCCTGCCGGGCGCGCGCGGCGACGGCCAGCCCATCACCACGCTGATCGAACTCGAAAGCGGCACGCAGCCGCTGCACTATTTCGCCGGCCCGGCCAATGCCGCGCTGCTGCTCAGCAGCAGCGGCGGCTACGGCTTCCTGGCCACGGTGGAGAACATGGTCTCGCGCCAGCGCGGCGGCAAGACCTTCCTCAACCTGGGCGAGGGCGAAACGCCCTGCGCGCCGTCGCACGCGGCCTTCACCTCCGGCGGTCTGCCGCTGGTGCCGGCCACGCATGTCTGTTGCGCGTCCACGGGCGGGCGCATCCTCACCTTCGAGATCGGTGAACTCAAATTGATGGAGAAGGGCGGTCGTGGCCTGATGTTGATCGACCTCGAACCCAAGGACACCCTCGCCGGTGCCGCCGCCTACACCCGCAGCGTGAAGATCGAAGGCATTGGCCGCGGCGGCAAGGAGCGCGAGGAAACGCTGGAGATCCGCAGCCTCAACAACGCGCGCGCAGCGCGGGCCCGCAAGGGCAAGGCCGCGGATCTGGGCTTCAAGCCCAACCGCATCACCCGGGTGGAGTAGGAGAAGGCATGGCGCGCTCGCCCACGCTGGCCGAGTTGCGCCGCCACGCGATCGCCCGCAGCCTGTTCAAGCCCGTCACGCTGCCCGCGGCGGTGCGTCGCCTCGGCTTCGTGCAGGCCGACCCGATGCGCGCACCGGCCCGCGCGCAGGATCTGATCCTCTACCAGCGCGTGCGCGACTACCGCGCGGGCGACCTGGAGCGCCGCTACGAGCGGCTGGGCATCGAGGAAGACGCCTTCGTCAACTACGGCTTCCTGCCCCGCGAGACGCTGGCCCTGCTGCACCCGCGCACACCGCGCCGACCCTGGGATGCCGCGACCCAGGACCGGGCGCGCGAGGTGCTGGCGTTCGTGCAGGCGCGCGGCGTGGTGCACCCGCGCGAGGTGGGCGAGGCCTTTGTCCACCACGGCCGCGTGGCGGGCTACTGGGGCGGCGAACTCAATGCCAGCACCCGCCTGCTTGACGACATGCACCACCACGGCTGGCTGCGCGTGCGCCGCCGCGAATCCGGCACCCGCGTGTACGAGGCCATGCAGCACATCGAGCAGGACGACAGCCCTGCGGCGCGCCTGGCGCGTGCCCAGGCGCTGGTGGATGTCATCGTGGGGCTGTATGCGCCCATTCCGGCGCCCAGCCTCGGTTACCTGGTGACGCTGCTGCGCTATGGCGCCAACCACCTCTCGGCCGAAACGCGCGCCGTGGTGAAGGCCGCGCGCGAGCGCTACGGCCATGCGGTGGTCGACGGCACGACCTGGTTCTGGCCGGCGGACGAAAATCCGGCGTCCAGCCGCCACAAGCCCGATGAAGGCGTGCGGCTGCTCGCGCCGTTCGATCCGGTGGTGTGGGACCGGCGGCGTTTCGAGATGCTGTGGGACTGGGCGTACCGCTTCGAGGCCTATGTGCCGGCGCCGAAACGCACCATGGGCCACTACGCCTTGCCTGTGCTGTGGGGCGAGCGCATGGTGGGCTGGGCCAACCTGCGCATGGAGCGCGGACAACTGCGGCACGAACTGGGGTTTGCCGCTGCACGCCCCCGCGATGCGGCTTTCCAGCGTGCGCTGGACGATGAACTGGCCCGGTTCGAGCGCTTCCTCGCTCAAACCGGCTCTTGATCACAACACCGACGAACTGAATATGGACAACAGCGAATGGACGGGGATGGTGATTGCGGCGCTGGTGGCGGTGCTCGCCTTTGGCATCGCACGTTTCGCCACGCGGCACTTTGCGCGGCGCCGCGCCGCCCGGGAACACGCGGCAACGCAAGCCAACCAGAGCCGCCAGGTGCGCCGCGCCAACGAGCGCCGCAAGAAGTAACCGCGCCAGCAGAGGTGGAGCCCGTCCAGGGACACCGAGGGTCCGGCTCCGCCGGCCCCAGGTGTCGCCCCCCTTTCCAAGGGGGGAGCGCCGAAGGCGCGCGGGGGGTTACTTCAACTCCGCGATCAACTCGATCTCGACACAGGCACCCAGCGGCAACTGCGCCACGCCGAACGCGCTGCGGGCATGCGCGCCCACGGAAGGGCCGAACACTTCACCGATCAATTCGCTGCAGCCGTTGGTGACGAGGTGCTGCTCGGTGTAGGTGGGGGTGGAGTTGACGAGGCTGAGCACCTTCACGATGCGCTTGACGCCATTGAGGTCCGTGCCGGCGGCCTTGCAGGCGGCGTCGAGCGTGCCGAGCAGGTCGATCGCGACGGCGCGAGCGGCCGGTCTGGCTTCGTCGGTGGTCATGGTCAGGCCCAGCTGGCCGACCCAGGGCTTGCCATCCTGCCTGGCAATGTGGCCGCTCAGGAAAACCAGTTTTCCCGTTTGCACGAAGGGCACGTAGGCCGCGGCGGGCACCGCAACGGGCGGCAGGTTGATGCCGAGTTGGTTCAGCTTGTCGTAAATGCTCATGGAAGGCTCCTGAAGAATGAGCGGCTCATTCTATCGATGGGCCCCGGTGCATCTAGGCCGTGTCGAGTTGTTCCAGTTCGTCGGGCGGCGCCACCGTCACGGCCACCGCCAGGGTATGCCGCGCACCGCTCTGGATGACGCCGCGCATGGGCGAGACGTCCGCGAAATCGCGGCCCGTGGCGAGCGTCACATAGTCCTCGCCGGGGCTGCCCCAGCCGCAGCGGTTGTTGGTGGGATCGAAGTCGAACCAGTCGCCGCAGGGTGCTTCGCCCTCATCGCCCGGCACGGGCAGGTACACCGACACCCAGGCGTGCGAGGCGTCTGCGCCGATCAGGCGCGGCTTGCCCGGCGGCGGCCGTGTGAGCAGGTACCCGCTGACGTAACGCGCCGGCAGGCCCAGCGAGCGCAGGCAGCCCAGCATGATGTGGGCGAAATCCTGGCAGACGCCCTTGCCCTGTTCGAGCGCCTGGAGCGCCGGGGTGTTGACCTCGGTGCTGTCGGTCTCGTAGGTCAGTTCGCCGTGGATGCGTTCCATCAGCGCGCGCGCGGCCTCCAGCGCCGGTAGCCCGGGCTTGAACGCGGGGCGGGCGAAGGCGGCGAAGGCGTCGTCGCGCGGCACGTGGGGCGATGCGAAGAGGAATTCGCTCGCCGCGTCGAACGGTGCCTGCGCGCGGTAGCGGAAGTGCTCGCGCACGTGTTCCCACGTCATGCCGCGCCAGGGCGCGCATTCTGGCAGTGGCTCGGGCGCGGCGGTGTCGACCAGGCTGTCGGCCTCCACCGTCAGCATGCTGTGCACGGACTGCAGTGAGAAGAACGTGCGCTGGTTGCCGAACACGTCAGTGGTCTCGCTGCGCGCGGCAGGCTCGGGGTCGATGCGCAGTTCGTGCGACAGCACGCGTTGCGACGCCGTGTCGACCGGTCGCAGGTGCACCATGTGCTGCGCCATGTCGATGGCGCCGTGGTAGCGGTAGCGGGTGCGGTGGAGGATGCGCAGGAGCATGTCAGGCCCTCCGCCGGGCCGCCCCAAGGCGGGCCTGCGCCCCCTCGGGGGGCAGCGACGACATGAAGTGCGGAGCGTGGGGGCTCATGCTTCAGGCCCCCAGGCTCTGATTGCGCTGGTCCGCGTGGCTGAAGTGCAGCCGCGTGATCTCGTCGGACAGATCGATCGCGGCGATCTCGCAGCCGTCGAGCAGTTCGGCCAGATCGCTCCAGACGCGCTGGCCATCGGCGCTGCGCTGCCAGTTGCTCAGGTCGGGCAGCACCCAGGTGTCGGGGTCGGGCAGGCCGCGCGCAAGAACGGCGTCCTGGGGTGTGGCGCTGCGCGAGAGTTTGGCCAGCCGCGAGCGCAGCGTGTGCACCACCCAGGCCAGCGAACGCGGGTTGTCGCGGTCCATCACCAGCAGGTCGATCAGCGCCACCATGTCGCGCCGCTGCTGGTACTGCGCGTGGAAGGTGATGGTGCTGTCGAACAGCGCGACCACGGCCTCGAAGCCGGCCGGGTCGTGCACGCAGCCGTGTTCGAGCGCGAGCGACAGCGCCCGCGCCAGCGTGATCAGGCGCTCGATGTGGCGGCCCATGGAGAGCAGGCGCCAGCCGTCGTCGCGCACCATGCGGTCGGTCTGCGAGCCGGTGATGGCCGCCAGCAGCTCGCTGGCGTTCTGCAGCGTGGCGATGGCTTCGGCGGTGGCGTACTCGGCATCGGTGGACAGGGCGGCGCAGTCGCGCGCGAAACTGGCCTCGGTGCGCTCGATCAGGTTCCAGTGCTCCTGCGACAGGCGCTCGCGCACCTGCGCCGCCGCGGCCCTGAGGGCGCGCAGGTTGAAGCCCACGCTGAAGGATTGCGCGGCCAGTGCGTCGTCGGGCGCGGGTGAAAGCGCGGCGATGAGGCTGCGCGCAAACACGCGCGCCGAGAGCGTGGCGGTGGGCACGTCGGGCAGCACCAGCGCGTTCTCGCGCGCCATGTTCGACAGCCAGGCCATCAGCGCGCGCGAGTTCGGTTCTTCGCCGCCCATGTGGCTGAGCACGATCTGCGCGAGGCGCACGCTGTTCTCGGCGCGCTCGGTGTAGCGGCCCAGCCAGAACAGGTTTTCTGCCGCGCGGCTGGTCACCGGCCGCTTCTGCTGCGCCAGGCTGAGCGTGCTCGGCGCCGACTGCAGCAGGCTGGTGTGGTCCACCGGTCCGTCCGTGAGCACCCAGCAGTCGGCGCTGCTGCCGCCGCGCTGCATGGCCGCAATGAGCTGGCCGCGGGGTGCCAGGCGCACCATGCCGCCGGGCAGCACGCGCCACGACTTCGGGCCATCGGCCAGCGCGAACACGCGCAGCATGGCCGAGCGCGGCATCACACGCTCGCCGCTCCACGTCGGCGTCTGCGACAGGGGCAGCCAGGACTGCACGGTGTAGTCGTCGGGGTGCCGCGCCATGCGGCCCGACCACTCGTCCAGCTCACGCTCGCCCAGGCTCTGGCCCATCACCGTGTCCAGGCCCGAGCGCGGGTAGGTGGGTTTGATCACGCTCTCGTGCAGCAACGGCAGCACCTCGCGCAGCGCCGCGTCCTCGCCGCACCACCAGGTGTCCAGCGAAGGCAGGCTGAGTTCTTCGCCCAGCAGGTGGCGGCTGATGGCGGGCAGGAAGCCGAGCAGTGCGCTCGATTCCAGCGGCGCCGAACCCGGCGCGTTCGCCAGCAGCAGGTTGCCTGCGCGCAGCACCTGCAGCAGGCCGGGCACGCCCAGTCGCGAATCGGAGCGCAGTTCCAGCGGGTCCAGCCACTCGTCGTCCAGCCGCTTGATCAGCGCGTGCACCGGCTCCAGGCCGCTGAGCGTTTTCAGGAACAGGCGCTGGTCGCGCACCGTGAGGTCGCTGCCCTCGACCAGTGTGAGGCCGAGGTAGCGGGCCAGGTAGGCGTGTTCGAAATAGGTTTCGTTGTACGGCCCGGGCGTGAGCAGGGCGATGCGCGCGTTCTCGCCTTCGGGCGCCATGCGCTTGATACCGTCCATGAGCGCGCGGTAGCTCGCGGCCAGGCGCTGCACGCGCATGCCGGCAAACGCCTTGGGAAATTGCCGGCCGATGGCGATGCGGTTTTCCAGCAGGTAGCCCAGGCCCGATGGCGCCTGCGTGCGCTGGCCCACCACCCACCACTGGCCGTCCGGCCCCTGGGCCAGGTCGAAACCGACGATGTGCAGCCAGGTGTCGCCCGGCGGGCGCACGCCCTGCATGGAGCGCAGGTAGCCGGGGTGGCCCTGTACCAGCGCGGCTGGCAGCAGCGCGCGCTTGAGCAGCTCGCGCTCGCCGTACAGGTCGGCCATCATCGCGTTGAGCAGGCGCGTGCGCTGCAGCACGCCGGTCTCGATCTGCGCCCAGTCCTGCGGGCCGATGATTTTCGGGAACAGGTCGAGAGACCAGGGGCGTTCCAGCCCGGTGGAGGCGTCGGCGTAGACGTTGTAGGTCACGCCGTTGTCGCGGATCTGCCGCTCCAGGTTGTCGGCGCGGCGGTTCAGGTCGGCGAAGCCGTCGGTGCCGATGTGCTCGAAGAAGCTGGCCCAGGTGGGCGCCAGCTGCGCAGCTTCCGGGTTGCCGCCGGCGCGCAGCTCGTCCCGGTGGCCGGGGTCGGCCGGCACGGACAGGGAAAGTGCCCACTCACCGGGCGTGTCCGGGCGCAGCTGGGAAAAAAGGGATTCGGTGGATTCGGGATTCACGGCCCCAGAGTATGCCCGCCGGGGTATCGGTGGGTCTGCGGGGCGTGGATCGTTGTGTTGCATCCTTCAAACAGTGTTTTCCCGGATCGAGCCGGTTGTCAGGTCCGCAGGTCGAGCGTGAACGGGAACTCCCGGCTGGGCTGGGCGGGTGCCACGTCCATCCGACCCGGCGTATGGCCCATCTGGAAGAAGCGCGACAGCCGGCGGCTTTCCGCCTCGTAGGCGTTGATGGGGAAGGTGTCGTAGTTGCGCCCGCCCGGGTGGGCGACGTGGTACTGGCAGCCGCCCATGGAGCGCTTGAGCCAGGTGTCGACGACGTCGAACGTCAGCGGCGCGTGCGCGGGAATCGACGGGTGCAGCGCCGAAGGCGGGCTCCAGGCCTTGTAGCGCACGCCTGCGACGTATTCGCCCACGGTGCCTGTGCTCTGCAGCGGAATCGCGCGGCCGTTGCAGGTGATCACGTGGCGGCTGTCGTTGAAGCCGCTCACACGCACCTCCACGCGTTCGAGCGACGAATCCACATAGCGCACCGTGCCGCCGATCGCGCCTTCCTCGCCCATCACGTGCCAGGGTTCCAGCGCGCTGCGGATGGTGAGTTCGATGCCGCGCGCGGCGACCTCGCCCACCAGCGGGAAGCGGAACTCGAAGTGCGGTTCGAACCAGGCCATGTCGAAGGCGTAGCCGGCGCTGGCCATGTCGGTGAGCACGTCCTCGAAGTCCATGCGCACGAAGGTGGGCAGCAGGAATCGGTCGTGGAGTTCTGTGCCCCAGCGTGTCAGGCGGCCTTGCCACGGCTCCTGCCAGAAGCGCGCGATCATGGCGCGCAGCAGCAACTGCTGGGCAATGCTCATGCGCGCATGCGGCGGCATTTCGAAGGCGCGCAGTTCCAGCAGGCCCAGGCGGCCGGTGGGACCGTCGGGCGAATAGAGCTTGTCGATGCAGAACTCGCTGCGGTGCGTGTTGCCGGTGACGTCGATGAGGATGTTGCGCAGCGTGCGGTCGACCAGCCATGGCGGCATGTCCGCGCCATGGGTCTGGCGGTTCTGCTCGATCTGCGCGAGCGCGATCTCCAGTTCGACCAGCTGGTCGTTGCGCGCCTCGTCCACGCGCGGGGCCTGGCTGGTGGGACCGATGAAGAGGCCGCTGAACAGGTAGGACAGCGAGGGATGGTTGTGCCAGTAGGCCAGCAGGCTGCCCAGCAGTTCGGGTTTGCGCAGGAACGGCGAGTCGGCCGGCGTGGCGCCGCCGAGCACGAAGTGGTTGCCCCCGCCGGTGCCGGTGTGGCGGCCATCGGTCATGAACTTCTCGGCGCACAGGCGCGTCTGGTGCGCGGCCTCGTACAGGAACTCGGTGTGCTCCACCAGTTCGCCCCAGTTGTGCGCGGGGTGGATGTTGACCTCGATCACACCCGGGTCGGGCGTGACCTGCAGCATCTTCAGGCGCGGGTCGCGTGGCGGCGGGTAGCCTTCGAGCACGATGCTCATGCCCAGCTTCTCGGCCGTGGCTTCCACCGCGGCGAGCAGGTCGAGGTAGTCCTCCAGCAGCGCCATCGGCGGCATGAAGATGTAGAGGTGGTGGTTCTTGCCGCCACCGGCCTTCTCCGCCTTCGGGCCGTTGGAGCGGTGCGGGTCGCGCGCCTCCACGCACAGCGCGGTGCGCGTGAGCCACGCGGCCGATTCGTCGCGCTGCGGGAACCGCGCGGCCAGTGCCTGCGCCGGCGCAGAACCCGGGCCGGGCTGGCCGGGGCGCAGGCCTTCCACCGTCTCGGCGTCGGGGTCGAAGTCCATGCCCTGCATGGACACCGTGCCGCCTTCGGCAAAACCACCGCCCACCTGATGGGGCGACACCTGGTGCTTCACCGCCGCGCCGCGCGGCAGCGGGTCGCGCGCGGAGTGCGGGTCCTGCTCGATGTGGTACGGGTAGTCGCCGGCCGAGACCCAGGGCAGCGAGTCCAGCGGCAGGCGGTAGCCCATGGGCGAGTCGCCGGGGATCAGGTACATGCGCTCGTCGCGGAAGAACCAGGGCCCGGTGGACCACACCGTGCCCGAGATGCGCGGGTAACTGCTCTTGCCGTTGCTGGAGAGAGCGCCGTTGCGGCCCGATGCCTGCAGCGGGAGCACATAGCCCACCGTGGCTTCCAGCCCCTGGCTGAACACGCGGCGCAGCCGCGCGCGCTCGAGCTCGTCGTCCAGCTTGCTGTCGAACGGGTCCACGTTCACCGGCAGGCGGCGTTCGCGCCAGAGGTAGTACCAGGTGTCTTCGTAACCCGGCGTGATGTACTGGGTGGACAGGCCGAGCTTGCGCGCCAGTGCCTGCGTGAAGCGGCGCGCGTCGTCGCTGGTGTAGTGGGCTTCGTCGCGTTCATCAGCGAGCAGGGCGGGGTTGTGCCAGATGGTTTCGCCATCGGCGCGCCAGAACATCGACAGCGCCCAGCGCGGCAGCTGTTCGCCCGGGTACCACTTGCCCTGGCCCATGTGCACGAAGCCGCCCGCGCCGTACTCTTCGCGCAGCCGCCCGAGCAGTTCGGTGGCGTAGCCGCGCTTGGTGGGGCCGAGCGCGTCGGTGTTCCACTCGGCCGCGTCGCGGTCGCTGGTGGCCACATAGGTGGGTTCGCCGCCCATGGTCAGGCGCACGTCGTTCTTCACCAGATCGGCGTCCACCTTCTCGCCCAGGGCCAGCACGCCGGCCCACTGGTCATCGGTGTAGGGGGCGGTCACGCGCGGCGATTCGTAGACCCGCGTCACGCTCATGTGGTGGCTGAACTCCACCTCGCACTTGTCCACCCCGCCTTCCACCGGCGCTGCGCTCGAAGGCTGCGGTGTGCAGGCCAGTGGCACGTGGCCTTCACCCGCGAGCAGGCCGGAGGTCGGGTCCAGGCCGATCCAGCCGGCGCCGGGCAGGAAGACCTCGCACCAGGCGTGCAGGTCGGTGAAGTCCTTCTCGGGGCCGTTGGGTCCGTCGACCGACTTCACGTCGGCCGTGAGCTGGATCAGGTAGCCCGAGACGAAGCGCGCGGCCAGGCCCATGTGCCGAAGGATCTGCACCAGCAGCCAGCCGCTGTCGCGGCAGGAACCGCTCTTGAGCTTGAGCGTGTCTTCCGGCGTCTGCACGCCGGGTTCCATGCGGATGGTGTAGGCGATGTCGCGCTGCAGCCGCTGGTTGATCTCCACCAGGAAGTCGATCGTGCGGCGCTCCTTGCGGTCCACTTCGTCCACATACTTCTTGAGCAGCGGCGTGAGCGGCGCGGTGGCCAGGTAGGGCGCGAGCTCCTGCTTCTGCGCCTCGTCGTACTTGAACGGGAAGTTTTCGGCCGAAGGCTCGAGGAAGAAGTCGAACGGGTTGTAGACCGCCATCTCCACCACGAGGTCGATCGTCACCTTGAACTCGGTGGTGGGCTCGGGGAACACCAGGCGCGCCTGGTAGTTGGCGAACGGGTCCTGCTGCCAGTTGATGAAATGCTCGCCGGGCTCGATGCGCTGCGAATACGAGAGCACCTTGGTGCGGCTGTGGGGCGCGGGCCGCAGCCGGACCACCTGAGGCCCCAGTTTGACCAGGCGGTCGTATCGATAATGGGTGATGTGGCTCAGGGCGACGTGGATGGCCATACGAGAGACTTTCCAGGGAGAAGAAAACAATGAATCTGCGGGCAAAGCTTTGCCGTCGCAGCTTGCGGCCATGCTAGCAAGTCTTGCGCCACGGCAACATGACATTTCTGCCAGGTCGTGTCGCGCGGCCTGACCGGGGCCCGTGGGGGCTTCATCGCGCTGGCGGGTTGGGTGCTGGGCGTGGCGCTGCAATTGCAGCAGCCGGTGCTCTGGTCCCTGGCGGCCTACGGTGCCTTGCTGCTGGCTGGCCTGCTGGGTCTGGCTGGCATGGCACGGGCCCGACGGGCCGTGGCCTCGGTGGTGCTGGCGCTGCTGGCCGGGGCGCTCATCGGTGGGGGTCTCACGGGCCTGCGCGCCGCGCACTTCGCGGCCGACGCGCTGGACCCGGCCCTGCAGGGCATCGACATCGAGGTGACCGGGCGCATCGCTTCGCTGCCGCAGGTGAGCGCACAGGGCGAGCGGTTCGACTTCGTGGTGGAGTCGGCCCGGCTCGCTGGTGAGAGCGTGACCCTGCCGCCCCGCCTGCAGCTGGGCTGGTATGGCGGACCGGGCGCTTCCTCCGAAGGCAGCTCATGGAGCCTGGGCGCAGGCAGCCCGGGACTGCGTGCCGGCGACCGCTGGCGCTTCACCGTGCGCCTGCGCAGCCCGCACGGCAACTTCAACCCGCACGGGTTCGACCGCGAGCGCTGGCTCTGGGAAAAGGGCATCCAGGCCACCGGCTATGTGCGCAATGGCCCCCGCGACCCGGCGCCCCAGCGGCTCGGCGCCACCTGGTGGCACCTGCTCGACAGCCTGCGCCAGACCGTGAGTGAGCGCATCGACGACCGCGTTGTGTCCGACCCGCGCAGCGCGGGCGTGATCGCCGCTCTGGTGGTGGGGGATCAGTCCGCCATCGACCGCGCCGACTGGGACCTCTTCCGCACCACCGGTGTGGCCCACCTCATGTCCATCTCCGGTCTTCACGTCACGCTTTTCGCCTGGCTGGCCACCGCGCTGGTGGGGTGGTTCTGGCGGCGCCTGGCCCGGGTGTGGCCGCAGGCGCTGCTGGCAGTGCCCGCGCCCTGGGCCGCCGGCATGGGCGGCGTGCTGCTGGCCACCGCCTACGCGCTGTTCTCGGGCTGGGGTGTCCCCTCGCAGCGCACGGTGCTGATGCTCGCTGTGGTGGTCGGGCTGCGGCTGTCGGTGCGGCACTGGCCCTGGCCGGCGGTGTGGCTGCTGGCCATGTCCGCCGTGGTGGCGCTGGACCCATGGGCGCTCATGCAGGCCGGCTTCTGGCTCAGCTTCGTGGCGGTGGGCATTCTTTTCGCCACCGACCCCGGGCGCCGGCGGCCAACCGACGGCGCGCCCTGGCCACGGCGCGCCGCCCGGGCGCTGGTGGCCCTGGTGCGCGAGCAGGGCGTGGTGACGGTGGCGCTCGCGCCGCTCACCCTGCTGCTGTTCGGCCAGTTCTCGGTGGTGGGTCTCGTGGCCAACCTCGCCGCCATCCCCTGGGTGACGCTGCTCGTCACGCCGCTGGCGTTGCTCGGCGTTTTCGTGCCACCGCTGTGGGACGCTGCCGCCTGGGCCGTGCACGGCCTGTCCGTGGCACTGCAATGGCTGGCCCAGTGGCCCTGGGCTGCGCTGTTCCGGCCCGTGGCGCCCTGGCCGCTCGCCGTGCTGGCCGTGGCGGGTGGTGTGCTGCTGGTGCTGCGCCTGCCCTGGGCCCTGCGGCTCGCGGGCCTGATGCTCTTCTGGCCGGCCCTGTTCCACACGCCGCCGCGCCCCGCGCCCGGGCATTTCGAGATGCTCGCGCTGGACGTGGGGCAGGGCAGCGCCGCCCTGCTGCGCACCGCCAATCACAGCCTGCTCTACGACACCGGCCCGCGCTACGGCCCACAGCCCGACGCCGCCGACGCCGGCGACCGCGTGGTGCTGCCCCTGCTGCGCGCGCTCGGTGAACGGTTGGACGCCGTCGTGGTCAGCCACAGCGACAGCGACCATTCCGGCGGTGCGGCCGCCGTGCAGGCCGCCCAGCCCGGGGCGCGCTGGCTCTCGTCCTACGACGCCGACCCGGCGCGCCGCTGCGTGGCCGGTCAGCGCTGGCAGTGGGACGGCGTGGATTTCGAGGTGCTGCACCCGCAAACCGGGCTCTACGACGAGAACGGCAAGGGCCGGCTGTCCAGCAACGCCATGTCCTGCGTGCTGCGGGTGTCCAACGGCACGCACAGCGCCTGGCTCGGCGGCGACATCGACGCCGCCCAGGAAGTTCGCCTCGCGCTGGCGCGCCCCGAACTGCGCGCCACGCTCATGCTGGCGGCGCACCATGGCAGCCAGACCTCCAGCAGCCCGGTGCTGCTCAACACCTTGCAGCCGGCCTGGGTGATCGTGCAGTCCGGCTACCGCAACCGCTTCAACCACCCGGCGCCGGTGGTGCTGGAGCGGTATGCGCAGCGCCATATTCCATGGGTGAATTCACCCGAATGCGGTGCGGCGACGTGGCGCAGTACCGAGCCGGACCAGATGGTGTGCCAGCGGGAGCTGGATCGCCGCTACTGGCACCACATCGTTCCCTGAACGAGGAACCACATCGATGGAGGGCCATGTCTCTGACGGCCCTGCCTTGCCAACGGATCAGTCGACCTTGATGCCCGCGGCCTTCACCACCTGCTGCGCCTTCATGGTCTCGGCCTCGATGAAGCGATCGAATTGCGCAGGCTCCATCGTGAAACGATCCGCGCCCAGCTTCTCGAGCCGTTCCTTGATGTCGGGGCTCCCGAGGATCTGGCCGATTTCCGCGTTGAGCCGCTCGATCACCGGCCGGGGCGTCTTCGCGGGCGCAAACATGCCCACCCAGAACAGGTATTCCGAGTTGGGTACGCCCGCCTCAACCGTGGTGGACACCTGCGGCAGTACAGGCGATCGCTTCGCGGTGCCGACCGCGAGGGCCTTGAGGCGGTTGTCCTTGATCAGCGGCAGGGCAGAGACCAGAGGCGCGAAGAACCAGTCGATCCGGCCCGCCATTACCTCGGTCATGGCTTCCGGGGTACCTCGGAACGGCACGTGCTGGGCCTGCACGTTCGCGGCGAGGCGAAACACCTCCGCGTTCATATGGGTTGCGGAGCCATTGCCGGCGGAGGCATAGTTCAGGCCGCCCGGCTTTGCCTTGGCTTGCGCCACCAGATCGGCGACATCGGTGAACCGTGTCGGCGCAACCACCAGCACATTGGGCAGGCTGGCCAGCGGCGTGACACCGGCGAAGTCCTTGAGGGTGTCGTAGCTGAGGTTGTTGTAGATGGCCGGGTTGACCAGGTGGCCGGCGGAGTGGATGAGCAGCGTGAAGCCATCCGCGGGAGCCTTGGCGACCTGCGCGGCACCCAGCGTGCCGCCGGCACCGGGGCGGTTCTCCACCACCACCGTGGTGCCCAGGGCCGGGCCGAGTTTCTCGCCGACCAGCCGAGCGACCACATCGGTGCCGCTGCCTGCCGTGAACGGCACGATCAATTTGATGGGCTGTGCGGCGGGCCACGGCTGCTGGGCGGCAGCCGTCAACGGTCCTCCGATGGACAGCGTGGTCAACGCGGCGAGCACAACACGGCGGGAGAAGGTTGGCGAATGGCTTTTCATGATGTCTCCAATGGGCGAAGCAGGAACAAACACAGGTTCGTCAACGGTGCATGTGCGCAAAGGCGACCAGTCCGGTGCTTGTGTCGGATGGTTTCATGCAATCGTTTGCACAAAAAATGCTAATGGTTTTGCGGAGATATTTCTACACAGTCGAGGGTAAACACCTGCATTGATGCAAACGTTATCAACGGTAGTCGGCTGGTCCTGGCGTGGCCGCCATGTCTGCCCCTCGCTCTGCCGTCGTGTGCTGCGACGACCTGGTGCCATGCGTGCCTGCAACGCCATCCGCGAGGCCGTCCTGGCATTCCCGCCGATATCTCCGTCACGGGCCCCGCAACGACTTGCCGCTGCTGGACATGGTCGCGCCCCCCGGTTGAAGGACTGTCGACCTCCTCGTGAACGCAGCGCAGGCGGCCGATCGGATCGTCATCTGAGCGGGATGACGAAGGCATCGGTTTGGCGGCGCTGGCGGGTGGGCGAGGGCCCCAGGTTTGCCCCATGCTCGCAAACCCTGGCCCGGTCCTTGCTATGCTGTCTGCAGGAGAAATAAGCCCATGAGCAGACCGATGTTCGATGAAATGAATGCCTCGCCCAGCGAGGTACGGGCCCACTACCAGAACTACGCGCGCTGGCTCGCCCAGCAGCCCGAAGACGTGATGGCGGCACGGCGGGAGGAGGCGGAAATGATCTTCCGCCGCGTCGGCATCACCTTCGCGGTGTACGGCGCCAAGGACGAGGACGGCTCCGGCACCGAGCGCCTCATCCCCTTCGACCTGATTCCCCGCATCATTCCCGCCGATGAGTGGCGCAGCATGGAAGAGGGCCTGGTGCAGCGCGTGACGGCGCTCAACCGCTTCATCCACGACGTCTACCACGGCCAGGAAATCATCAAGGCCGGCATCGTGCCGGCCGACCAGATCTTCCAGAACGCGCAGTTCCGCCCCGAGATGATGGGCGTGGACGTGCCGCACAACATCTACTCGCACATCTCCGGCATCGACATCGTGCGCGCCCCGAACGCCGACGGCGTGGGCGAGTACTACGTGCTCGAAGACAACCTGCGCGTGCCCAGCGGCGTGAGCTACATGCTGGAAGACCGCAAGATGATGATGCGGCTCTTCCCCGAACTGTTCGGCGAGAACCGCGTGGCGCCCGTTGCGCACTACCCCGACCTGCTGCTCGAAACGCTGCGCGCCAGCAGCCCGGCCACCACCGCCGAACCCACCGTGGTGGTGCTCACGCCCGGCATGTACAACAGCGCGTACTTCGAACACGCGTTCCTCGCGCAGCAGATGGGCGTGGAGCTCGTCGAAGGGCAGGACCTGTTCGTGAAGGACAACTTCGTCTACATGCGCACCACGCGCGGCCCCAAGCGGGTGGACGTGATCTACCGCCGCGTGGACGACGATTTCCTTGACCCTTCGGTGTTCCGCCCCACCTCCACCCTGGGCTGCGAAGGCCTGCTGAGCGTGTACCGCAGCGGCAACGTGGCCATCTGCAATGCAGTGGGCACCGGCGTGGCAGACGACAAGTCGATCTACCCCTACGTGCCCAAGATGATCGAGTTCTACCTGGGGCAGAAGCCGATCCTGAACAACGTGCCGACCTTCATGGGCCGCGAGCCCGAAGACCTGAAATACATCATGGCCAACATGAAGGACCTGGTGGTGAAGGAGGTGCACGGTGCCGGGGGCTACGGCATGCTGGTGGGCCCGGCGTCCACCAAGGCCGAGATCGAGGAGTTCCGCAAGGCCGTGGCCGCCAAGCCCGATGGGTACATCGCGCAGCCCACGCTGTCGCTTTCCACCTGCCCCACCTATGTGCAGAGCGGCGTGGCCCCGCGCCACATCGACCTGCGCCCCTTCGTGCTCAGCGGCAAGGAGGTGCAGATGGTGCCTGGTGGCCTCACCCGCGTGGCGCTCAAGGAGGGCTCCCTGGTCGTCAACTCGTCGCAGGGCGGCGGTACCAAGGACACCTGGATTCTCGAAGACTGATCAAGGGACAAGACCATGCTTTCGCGCACCGCCGACCACCTTTTCTGGATGTCCCGCTACACCGAGCGCGCGGAGAACACCGCCCGCATGCTGGACGTGAACTACCAGACCTCGCTGCTGCCGCAGTCCGCCGCCGTGGCCCAGGTGGGCTGGGAAGGGCTGCTGACCATCAGCGAGCTCATGTACACCTACACGCAGAAATACGGCAACGCCATCACGCCGCGCAACGTGCTCGACTTCATGGTGCGCGACGAGGCCAACCCGTCGAGCATCTTCTCGTGCCTCAAGGCCGCGCGCGAGAACGCACGCGCCGTGCGCGGTGCGCTCACCACCGAGTTCTGGGAAACGCAGAACCAGACCTGGCTTGAACTCAACCGCATGCTCAAGAGCAAGAACTTCGAGCGCGACCCGGGTGAGTTCTTCGAATGGGTCAAGTTCCGCTCGCACCTCTCGCGTGGCGTGGCCATCGGCACCATGCTGCAGGACGAGGCCTTCCACTTCTACCGCATGGGCACCTTCCTGGAACGCGCCGACAACACCGCGCGCCTGCTCGACGTGAAGTTCCACGCCGTGCACAGCGACTTCTTCGGCGCCGCCAGCGAGCTCGACCAGGAATACGACTTCTACCACTGGAGCGCGATCCTGCGCAGCGTGAGCGGCTTCGAGGTCTACCGCAAGGTGTACCGCGACGTCATCACGCCCGAGCGCGTGGCCGAGCTGCTGATCCTGCGCGCCGACATGCCGCGCAGCCTGGCCGCCAGCCTGAACGAGGTGGTGAACAACCTCACCGTGGTCTCCAACGACCATTCGGGCGAGACGCTGCGACGCGCCGGCAAGCTCAAGGCCGATCTGCAGTACGCGCGCATCGACGAGATCCTCTCCACCGGCCTGCATGCTTTCCTCACGCAGTTCCTCGACCGCGTGAACGAACTGGGCGGCCGCATCAGCCAGGACTTCCTGGTCCCATCACATTGAGCGACTTCGCGTCGCTCTTTATCAGGCTTTTCGCAGCGTCTGGATCATCTGTTCGAACAGCGCGTCCACCGCGGGCAGGTGGCGCGAGGCCTGGCTCCGGTAGAGCGCCACGTCCATGAAGTCCAGGGCCGGCAGGCCCTGTTTCTCGCCGAGGATGGACAGGTGTGCTGGCGCGCTGCAGCGCGTGAGCACCGCCAGCGCCAGCCCGCTCTCCACCGCCGCCAGTTGCCCTGCGAGGCTTGAGCTGTTGTAGACCACGCGGTACGCGCGGCGTTGCTTGGTGAGCGTGGCGATGGCCGAACGGCGTGCCAGGCTGGTGGGTTCATACACCGCGATCGGCAGCGGGTCGCGCCGCCAAACCTCGAACTGCGGCGCGCCCACCCACACCAGGGGTTCCTGGAACAGCAGCGTGCCGCGCGTGGCCTTGTCGCGCGAAATCAGCGCGAGGTCGATCTCGCCACGCTGCACTTTGGGAATGAGCGAGGTGGACTGCTCGCAGTCCAGTTCGATCTCCACCCCGGCGTGCCGCGCCGCGTAGCTGCGCAACACGGGCGAGAGGTAGCTCACGGCGTAGTCGTCCGGCACGCCCAGCCGCACCCGGCCGCTGAGCACGGGGCCGTGCAATGCTTCCAGGGTTTCGGTGTGCAGGGCGAGCATGCGCCGTGCGTAGCCCAGCAGTTCGGTGCCCGTGGGCGTGAGCTCCATGTGGCGCGGCCCGCGCAGCAACACCGCGCGGCCCACCGCGTCTTCCAGTTTGCGGATCTGCATGCTCACCGCCGGCTGCGAGCGGTGCACCAGGGGCGCGGCCGCCGACAGCGAGCCGCCGTCCACCACCGCCACGAAAGCGCGCAGCCAGTCCAGTTGCAGGTCGGTGTGGGTCATGCGTGTTTCATTATTCGTTAATCGAATGCATTGGATTCTATTTATCCGCTGTACAGCGTGCCCGCGCCAACCGACCATCGGCGCATGAACTCTTCGTCTGCCTCGCTTCCAGTGCCTGCCGTTTCCGACAACCCCGCCGCGCGCGAACGCGGCGGCATGTGGCTGATGGTGGCGGGCGGCTTGATGCTGGGCACGCTGGGCATCTTTTTGGAAGAGGCGGGGCAGAACCCGCTCACGGCGGTGTGGTTCCGCTGCGCGTTCGGCCTGCTGGCGCTCACTCTGTGGTTCGCCATCACGCGGCGCTGGGGTGAGCTCAGGCTCAGTGGCAAGGCGCGCCTCGCCGCCGTGAGCGCGGGCGTGCTGGCCGTCATCAACTGGGTGATGTTCTTTGAAGCCATCGAACGCACGTCCATCGGCGTGGCCACCGTCGTCGTGCATGTGCAGCCTTTCCTGGTGATGGCCTTTGGCGCCTGGTGGTGGAAGGAGCGCATCACCCGTGCCCAGGCCGTGGCCACGCTGGCCTGCCTCGTGGGTCTCGCGCTGGCGTCGGGCTGGGTCGACGGCGCGCTCACCGGTGCGGGATGGTCGGCCAGCTACCTCTGGGGCATTGCGCTGGCGCTGCTCAATTCCGTGGGCTATGCGGCCGTCACGCTCATCGCCAACCGCGCGCGCGGTGTGAGCCCGCTGGCGCTGGCGTGGTGGCAGTGCGCCGTGGGCGCGGTGGTGCTGGCCTGGTGGCCTTTTGTGCACGGCTGGCCGCCCGCGGGCCCCGCCTGGGCCTGGCTGGCCGGGCTGGGCGTCATCCACACCGGCCTGGCCTATGTGGTGCTGTACGCGGGCGTGGCGCGGCTCACGGCGGGGCGGGTGGCCGTGCTGCAGTTCGTCTACCCGGCTTCCGCCGTGGCGGTGGAGTGGCTGGTGTACGGCCGTGCGCTCAGCCCCAGCCAGCTGGTGGGTGTGCTCGTGATGCTGGTGGCCCTGGTGGTCGTCGGCACGCAGCGCGCACGGCGCGCCTGAACCACTGCTCGGAAAACCGCGCCATCGGCAGCAAAAATCACGCTCCGCGCCCGGTGGATGTCAGGCAAAAGGCCAAAAACGCCTATCCTGCCCGTCAGGCCGGCCTGGGCTTTGTAGTCACCCCACGCCGGCAGCGATGCCAACGACGGAGGATGAATGGCCAGTGATCTGGATACGGTGAGGGTGTTGCGCGCCCTGTTCAACGACATGCCGCGTGCGCCCGAAGGGCTCAGCCATGAGGAGAACATGGCGTGGATCCAGAAGTCGATGAACGACTTCGAGGGTGGCGACATGGCCTACATGATCGAACACATCACGCGCAGTTCCATGCTCGACATCGTGCTGCGCCTGCGCGAGGATGGCTACCTGAAAGACGACGCCGCCTTCACCGAAACCGTGGATCTCATCTCGAACCCGGAGGGCCGCAAGGTCTTCATGGACCGCTGCATCCAGGCGCAGAAAAGCGCCGACGCCACCTCCCGCGTCATCAACCGCGCCAAGCGCTCGTGGTCCGACCCCTTGCCGCTGTTCAGCTCCGATCCGGGCATGGTCGAGCGCTTCGTGCGCGGCGAACTCTCGGGCCCCGGTTTTCTGTACGCCGAGTTCATGGCGCGCGAAGATGTGCGCGAGATCGGCGTGTTCGCCCAGGCGCCCGACGGCATTCACGAATTTTCGTGGGGCTTCGTGGTGGAAGACCAGGGCGCGTGGATCTTCTACATCGCCGACGTGTGGCGCAAGGGCACCGTGGGCAGCTTCGATCGATTCCTCAGCGCGTGGCAGCAATCCTTGAACGCCGTGTCGGCCGAAGGCCTGCCGCCCGTGCCCATGGGCCTGACGTTCGATGACGGCATCAACACCTTCAGCAGCATGACGCTGCAGGCCGCCGGCCCCATGAGCAACCCGGCCCTGCGCCGCTGGGTGGGCGAGGTGTTCATCGACCGCATGCTGCCGACCATGGCCGGCCGGGTGGTGGACCCGAACTACGACTTCCCGGCGGTGGGGACGCACGCGCACTGAATTCAGCGGTGCCACTGCTTCTGATACGCCCACTGCGCATAGCGCGCATGGGCCTGGGCCTTTTCCACGAGTTCCGGGTGCGGCTGCGGCGTGTCCTTCAGCTCGCCGTCCAGGTAGCTCATCAGCCGGGGTGGGCTGTCGGGCTGCAGCACGGCGACCTGTGAGCCTTCCATGTAGGCCTGGATCTTGTCGAACTGCATGATGGCCCGCCCCGGCCGGGCCCGTTGTGCGGGGTCGCTCAGGTCGCGGCCTGTCAGCGGGTGTTCGCCGCTCAGGCCCATCATCGAAATGAGGGTGGGTGCCAGGTCGATCTGGCTGGCCACCGTGCGGATGCGCTCGGGCGATTTCACGGCGCCGCCGAGGATCAGGCCGGGAATGTGGAAGCGCTCGATCGGAATGACCGACGGCCCGTACACGCGCGAGTTGTGGTCGGCCACGACGAGGAACAGCGTGTTGTCCCAGTAGGCCGATCGGCGTGCCTTGTCGAAGAACCGGCCCAGGGCGTGGTCCGCGTATTTCACCGCGTTGTTCACCGTGTTCACGGGTTGTTCGTACAGCTCGAACCCGCCTTCGGGAAACTCGAACGGCGCGTGGTTGGACGAGCTGAACACCAGCGCAAAGAAGGGTTCGTTCGCGGGTTGTTCCGAGAAGTGCCGATGGGCCACGTCGAACAGGTCGCCATCGGATGCGCCCCAGGTGCCGATGAACGCGTTGGCGGGCATGTCCTTCTGCTCCACGACGCGGTCGAAACCGTTGCCCATGAAGTAGCTGCGCATGTTGTCGAAGTGGGATTCGCCGCCGTAGAAGAAGGTCGAGGTGTAGCCCTTCGGCTTGAGGAAGCTTGCCAGCGTGAAGAAATCGCGTTGCGATTTCGCGAGCTTCACCGTGCTCACCGCCGCGGTGGGCGGAAAGCCCGCCACCACGGCTTCGATGCCGCGCACCGAGCGCGTGCCGGTGGCGTAGAGCCTGTCGAACCAGATGCCCTGGTCGCCCAGGCGGTCCAGGTTCGGCGTGAGCGGCAGGCCGCCCAGCCGGCCGACGAATTCGGCGCCCAGGCTTTCCTCCAGCACGATCACCAGGTTCAGCGGCCGTTCGCGCGTATGCAGCGTGGTCTGCAGGTGGCGCATGGGTGATTCGGGATCGGTGAAGGCGCTCGCGGGCAGGCCGCTTTCGCGCCGCACGATGTCGATCACGCGCGCTTCGGGCATCTCGGCATAGGTGATGCCACCTTCCTCGGCCTTGCGCGACTGGTAGATGGCGTAGGCCACGGTGTACAGCGAGCTCAGCGGCAGTTCGTTGACGAGGTGGTCGGTGGTGATGGCCGCGCTCGCCGGGTTGGCGGGGCGGTGGCCCAGCGCCCCGCGCGCGCACAGAGCCAGCGCGACCACGAGCAGCAGCGACAAGGGCAGGGCCTGCCAGAGGCGCAGCGCAGAAGGAGCCACGCGCGCGGGCCGGCTCAGCCGAACGTATGCCCAGGCCAGCGCGGGGAGCAGCACGGCCGCGGTCAGCAGGTGGGGCCAGTAGTCCTTGGCGAGCGTGCCGCCCACCTCCTTCGCGTACCCGAGGTACTCGACGAAGAGGTAGTTGGGCCGGCTGTCGTACTGGCCGATGAACGCGGGAGTCGACAGCTCCATGAACGCGACCAGCAGCAGGGCCGCCGCACCGTACCAGCGCAGCACGGCAGACCACCCGCGCTGCGTGATGCGGGTCAGCGCCATCCACGGCGTGAGCGCGGCGGGAAACACCCACACCATGCCCATCAGCACCGCGTCGAAGCGCAGCCCTTGCAGCCACACGTGAGACCAGGCCTGCGCCTGCGAAATGCGCTCGGCCTGCCACAGGGCCAGACCCAGCCGGGAGAGCCACAGCACGGCCAGCATGCTGGCCATGGGAGTGAGCAGGGGGCGCAGCACCGCCAGCACGCCACCGGGTGGCACGGGAGAAGGCGTGCGCGCTGCTTGCCGGGTTGTGGGCCGTGCGGCGGGCGCTTCCAGCCATGGCCGCATCACCCGCCAGCCGGCCAGCGACACGGCGGCGCAGATCAGCAGCGTCCAGAGCGTGTGGCTGGGGAAGTGCGCGCCGCGCAGCGTCTGCACCACCCCGGCGAGCAGGCCGATGCCCACGGCGGCGCCGAGCCAGCGCAGGCCGATGGCGCGGCGCCGCTCGGCGCCGGCGGGCGCGTCCAGCCAGGGCAGGCACAGGGCAACGAACGCGAAGCCGCTGGAGGCATGGCCACCCGGGAAGCAGCGGCCCGGCCCGCCATCCGCCACGCCCCAGGCCCAGTGGGAGACCTGTTTCGCCGCGCCACCGAAGGCCTGCAGGTCCCACGGGCAACTGGTGAGGCTGGCGTTCTTGATGACGTTGACGGCGAGCAGCGACAGCGTGGACAGCACCACCACCGCCACGCGCTCGCGCCGGGGAGTCCGCAACCCCGGCCACAACGCCCAGGCCAGCAGCGCAAGCCAGGCGACGGTCATGGCGTGCCGAACGCCGTCGTGCAGCACCCGCGACAGCAGCCAGGCCTCCTGCAGCGCGAAGCCGTCTGGCGTGCCGATGGTGCGCATGACGGCCATGTCCAGGCCCGTGGCGTCCCAGAGCAGGGTGAGGGCGAACAGGCCCAGCACCCAGAGGGCGGGTGAGGAACGGAGAAGGGCGGGTGGCCAGAGCGGACGAGACAGTGCTTGCATGGCGCGGCACTGTGGGCGGCGCAGGTTAAATGCGCCTTAAGGAGGGGCTAAGGCGCGAACCCATAATGGGCGGGCTCAGCCTCAACGGACCTTTGGCGTCCCCTCAACATGCGCGCTCTCGTGGTGGAAGACGATCCCGGCATCGCCAGCGGCCTGCAGGTGTCCCTGCGCCAGGCCGGCTATGCGGTGGACACCTGCACCTCGCTCGATACCGCCTGGCTCGCCCTGGCGGTGGAGCCTTTCGATGTGATGCTGCTCGACCTGGGCCTGCCCGATGGCGAGGGGCTGGACCTGCTGGCCCGCCTGCGCCGCCGGCCCGCACCGGCCGCGGGCCGGGAAAGCCTGCCGCGCCCCGACATGCCGGTGCTCATCATGACCGCGCGCGACGGCGTGAGCGACCGCATCAGCGGCCTGGACAGCGGCGCGGACGACTACATCGTCAAACCCTTCGATGCCAACGAACTGCTGGCCCGGCTGCGCGCGATGCTGCGCCGCGCGGGAGGGCGCAGCAACCCGGTGATCGAACACGGCGATCTGGTGGTCGACCCGGCCGCCCACACCGTGCACCGTGCGGGAGAGCCCGTCGTGCTCGGCGGCAAGGAATTTGCGCTGCTGATGGCCTTGCTGCAGGCCCGGCCGCAGGTGCTGTCGAAGGCGCGGCTGGAGTCCGCGCTGTACGGCTTTGGCGAAGGGCTGGAAAGCAATGCGATCGAGGTGCACATCCACCACCTGCGCCGCAAGCTCGGCGAGTCGCTGATCAAGACCGTGCGTGGCGTGGGCTACTTCGTTCCGCAGGACGCCGTGACGCCGCCCGCGAAGGCGGCCAGGAAATGAGTTCATCGCCCGCCAGCAGCCTGCGGCGCTACCTGCTTGCCTGGGCGCTGGGCGTGCTGGTGGTGGTCTGGCTGATGCTGATCGCCTTTGCCTGGTCCACCGCGTTTCGCGAGGCCCGCTACTTTTCTGATGGGCAGATGACGGCGGTGGCCAAGCTGTGGCTCACGGCAACGCCTTTCCGGCTCGACCCGCATGCCCCCGCCGTGGCGCCGGATCTGCAGCACGAATACCTGCAGGACGTGGCCGTGCTGGCCTGGGACGACGGACGCCTGGTGGTGGACACCCATGGCATGGCGGGTGGCGTGGACCCGAAATCGCTGCCCGCGCAGGGCTTCACCACGGTGAAGGTGAACGTCCCGGATCTGGTGCCCGAGTGGCGGGCCTTCTCGGCCCAGGCCGTGCAGGATGGGCGGACGCAGCGCGTCGTGGTGTTCATGGATCTGAAGCAGCGTTACGAACTGGGCAAGGACATTGCCGAGCACGTGGCCTTGCCCGCCCTGCTCGTGCTGCCGCTGGTGAGCCTGCTGTTGTGGTGGGCGATCCGCCGCGGGCTGCGGCCGCTGGACCGCCTGTCGAGCGACGTGGCCGCGCTCGACGGCTTTGCCGGCCAGCGGCTGGACACCCGGCACCGCCACCGCGAATTCGCCAGCACCGTGGCCGCGATCAACGCGCTGGTCGACACCCTGCAGACCCGGGCCCAGCGCGAGCGCGAGTTCGCGTCCGACGTGGCGCACGAACTGCGCACGCCCCTGGCCGCGCTGGCGTTGCAGGCGCGCGCGGCGCAGCACGAGCCCAGCCCCGAGCGCCTCACGCAGCTGGAGCAGGAAGCGCTGCGCGCAGGCCGCATCCTGTTGCAGTTGCTGGAGCTGGCGCGCGCGCAGCGCAGCGCGATCACGGGCGCGTTGCCGATGGCCTCGGGCACCGTGGCGCTGGGTGAGCTGGCCGCCCGGCTGATCGCCGCCCATGCCCCCGCGGCGTATGAGAGCGGCCATGAACTGTCGCTGACGCAGCCGGATGAGCTGGTGACCGTGCCGGCGCAACCGATGCTGCTGGAGCTGGCGCTGCGCAACCTGATCGAGAACGCCTTGCGCCACACGCCGGCGGGCTCGCAGGTCGTCGTGGCCGTGTGGCAGACGGACGGGGAAAAGGGCGTCTCGGTGAGCGACGACGGCCAGCGCGCCCACGCGGCCCCGATGGCTGCAGAACATGGCGGCCTGGGTCTGGGGCTGCGCCTGGTCGAGCGCATCGCCGAGCAACTGGGCGCCAGGCTCGAGCGCGATCGGGGCGAAACCCCCATGACGACACGCTTCACGCTGCGCTGGCCGCGCACATAAGGTTCGTTTAACGTCGGTTGCGCACAGTGCCGGGGCCGGCATGTGCTGGCATCTGGATGCCGGCCATGCAGCTTTCATTGCCCCACGCGTTTCCCCGTTTTTCCTTTCCGTTTTTCTCCAGCCATGCGGGGCTGCCGAAAACGCCCACACGCCCGGGTCTGGCCGTGTGGGGGCTCGCGCTGTGGCTGGCCAGCGTTGGCAACCTGCCGCTGTGGCAGCGCATCGACGCGCTGGGGGGGTCGCCTGCGCAGCGGCTGCTGCTGATCGCCGGCATGGGCGCGGTGATCGCGGCTGCGCTGGTGGTGCTGCTGTCGCTGCTGGCGTGGCCGCGCGTGTTCCGGCCTGTCGCCACCGGACTGTTGCTGGTGACCGCGTTCAACACCCACTTCATGTGGCAGTACGGCGTGGTCATCGACCCGACCATGCTGGCCAATGCGCTGCACACCGACGCGCGCGAGGTGCGCGACCTGCTCTCGTGGTCCATGCCGGGCACCGTGTTGCTGGTGGCGGGCCTTCCGCTGTGGGCGTTGTGGCGCCGGCCGCTGGCCCTGCGCCGTGCGTGGCCGCAGGCAGGGCGCAACCTGGTGGGTGCGCTGTCGGCACTCGCCTTGCTGGTGGCCGCTGCCCTGCTGAGCTACCAGGGCCTGGCCTCGCTCATGCGCAACCACAAGGACCTGCGCTACATGGCCAACCCGCTCAACACCGTGTACGCCGGCGCACGCCTGGCGGTGGACCAGCTGCCGCGCCAGGTGCGCCCGCTGCAACCGGTGGGAGAGGACGCGAAGATGGGCGCGAGCTATGCGCGCCAGCAACGGCCGCCGCTGCTCGTGCTCGTGATCGGCGAGACCGCGCGCGCGCAGAACTTCGGCCTCAACGGCTACGCGCGCCAGACCACGCCCGGGCTGGCGCGCTGGCAGGCGCAAGGCGATCTCGTGAACTTTGGCCAGGTGAGTTCCTGCGGCACCAACACGCAGGTGTCGCTGCCGTGCATCTTCTCGCCGCTCACCCGGACGCAGGGTGGCGACAAGACCCCCGAGCACGAGAACCTGCTCGACGTGCTGCAGCGCGCCGGCCTGGCCGTGCTGTGGGTCGACAACCAGTCGGGTTGCAAGGGCGTGTGCGATCGGGTGCCGCACGCGAACGCGAACGACCATGCGGTGCCCGGCCTGTGCGAGGGCAGCGAGTGTTTCGATGCCGCCATGCTCGACGGGCTGGACCAGCGCATCGACGCGCTCGACCCGCAACGCCGCGCGCGCGGCGTGGTGCTGGTGATGCACCAGATGGGCAGCCACGGGCCGGCCTATGCGCACCGCGCGCCGGAAAACCGCAAGCTGTTCCTGCCGGAATGCAGAAGCATCCGGTTGTCTGACTGCCCGCACGAGCAGCTCGTGAACGCGTACGACAACTCGATCGCCTACACCGACAGTTTTCTCGACCAGACCCTGCAGTGGTTGAAGGCCCGGGCCGATCGCGGCAGCGAGGACACCGGCCTGATCTATGTGTCGGACCACGGCGAGTCGCTGGGCGAGAACGGCCTGTACCTGCACGGCGTGCCCTACGCAATCGCGCCGGTGCAGCAGACGCGCGTGCCCATGGTCGGCTGGTTCTCCAAAGGCTTGCAGCAGCGCGCGGGCCTGTCCATGGGTTGCCTGCGCGGGCGGGCCGACCAGCCCATCTCGCACGACCACATCTTCCATTCGGTGCTGGGGTTGATGGACGTGCAGACCCGCGTCCACCAGCCGGCGCTGGACGCGCTGCAGCCCTGCGGCGCCGCGGCGTGAAGCGGATCAGGGCGCCTGGCGCACCTCGAAGCTCAGCGTCACGGTGTGGCGCACGTCGTCGTACTTCCTGCCCTCGTACATGACGCTGCTGTCGTTCACGCGCGCGCTGACGTTGAGCACGTAGGTGCCGGGCATCCAGGGCGTGAAGCTCACGGTGCCATCCCTGGCCGGGTTGAGAGAGCGGCGCCATCCCTCGGAATGCTCCACGCTCACTTCCGAGGCCGCCACGGTCGCGCCTTTCCACATCAGCTTGTAGGTGTTGCCGTTCGGCTCGGTGGGCACCAGTTCGAGGTCGTTCACGGCCTTCGTCTCGGCGCGGCCGAAGCGGGCCTGGTAGTGGGTGAGAACGCCCTGCGTGGCCTCGATGGCGGTGAAGCGCAGGTCGGCACCGGGCGTGGCCCGCACCACGAAGGCATCGGCCTGGCGTTCGACTGCCAGCGATCTGCCGTCGGCCAGGAAAGCGCGTGGCTGGCTCAGTGCCGCCGGGGCGGGCGCCTTGTCGGCGGCGGTTGGCAGCAGCTTGCCCTGGCGGGCCTGCACCGCATCACCCGTACGTTCCAGCCAGACGTAGCCCGCGGCCGCCACCTGTGAGGACCAGGCGGCGCAGGCGAGCGCGAGAGCGGCAAACCGCGTGGTGGATGGCAAAGCTTTCATGAGAGCGTCTTTCAAACAAGAATGATTCTCATCTTATCGCGAAGCTTGAGAGCGCCATCTGCCACAGCGGATGCAAAAGATGCCGACGCATTCGCTGCCTCTGAAGAAATTGCGGCAAGCGCCCTGGGCGGTCGCCTGGCCGGTGTCCGGTCGAGGCTTCTGCTTCTTGCTTGGCACCGTCGCTGACATCGAACGGCCACTGGCGATGCCGGGCATTGGCGGGCACATGCCTTGCCCAAAGGAATCGCGTTCGATCCTGGTGATCGCCGCAATCCTTTCAACACATGCAGGAGAAATGACATGGCATCGAACAACCAGGGCCAGCAAGGCCAACAGCAGAACCAGCAAAACCGCGACCAGCAGGAGCAGGCACAGCAAGGGCAGAAGCAGCAGGGTCAGCAACAGAACCCGCAAAGCCAGCAAGACCAGGCACAGCAGGGCCAGAAACAGCAAGGTCAGAACCAGGGGCAACGCCCAGGCCAGCAGGGCCAGCAAGGCGACATGAGCAACCAGTTCGGGCGTCAGAGCGAACAGAGCAACCCGGGCGGCTCCGATCAGCAAGGCCGCAAGGAAATCAATCCTTCGCAACAGCAGGACGGTTCGCGTTCCGACTCCAAGAGCCAGAGCGACAACACCCGCCGTCCCGGTGACAGCAACGCCACCTGATGTCCTTTGAGGCATGCCCACACCGCCGAACCGTCGGCGGTGTGGGATATGCATTGCCCCACAACAAAACCCCACACGCGATAGAGGAGACCTCCATGACCACCCCACGTACGGCAGCAGACGCCTGCACGCTGCTCGACACCGACCACAAGGCCGTCAAGAAACTGTTCAAGGCCTACGATGAGCTCGCACATTCCAGGGCACGCGATGTCGCCGACAGGAAGCTGGAACTCGCGCGCGAGATCTGCCACGAGCTGACGGTTCACGCCACCATCGAAGAAGAAATCTTCTACCCGGCCCTGCGTGAGGCATTGAAGGACACCGACATGCTGGCTGAAGCCGAGGTCGAGCATGCCGGCGCGAAGGACCTCATCGCCCAGATCGAAACGATGGACAACGCCGATGAGATGTTCGATGCCAAGGTGAAGGTGCTGGGCGAGTACATCGATCACCACGTGAAGGAAGAGCGCAACGAAATTTTTCCGAAGGCCAGGGCCGCCCGCAAGCTGGACCTCGTCTCGATGCGGGATGAGTTGATCGCCCGCAAGGAAGCGCTGATGGGCGCAGAAGTCGCCTGACGGCTTGATATCAATAACCTGGGAGGTCCACTGTGGCTAACTCGAAGAACTCCGATCCGCGCAGCAACGCCAAGGAAGCACTACCGGCCTCGAACGCAGCCGCTCGCAACACCGACAGTGGGCCCTCCACACTGAAACCCTCGGACGATCCCGCCGTGCTCAAGGCACTGCACACCGGGCAGCTGGCCGAGGGCATGCCCTTCAACGCCAACAAGGCGGCAGAGCACGGCTTTGACAACGGTCTCTCTGTACCGGCCGGCCCCATGGTGGAGCCAGCGTCGCGCCTGCCCTCAGGCAGCACGCTTTCTGAAGAGAACCATTCCGATAAAACGGGCACCGTGGCGGCGGAAGGTGTGAACTGGACCATCGAATCGCTGGACCGCGTGCGAGTGGACTCGGCCGGCCAGATGCTCACGACGAACCAGGGCGTGCCGATCGCGGACAACCAGAACTCCTTGAAGTACGGCCTGCGCGGGCCGGTGCTGCTGGAAGATTTCATCCTGCGCGAGAAGATCACACACTTCGACCACGAGCGCATTCCAGAGCGCATCGTGCACGCGCGCGGTTCTGGCGCGCACGGCTACTTCGAATGCACCGAGGCGCTGACGGACATCACCCGCGCCTCGCTGTTCCAGGAAGCCGGCAAGGTCACGCCGGTGTTCGTGCGTTTCTCCACCGTGCAGGGCGAGCGCGGTTCGAAGGACACCGCGCGCGACGTGCGCGGTTTCGCGGTGAAGTTCTACACCGATGAAGGCAACTGGGATCTGGTGGGCAACAACATGCCGGTGTTCTTCATCCAGGACGCGATGAAATTCCCCGACCTCGTGCACGCGGTCAAGCCCGAACCGCACCACGGCATGCCGCAGGCGGCCAGCGCGCACGACACCTTCTGGGATTTCGTCTCGCTGATGCCGGAATCCACGCACATGCTGATGTGGGCGATGTCGGACCGGGGCATTCCCCGCAGCTACGCCACCATGCAGGGCTTTGGCGTGCACACCTTCCGCATGGTGAACGCGGAAGGCGATTCGGTGTTCGTGAAGTTCCACTGGAACCCGGTCTACGGCACGCACTCCATGGTGTGGGACGAGGCGGTGAAGGTTTCCGGTGCCGACCCGGACTACCACCGCCGCGACCTGTGGGAGCGCATCGAAGCCGGGGCGTTTCCGGAGTGGGAACTGGGCATCCAGGTGTTCACCGAAGAGCAGGCGGACGCGTTCAGCTTCGACATCCTCGACCCCACCAAGATCGTTCCCGAAGAGCTGGTGCCGCTTCGCACTGTTGGCCGCCTGGTGCTCGACCGCAACCCCGACAACTTCTTCGCGGAGACCGAGCAGGTGGCCTTCTGCGCCGCACACATCGTGCCTGGCCTCGATTTTTCCAACGACCCGCTGCTGGCCGGTCGCATCCATTCCTACGTGGACACGCAGATCAGCCGCCTGGGCGGGCCCAACTTCCATGAGATTCCGATCAACGCCCCGATGGCGCCGGTGCACAACAACCAGCGCGATGGCATGCACCGGCAGGCCATTCACCGCGGCCGTGTGAACTACGAGCCCAATTCGTTGGGCGGTGGTTGTCCCTTCCAGGCCGGTGCGGCGCACGGCTTCGTGTCGGTGCCTGCGCGCATCCAGGCCAAGGAAGAGCAGGGCAAGGTGCGCGCCAAACCCGAGAAGTTTGCCGACCACTACACGCAGGCCACGCTCTTCTTCGACAGCCAGACGCCGGTGGAGCAGGCGCACATCGCGGCCGCTTTCCGCTTCGAGTTGTCGAAGGTGACGGTGCCCGCGATTCGCGAGCGCATGGTGTCGTCGCTGCGCAATGCGTCGGAGGCGCTGGCCACCCAGGTGGCAGCCGGTCTGGGCATGAAGGAGTTGCCGCCGGCCATGCCGCGTGCGCTCGATCGGCCCGCGAAGCCCGAGGTGAGCCGGTCGCCCGCGCTGTCGCTGATGGCGCGCCCGGGTGATGGTTCGATCAAGGCGAGAAAGGTGGCGCTGCTGGTGGCGGACGGCGTCGTGGGGCGCGGTGCCCTGAACCTTCACGCGGCGCTCGCGGCCCAGGGCGCGGTGCCCCGGTTCGTGGCACCGCGCATCGGGCCCGTGAAGACGTCCGATGGCGTGGGTATCGATGCAGACGCCTCATTGGAGAACGAGCCCGGTTTCCTGTTCGACGCACTCGCGCTGCCCGATGGCGAGGCGGGCGTGAAGGCGCTGGCTCGCGACGGTCACGTGGCGGAGTTCATCCGCGACCAGTACCGCCATGGCAAGACCATCTTTGCGATGCCGGCCTCCAGCGTGTTGCTTGATGCGGCGGGCGTGAGCGTGAACCTGCCCAAGGGCGATCCCGATCCCGGCATCGTCATGAACCAGGGCGTTGAAGCCTTCATCGATGCCATCGCGCGCCACCGCCATGCCGAGCGGGAGACCGACCCGCCGATGGTGTAGCGCGGCCGGCGTGCTCAGCGCTCGCCGACCAGCCCCTTGATGGCTTCGCCGAGTTCGATCACCGCGAGCGCGTAGTAGCTGCTCCAGTTGTAGCGCGTCACCACGTAGAAGTTTTCGGTGCCGGCGATGTAGCTGGACGGCGCGCCTGCGTTCTGCAGTTCCACCAGCGCGAACTTGCCGGTGTGTTGCAGCGCCGCGCCTTCGAGCACCGCACCCTTGGCGGTGAAGCTCTCCACGCCGAAGCTGGGCAGGATGTCGGGCGCGAGCAGGGTTTCGAAGTCTTCCTTGCTCTGGTTCGGGTCGAAGCGCACGGGATAGTGCGTCGGCATGCCCGGCGTCCAGCCAAAGGCCTTGAAGTAGTTGGCCACCGATCCGATCACGTCGGCCTGGCTGTTGAAGAGATCGACCTTGCCGTCGGCGTCGTAGTCGATGGCGTACTTCACCCAGCTGCTGGGCATGAACTGTGGCCAGCCCATGGCGCCGGCGTAGCTGCCCAAGTAGGCAGCGGGGTCGGTGCCGGTGCGTTCGGTGAGGCTGAGGAACTGCTCGAGTTCGCTGCGGAAGAACTCGGTGCGCGTGGCGGCGCGGGGGTGGCTGGCGGGGAAGTCGAAGGCGAGGGTGGCGAGCGCGTCGATGACGCGGAAGTTGCCCGTGTGCTGGCCGTACAGCGTTTCCACGCCGATCACACCCACGATGAGGCTGGCGGGCACGCCGTATTCGGCCTCGGCCCGCGCGAGTGTGTCGCGGTTGGCTTCCCAGAACCGCTGGCCGGCGCGCAGCCGCACGGGTTCGATGAAACGCGCGCGGTAGGCCGCCCAGTTCTTGGGCGCGCCGCTGGGCGCGGGCTGCATGAGGCGGATGACGGTGGGAATGCGCTGGGCCGCGCCGATCTGCTGGCGCACCCAGGTCGGGTCGAGGTCGCGGCGCTCGGCGAGGTCGGTGGCGAAGGCCATGGCGGCCGGGCTTTGTGCGTAGTTGAAGGCGGGTGCCTTGGCGGGCGTGGCCGGGCGCGTTTTGGCGGGCGACTGCGCGAAGGCACTGGCGCTCAGGCAGACGGCGAGAGCAGAGGAGGCGAGCAGTGAGAGAGCGTTCAAACCGGATCTTTTCGGGGCCATGCCAGCTGGCGGAATTCGCGCTGCAGCGTGGCGAGGTTGGGAATGGAGGCGTCGCCCGAGCGCGCGTAGCGCTGCGCCTCGAGCTTCAGAAGCCATTGTGCAACGCGCTGGGTCGCTTCGGTCTGGCCCCAACGCTGCTGCACGCGCCGGGCCAGTTCGCGTGGCGGCGTGTGGTCGGCGCTGTCCACGCCCAGCGGGGCCAGCCTCAAGCGCGCGCGTTGCAGCAGGCGCAACCACGGGTCGTGCTGCTGGCGTTCCCACAGCGCCCATGCCGCGCCGATCAGGCTCACCGCCACCACCACGCCGATGAGCACGTAAGCCAGTTCGTTCCAGCCCGGTGAGCTGAAGCCAAGGTTCTTGAGCAGGTCGAGCTGGTTGCCCTGGGTGTAGTTCAGCACCCACTGGTTCCAGCTGTTGTTGAGCGATTCCCACGCGGCGCGCAACTGCGTCGCGATGTTGGGGTTGAGGTTGCGGATGGCCCCGGCAAAGGCGCCTTCGGGTGCGCCCAGGCGCTGCAGCGAACCGGTGCGGCCGGGCGCCACGGCGGACGTGGGGTCCACCCGCACCCAGCCCTGGCCTGCGTGCCACACCTCGGTCCAGGCGTGGGCGTCGCGCTGGCGAACGGTCCAGTAGCCATCGATGCCATTGAGTTCGCCGCCCTGGTAGCCGGTGACGATGCGCGCGGGGATGTCGAGCGCGCGCATGAGCACCACGAAGCTGCTGGCGATGTGTTCGCAGAAGCCCATGCGGCGGTCGAACCAGAACTCGTCTGCGGTGTGCTGTCCGTACACACCGGGCTCCAGCGTGTAGGTGTAGCCGCCGGTGCGCAGGCGTTCCATCACCGCGTCCACCAGCCGGGGCGTGGCCTCGGCGCCGCTGCCATGCGTGCGCCGCAGTTCCTGGGCGAACGCAAGTGTGCGCGGGTTGTAGCCGGGCGGCAGGGCCACGTGGTCCTGCAGCGCCACCGTGTGGGCCAGCGGGCCGTGGCGGAAGCTGGTGTGGCTGGTGGCGCTGTAGCGCACCAGGCTGGTGACGGGACGGTCGATGAGCCATTGCAGATCGTTCGTCATGCGCACGCGCCTGCCGGGCAGTTCGGGCGCCTGCGTGGAAGCCTCCAGCAGGAACAGCCAGGGCCGGCGGTTCGGCTCCATGGTGACTTCGTAGCGCACCGGCGCGCCCGACACGGTGAGCTCGCTCGGAAGCGCCATGGACGACGGAAACTCCGAGCGGGAGGGCCGCCACTCCACCCCGTCGAACGCGCTGAGCACGGGGCCGCGGAAGTAGAGCTCGCTCTGCGGCGGCGGCGGGCCTTCGAAGCGCAGGCGCATCGCAATGTTGTCGTCGAGCACCAGCTCGGCGATCTGGCCCACGCGCATGCTGTCCGACAGGCCGCTGCGCCCGCGGTCGTCGGCGGGCACGCCCCACAGTGGGGAGATGCGCGGGAACAGCAGGAACAGCACCAGCATGATGGGTGCGCCCATGGCCGCCATGCCGACAGCGATGCGCGCGGCCTGCGCCAGTGGCGGGCGGCCCACCGGCATGTGCGCGTTCACCAGCGCGGTGAGCAGGCCCAGCAGCGCGATCAGGATGCCGGCCGCGGTGGGCAGCGACTGCGAGTGGAAGAAGTGCGTGAGCAGCGTGAAGAAGGCCAGGAAGAACACCACGAACGCGTCGCGCCGTGCTCGCATCTCCAGCGTCTTGAGGGCCAGCAGCAGCACGACGAGCGTGACGCCCGCGTCCTGCCCCAGCAGCGTGCCGTGCGTGACCCAGGTGGCGGCGGATGCGATGGCCAGCAGGCCCAGTCGCCAGGGCCAGCGGGGCAGGGGCTGGCCGCGCAGGGCGAGCGTGGCGCGCCAGACAAGCACGCCAGCCGTGAGTGCGGAGCACCACCAGGGCACATATGCGACCTGCATCAGCACCACCCAGCCGACCACGGCCAGAAGGAACAGCGTGTCGCGTGTTTCGCGGGGCAAGGCTTCCAGCCATGTCCGCAGACCATGGGTGCGGCGCAACGTGTTCATACCAATGCCATCGCCTCCAGGCAGCGTGCGCGGTGCAGCGGGCCCTGGTCGGGCGGGATCTCGCGGCCGGGCAGGCGAACGCCGTAGTCCAGTCCGAGGCGGTCGGCCATCAGCACCCACGCCGTGAGGCGCGAGAGACGGGCTTCCAGGCCGCTGTGGCCGCACTGTGCATGGTCGAGCCAGAGCTGCTGGCGCTGTGTGGAGAGCGCGTCGCGGCTCACGAGTTCGTCGCGTCCGCTCGCGAAAGCCTGGGCGGCCTTCTTCCACACCACGGCCTTGATCGGGTCGCCCCGGCGGTAGGCGCGCACGCCATCGAATTCGCCGGTGCTCTGCACCCGCGCGCTGCCCGAGCTGCCGGCCTGGGCCTCGCCGGGTGGCAGGGGCGGTGGGTGGCTCTCGGGCTCCGGGTAGACCAGCACGCTGGAGGCGGGGCGCCACACCGTCCACACACGAAAGGTGCCCAGTGGAAACAGCGTGAGCGCGTTGAGCGGCGGCAGCGAGTGCAGGCCGCGGCCGGGTGCCGGCCAGCTCACCTGCAGCGTGGTGCTGCCTTGCGCGGGCACGTCTGTCCAGGCCAGTGGCGTGTGGGCGAGGTCGGCGCCAATCACGCCCATGCCGATGCCGTAGCGGATGCGCGAGCGCTCGCTGGTCAGACGAACTTCCAGCACCACGGCCTGGCCTGCATGCACCGGGTCGGGCGGGTTCAGGTGCAGGGTGGTGCCACGCAGGTTGCCATGGCACAGGTGCATGCCCACCACCGCGCTGCCCGCGAGCAGGAAGGTGAGCAGGTAGCCGAGGTTGAGCTGGTAGTTGATGCTGGCCACGAGCAGCAGGATCAACGTGAGCGCGAGCATCCAGCCCGGGCGCGTGGGCAGGATGTAGACGTTGCGCTGGGTCAGCGTGAGGGTGTCGCGGCGCGGCAGGCGGCTGTGCCACCAGGTTTGCAGCCGCTGGCGAACGCGAAACATCTTCACGGCAAGGGAACGGCTTCCAGCATGGCGCGCACCTGCTCCACCGGCCCGCGGCCCGCGTCGCGCACCGGGGTGAGGCGGTGCGCCACCGTCTGCGGGAGGATGGCGGCGATGTCGTCGGGGGCCACGTAGTCGCGCCCGCTCAGGTAGGCCTGGGCCTTGGCCGAGCGCACCACCGCGAGCGCCGCGCGCGGCGACAGGCCCTGCGCGAACCAGCGCCCGCTGCGCGTGGCGGCCACGATGTCCTGCAGGTATTCGAGCACCGGGTCGGCGGTGTGCACCTGGCTCACGGTGTGCTGGAGGGACGAGAGATCGGCCGGCGTGAGCGCGGGCTTCAGTTGGTCGAGCATGTCGCGGCGGTCCTGGCCGCGCAGCAGCTCGCGCTCGGCGGCGCGGTCGGGGTAGCCGATCGACAGGCGCATGTGGAAGCGGTCGAGCTGCGATTCGGGGAGCGCGTAGGTGCCGAGCTGGTCGTGCGGGTTCTGCGTGGCGATCACGAAGAAGGGCTCGGGCAGGGCGCGCGTCTCGCCCTCCACCGTGACCTGCTTCTCTTCCATCGCTTCGAGCAGCGCGCTCTGCGTCTTGGGGCTGGCGCGGTTGATCTCGTCGGCCAGCAGCACCTGGGCGAACACCGGGCCGGGGTGGAAGACGAAATCTTCCCGGCCGCGCTCGTAGATGGACACGCCCACCAGGTCACTCGGCATCAGGTCGGCGGTGAACTGCACGCGCGAGAACTGCAGGCCGAAGGAGCGCGCCAGGGCGTGCGCCAGCGTGGTCTTGCCGACGCCGGGCACGTCCTCGATCAGCAGGTGGCCACCGGCCAGCAGGGAGGCCACGCAGTCGGAAACCTGCTGCGATTTGCCCACGATCACCGTGTTAAGCTGACTCAGCAGCAGTTGGATTCTTGTGTCGGCTTGCATGCCGCGAACCATACCGTAAA